>Ga0302324_100019775_pt1 | contig 13202 bp, 12 predicted proteins | sample Palsa_T0_1_FD_201949 | JGI IMG/M metagenome (GOLD analysis project Ga0302324, IMG submission 201949) | Peat permafrost microbial communities from Stordalen Mire near Abisko, Sweden - Palsa_T0_1 | ecosystem: Environmental > Terrestrial > Soil > Palsa > Peat permafrost | place: Sweden: Abisko...
CGGCGTTTGCCATCGGCATGACCTGGAACCCGTCCATGGCGGCTTCGAGCGCCTTGCGCGGATCGATCTCGCACACGACGACGTGCGCGCCGAGGCCCTTGGCCCGCGAAGCAACGCCGCGCCCGCACCAGCCATAGCCAACGACGACGACCGTGTGGCCGGCGATCAGCACGTTGGTCGCACGGATAATGCCGTCGATCGTCGACTGGCCCGTACCATAACGGTTGTCGAACATGTGCTTGGTTAGCGCGTCATTGACCGCGATCACCGGAAACGGCAGCACGCCGTCTTTTTCCATTGCGTGCAAACGGATCACGCCCGTTGTCGTCTCTTCGCAGCCGCCGATCATGTCCTTGAGCAAGTGGTTATGCTTGGAGTAGATCGTGGTCACGAGATCGCAGCCGTCGTCCATCGACATGTGCGGCTTGCTTGCGATGACGGATTCGATGTGTTTGTAGTAGGTCGGGTTGTCTTCGCCCTTAATGGCGTGCGTCGAGATGCCATAATGCACGTTGAGTGCAGCGGCAACGTCGTCTTGCGTCGAGAGCGGATTGCTCGCGCACAGCTCGATCTCCGCGCCGCCCGCTTGCAGTGCGAGCATGAGGTTCGCCGTTTCCGTCGTTACGTGAAGACAGGCGCCGATGCGCACGCCTGCGAGCGGACGCGTTTTTGCGAAGCGATCGCGAATTTGCGCGAGAACCGGCATAAAGGTAGCAGCCCATTCGATGCGCGAGCGGCCATAGTCGGCCAGGGCGAGGTCTTTGACGTCGCCGTGCGCTTTTTCAATTACTGGCAAGGAAATCTCCTAAGCAGAAGTATGCTGCCGTTGATCTTTGAAACAATCGAAAACGGGCATTCCTGAGTTCGACACGTGGGGCGCGCATCCGTTTCGCTTCCCGCTGCGACCTCTGTCGGGGCTCGTCCCAAGGCGGCCGGACGCTCGGCCACGTAACGGTTGCCGGTGCTCGATTTTGCGGCCTATCTCGACCGTCTTGCATCAGCCGAACCGACGCCCGGCGGCGGCAGCGCAGCGACCCTCGTCGGTGCGCTGAGCGCGGCCCTGGTCGCCATGGTCGCGCGCATTACGGCCGCAAGCCCGAAACACGCCGCCGATGCCACGGCGGCCCAAGCGCTCGCCGGTGACGGTGACGCGCTGCGCACCGAGTTCGTTGCGGCGCGGCCGCGCGACGAGGCGGCCTACGCCGCAGTCGTTGCAGCCCAAGCATTGCCGCGTAGCTCCGATGCACAGAAAGCCACCCGCACCGGGCGCTTGCAAGCGGCACTGGCGGGCGCTGCCGAAGCGCCGCTGGTGGTCGCGGCACTCGGCGCTCGGGCGTTCGCGCTCTGCGAACGCGCGGCAGAACTTCGCAACACGCATCTCGCGAGCGACGTTGAATGCGCCCTACGCTTCGCACGCGCCGCCGTTGACGCCAGCGTCGCCAACGTCCAAATCAATCACCGCTATCTCAAGGATGCCGAAACCGTGACCGAGCAAACCGGGCGATTGTCCGCGATACTCGACGCCGCGCACGGTTGTGAGTCGCGCACGCTCGCTCTCATCACCGCCGCCTCTTAAGGATAAATATTGTGGCTTTGTTCGGTCGTCTCAAACCTATGGCCGCAATCCTTGAGGCGGATCTCAGCGAGCAAAGCGGCCACGCGCTCAAGAAAAGTCTTGGCGTTTGGGGCCTAACGGCGCTCGGAGTCGGTGCAATTATCGGCACCGGCATTTTCGTGCTAACCGGCAAGGCAGCTGCGCTAAACGCGGGCCCCGCAATCATCATTTCATTCGTCATCGCGGGCGTCGTAAGCGCGCTTGCGGCGTTGTGCTACGCCGAACTCGCCTCGACCGTTCCGGTTTCCGGCAGCGCCTACACCTACGTCTACGCAACGCTCGGCGAGCTTCTCGCCTGGATCATCGGCTGGGGTTTGATCCTCGAGTACGCGTTGGGCGCAGCGACGGTTGCCATCGGCTGGTCCGGCTACTTCTGCGACTTCGTGGGACAAGCGTTCCACTGGATCGTTCCAAAGACGTTTTCCGCGGGCCCCTTCGACGGGGGCGCCGTCAACGTGCCGGCTGCATTTATCATCGTGTTAATTACCGCGTTGCTCGTGCGCGGAACGAGCGAGAGCAACACGGTGAACAAAATAATTGTCTCCGTGAAACTTGCCGTCGTGCTGTTCTTCATCGTCATCGGCATCGGACGCGTCAACCCGGCGAACTGGCATCCGTTCTCACCGTTTGGTGTAGGCGGCATTATTAGCGGGGCTGCACTCGTCTTCTTCGCCTATATCGGTTTCGACGCGGTATCAACGTCGGCCGAAGAAGTCCACAATCCCGGCCGCGATTTACCGCGCGGCATTCTGGGAAGCCTCGCGATCTGCACCGTGCTGTATATCATCGTGTCGGCCGTCCTCACCGGAATCGTGCCGTACACACAGCTCAACGTGCCGTCGCCGGTGTCGTTCTCGCTTATCCAGATTGGGCTTGGCTGGGCCGGAGCGATCGTCGCCGTTGGTGCAATCGCCGGTTTGACGACGGTCCTACTCGTGCTGCTCTACGGGCAAAGCCGCGTTTTCTTTGCGATGTCGCGTGACGGGCTTTTACCGCGTGTCTTCGCGCGCGTGCATCCGACATTTCGAACGCCGTATGTGTCGTCGATCCTCATCGGCAGCGTCGTCGCAGCCGTGGCCGCGGTCGGAAATCTCGCAGTGGTTGCAAACCTCGTCAACATCGGCACGCTCGCAGCGTTCACGCTGGTTTCGGTCGGCGTTATCATTCTGCGAAACCGCGCACCGGAAATGAAACGTGGTTTCCGGGTTCCCGGCAGCCCGGTCGTGCCGATTCTCTCGGCGATCGGAGCGATTGGTCTAGCGACGTTCGGTCTGCCGCTTGCGACCATCGGCTTGTATCTCGTGTGGCTCGCACTGGGCCTTGCGATTTATTTCTCCTACAGCCGAAAACGCAGCTTGGTGGGCGCACAGAAAATCACTTAAATCATCAAACTACACGAAAAAAGAGCCGCCCTTAGACGGCGGCTCTTTTCTTCTGACGCGGTTACTGCTTGAGGTACTTGTCGAACCAGCCCATCACGCGTGTCGTGATGTCGCGCGTGTGCGCCGGTTGGCGAATCCCGTGGCCTTCGCCCTCGTACACAACGAGCGAGGTTGGAACGCCGAGCGTCGAAAGTGCGTGCCAGAACTCGAATGACTGCGGCGCCGGACATTCGACGTCGCGTTCGCCAACATAGACGAACGTCGGCGTCTTGACGTTGTTGATGAACGTGATCGGTGAACTCTTGGCGTACACGGCCGGATCGTGATAAACCGTCGAGCCGAAGAACGGTATCATCCATTGATCGATCCCATTTTCGCCATAATAGCTCAGCCAGTTCGCGACGCCGGCGCCGGCGGCGGCCGCTTTGAAGCGGTTGGTCTGCGTGACCGCCCACATCGTCATATAGCCGCCGTAGCTGAAGCCCGTAATACCGAGGCGCTTGTCGTCGACCGGTGCGACCTTCTCGACGGCATCGATGCCGGTGAGAATATCACGCAAATCGCCGTAACCGAAGTCTTTCACGTTGGCCGCCGTGAACGCTTCACCCTGACCGTAGCTGCCGCGCGGGTTGGGGAGAAACACAAAGTATCCGCGGTCGATGAAGTCGCGCGTATTCCCGCGGGACACAAAGTTCGGCCCCGAAGCTGCCGACGGTCCGCCGTGCACGTTGACGATCATCGGATACTTCTTGCCGGGGACCAGCGTGCGCGGCATGATCAGCCAGCCCTGAACGTTGTAATTGTCGTTCTTCCACTTGACGCTCTGCGCGCGAACGACGGGGTTGACGCCCTCGTTATCGTGCGTTAATTGCGTCCAATTACCGATCGGTCCGGTGAAAATCTCGGCCGGCTGCTCGAATGTTTGCTGCGTGAGAGCGCTCGTCACGCCGTCGCGAGCGATCGACACGCGCATGCCGTCGGCCGCAATCGACTTGGGAGCCGACCACAGCGTCTTGACCGTCTTACTCGCAACATCGACCGTATCGATCATCGCGCTGTCATTCATTAAGCCCGTGAACGTGATGCGATCGTTTCGGCCCGTCCACGAGATGGCGTTCGCCGATGCACGCACGCCCGGCGTCACGTCAACAGCCGGACCGCCGCCTGCGGGAATGACGAACACGTCGCCGCCGACGGATCCAAAATCGCTCATGATCCCGCTGATGAACGCAACGTTTTTTCCATCCGGTGAAACACGCGGCGCGTTGATTTGCAATTTGGGCGAGTAGAGCACGTGAGCGGTCATCGCCGCCCGATCGATCGTATAGAGTTTGGCGATCCACCAATTGTTGTCGCCGTTGCCGTGCGCAGCGGTTGCTGCAAAGCCGCGCATATTCGGCATCCAGTCGTATTCGTAGATGAACAAGTCGGCCGGCGAGGCGAAGCTCAATGTGCCGGTGCTATCGATCGTCGCGATACGCTGCACGTCTTGCGCGATCGTTGCCGAAATCTCACCGACGAGTGCCGCTCCGGCCGCCGTGGCGCCGATATCCTTATGCGCATCCGCCGTTGCAAGCACCGAGAGCGTCGTCCCGTCCGGCGACCAGCGCAGCGCGTTGAGGACACCGTTGAAACTTGCGAGCCACGGCTTCGCGTTCGCGCCGGTCGCGTCAGCCGCCCAAACGGAGAACTGCCGCGATTTGGTATCGCGCGAAAAATACGCGATGTGCGTGCCGTCCGGTGACCAGGCCGGCGCGCTCAACTGACACGGCGCATCGGACGGACAACCGATCGTCACCTTCGCACCGCTCGCGCGATTGCGAATCACCAGCGACGGCGCCGGAAGCGCACTTGCGCCGGGCGCGGGGTCAGTCGCCTCGACGGACAGTACGGACGTGCCGTCCGGCGAGATCGAGACGGAAGCGAAGCCGTGCGGGCGCTTCTCAGGAATCGGCGCCGTGGTTTGGGCGGCGACGGCACCGGCGCAGAACAGCGCAAGAGCCACCGCCGTAAGAGAAAGGCGAATGTTCATCGCGTGGAGGCTTCGACGCCCCACGCGCTCACCTTTCCGGCAACATACCGCTACGCTGCAGCCGCGCTATTCGACCGCTGCCGGATCGTTTGCCGCGTCTTCGATCTGCGTGATGCTCGACGAGCCGTGAAGCACTTCGGACACCGGCGCGCCGCCTTTTTGAATGGGATCGGAAACCACCGCGTAGTGTGTATGTCCGTGGCCGTGCGAATCATCTGCGTGCAGCGTGCCCGCGAGCAGACGGCCATCGGCGAGCGTGATGCGAACCGGTTTGCCGACGAACGGCTTGACTTCTTGGTCGGTCATGGCGTTGCTGAGCCCTCTCTATAATAAGTAATGAAGTCGCGACTACGCGACGAGTTCGAGGAACGGCCTGATGTCGCCCTCGTTAACATCCATTCCCACCCCGGCCGAATTCCAACGCGCATCGTGAAAATCCGAGCCGCCCGTCATGACCAAACCGTATTGCGCGGCCTTCGCCCGGTAATGGGCGACTTGATTCGTCGAGTGGGTCGGATAGAACACTTCGAGGCCCACCAGCCCTTGCTGCGCGAGGTCATCGAGAATCGTCGCGTCTTTGAGCCGGCCGGGATGCGCGAGCACCGGCACGCCGCCGCTACGGGCGATCACACCGATCGCCTCTTGCGGCGTAATATGCAAAGACGGCACGTACCCGGCACCACCGCGTGCGAGCAGCGACCCAAATGCGGCCGAGACATCCTTCACGTGACCCGCGCGCACGAGTGCCTTTGCAACATGCGGACGCCCCATCGCGTGTCCGCCGCCGGACTGGGTCAGCACGTCATCGAGGGTGAGCGCGTAACCGGCGGCGTTCAATTGCCGGATCATCGTGTCGACGCGCGTCCGCCGGTGTTCGCGATTTCGTTCGAGCGTATCGCTCAGTTCTGATGGTCCCAGCGGTAAACCGTAGCCGAGAATGTGTACGTCACTCCCGCGCCACGTCGTGTTGATTTCGATGCCGGGGATCAGCTTTGCGCCTTCGACGTTCAAGCCGTCGTACGCGCGCAGCGTGTCGTGATCGGTAATCGAGAAAATCGTTACGCCGCGTTTGCGCATCGACGCGACGAGCTGCGCGGGCTCGAGGGTTCCGTCGCTCGCGTTCGTGTGACTGTGAAAATCGACGGTCAATTGGCAGCCGGTGACGAATCGGCAATGCGCCGGCGCTCGACGAGCAGCCGGATGGCGGTACGCGTGTTGCCCTCGATTTCCACGTCGGTAAACTCCGGGATGCAGACCAAGTCCAGCCCACCCGCATGCAAATAGCTGCGCGCGATGGCGATGGCTTTTACCGCTTGATTGGTTGCTCCCGCTCCAATCGCCTGGAGTTCGGCGTTAGCGCGTTCGCGCAAAACGCCGGCGAGGGCGCCGGCGACAGAGTTGGGATTGCTGTGAGCGGATACTTTTAGAACACCCGACGCCGGGGTCCGTGGTGGCTCGATCATGCCAGGCCTCGAAGAAAAATGCGTTTGATGTCGAGCGCGCGGCCGGAGGATGCGTCAATGCTCACAACGGCTGCACAGAACTGACGTGTACCCGTTTTTTGGACGCTAAATCTTTCTGAAAGCGCGCTGGTGAAGCGCTCGAGCACGGCCTTCTGCTCCATACCGATCACGCCGTCGGACGGCCCGGTCATCCCCACGTCGCTCAGATAGGCGGTCCCGCCCGCGAAGATCTGTTCGTCGGAAGTCTGCACGTGGGTGTGCGTGCCGTACACCAGCGACACCTCACCGTCAAAAAACCGCGCCAGCGCCATCTTCTCCGATGTCGCCTCGGCATGCATGTCGATGACGATCACGTTCGTCTGGTGGCGCAAGCCGTCGACCAAATCGCGGCCGACCCGAAACGGATCATCGACCGTCGGCATGAAGACGCGGCCCATCAGGTTGACGACCCCGACGTTGACGCCTTCAACAGTGAAAATGCCGCTGCCGCGACCGGGCGAACCCGGCGGATAGTTCGCGGGCCGAATGACGCGGTCGCTATCTTCTAAATAACCGCGAAACTCGCGCTTGTCCCAAATGTGGTTGCCCGACGTAATGAAGTCGACGCCGGCCTCAAACATCTCGTGTGCGGTCTGCTCGGTGAGGCCGAAGCCGCCGGCCGCGTTTTCGCCATTGGCGATGACGCCGTCGATGCGATGCTGCTCGCGCGCAAAAGCGAGATGCTTTTGCAGCGTCTCGCGTCCCGGGGCTCCGACGACATCGCCGATAATCAGCAGGTTGACGGTGGACTTTACGATCGTGCCCGAGCCTTGGCGCCCTTGCCGGAATGAACGAAATACACAAGGACCCGCTTCTCTTCGCGAAAGCCGACGAGGCGCTTGCGTTGCGCCGGATCGCGCAGTGCGTCGAGCGCCGCCTCGACGAGTTCGTCGCGCGACGCCGCATCGTCGTCGAGCGGTTCGTCGGGCGCGGGATTCTTGAGCAGCGAGGGTCCGAAGCGGTCGCCGAACAACGCGATCTGGAGTTCGAGTTCCTCGCGGGTGAAGGTCGCAAAGTCGCGGGCGATGTGAACGAAGGTAACGCTCGCGTCGCGCTCGGCCGTAACCGTCAGCGTCGCGGCTTCCTCGCCCCGCAACTCGAGAAAAGCGCGGACGTGATCCCCCACCAGATCGGCAAACGTGTTGACGGCATTTCGGTCCAGGCGCGAGCCGACCGCATACGACAGCGTCACGGATTCGTCGGCGGGATTCGAGCGAATGCTATGAATCTCGGGGAACCGAACCAGCAGCGCGACGACGCGATTGACCGTATCGGCGGACTCGAAGGCGGAGTGAGGGGTCTGCACGGGGGTCTTCTCTCTTGGCTCCAGGACGGGGGGCGCCAACACTTCGGACCCCGTCCCGCGACCCCCCTTGCGACCGGAGGACACTGGGAAAAGGGCCGGCGAGCGGGCGCCAGGGTAGATTTCAAGACCCCGTTCACGACGCCACCGTTGCGGGAAAGGAGCGGGCCGGTCAACCAAGAGCCGGCGTCTTCCGAGGTGAACCCTCGCCGGGTGAACGCGCCCATGCTGCCTCCTAGAGATCGCCTCGAGCGCGTCGCCGCCCGAGCTGCCGGCGCGCTGCCGGAGTTTCTCCGCAGCCGCCTCGTCCCGGACCGGGCGGTGGCGGACGGGACCGCGCTCGATAGCCGGATCGCGCTTTTGACCCTGCTCGCCGTTCGAGCGGGCCAAGCGTTTCGTCCGGACGCATCGCCCGCGGCCTTCCGCCGCGGGTTCGCCCACACGAACCGGACGCTGGGGCTTCGTACGCGCGGCCTGCTCGCGACGCGCGACCTGCGCATTCCCACCGACGACGGCGATATTGGGGCGCGCTTCTATCGGCCACAATTCGCACCCGACGCAGTACCGCTGCTCGTGTATTTTCACGGCGGCGGTTTCGTCATCGGCGACGTCGACAGCTACGATCACCTCGGGCGCTTTTTTGCACTTCGCGGCAACATCGCCGTGCTGTCCGTCGACTACCGGCTCGGTCCCGAGCACCGCTTCCCGCGCGCACACGAAGATGCATTCGCCGCCTTCGCGTTCGCGCAAACGAAAGCCGCCGAACTCGGCGCCGATCCGACGCGCATCATTGTCGGCGGCGACAGCGCCGGCGGCGGACTTGCTGCCGCGATTTCGGCGTTTGCTTCATCGCGCGGTTTGGCGTCGCCCGATGCACAATTGCTGATCTATCCCGCAGTCGATTCCGCCACTGACCGGCCATCGCGGCATTACACCGCGCCCGGTGCACCGTTCACGCCGGCGACGATGGCCTGGTTTGCGCCGCACTACGTTTCATCGGAAGCCGATCGGCAATCACCGTTGCTCTCACCCTTGCTCGGCCCCGTCCCACCCGGCATCCCGACCTATCTGCTCGCCGCCGCGTTCGACCCGCTCGTCGACGAGGGATTTGCGTATGCCGAACGCTTGCGTGCAGCCGGCGTACCGGTTTCCTACGACTTGCGACCGACACTCTCGCACGCATTCGTCAATATCGCCGGCGTCGTTCCGGCAGCCCGACGAGCGCTTGAGGATGCAATCCGCGTCACCACGATGGAGCTGCGCAACCGATAGCATGGAACGGATCGCGGTCATTACCGGAGCGGCGTCCGGCATCGGGCGCACACTCGCGCTTGCGCTGAGCAAGAACATGACGCTCGCACTTGCCGACCGCGACGCCGAAGGACTCAGCGAAACGCAGCGCCTCGTTTCCGGCGCGGGGGGCACGGCTTCCGCTCATATTGTCGATGTCAGCGACGAAGCCGCCGTTACGGCGTTTGCTCGCGACGTGCTCGCGGCGTACGGAAAGATCGACATCTTGGTGAACAATGCGGGCGTCGCCCTCTTCGGAACGGTCGCCGAAGTCGAAATCGACGAGATGGCGTGGCTCTTCGCAATCAATTTCTGGGGCACGGTCTATATGACGAAGGCCTTTCTTGCCACACTCATTGCACAACCGCGCGCAAACATCGTCAATGTCTCGAGCGTCTTCGGCTTGTACGGACCGCCGGGACAGTCAGCCTATGCGGCAAGCAAATTTGCCGTGCGCGGCTTCACGGAATCCCTGCGCGGCGAATTGCAAGGAACAAACGTCCGCGTCTGTACCGTCCACCCGGGTGGCATCAAAACGAATATCGCCTACCGTGCGCGTGTCGCGCGCGCTGCGGATCCCGCAAAGGCGCAGCGCATGACCGCAAAATTCAGCGAACGCTTTCTCACGACGCCGCCCGAAGCCGTCGCCGCCGCGATCGTCCGTGCAATCGAAACCGGCCGTACGCGCTTGGTGATCGGAAGCGGCGCAGCGACGGTCGATTGGCTGACCCGCCTTTTCCCCTCGCGCGCGGCAACCCTCATCGCGCGCCGCTCAAAACCTGTGGATTGACGACGTTGATGGGGGCACCGCCCGCGTACGCGGTGATTTGATCGAAAATATCGGCGAACTGCAATTCGTATTCATCGCGCGTCACGTAGCCGATATGCGGCGTCGCAACGACATTCGGCAATGCCAGCAGTGGATCGTTCGGATCGAGTAACGGTTCGTCCTCAAAGACATCCACGGCCGCCATACCGGGCCGCCCGGCGCGCAAGGCGCTAAGCAGTGCGCCCGGCTCAATCAAGCCTGCACGACTTGTGTTAACGATGAGCGCGCTCGGTTTCATGCGGGCAAGATCGGCTGCCGTAACGATGCCGCGCGTGGCGTCGAGCAACCGCATATGCAGCGAAACGATGTCGCTGGATTCAAAAAACGCCGCCTTGCTCGGTGCAACGGCGTACCCGTCCGCCTTCGCACGTTCGAGCGAATCCGCCCGGGACCAAACCTGAACATCCATGCCGAAGGCGCGAGCGTATCCCGCAACGACCGCGCCGATACGTCCGTAACCAAATATGCCCAGTGTCATACCGCGCAGCGTCCGGCCGACCCCGATCTGCCACCGGCCCGCTTTGAGCGAAGCCATTTGCTGCGGAATTTCGCGAACCGCCGCAAGCACGAGCCCCCAGGTGAGTTCGGCGGCCGCATACGACGGCGAGTCGGCATGTTGATACGACGAAACGACGATGCCCAATCGAGTACATGCCGCGATATCGATGTGCGGATAAACACTCCGCTGGCTGATGAGCTTGAGCTTCGGCAATCGCTCGAGCAATGCAGCTCCGATCTTCGTCCGTTCCCGAATCAGAACGAGCACTTCGGTATCCTTCAGCCGTTCGGCGAGCACGTCGACGTCCTGTACATGATCGTTCCAGACCGTTACGTTATGGCTTTCCAATGTCCGAAAACAACGGAGCGTGCGAACCGTATCGAAATAATCATCCAGAATCGCGATCTTCACCGGGCCCTCCGTCAGCAGTGGTGATCCATCGGGTGTTTGCGATTTACGTAGACGAAATATCCAACAACGCCAAGCGCCAGAACGTTCAGCCAAAAGGTGTAGTTCAAAGAAAACGCTTCCATCATGCCGCGCACGTCCGGCCGCGCGGCGGGAACGAGGTGCAGGGCCGCAAAGGCGCCGTTCATGACGACCGCCGCGAGTACGATCGTGACAAAAAAGGTGCCGAACATATAGAGAGCCGTGCGCCATCCGTAATACTTCCGATACACATCGAGCAGCGGCAAGACGATAATGTCCGCATATAAAAACGCCAGCACCCCACCGAACGACATTCCCGAGCCCCAAAAGATCGCCGCCATCGGCACGTTCCCGATCGAACACACGAACGTGACGATTGCCAGCAGTGCACCAACGATAACGCCGATGCCGATCACCAGCGCGGCGGGCCCGCTCGACACGAACAATCCCTGCCACACCTGCGCCGGGACGAAGACGGCGATGACGCCGGCGACGAGAAAGCCCACGAGCAAATCGCTGCGCAACATCGACCAATCCATCGCAACGTTCCGTGCAACAAGCACGCGGGTCTGCGGATTGCGCAACCTCTCCCAAACGGTCCGTCCGTCCACGGTATCACTACCGTGCTCGTGCCCGCTTGCCGCCTCCTGATGCGCGCGCGCTTGCGCAACGAGCGCGCGCGGATACGTTGCCTTCACGAATAACGCCATCAGCGTAACAAGCACGAGTCCGCCGACCCACTCGGCGACCATGAACTGCCACCCCATCAGGACGTAGAGAATGATCCCGAGCTCGACGACCAAATTCGTCGACGCAAAGAGAAACGCAAGCGACGGCGTCAATCCTGCGCCTTTCTTAAAGAGCGTCTTACTCAAGGCCGCGGCCGCATAGGAACAACTCGAACTCGCAGCACCGTACACGGTCGCCCGTGCAATCGCACCGATGCCGTCGCCGCCGAGCTGCTCACGCATCCGATCGCGCGCAACGACCGCTTGAACGATCCCGGACAGCGTGAAGCCGAGGACCAAACTCCACCCGACCTGCCAAATCATCGCCGCCGCCATAACAAGCGCCGACCCCACACGCAACAAGAAATCCATAGCAACCGCATCATGCTACTCTTTGCGACACGCGACTGTCTGCCGACTTTGACACACCGCGGCCCGAACGCAGGGGGCGGGTACGACGAACGGCGAGCAGAAACTGCACCAGATGCAACAGACGGACACGGCACTCGTCGTCGCGCAAGCGCAAGCACTCTTCGACGGCGAACGCGACCCGATCGCCAACGCTGCCAACCTGGCATCCCTGATCGGCACGACAATCGACGCCCTCAATTGGTCCGGCGTCTATCTCTTGCGCGATAACGAACTTGTCTTAGGCCCGTTCTACGGTCGCCCCGCGACCGCACGCATCGCCGTCGGCAAAGGCGTCTGCGGCGCCGCCGCTCAGCGCCGCGAGACGATCGTCGTCCCCGATGTCAACGCATTCCCCGGCCACATCGCCTGTGACCCAGCCTCAAAGTCGGAAATCGTTGTGCCCCTGTTGCAAGCCGGCCGGCTCATCGGCGTCCTCGACATCGACAGCCCGATTCCGAACCGTTTCAATGAAGAGGATCGCGAGCTCTTCGAACAGCTCGCGCGCTTACTTGTCGAATCGTGCGATTGGAGCAAATCGTAGGAACCTAGCCGCCTTTCAGATCGACAATGATCCCAACCATCAACCCGAACGCAAAACGCTTGATACGTCGCAGCGCCGCTATCGATCCTTCGTGCAGTGATACATCTCCTGTGAAGGCGGTGTAAGCCAACCCTCATTTTTGCGAAAAAATTCTTGCCCCATTTCATCAAGTTGACTACCACGTAAGCGCACACGTATTCGGGTCGGAAAGCTATCTGGGCTTTTGATCAAAAGATATCCGTCATACTTTGTTTGCGTCAACTCGATAGCATACGTAAATGTCCTGTGCGACGTAGAAGTGACCCGCGATGTGGCTCCATAGACGTAAATGCGCTTCAGTACTTCTTACCGTTACGAGCGTACGTTTCGCGGAAGTGCGAATGCGGCGCGCTTGGCGAAAGACAACTCCATGTCCCGACAAGGATCGTGTCCCCGCGAGTGGTGTACGAGAACGTGGCTCTCAACGGGGTGTAGCTCTCAGCCGGTGATTACCGCGGAGAGCTTGGGCAGTTGATTGTCGCTGATGGCATTCAATCCTTCGAGCGGCATATATCGCCGCTGCAATTGCCATTCATCGTTCTGCTCTAAGAGCATCGCTCCAACTAGTCGTGTGATCGCTGGATCGTTGGGAAAGATGCCCA
>Ga0302324_100019776_pt1 | contig 13201 bp, 11 predicted proteins | sample Palsa_T0_1_FD_201949 | JGI IMG/M metagenome (GOLD analysis project Ga0302324, IMG submission 201949) | Peat permafrost microbial communities from Stordalen Mire near Abisko, Sweden - Palsa_T0_1 | ecosystem: Environmental > Terrestrial > Soil > Palsa > Peat permafrost | place: Sweden: Abisko...
ATTCGATTTGCCGACGGCGCCGCAAAGCTCTGATCTTCGCTATTCCGTCCACTGACGGCGCGGTCCCCCGAAGGAATCGGCCGCCGCCAGCACCGCGGCCACGAAATCTCGTTCCTCTGCGGAGAGTTCCGGCCGCCAGACATCGAAGATCATCACGATGCGCGGCTCGTTGCTCGGATTCCAGGCCTCGTGCTCGATGCTGTCGTCGAACAGCACCACCTCGCCCTCGGTCCAGCTCCGGGTCTCGTTGCCCACCCGCAGCGCGCACTGGGGCGGCACGATCAGCGGCAAATGACAGATCAGCCTTGCGTTCGTGAAGCCATGGTGCGGGGGAATGCGCGCGCCGGGCCGCAGCAGCGAGAACAGCACCGAGGGCGTGCGCTGGTCGATCCGGCACAGGGGTATTTCGGAAATTGCCGCAAACGTCCGCGGACACAGTGCCGCGTTCGCTTCCACCGTCACCCCATCCTTGATCAGAAAAAAGGCGCCCCAATCCGGATTGTCCAGCAGGCCGCGCTCATTGAACGCCGGCCGGTTCGGCTCACGCTGGATGTATGGCACGAAGCGCGAATCCGCATCGAGCATGGCGCGCGCCTCCGCGCGGATGGCGTCGAACTGCCGCTCGATGGCACCGACCCAGGGAAACGCCTGCCGGTCGAAGAACTGGACTTGGGGCAGCTCGGGGTAGTAGAAAAATTTCGGCTGCTGAGGATAGATCTGGCGCTTGCCCAGCAGCAGATCGACGGCGTGTGCGGATCGCCCGTTCCCGGGCTTGTGAACCCCCGAGGCGGAAATCGCCGCAAGCAGGTGTGCCTCGAACTCGCCGGCGATCGCCCGCGAAACCACCTCCACGCGGCCCAACTCCTCGCGCCACCCGGGTGCCAGCGACGGCAGTTTCGCCGCGATCCTCAGAGCAACCATGTAATAGGAATTGGCCGATCGCCGATCGCCGCCCTTCACCAACAGATCCCCCTTGGCGACCAGCGCGGGCAGGTAATAAGCGTCCAACTGCAAAGCGCGGTCGACGGCGGCGTGCTCCTCCGCCGATTCCCCCAACGATTTATGCACCACGGCCATTCCGAACCAAACGGCAGCATCGGCCGCCCCTGCCGCAACCGCCTGCTCGAAGCAGCGGCGCGCCGCATGGGGATCGCCGCGCTGCAGTGCAGCATATCCGGCAGCATTAATTGCCTGTAGGTTGATCGGGTTGGCAGCCATGGGCGTCAGTTTAGTGGATCCGCCGGCCTGACGGCATGGCGAGATTGCACTATCATCGGTTGATGAAAAGGAGGACTTCGCCGTGAGCCATTCAAAGATCCGTTTTCCCCTTCTGATAGGTGCGATGCTGGCAGCCGCTCTGCCCGCCTACTCGCAGCAGTCGAGCGCTCCGCCAGCCAACACGTCGGCCGCCGCTGCCTCCGCGGCTACAGCGCCAACCCAGACCTCAACACCGTCTGCGGCGCAGACCACGGCATCCGATTCGGAGTCCGCAAAGCCCTCGGACGCGACCATAAAGAAAGCCAAGAGCATGGGTCTGCATGCCGAGGTTCACAACGGCGCCACCCAATACTGCTGGGAAGACGCAAACCTCGGTACACGCTTCCCGACCAAGAAATGCGTAGGTGAAGACCAGTTGAACACTCTCGTCGCGCAGCGCCAGGCAACGCAAGACAACATGCGCCGGAACCTGACGAACGCGGGCGCCAAGTAGCCGCTGTCCATGACGCTGTAACACCGCAGAATCCGCGCTTTTGCGCGCCGCGGTCTCATGCCATCGGCCCGGGTCCCGGCAGGTTCCGCGATGCCATTAAGACAGGCACAACGAGGGAATGCGGCGTTCTTATTCGCTGATATTATTACGCACCAACTCTGAATCATGTGCTAGGGAAGGACAATATGAGAAAGCAGGCATGCGCTCAACAGATGCTCGCGTGGGTTCTCTTCGGATTGCTCGTAGGTTGTGCAACTACAGGCACTACGCCTCGCGTCACCAATACAGTTCTCACGAAGACAGCCGATCTAATCACCGCACGACGCGTGCCTACGGCCGTGTTTTCGCCTGAAGACTCGGTAGTCTGTTACGTGTATTTTCAGTGGGATGACGCTACCAAGGAAGCAGGCCACCACGAGGTCGAGTGGCGCTGGTATCAGGACGATAAATTGGTGTCGCAAAGCAAGAAGCGATTGCACTTCAAACGGACCCCTTACACGACGTGGACGCAACGTTCAGCGGGAAGTTTGGGAATAGGCCATTTCTCGGTGGCCACGGTTGTAGACGGCGCTGTAGTCTCGACGAGTAACTTCGAAATCCGTCCGTAACGATCTGCATAACCTAGCGGATGGCTAGTAATGAACAGCACCCGCGTTGAAGACGCTGAAACAGCAACGCGGCTAATGCGTGAACAACTGCGGGCGTGATGGCGCTTCTTCTCGTATCCACTGACTTACCCGACAGATCGACTATTTCCGCAAAGCTGACGTTCGCGAGCGGCTGGGAGGGTTAATCCCGGGCACCCCTATCAGGGGGCGCCCAGCTTGAGAATGCGGTCCGCGCGGCGGACTGCCATACCGCGGCCGTCTGCGGATGTGGCACGCACCCCGTTGGCGGGCCTATGAATAGCGGCAGTTGCGTAGTAACACCCCGCATAAAAAAAGCCCCGCGGGAAGCGGGGCTTCAAATCAACTCAATCCTGCAGGAACTAGAAGGTGTATTTCAGATTGAGATAGAAGTTTCGCAACACTGGGTCCGCAACGAGCGAGTTGTACCCCGCTGTAAAGTTGGTTGGAGTTGCATTGGTGAACGGCGGACTCTGGTTGAACAGGTTTTTGATTCCAAACAACACGGTCAGCTGGCTGATCGGTTTCATGCTCACGTATCCATCAACGAGCTGATAACTGCCCACGTTCCGCAGATTGCCGTTAAGATCGGGAAATTGATCGACGTATCCTGAGTAGAAGCGGTCGACCAGTCCGCCACCCCATATCTTGTCCGGGCTCGTCCAGTTGACCGTCAAGTAATGCTCCCACCTGAATGCAGGGTTTACGTTCTGGATTTGTACATTGCCCAGCAGGTTGAGGGTCGGACCACCGGTGTATTGCTGCTGTAGAAACTGCAGGACCGCGGTCCCTTCCAAATCCTCGGTGAATGTCCCGATGGCGGTATGCTGACTGTATTGGACGCTCAAGTCGATCCCGTCGGTCGTGATCCTGCCTGTATTCTGATTTTGCACATCGACGTATCCACAGGTCGGTTGCGGGAAAGGAATGCAGTCCGCGGCCTCTGCGATCGTCGGAGTGAGTGTCCCACTCGAATTCGTGTGGATAGAGCTCGCGAACAGGGTGGGATTACCGTAAATGGCCGTGGCCGGAACGCCTCCGCTGGTAATGTTGTTCTTGAGGAGGACTTTGTAATAGTCCATCGTAATGCCCAAATCTTGGATCGGCTGGATGACGAAACCCAAATCGAAGTTCTGCGATGTTTCAGGCGTCAGGTTTTTGTTTCCGCCGAACAACCCAATCCCCTGCGAGGCGCAAACAGCTGGAGTGAACTCCGTGTTGTTGTGGCCCTGCGAGCAGAATGGGTTCCCTTGTCCAATGGTGCCGCCACTCGACGCGGACAATTGTTGCGGTTGGAACTCCTGGAAGAGCGTGGGCGCCCGGAAGCCGGTGGAGGCGGTTCCTCTCAAGGTCAAGATATCGATGGGCTGATAACGCACCGCCAGCTTCGCGTTGTTGGTCGTGCCGAAGTCGCTGTATCGGTCCTGACGATCCGATATATCGAGATCGAGGGCCTTGGTGATCGGCGCATCCAACTCGACGTAAGCTGCCTGTACCTGGCGACTCGCTGAGATTGCACTGTCCGTCAGTCCGGTGGCGGCGTCCACGAGGTCGTTATAGGGCGTGGTCGCATTCGTGAAGCGTTCGCCGCTGGCAGTGGCGCCGAACGCGAAGCTCGCCGGAATGCCCGAATCGAAAGCATCGCCCAGCGGATGGCTGGCATGGGCGTCAACGCTATACAGCTGGTCCTCGCCGGTCTCGTAGACGCCGTTTATATACGCCGAGTTGATCAAAGCCTGTCCCGCCGCTGGCTGGGCACCGAAGGGGTTGATCAGGTTGCTGAGGACACCGCCGGGCGCGAGTACGGCTTCATTGGGAACACCCCCGGTGTTGCGATCGTCGTTGGTGTTCTTGCTGTAATTGACGTCCGCAGCATAGTCCCAACCCCCGTTGCTGCCGGAGAACGTCACCACAACCCTCTGTGCAGTATTGACGTTGCCGCCGAAGCGGGAGTTGTTGGGGTCGGTCCAGATCGCCCTGATCGGGGACGCCGTGCCAAAGGCCGGGTTCGGTTGCCCGTTCGGGAGGAGGGGCACATTGTTGAAGCCGCTCAGATTCGGAGGCAGGTTGTTGCAGTTCGTCGGGCCCCTGTTGCATATCAGCTGCGACGCGGCCGGGAGGAAGGGGTTCGACGGGCTTATCTGGAAGTCATAGAACTCAGGACCGGAGTAAGCGTTCACTGAGGATTGGGTCCAGAAGTACTGCACCTTCAACTGGTTGTTGGCCGGCAGCGTCTTGGTGAATTGGGCCAACCCGGAAAACACATGGGACTCCGGAATGTCATCCGTCGCGGCGGAAAAGCGGTATGAGCAGTCGCCGAAATACCGGGTCAGTAGCGGGTTGCCCGCACAGGCCGGATAGCCCGCCTGATAAAGGTTACCGTTGGAGTCCTGCACATTCCCGGGAAACGATCCCGGAGAATTCGTGGCGGTGATGCCCTGCGCGGGGTCAAAACCTTGGGCAGAAAACGCCCGCTGGGTCGCCCGGAGCTCGTCCTGCCTGCTGTAATTTCCCGTAACCATGAAGTTATAGCCATCGTTCGCCAGATCCCCGTGTCCGAAGATGAAATCTGCCGCGCCCGATCCGCCGCCCGCTTGCTCCGGGTGGTCGAAATTGACCTGGACTTCGCCCCCCTGGTAATTCTGCTTGGTTTTGAAGTTGATCACACCCGCGATCGCGTCCGAGCCGTACAGCGACGAGGCGCCTTCCCGAAGCACCTCGACGGTGTCGAGGGCCGAGATCGGAATACCACTCACGTCCACCCCAAGGCCGTTGAAGGCATTGGAGGCCAGCCGCTCGCCATCGAGCAGCACCAGGGTGCGTCCATTGCCCAGGCCGCGCAAATTGGCGTAAGAACCGCCTCCGGAAAACGTCCCTACGGATGAGGAGATGTTGACCGACGCGTTGGCGGAGGTCACTGTGTTCAGCACCTGCTCCACACTCGTGATGCCCTGGTCCTTGAGGGCGTCCGTTTTGATGACGGTGATGGCTTCCGTGGTTTCGGCATTGACTCTCTTGATCAACGAGCCCGTTACCACGATTTCCTGTAATTCCGGCGCGGCACTATCGGACGCCGCCGGCCCTGCGGTCGCGGACGCCGTCGTCCCTGCGGATGCCGTGGTCCCCGCGGATGCCGTCGTCGCTGCGCTCGCCGCCGTTCCTGCGGTCGCCGTCGTTGCGACGGCCGCCAGCGCCACGAGTGACAGGCACGCTAACTTATCCCTGTTCATCATGATTTTACGCTCCCTCGAATCGTAGAATTACTCGACATTGACGTTGCTCCTCTGAATGACGTCCCAATTGACCGTGGCTGCGTTCGGTGCTGCACCCCGACTACGGCCGTTCGATCGCTTACCCGAATTGATCACCCGATATCTGTATGTTGCGTTTGCACCACAGACGTGTTTTGTAATTATGCTTCGATGAATTCCCTGATATCTCGCAAATCTCGCGTTGCATCCGCAACTCGGATGGCGAGCATCCGCAGTGCGGGTGGTGGGAAATACAGGGAATTCTTGTTCCGCCGCATAGCGTAGAGTCGCAAAATTTTTTTTGCGTGTTACGCGCCTATCGGTGCGGCGCAGGCGTCGCTCGCCGATGTGCCTGCCACCATCGCGACTCATGCGATGCGTCCGAGCAACATCGGCATGACGATCGATCGGCGAGGCCGCGGCAGGCGCAGAGCATCCAGCCGTTTGCAAACCGCCGAATCCCGCATAAGCTTAGACAATTGGGTAATAATCCCCGGGATGGCCGGGTCTATGTAGGGGAGCAGCAATATCGCTGCGTTTTAAAACAATTGAGGGCTCAATCATGCAGATGAATAAAGTATCGAGTGCGGCACTGGCTGCTGCCGCCGCAATGTTGTTCAGTTCCGCGCTGCCCAGCGTGTCGTTCGCGAACGACGCTGCCGCGGCAACCATGCACTGTTCCGGGGTGAATTCCTGCAAGGGAACCTCCGAGTGCAAATCGGCGAAGAACAGCTGCAAGGGTCAGAATAGCTGCAAGGGTCAGGGCTGGGTGTCCATGTCGAAGTCCGACTGCACGGCCGCCAAAGCCAAAGCCAAGGCCGACGCCTCCAAGTAATCCATAGGATAGGATCGAACCGGATCCGGGCGTTTCAAGCAACGCCCGGGTCCGGCCGCGAACTCCCTTCCCTCTTCACGCCCGTCACGCCATGACGAAACTCGCCGGCTTCGGACTCGGTCTGCGGACCCCCCACTACGAGGCCGTGCTCAATGAGCCTCATGCCATCGATTGGCTTGAGATCATCACGGAAAACTACCTGGTGCCCGGCGGCAAGCCGCTGCACTACTTGGAGCGCATACGCCGGCGCTTCCCCCTGGTGATGCACGGAGTATCGCTGTCCATCGGCAGCACCGATCCGATCGACCTGGAGTACCTTGCCCAAGTACGGACCCTGGCGGCACGCATCGAACCTCACTGGATATCCGACCATCTGTGTTGGACCGGCATCGAAGGGCGCAACCTCCACGATCTGCTGCCCCTGCCCTACACCGAAGAAGCGCTGGCCTCGGTGGTCGAGCGGGTCACCCAAGTCCAGGACGCCCTGGGCAGGCAGATACTGTTGGAAAACGTCTCGAGCTACCTGACCTATCGCGCATCCGACATGAGCGAATGGGAGTTCCTGCGCGAGGTCGCCGAGCGCGCGGACTGCGCCATCCTGCTCGACATCAACAATATCTACGTCAGCAGCGTCAATCACGGCTTCGATCCCCTGGCGTACCTGCAGGCAATGCCCAGGGAACGGGTACGGCAATTTCATCTCGCCGGCCACAGCGATCTTGGCGGACATTTGATCGACACCCACGACCATCCCATCGTCGAACCGGTCTGGGATCTTTATTGCGCGGCCATAGCGCAATTCGGTGCCGTGCCGACCATGATCGAGCGCGACGACAACATTCCCTCCCTGAGCGAGCTGGTGGCGGAACTGCAGATAGCCCGCGAGCTGGGTCAGCGCCACACTCAGCAGGCCGCGTGATGGCGCAGCAGCCTGAAGCACAGGGCGGCTGCGCACCGCGGCTGCGCCGATTGCAACGGGATCTTCAGAGTCACTTGCTGGGCGATGAGAGCGCCATCACCGCCGCCATCGTCGATGCGCCGCCGCTGCCCATCGCCGAACGGCTGGGCATTTACCGCAATGCCTATCGGGTGCGGCTGATAGATGCTCTCCATGAGACCTATCCGGTTCTGCATGCCGTGCTCGGCGACGAGGTTTTTTACACGCTGGGCGAGGAATTCGTGGCGGCGCATCCCTCGGTGTACCGCTCCATTCGCTGGTACGGGCGCGAGCTCGCGGAATTCCTCGGGCAGACTCCGCCCTATGCGGAGCAGCCCATTCTCGCGGAACTCGCGCTGCTCGAATGGACGCTGGCTGAGGTCTTCGACTCAGCCGACGCAGAACCCTTGCAGCGCACCGCGCTCGCTGCGGTCGATCCGTCCGCGTGGAGCGAGCTGCAATTCGAGTTTCACCCCTCCCTGCGGCGGCTGTTTCTGCAGTGGAACACGGCCGCGGTGTGGCAGGCCATGAGCCGCGATGAGGCACCCCCCGAGCCATGCTGCGCGGAGCTTCCGATGCCCTGGTTGCTATGGCGGCGAGACATGCAGAATTACTTTCGTTCCATGACGGCCGACGAAGCGGCGGCGCTCGACGCGGCGCTGCGTGGCGCCGATTTCGCGCAGATCTGCGAGACACTCGCCGAGTGGCTGCCCGAGCAGGAGATCCCGCTGCGCGCCGCAAGCCTGGTCGGGCTCTGGGCGGACAGCGGGATCATCGTCGCCATCAATTAGCGCGTCGCCGGCCGGTTGCGTTGCCGGCCGGCGAAGCAGCCCCCTTTAGAGCAGGCTCCCCTCCTCGCCCAGCATTTCCTTGCGCAGCAGAGGAATCGGCGGACCGCCGTAGGACAGGAACTGGTCATGGAAGTCATGCCACAGTGCCTGATCGTCGGCAGATGCCGCACCGGCCGCGGCGTGCTTGGCGACCCAATCAGTCCGCAGTTTCCTGATCATGAGCTTGCCCAGCGTGTAATTCAGGTAGGCCGGATCGTAGGTGCCGCGCGCCGCCTGTTGCCGCGCATTGCCCGGATCTTGAAATGCCTGTTCCCTGAACATCTTCTCGGATTGCGCCACGGTCATTCCGTGCGTGTGCAGCCCGATCGATGACAAGAGGCGCACGTCGCGCAGCAGCGCGTCGATGAGTTGGCCGATATGCTTTTCCGGATCGCCCTTCGCCAGGCCTTTTTCGATCATCATTTCTTCGCAGTAATGCGCCCAGCCTTCGGCGTAGGCATACCCCACCCACAGAGCCTCGAGCTTCGAGGGATTCGCGTTCGAATGCAGGAACTGCAGGAAATGCCCCGGCCACACTTCGTGCACGGACGTGGCCAGCAGCGTCGCCTCGCTCGGAATATAGGCCGCCTGCTCGGCTTTGCTCCACTTCGGGTCCGGCGGCGCGATGTTGTAGACCGATGCAACGCCATGATCGTAAGGTCCGGGCACCTGGATGAAGGCGGCGTTCGATCGATTGTAGGGTGGCGCCTCGGCGACCATCGCATCTTCGGTGCTGGGTATGGACACCACATTGTTCTTGACGACGAAATCCTTGAGCATCACCAACTGCTCGCGCGCGGCCGCGACGGCACCGTCCTTGGGCTTGTGAGCGACCACCTTCGCCACGCATTGCTGCAGGCTTTGCTTCGGCGCGTACGTGGCACACTCGGCCTTGAGCGCCGCTGTGTTGCGGTCCAGGTCGGCACGTCCCGCGGCTTCTATTTGATCGACAGGGACATCCACCCGCTCGGTCTGCGCCACCATCTGCGCATACAAGTCGGGCCCCAGCGCAAACTGATCGTTCGCCTTTTTCAGATCCTCCTCCAGGGTCTGCTTGAGGGCGTCCATCGCCTGAGCCGCCGCCGTATTGGCTTCGGTCAGCTGCTTCTGCAGGTCGGGATCGCTCACCGACGCGAACACCGGCGCCACGTCCTTGGAGTAGAAGGCAGCCAATCCACCGAACTGGGCGATGCCCAATTCCACATAGGTCCTGGGCAACGGCGGTTGCAGGTTCGCCTTGATGTCATTGACCATCTTCGGAATGCCGCGCGCGTACTTGATGTAGGCCTTCATGCGCACATCGAGCGCAGCGTAGTTGCGGTTCAGATACATATCCGGGTCGATCTTGTCGATATACCAGCCCGGATTGGTGACTGGAAACTTTGTCTTCTCGAGCCAGAACAGATCCTTGTCGACGACGGCGAGCAAGTATTCGCGATCGAAACGCTCGCGCGGCTCCAAGGTCTTCGGATCGACCGCGGCGATCTGGTCGCGCTCATCGTGCAAGCGGGAGATTTCACGCCTGAGTCCATGATTGCTGAGATCCGGCAATTGACCGTCGTATTCGTGGCGGCCGGATTGCGCCGCAAAGAAAGGCTGTGCGTCGAAATAACTCTGAATGAAGCTCGCCGTGAGCTTGTCCCACTCCTGACTCGCAAGGGACGGGCCCTTGGGCGCGTGCGACGCCGGTTGCTGCTGGCCGCAGCCCACCAGACCGAGAAACAGAACTCCCGACAATGTCGCGCCAACCTTCAGCGACTTCCACATAGTAACTCCCCCTTTATTGGTATTAAGACTCGATACGCAAAACCTCAATCCCCTGGCTCCGGACCCTCGAGAAATCTAAAAGGAATAGGCGCCGCCACGTTCCAACGCCCGCTTGTAGGCGCCGCGCGCATGGATGCGGTCGAGAAAAGCCATCAGCCGGGGCCGGCTGGCGTTCAAACCCGCACGCGAAGCCGCCGCCTCCAACGGGAAACTCATTTGCACATCCGCCGCGGTGAATTCCTCGCCGGCGAACCACGTGTGCCTGGCGAGTTCAGCCTCCATGTAATCCAAGTGGCGTTTCAATTGCGGGCCGATGAAGGAGTCGGTCACCGTGGCGGCGATGCGCCGAGCGACGGTGCTGATAGGCCAGGGAGCGGGGCCGTTCGCGACTCGATCGAACACCAATTTGAGCAGCAGAGGCGGCATTGCCGACCCCTCCGCATAGTGCAGCCAGTAGGTATATCGCAAACGCTCCGCAGTGCCCGCCGCAGGTATCAGCCGCCCCGCCCCGTAGCGATCGATCAGATACTCGATGACGGCCCCCGATTCGGCCACCGTCACGTTGCCGTCCACGATGACTGGCGATTTCCCCAGAGGGTGCACCGCCAGCAGCTCCGGCGGAGCCAGCATGGTCTTCGCATCCCGCTCGTAACGCTTCACTTCGTATGCGACCCCCAGCTCCTCCAGCAACCACAGCACCCGCTGCGACCGCGAGTTGTTGAGGTGGTGCACCGTGATCATAGCGACATTGTATGGCATTCCCGCGCCACGAACACGGTAGGCAAACCCTTAACCAAGACCGGACGCGGCGGCCTGCGCGCGCCCCTCTCTTGTCCTGAATCAGCCGGTCGCACCGGGCCGGTCTTTCTCGCCGGGCGGAAGCCACTCAGCCTTCGCCGAGCGAAACTCCGGCAATGCCTCGCAACGCCCGGCGATCGCCGCGAGCCCAGAATAGACGACCGCGGCACGATCGATGGCCAGCGCCTCGACCAAGAAGGTGTACACACAGGTCGCGGTGACATCCGCCTGAGTCAGGCGGCCCCCGATCAGCCATTCGCCGGCGCGGGTCTGAGACAGGCGATTGAGCTCGGCCAGCGCCGCGTGCATTTGCGTCTGACATCGTTCCACCCAGGGACGATGGCGCTTTTCCGGGGGACGGAACGCGGATTCATAAATCTGTGCCACACCCTTGTCCGCCGCTCCGGTGGCAACCGCCATGATCCGCAATACCTCACGCCTATCCTTGCCCGAAGACGGCACGAGCGCACGGTCCGGACCCGCATACTCATCCAGCAAATCCAAAATGGCGGCAGATTCGATCAACGCCTCGCCATCGGGCTGGACCAGGGTGGGCACGCGGCCCAAGGGGTTGAACTGCCGGATCAATTCGAAGTCCTTGCCGACCGACCAATTGCGATGCTCGAACTCCATCCCGAGCAGATTCATGCTGACAGCTACCCGCCGCACATAGGGCGAATCGAACATACCGATGAGAATCAAGCGACGATGCCTCCAAAAAAACGGTTAATGGCCACCCTTGACCAGCAGCCCCGCCGCCGCAAGTGCCTGCGCCAGCTCCCCCTCGATACGAGCGGCCTCCGAACGCTTGATATACTGCAGATGCAGAGTCGGTCCGGTCAGCACTTCGATGCCGCGCTTCAAGACGCTGCCTGCAGCGCGGATGCCGGCTTTATGCTGATCGAAACGCTGCGCCGGACTGTACTTACTCATACCCACGTACACTCCGTGCGCCCCATCCCTATCCTGATAGTCGAGAAGCACCAAGTAGATATTCGATCGTCCTTTGCCAGAGGATCGAAACCCCAGCGCGACCTCGTACACGATGGGCAGCCACTCGACGTAGCGCATCGGCAGCCACTCCGGCACCGATGCCGCGGCCCGCGCCCACAGCCTCTCCAACGCACGCTCGATGTTAATGGACATTTCGCCGCGCATCCACAATTCATGCACACAATGCGCGCCCATCAAGCCGTCGGCGTCCGCCAACGCGCGCTCGAAACGGCTTGCAATTTCTACATGAGCCAGGCCTTGAAGCGGGCGGCTGCCAGGTGGAGTTTTTGCGTCCATTTGCAATGTCGGACATGGTACGCCAGATGAGGCCATCGGCGACCCTTGCACTTCGCCAGGGGCTACGGACAGCGGTGCGCATCGCCGGCCCTCCAGCGTATTTCTCCTTTACACGGGTCCAGCAACTGACGGACTCCGGAGATCAGCCCCAGGGTGCGCACCAGTGCGAACGCACGAATTTTCGCCTGCGGGAATGCCTCATGTACGCGGCTCGCCGCAGCCAACAGCGTCCTTCCTTTGGTAACCACGTCGTCGACCAGTACGACGCTCTCGAGAGGCACGGTCGGACGCTCGAAGAGGAAGGACTCGTAGTGCAAATGCACGGTCGGCCGTTCACCGGGGGCGGCGGTCGCGGACTTGCGCACGGCCCGGACTCGCCGCAAACCGGACCAAGCAATCCCTCCAAGACCCTCATTGATCAGCGCAATCGCCAGATGCTCCGCTGCCCATAAGCCGCCGGTGGCGTGAGGCGAGCTTCCCGGCACGGGAATCAAGACGTCGGTAGAGGCGAAGAACCCTGCCAGCGGAGGCGCGTCCGCGACTAGCTGGTGGACGCGCAAGGCATACTTGCGGATGAACCCCGCATCTCCGGCCTTGAGCAGAGTTCGCAGAAGACGTGAACGCTCGCATACGGGTCCCGTGCCGGTGGGCGAATATACGTAGCAAGAAGCATAGGTGACCGCCGGCATCATAGGCTGTTCTCGCGCCGCGCACGGATTTCAAAGCGCGAAGTCGTCATCGCGAACGCGACCTGTCCTGGCGGAAGGTGAGGCTTCAGCGGGATCCTGTTGTAGGCCCTGCCTGTTGCTTTGAACCTGGCTATTGCTTTGAACTTGGCTGTTGCTATGGGCCTGGCTGTTGCCTTTGTTCGGAGCGTAGCCTTGGCTCTCCCGATAACGCAGCCAGTTCTCGACCGACTGTTGCTGAATGTCCGCGAGACGTTGCGGTTCCCTGCCAGGACCCTTGGCGGCCGGTTCCATGACCGCCGGTTCCGCGGCACTCAGCGCGGCTCGGCTGGCTCCTTTCTCTAACCGTGCCTGTACTCGCGCCTGATATTCCTCCCGTAGGCGCTCAGCCACCGCGCTCCGATACCCGTGCCTCTCCATCTCGAATGCGGCCCGCGGAATGTGCGGCCGAGGTTCGCGATCGATTCCCT
>Ga0302324_100019781_pt1 | contig 13199 bp, 10 predicted proteins | sample Palsa_T0_1_FD_201949 | JGI IMG/M metagenome (GOLD analysis project Ga0302324, IMG submission 201949) | Peat permafrost microbial communities from Stordalen Mire near Abisko, Sweden - Palsa_T0_1 | ecosystem: Environmental > Terrestrial > Soil > Palsa > Peat permafrost | place: Sweden: Abisko...
GTTCACGCTCGCTCAGTGTTGAGAAATACGCCGTGCTGAGCGCGACCGCCCAAAAACCGACAATACGCAGGGCAACGGCGCCCGAGCCGGGATTTACAACCTGTGGGGTACCGAGGAGTTTTCCGACAGGGCCGCCCAGTTGCAGCACCGAGATGGCCAGCAGGAGCGCTGAGTCCCACATCGCAAGGCGCACGCCCGTGCGCGGGCTAGCGAGGAGCGTGACCGCGATGAGCTGCACCGTGAAGAGCAATACGAAGTCGCTCTGCGCCGCCCCGGCGGGCACCATCAGCAACGCCAGGTAGGCCGAGTCCACCGGCAAGAGCATCTGCTGGACAGGCGCCCGCGAGCGTCGAGCCTTGCGGCTCTCGGGCGGTGCCTTGGACATGACGTGGTCGGCCAGTTGCCCGGCAATGCAGAGCATCAGGTAAGCGGCACTCAACGGGAGCACCTGGAAGAAACGAAGGCCCAGCTCGGCCGGGAAAGAGGCGGCCGCGGCGCAGACAAGGCCGACGATCACCAGGCGCACCATCTGCAACGCGCCAAGGCGTTGGTCCAAGCTGGTGTGCTCGGGGCTCGCGAGGCCTTGCTGGCCAGCCCTCGCCTGTAAGGCGCTCACACCAGCGGAGATCACGGGGCTCGGTGCCACGATGCTCGGTGCGACGGGACTTGGTGGCACACTGCTCTGCGCGACAGGGCCCGTCGTCACCGGCTCACTCGAAACCAATTGAACCCTCGTGCTTTCTGGCGGGAGCTTCGACAAATTTCGGGTCCCTTCTGTCGATCAGCCACTGAACGAAAACAAAGACCAACATGAGGCCTCCCAGCGCGAACGGAACAAGTTGGCTGGTCGACGCGTCGAGCGAGCCGCCGTCCCACGGTGACCGGATGGAGATGACCTCCTGGCCGTCGATCAGCCGGTCGCCGGGCGGGACGGTGATCGGCACGGAGGAAGCCGGCCTGTCAGCGAGCCGCAAGCCGTCTGCCGCGCTCCGGGCCGCTTTTTCATTCGCTGAGCCCGTCGGGCCCGGGGTCGTAGTCGGGCGGGTCGTGCTCGTGGTAGGACGGGTCGTGGTCGTAGGTGGACGCGTCGTCGTGGCTACGGCTGCCGTGGTGGTCGTCGCAAGCGCCGGTGTAGTTGTGGCGGGCGCGTTGGCGCCTGCAACGCCGCCGGGAGACGCCCAAGCACTGACGGGCCAAGCCACGACACTGGCTGCAACTAGAGCCAGTGCAGCCGCGCGGCGGCGACTGCCGCTTGTCCAAGATCGTCCCGCCGTAGCCACCTTCCGCGTCGTCCTCATCTCCGTCGGCATTTCAACCACTGTCCGTGGCCCTTGTGCCAGGCGGACGGAAGAACGCTACCCAGAGAGTTGGCCTTGCCTACTTTTCCGCGGCACTACTGGAAGATACGGAAGAGACGGTAACTACTTGGGTTTTTGCGGCCAGCCCCCCTTCGGGTACTCCCTGTGCTACAAGGGACCGCCTCGGCTACTCAGAGCGCATGGCCATGCGGACCACGTTCACGGCTTGGAGGCCCTTGGAGCCCTCCTGAACCTCGAACTCGACCGGCTCGTCCTCTTCCAGGGTGCGGTAACCGTGCCCTTGGATAGCTTTGTAGTGGACGAAGACATCCGGAACTCCCTCTTGCGATATGGAGCCATAGCCCTTTTCAGAGCTAAACCACTGCTCGGACTATCGACGCTGCGCCCTCTAAGCGAAAAGTAGAACGAAAGGACGCCGGCGCCAAACAGCCCTTTACGCGTTACCTAAATCGTGACCGCGTGGCCTTGCGGTGACCTCTCGCGCCGTCGGGACAGCCCGTCGAGCGCCAGACGCTCACAACCGCTCTGGGGCTTCGATGCCAAGTAGGTCAAGGCCTTTTTCGAGCACGGCGGCCGTAAGCGCGCACAGTGCAAGCCTCGATGCTCTGGTCCCCGGGTCGGGTGCGCCGAGTACGGGGCAGTTCTCGTAGAAGCCAGTGAAGGTGCTGGCCAGCTCGAAAAGGTAACCGCACATCTTGTGCGGGCTATACGTTTCCAGGCTCGATGTCACCGCGTCAGCGAAGCCGAGAAGGCGCTTGGCAAGCTCGCGCTCGGCTGGTTCGCTGGGCGGGAGCACCGGCCCGACGGGGTTTGCCGTACCGGCGTCGCCGCCTCTTCCTGCCCCGCTGGCTATTCCTAGCTCACCTGCCATGCCTGCCGTACCTTCCGTGCCTGCCGTACCTTCCGTGCCTTGCGTACCTGCCGCGCCTTCCGAGCCGGGGCCGGCCGCTCGCCGGAGGATACTGCGGGCCCGGGCGTGCGCGTACTGGATGTAAGGAGCCGTATTACCGTCGAAAGCCAGCATCCGGTCCCAGTCGAAGCGGTAGTCGCGTGCCCGGTCCGTGGAAAGGTCGGCGTACTTGACTGCGCCTATCCCAACTGCGCGTGCAATACCCTCGAGATCCCCTTCAACGGGCTGGCCATTTTGCTCGGCACGCGCACCCATTAGTGCTCTGGCGCGCTCGATCGCCTCGTCGAGGAGCTCAGCCAATTTTATGGTGGCACCGTGCCTTGTCCGGAACATCTTGCCGTCCGGCCCGAGGACGTTGCCGAAGCCGACGTGGACGGCTTGAGCCTCCTCCGGCAACCAGTGTGCCAGCCGGGCCGTCGCAAAAACCATCTCGAAGTGCTCCGACTGAGGAGAGCCCACCACGTAGAGGAGCAACTCGGCGCCGAGACGGCCTACACGGTCCCGGACGGCGGCCAAGTCTGTCGTGGCGTAGGTGTAGCCTCCGTCGGACTTCTGCACAATGAGCGGGAGAGGGTCACCCTCGCGGTTGGTGTACCCGGGCGGGAAAACGCAGCGAGCCCCTTCGCTCTCCACCAGGAGCCCCATTCTGGCGAGGTCATCGACTACCACGGGCAGGAGCGGGTTGTAATAGCTCTCCCCCACCACGTCCTGCCGGGTGAGCTTGGTGCCCAGACGAGCCAAGATATCGTCGAAATAGCTCAGGCTTTGGCTCACGAGCACCTGCCACAGCTGGAGGGTCTCGGGGTCACCCGATTGCAATAGGACCACCCGCGCGCTCGCCCGTTCGGCGAAGGCTGGGTCGCTGTCGTAAGCCGCCCGCGCCTGCTGGTAAAAGAGCTCCAAGTCCCCCACCGCGAGCTCGGGTACTGCCTCGTCTTCGCCAATATCGACGAGGTGCTCGATCAACATCCCAAAAGGGGTACCCCAGTCCCCAACATGGTTTTCCCTTATGACACTGTGGCCCACAAGTTCGAGCAGCCTTACCAGGCAATCGCCGATAATCGTGGAGCGCAGGTGGCCAACGTGCATCGGTTTTGCGACGTTTGGGGCCGCGTAGTCGACAACGGCCTTTTTCGGTGGACTTGCGAGCTGCACGCCCAATCTCGCCGCGTCGAGCGACATATCCCGAAGCTCAGATGCCAGGAACTCTCCCGCCAGCGTCAAATTGATAAAACCTGGCCCAGCCACCTCCGCCTTTTCGCAAAGGTCTCCCAATCCCAACTCCATGGCCCTCGCCACCACTTCCTCTGCTACATCGCGGGGAGGCCGCCCAAGGGCACGGGCGAGGGCGAGCACGCCGTCTACTTGTAGGTCGGCACGCTGCGAGGCCCGCACCGCTGCGTTTGCCCCGGGCTGGAGCTCCTCAAAAACTGCGGCAAAAAATGAACCGACGATGGTTAGTAGGCCTGGCACCCATCCATCGTCGCGTCCCAACAGGTGCATTAGCCAACCGATAATGACGGGTGGCTGGGGTTTCTCGGCGTGGCCCCACGTTTCTCGGTGTGTTGCCGGCCGAAAAAGTGCCCTCGCCTCCGCCAAGAAAGGACGGACCACGCCGAGTACCTGTACTCACAACGCACCCAATAACATGTAACTGCGTGACAGCACCGGCGGATGGCGAGACCCGCAGGGCGGCCCGCACTGGGCCCCGCGGTGCGCGCTCGCGCTAGCCTTGCGCGCGTCGCCATGGCACCCGACGAGCGCAGCGCCTTATCGCCCGCTCTGCGCTTCGCCGATGTCGACCTGGACCGGGAGGCAACCCCGGTCCTCAGAGGCGTAAACTGGCAGGTCAGCGCAGGCGAACGCTGGGCCGTGCTAGGCCCGAACGGCAGCGGTAAGACCACGCTCATGCAACTGGCCTCCGGGTACCTGCACCCGACGCGAGGGACCCTAGAAGTGCTTGGCCAACGCTTGGGCCGGACCGACGTGCGAGCCCTACGCAAACGGGTCAGCACCGTTTCGGCCAGCGTCGCCCGGGTCATAGTGCCATGGTTGACGGCCAAGGAAGTCGTGGTCTCCGCCCGGCAGGGCGCCTTGGAGCCGTGGTGGCATACCTACAGCGAAGCGGAGTGGGCGAGGGCCGAAGAACTGCTCGTGACTGCGGGCTTCGGCCACATAGCCGAGCGCCCTTTTGGTGTGCTCTCAGAGGGAGAACGCCAACAGGTGTTGCTCGCACGTGCCCTCATGACTGACCCGGAGCTCCTACTGCTCGACGAACCGTGTGCCGGGCTCGACATGGGTGGCCGGGAACGGTTGCTGGCCCGCCTCGGCCCCTTGGCCAGCGGACCAGCATCAGCACCAATCGTGATGGTCACTCACCACGTCGAGGAGATCCCTGAGGGTTTCACACACGTTTTGCTGCTGCACGCCGGGAGCGCCCTGGTCGCTGGGCCAATGGCATCGTCATTGACGGCAAAGGCACTCAGCGAATGCTTTGGGTTGTCGCTCGAGCTCCGCCATGATGCTGGGCGGTGGACCAGCCGGTCCGCCCGCACCGCCCGAACGGCTTGAGGGCTGCGACCGCTCCCTACCCGGCCGGGTGAGCGCCGGTCCCGCCAACTGCTGCACAGCGCATGCAGGTGCCGCTAACCGCAAAATGGCCAACGTCGGCTAGGAAACCGTAACGCGTCTCGAGCTCGTGAGAGAGAGGTTCGAACAGGCCGGGAGCCACCTCGATCACGCCACCGCACTTGTGGCAGATGAGGTGCTGGTGGGAGCGCCACCCAGCCAAGTGCCATTGGGACGGCCCGTGGCCGAGGTGGACGTGATAGGCGATATCGAGCTCTTCGAGACGTTCGAGGGTGCGGTAGACGGTGCTCTCGCTGATGTCGGGGTATTCCCCGGCAACCACTCCGACGATTTCCTCGGCGCTGCGGTGGCCTTCAGCGTCCACCAGGGCAGCGACGACGCAACGCAAGGCCACGGTGGCGCGGCCTCCGGCTTGCCGCACCGCCCGGACAGCCATGTCGACAGCGCTCTCACCAGCCAGTACCGGCTGCGGGCCATGCCCTCTCACCGAAGTCATCGGCTAGTGGCTACCCGGCCAGCAAAAGCGGCCAGAGCTCAGCCGGCGGGCAGGAAGGTTTCGAGCCGTTCGTTGATATCCGAAACCGAGTACAGGTTGCGGCGTAGCGTCTCGGTGAGCCAACGCTCGACCTCTTCCCGAGCCGGGCCTTCGTTCAGGACGCCCCAGAGGTCGAGGAGGTGGTCCTGGACGTCCGACGCGGGCACTGCGATCTGGTCGGAAAGCTGCGCTAGCCAGGCCTCCGCCACCCCGACGGCGCTAGTAACCAGCTCCCCGTCGCCGCTGTCGCTGGTGGCGCCATCCGCTGCGTCAACACCTACCGCCCCAACCACGCTTTCCCCGGTCTCAGTCATGTTCCAATCATATGACACTCGAGGGACATAACGAGTGCGCCACCCGTGCGCTCAAGTGCCCTTTTACCCCAAAAGGTACCTTCGGCCACCGTCAGCACCCAACCGTCGCGCAAAACGCCGGAACGGTTCCTCCATTTCCGGCCCCCCAACTCCCCCGGCCGTCCCTTGACGGGGCTCCCTGGCGGGCTCGGCCTGAGGCCCCCCGCCGCCCCCTACCTCGGGACCGAGCAAGCGGCCCTGGCTCGGCCCTGGCTCATTCGGGCCCATTCGCGAGCTACCGCTCGGACCTGGCCACCATGGGGCCGTCCTGGCGGGCCGACGCCCACGCCGCAGCCCGGACGAAGGCGCCTCGACACCCTGCGCGCCCTCGCGTCCGCGCTAAGCGAGCAGTCCGGGCCACAAGTGCCGTGTGCCGGCCACGCAATCACTACGGGTGCCCACTTTGTGCGCGTCAAATATCCCAACCAGCAACGCCTGTCACCAAAACAGTGGTTAACGAAGGCCCTGATATCGCTGGTCAGCGCACCAAAATGCACTCGGGCTTGACTTAGAGCTAAAACTTACCCTAATGTCATGGGTTCAATAACAAACGCTCTCAGATGGCGTTCAGCACTAAAGTTCTTCACCGTGGTCGGGAGGGCGAGAGTGCCGGAGGCCGGAGCTGCCTGAAAGCAATCGTCCCGTCCGGGTTATTTGCTCGCGGGGCCACGTGCCTATTTCCTGCTCGTAGCTGGTTCCTCCCACCGAAGACCGAGTGGCGGGCAGATGGCACGCGACCAAGGAGACTGAATGGTCCGACGTCACCAACCTATGCATTTACGCGCCGAACCTGCTCGTCCTGGCGCACGGCCGAAAGGCATCGGCCAACCTGCTCCCGGGCCAGTTCGAAGTCCCGCTAGCGCAACCGGACTGGACAAAACCGCTGCCAAGGGGTTGCACTTTCGCCAAGCTCCTCACGCAGGGTACATTCGTCGCCGCCCACGCCATTTCCGCCCAGTCGGTACTCTTCGCACCTCGTCGACCGTCTTGGCCACACTTTCCCTGCCGCTGGCCGCGATCTCCGTGCTGGGCCTCCCAGCCACAATTGCGGCAGCTGGCCCCGCGCGCGCCGCTACCCATGTGGCTGCTGCCAAGCCGGTCCGAGGCACGGCCCGCAAGGGGCCGGCCCGCCTCACTGCACAAAGAGCCACGCTCATCGGTTTCAGCCGCGTCGGCCACTTTGCTGCAGCCGCGAGCCTTCGTTTTGGCAGTGATGAATACCTTTTTGGCGATGCTGGCTACCCTTTTGGCGGTCATGATTACCTTCTCGGTGGTGCTGCCTACCCTTTTGACGCGACGTACCATCCGCAGTTACCCACCAAGAAAACCAGCCCTACCATGGTCAAATTGGCAGCACCGGGTTCGATCGCTGCTTTCGGGGACGCCACACTTGTAGGAACGCCCGCCGAACATGCACGAGACATAGTGGGCATCACTTCCTCAGGGTACGGGCAAGGGTACTGGGCCGTTGGCTCGGGCGGCGGGGTGTTTTCGTATGGGGACGCTCGTTTTCTGGGCTCCCTGGCAACCGACCACCGATCCAGGCAAATAGCTGGGATCGCTGCAATACCGTCAGGCGACGGCTACTGGTTGGCTTCCAAGGACGGCGACGTTTTTAGCTTTGGCGATGCCAAATTCTACGGGTCGCTTGGCAAGGATGATTTGAACACGACCGTAGTCGGGATAGCGGCTCTCCCAGACGGGCGAGGATATTGGTTGGTAACAGCTGACGGTGGAGTTTATACCTTCGGGGCCGCCCGATATTACGGGTCCCTCGGCAATACGGTCCTGAAACAGCCAGTAATTGGCATCGCTGCTTCACCGACCGGCGGCGGGTACTGGCTCGCCACGGCCGGCGGAGGCGTCTTCAGCTTCGGGGACGCTACAGACCACGGTTCGCTTTTGGACCAGCAGGTAACCGTCACCGCGATCGCCGCCTCGCCTGGGCCGGCTCAGGGGTACTGGCTCCTCGCCGCCGGCGGCAGCGTGCACGGCTTCGGCGCAGCCAGAGACCTCGGCTCGGCCTCGACTGGGCCCGGGGTGCAAGCAAGCGCCCTCGCACCGACGCCCAACGGCGCCGGTTATGTGGTTGTGACGATGAGGCCAAGCGCACCCAGCCAACATCTCAATTTCCTAGGTAATTTCCTCGTCACTTGCTACGATCTCAGCGGCCTTACAAAGAACGGCTCAATGGCCGGCTTGCAAAGCGCGGCCGTCGACCCAGGGGTGATCCCGCTCGGCACACAGATTTACGTGCAGGGCGTTGGCGTTCGGACCGCGGACGACACAGGCGGGGCGATCGTCGGCGACCACGTGGACATATGGGAGCCCACTTTCGGGCAATGTGCGGCGTGGGGCGCGCAGCAGCGAGCTGTCTACAGCGTCACGGGGTGAACGAGAACACCTCGAGCTCCACCCCTTTGCCTCCTATTGAGTAAGTACCCGATGGCGCAACTGCGCGACGCGCGCTAGGGTCCGCAGGAGTGGACGGGTACCAAGCATTGCTCCTGGTGTCGTTCGGCGGCCCGGAGCGAGCGGAGGACGTGAAGCCGTTCTTGAGGCGCGTGACGGCGGGGCGCGACGTCCCCGAAAGCCGGCTCGACAAAGTCGCTGAGCACTACTACGCGGCCGGCGGGGTGAGCCCCCTACCGGCCCAGTGCAGGTCCTTGCTCGAGGCGCTACGGACAGAACTAGCAGGGACTTCGCTCGAGATTTACTGGGGGAACCGTAACTGGCACCCCCTGTTGGAGGACACGCTCGCCCAGATGCGCGATGACGGCGTCGAGCGTGCGCTGGCATTTGTGACTTCCGCCTACGGGGGCTACAGCAGCTGCCGGCAGTACCTCGACGACATCGTGGCAGCTCAGGCCAAGGTCGGGCCACGGGCGCCCCGTGTGGAAAAGCTCCGCCTCTATTACAACCACCCCGGCTGGGTGGAGCCCTGGGCCTCCAATCTCGCCCGTGGGCTCGAAGCCTGCAATCCTGTGACGGCCGGCATTCCTGGGGCGGGGGACGAGACCACCGGTACCGTCGAGGCTCGACCGGCCGGCGCGGGGGCGGTCGAAGTGCTCTTCAGCGCGCACAGCATCCCTGTTGCGATGGCACGCAACAGCCCCTATGTCGGACATGTCACCGAGGCTGCTCGGCTCGCGGCAGAAGGCGCCCGCGTAAAGTCATGGCAGCTGGTGTGGCAGAGCCGCTCCGGCAGCCCCAGCTCGCCGTGGCTCGGTCCCGACGTAAGCGATGCGATCAGGTCCTCATCGGCTGGGACATTTGTCGTGGTCCCGATCGGCTTTGCCTGCGACAACATGGAGGTCGTTTACGACCTCGACATCGAGGCCGCGGCTGCGGCCAGGGAAAAGGGGGCTCATTTCGTGCGCGCAGCAACCGTGAGCTCCAGCCCAGCTTTTGTCCGCATGGTGCGCGAGCTGGTGCAAGAGCGCGTCGCACCCTTTGGGCCACGGCGCTCCGAGGGCACGTTCGGGCCATGGCCCGACAACTGCCCAGAAGGCCATTGTCCCGCCAGTGCTCCCATGGCAAGTAGGATTGCTATCGGCTGACCCGCTGGGGAAGGGCCCGATGGCCCCGGCCTCCAATCCGGTTAGTTTCAGCGCGCCAGCGCGCAGGTTCAGCAAAGGAGCAATATGTCCACGTCTCAGCTCTCCGAGGCTCCCAATAAGACCGACTACCGCGTCGCCGACATTTCTCTGGCCGACTTCGGCCGGCGAGAAATCGACCTGGCAGAAGTGGAAATGCCCGGCCTGATGGCCCTCAGGAAGGAATACGCCGGCCAGCACCCTCTTGCCGGGGCCCGTATAAGTGGCTCCCTGCACATGACAGTCCAGACCGCCGTCCTGATCGAGACGCTGCGCGACCTTGGCGCCGACGTGCGCTGGGCCAGTTGCAATATCTTCTCGACCCAGGACCACGCCGCGGCTGCGATAGCGCAGAGCGGGGTGCCTGTTTTCGCCTGGAAAGGCGAGACGTTGGAGGAATATTGGTGGGCTACCGAGCAGGCTATGTCCTGGCCGGCGCACGACGGGCCCAACATGATCGTCGATGACGGCGGGGATGCCACCTTGCTGGTGCACTTGGGAGTGCAGGCCGAGCGAGAAGGCAAGGTGCCCGACCTCGGCCCAGACGACAGCGAGGAACACGGGATCATCGTTGCAACGCTCCAAAAGACGCTGCGATCGCGGCCAGGGATGTGGACAAAAATGGCGGCGGGCATCAAAGGGGTCAGCGAAGAGACCACCACAGGCGTCAACCGGCTACGCCAGCGCGCCGCGAACGGAGCTTTGCTCTTCCCTGCCATGAACGTGAACGACTCGGTGACAAAGAGCAAGTTCGACAACCTCTACGGTGTTCGCCATTCGCTGATCGACGGGATATTCCGTGCCACCGACGTCATGGTGGCTGGCAAGCTTGCGGTCGTATGCGGCTACGGTGACGTCGGCAAGGGTTGCGTCCAGTCCTTGCGAGGCCAGGGAGCGCGCGTCGTAGTAACCGAGGTAGACCCCATCTGCGCGCTCCAAGCCGCCATGGAGGGCTACCAGGTCGTGACCTTGGAAGACGTCGTGGCGACAGGCGATATCTTCGTCACAGCCACTGGCAACAAAGACGTGATAACGGCTGACGACCTTGCGCAGATGAAACACAACGCAATCGTTTGCAATATCGGCCATTTCAACAACGAGATAGACATGACGGGCCTCGCCCGTTACCCTGGCATTTCGCGCCACGAGGTGAAACCCCAAGTGGACGTGTGGGAGTTCCCCGACGGCCATGGGGTCATCGTGCTCGCCGACGGGCGCCTAGTCAACCTGGGGTGTGCCACCGGCCATCCGAGCTTTGTCATGTCCTCCAGTTTCACAAACCAGGTCCTCGCCCAGATAGAACTGTTCAACCAGGTTGACCGCTACCCGATCGGCGTTCACGTCCTGCCGCGCCACCTCGACGAAAAGGTGGCTCGGTTGCACCTCGGGAAACTCGGGGCCAAGTTGACCGACCTCTCGGAGAACCAGGCCGCCTACATCGGCGTGCCCGTGGAAGGCCCCTACAAGCCAGCCGACTACCGCTACTAGCGCTGCCTAACGGACGAAGCGGCTGACCACTTCTATGTGCGGCGTGCCAGGGAACATGTCCACGAGGGCTGCCCATTCCAAAGCGAAGCCTCGCGCCGTCAACAGTGCCGCGTCCCGTCCAAGGGAGGCGGGGTCGCACGAGACCAGCGCCAGATGGCTTGGTCTGCTGGCGACCAGGGCGGCCACCCCGGCAGCGCCCAGGCCGGCCCGTGGGGGGTCCGCAACAACCACAGCCGCCTTCGACGCTCGCCATCGCGCGACGTCGACGCGGCGGACCGAAGCACTGGGAACGTTGACCCTGGCATCCGCCGCGGCGGGCGCCGAGCACTCCAGGAGCATCACCGGACGGCCCGCGCCAGCGGTCGCGGCGAACAGGCCGACGCCTCCGTAAGCATCGACGAGTGGCCCGTCCGGCGCTCCCGAAAGCGCCGACCCGACAAGGCTGACCAGGACCTCAGCTCCTTCGGGGCTTGCCTGAAAAAACGACTCAGCCGACAACCGCAGGCGCTTGCCAGCCACCTCTTCGAATATCCAGGCGCGCCGTCCAGCTGCGAGTTCATCTTCACCGATCACGCGGACTGAGGCTGGCAAAGAGGCACCTCCCGAGCTCGGCCCTAGGACGGCGAGCCGTTCCCCGGTGCGGGCCCCGCAGCGCAGCGTGATGTCGGTCGCCGCCCCAAAATCACCGGCCGCCAACAACTCGCCCAGCAACGGGTGCGCCACGAGGCAACTGTCAACCGGGACGACCTCGTGGCCACGGTAGCGCCGAAAGCCCGGTCGGGCACCATCGGACCTCAGGCGCAGCGTCGTGCGGTAGCCAGCCAGCCTCGCGGGCGAGGCCGGCAGGACTTCGGCCCCTTCGACGCCACCGATGCGCCTGAGCGCCTCGGAGACCACCCCGGTCTTGTAGCGGCGCTGGGCCTCGAGGGAAATGTGCTGCCAGCCACACCCCCCGCAGCCCCGCACGACATGCGGGCACGGCGGGGTCACTCGATCGGGTGAAGGCTCGAGGACCGCGCTAACGCGGGCGCGGGCGTAACTGGAGCGTTCCTCGGTGAGCACGGCATCGACGGTTTCCCCTGGCAAGGCCCCGTCGACCAGCACCACCCGGCCAGTGGCCTCGCGTGCGACTGCCGCGCCGCCTGCGGCCATAGCCGTCGGGACAAGCCTCAGCAGGTCCCCATCAGTGGCCCGCGGCACCATCGCAGACTACGCCGCCTCGAGGCGCGCCGCACTGGTACTATCCGCTCCGGAGCTCCTCAACAAACACAAGGGTGTGGTCCAATGGCTGACGACAAAGAGGAGACTGGGACCTCAGCAACCGAGGCCCAGATAGCGGTCCATTGGCGGGAAGAGGAGTATTTTTACCCGCCCGCACGGTTTATCGGCCAAGCCAATGCTTCGGACCCGGCGATATTCGACCGGTTCACCGAGGAGCATTTCCCAGAATGCTTCCGGGAATACGCAGAACTACTCGACTGGGACGAGTACTGGCACACGACGCTGGACACGAGCAACCCACCGTTTTGGAAGTGGTTCGTGGGAGGACGCCTAAACGCCTCCTACAACTGTATTGACCGCCATTTGGCGACCAAGGCGAACAAAGCCGCTTTCATATGGGTCCCAGAGCCCGAAGCCGAAGAAACCAGGACGATCACTTACCGCGAGATGTACCGGCGGGTCAACGAGCTGGCAGCCATGCTGTCCGGCTTCTGCAGCCTCCGGACCGGGGACCGTGTCACGCTCCACATGCCGATGGTCCCTGACCTTCCAGTGTCCATGCTGGCGTGTGCTCGACTGGGTGTCGTCCATTCCGAAGTCTTCGGTGGCTTCTCAGGCACCGCCTGCGGCGGTCGTATAGCGGACTCGGGCAGCCGGGTCCTCGTGACGATCGACGGTTACTACCGGGACGGGAAATGGATCGATCACAAAGCCAAGGCAGACGAGGCCGTGGCCGTGGCCAAGCAAGAGGGGGTCGAAATAGAAAAGGTCCTCGTGTTCAGGAGGCACGCGGGCCAGTACCTTTCAAAAACTCCGATGGTGGAAGGGCGCGATTATTTCGTGGACGAAGTCATCGTCGACTACCTCCGCAAGGTTGTACCGCCGGTGTCAATGCCAGCAGAGGCGCCCCTTTTCCTGATGTACACCAGCGGCACGACCGGGAAGCCCAAGGGTGCCCAGCACTCTACGGGCGGCTATCTCTCCTACGTCACTGGAACTTCCAAGTACTACTTGGACATCCACCCCGAAGACACCTACTGGTGCGCTGCCGACATCGGCTGGATCACCGGGCACTCCTATATCGTCTACGGGCCGCTCTCCCTTGGGACCACGAGCGTGCTCTATGAAGGAGCGCCGACCAGCCCGGACCCGGGACGCCCCTGGAGGATCGCCGAGCGCCTTGGGGTC
>Ga0302324_100019782_pt1 | contig 13199 bp, 10 predicted proteins | sample Palsa_T0_1_FD_201949 | JGI IMG/M metagenome (GOLD analysis project Ga0302324, IMG submission 201949) | Peat permafrost microbial communities from Stordalen Mire near Abisko, Sweden - Palsa_T0_1 | ecosystem: Environmental > Terrestrial > Soil > Palsa > Peat permafrost | place: Sweden: Abisko...
GAGTACAGGAGGGTGAGGCGTTTTCTTTTATGGGCCAGGTGGTAGAGCTTTTTTAAATCTTCTTCGGCTTCGGGACGGGACAATTCTTTTAGGTAGCGCTTGCGAAACAGAGCCCAAAGTTCCGGCTGCGCATGAAACCACTTGCGAAGCTCGTCGGAGGGACTGAGGTCGCGGAGCCAGTCATCCATGGCGACGTCAGACTTTCGCAAACCGCGCGGCCACAAACGATCGACCAGAACGCGCGCTCCGTCGGAGCGTGATGCCGGCTCATATACGCGCTTTACCGCAACTGGCATGGCTTTGCAGCTTTCCTCTATCATTGTAAGTCGGCCGCGAAAGTCGAGGCTGTGGGAAAGTGCGGACAAATATGCGGGTGGTGGAAGAGACAAAGCGGCACGACCGGAACCTGGGGATCGATTGCGGACTCGGCAGGATAACGGCTCTGGCGGCGCTGCTTGCGATTCTTGCGCTTGCTGGTTGCGATGTGGAGCGGCGCAAATCGGACGCGGAACTCGGCCTTACTCCGCAGCAGGCCGCCGGAAGAAAAATTTACGACGACCACTGCGACCGCTGTCATCGGCCCGATTCCACGAAGGGAAAGAAAGGTCCGGGATTAAAAGGAGTTTTTCAACATCAGTACCTTTCGCAGACGGGGCTGCCGGCGAATGATGAGCGCGTGTCCGACATTATTCGCAACGGCCGTCCCGATATGCCGGGCTACAGCCAGGTGCTGAGCGCGCAGGATATGCAGGATCTGCTGGCCTATCTGCACACATTGTAGAAAGGAACCATCTCTGCCAGTTCTTCGTGCTCGTGGGATAATCTCGGAGTGAAAACCGCCGCACGCTCCGAACTTTTTCGTAAGCTGCCCTCCGTCGATGATGTGATGCGCGGGCCTGCGGTTGCACCGCTCGCTGCGAGCTACGGACACGATTCTGTCGCGGACGCGGTGCGGGTGGTGCTGGAGGGACTGCGACAAGAAATTACTTCGAGCTTGCTCGACGGCAATACTCTGCAGTTCGCTCTTTCCGGTCTGGCCGGAGCGGTGGAAAACCAACTGCGCCAGGCGCTGAGCTACTCTCTGCAGCCGGTGATCAATGCCACGGGCGTGATTCTGCATACCAACCTTGGGCGGGCTCCGCTGGGGGATGCGGCGATTGAGCATATCCGGGAGACGGCTGCAGGCTATTCCAATCTGGAGTTTGACCTTGCGACGGGAGAGCGCGGCAAACGCGACGTGCATGTCGATCGACTGTTTCGCAAGGTGCTGAACGAGGAAGAGAGGACCGCCGAGCTTCGATCGGCTGGACGGGCAAGAGTGCCCGTCTCCACACAGGCTGTCACCACACGAGCAGTCCCCGCACAGGCTGGCCCCGCAGGAGCAGAGATTTCGACCATCGTGGTCAACAACAATGCGGACGCGGTGCTGCTGGCGCTGAACACCATAGCCGATGGCGGAGAAGTCATCGTCTCGCGCGGCGAACTGGTGGAGATCGGAGGCTCGTTTCGCATTCCCGACGTGATGGCGAAGTCGGGCGCGATCCTGCGCGAAGTGGGCACGACCAATCGGACGCGTGCGGCGGACTACGAAGGGGCCATCAGCGAACGGACGCGGCTTCTGCTGCGGGTTCATCGCTCGAATTTCGAGATCACCGGCTTCACTGAGCAGGCTTCCACAGCGGAGTTGGTGGCATTGGCACGCAAACACGGCGTGCCGCTGATGGAAGACCTGGGCAGCGGCGCGCTTTTCGATCTGCGCTCGGTCGGGATCAACGAGGGCGGCGTGCTGGACAGCTTGCGCGGCGGAGTCGATATCGTTACTTATAGCGGAGACAAGCTCCTGGGCGGGCCGCAGGCGGGGCTGATCAGCGGCGGGTCGGACCTGACCGCGCGCATGCGCTCGAATTCGCTCTTCCGCGCACTGCGCGTGGACAAGCTGATTTATGCCGCGCTGGAAGCGACCCTTCGAGCGTACGTTCAGCGCGATCACGATGCGATTCCCACGCTGCGCATGATGCGGCTCAGCAAAGATGAAATCGGCAGGCGGGCAGAGGCGGTGGCTGCGCGGGTTGAGTCGCCAAAGTTGAAAGTTGAAATCGTGGAGGGCGAATCGATCCTCGGCGGCGGGGCTGCGCCGTCTTCGGTTCTGCCTACTCGAGTGCTGGCGTTGAGTTGCGAAGGTCTGAGCGCGGATGAAGTATCCGCGCGCCTGCGAGGTTCCGATCCGCCGATTATTGCTCGACTCGAAGAAGGCCGGGTTCTGCTGGATTTGCGGACGGTCTTCCCGGAGCAGGATGCTGTGCTGCTGTCTGCTCTCAATCGCATCGAGGCCGGTCGCGATACCACGCAGGAACTATGATCGTCGGCACCGGAATTGACATTGTGGAGGTTCCGCGCGTCCGGCAGTCGATTGAGCGCTTTGGCGATCGCTTTCTCCATCGGATTTATACGGCGGGCGAAATTCGCTATTGCGACTCGAAGGCGAACCGCGTGGAGCGTTACGCAGCGCGCTTTGCCGCCAAGGAAGCGGCGATGAAGGCTCTGGGCACGGGCTGGAGCCGCGGCGTGCGCTGGGTGGATTGCGAAGTGGTGCGCCTGCCGGGCGGACGTCCGAGCATTACTTTTCATGGCAAAGCGGGTGAGATTGCGGCCGGGCTGGGGGTGAAGAATGCCGCGCTCTCGATTTCGCATACCGCGGAGCAGGCCATCGCACAAGTGATTCTGGAAAACTAACAGGCGCCTCCGCCCAGCCGCTGGAAGCCGCATCTTTTCAAACGAAGCGCAGACGATTTTCAGCAACCCGACCAGACAGCATCGCACGCTCTAGGCCCTTCTGCTAGACTGGCGCATTCCATTTCATCATGTCTGCGACTATTCAAGTTGCCGCGCCCGTGTCGTCGCCAGTTGAGGTTCCCGAACGGACGCTTCTTGCCGGTCTGGGGCTGACGAGTTTTGCGGCATTGCTGCTGGAGCTCGCGCTTACCCGGCTGTTCTCGGTTGTCTTGTTTTATCACTTCGCATTCCTTGCGATTTCGATCGCGCTGCTCGGACTCGGCGCGGGTGGCGTGTTTGCCTACCTGCTGAAGAAACGCCTGGCGCGCATCGAGACGCGCGGTCTCGCGGCGCGGCTCTGCATGATCAACTCCGTCGTAGTTCTGCTGGTGCTGGAAATCGTGCTGCACGTGCCGGTCGCGCTCACCGTGACAGGGAAAAATTTTCTCCACCTGACGGTTCTGTACCTGGCCGCGGCGGTGCCGTTCTTTCTGACGGGATTGCTGTTCTCCGTGGTCTTTGCCCGCGAAACCTGGCGTGTGCCGCGGCTTTATGGAGCCGACCTGAGCGGAGGCGCGCTGGCGTGCCTGGCCGTGGTCCCACTGCTGAATTGGATTGGAGGACCGAACACGATTCTTGTGGCGGCAGTGGTAATGGCTGCGGCCGCCACGGTCTGGGCGTCGTCTTCCTCGGCGCGAAAAACGGCTGGGGGCCTCGCGGTATTCTTTATCGCACTGATTGCAGCGAACCACTCTGACCGCCTGATTGATGTGGTCTATGCCAAGGGCATATTTCGCGACCGGTCCTGGGTGGAATTCGCGCGCTGGAATGCGCTGTCGCGCGTGGAAGTGGATCGACAAGATCAAGCCAAGGCCATCGTCATCGACGCCGATGCCTCCACCTACATCATGAATTGCGACCTGGCGCACTGGCATGACAGCGAGTGGGAGCGCGACCTGATGTCGGCTCCTCCGGCGCTGGCCAACGTTCTGCGGCCACGCGGAGCGTTCGCAATTATCGGGCCGGGCGGTGGCGTGGACGTGCTGCGCGCGGTGGCGAACGGGAGTCCCAGCGTGACCGGAATTGAAATTAATCCCATCATCGCCAACACGATCATGCGCAGGCGCTATGCCGACTATGCGCTGCATCTTTACGAGCGCCCCGAAGTGCACATTCACGTGACGGATGGGCGCTCTTACCTGCGCTCTACGGCGCAGCAGTTCGACGTCGTACAAATGACGCTGGTCGATACCTGGGCTTCGACCGCGGCGGGCGCTTTCGCCCTCAGTGAAAACAATCTCTACACGGTGGAAGCCTTCCGGGAATATTTTGAGCATCTGAAGCCAGACGGGATGATCGCCATCACGCGCTGGGAATTTCGGCAACCTCGGGAGGCGCTGCGCGTGGTTTCCGTGGCGATGCAGGCCTTGCATAGCCTGGGCGTGGCCGAGCCGGCGCGGAACTTCATCGTGGCCTCGCAAGGGGAGCTTGATGAGGACGGAATTCCGGTGGTGGTGCTGGCCAAGAAGACGGCTTTTACAGCGGAGGAAGAGTCCGCGGTGCGAGCGCATCTCGCGCGCTATAACCAGATCGCCCCTTTGTATCTGCCTTCGCAGCCGGCGGGGCAAGCTGCTGGGAATCCGTTTGCGGATCTGATTGCGAGCAACGATCCTTACCGCTTCGCGCAGAGTTATGCCTACAACGTGTCGCCGGTCACCGATAACGCACCGTTCTTTTTTTTCACGCTGAAGCCGGGACAGATTCTAGGTGAGGAAGGTGTGCAGGGCGCAATCGATTGGAAGGTGAACCTGGGCGTGCTGGTGCTTCTGCTGGTGCTGGTCATTTCGCTGGCGGCGGTGCTGGCCTTTCTGATTCTTCCGCTGGCGATTCAGAGTGGGCGCCAGTCGCCGCTTCCGCTGCTTTATTTCGTGGCAGTCGGTCTAGGTTACATCATGGTGGAGATTGCATTTATCCAGCGCTTCGTGCTCTTTCTGGGACATCCGACCTACGCGTTGACCGTGGTCATCTTTCTGCTGATGCTGTCGAGCGGGGCCGGGAGCTTGTTCTCGCGGCGCTGGTTGCCGCGCACGGAACTGGCATGGATGCCGCTGGTGCTGGTGATCCTTAGTCTCGTGGGCAACCTGTTTTTTCTGCCTCATGTCCTGCCGGCGTGGGTGGGACTGAAACTCGGCTACAGGTTCGTGGTCAGCGGCGCGCTGCTGGTGCCGCTCGGCTTCGTGATGGGAATGCCGTTCCCCACCGGCTTGCGCGCGCTAGGTGTGCGCTCCGGGATTGACGTTCCCAGCGGGACTCTTATGGGAAGTCTTATCAGAACGACCAGCGAAGATAACGCCGTGGAGTGGGCCTGGGCGATGAACGCCGCCGCCAGTGTGCTGGGGTCTGTGCTGGCTATGGTGATCGCCATCCAATTTGGTTTGACCGTGACCTTGGCCTGCGGGGCAGCCGCCTACCTGGCTGCTCTGGCGCTGCTGCCTGCGCTTCGCTGGCAGCGGGCCTGATTCAAACCAAAGCAGGCTGCAGGTTTGTTATGATGCTGCGAGCGGAAAAGTGGGTCGTTATAGTTTGCCGTTGCGTTAGCCGCCGCAGCTGACGCGGTACTGAGGAAATCATTTGCCGAGCCAGAAGCAGCTCAAATGGTCGCAACTTCGCGTTGGCCTCACGGTGATTGTCGCCAGCCTGGTGCTTGCGCTGCTGTTATTTCTGATGTCCGGAACCACCGGCCTTTTTACCCGCCGGATCCTGCTGGTTTCATACTTCGATAATGCGGAGGGCTTGCGGGTGGGCGCGCCGGTGCGGCTGAGCGGGGTGGACATCGGCAACGTGGTGAAGATTCTTATCGTTTCCGACCGGGAGAAGCAGCTCACTCCGGTGGAGGTGGTGATGAAGGTAAGCACGAAATACAGCTTCCTTCTGCGCCGCGATACCCTCGCTTCCCTCGAAACTGCCGGAGTGCTCGGCGAAACCTTCATGGATATGGACAGCTCGCAGGCCATTGGGCAGCCGGCACAGGACGGCGACACGCTGCCTACCCGCGTGCATCCTGACTTCAACGAAGTGGTGCGCTCCAGCCAGAGCACGCTGCAGAACATGGACGCTTTGCTGAAACGCGCCGACCGCATCCTGGCTTTCGCGGAAAGCGGCAAGGGCTCGCTGGGCAAGTTGATTTACGATCCCACGCTGTACGACCGCCTCTCGCAGACGGTTGCAGAGCTCAAGACGGTGGTCGATGAGATCGGCAAGGGACAAGGCAGCCTGGGGCAGTTGATTAATAAGAGCGACGCGTATGACAAGTTTGTCGCGACCTTGGATAAGTTGAATGCCGTGGCCGAGGATCTGCAACAAGGGAAAGGGACGGCTGGGAAATTCCTGAAGGATCCCACGCTTTACAACAATGCCAACGACACGATCGCCAACCTGAAGAAAGTGAGCGAAAACCTGAATACGGGTAAGGGGACCGCTGGCAGGCTTATCAATGACGAGGAGCTGGCGAAAAAGATCGACACCACGATGACCAAGCTGTCGGAGCTGACCAGCGAACTCGAGGCAGGAAAGGGAACGGCGGGAAAATTCCTGAAAGACGAATCACTCTACAACAACGCCAACCAGACGCTGATCGAAGCCCGCGATTTCGTGAAGCTCTTCCGGGAAAATCCGAAGAAGTATCTCAGCATCAAGCTGCACATTTTCTGAAGAATGCAGCGAGATTCGATGGCCCGAGTGCCTGCTGGGCTCTAGGAGACCACCCGCGGTGCGGACGTAGACTCGGCCTGCTCGTGCGCGTGATAACTGGATCTCACCATGGGACCGGACTCAACGTGGCGGAAGCCGAAGCGCAACGCTTGGTTGCGCAACTCGCGAAATTCCTCGGGCGTGTAGAAGCGGGCGATGGGCAGGTGATCGCGTGAGGGTCGCAGATACTGGCCCACGGTAAGAATGTCAACGCCGCGACCGCCGAGATCGCGAAAGACCTCGACTAATTCGTCCGTAGATTCCCCCAGCCCAACCATCACGCCGCTCTTCGTCACCATGCCGGGAGAAAACTTCTTGGCGTTCTCGAGCAGGGTGAGCGTGCGCTCGTAGCGCGCGCCGGAGCGCACCGCGCGATACAGACGAGGCACGGTTTCAGTATTGTGATTCAGAACGTCGGGCTGAGCGTCAAGCACGATTTTCAACGGTTCTTCCAGACCTTGAAAATCAGGAATCAATACTTCGATCCGGCAGTCGGGAATCAGTTCGCGAATCTCGCGGATGGTTTCGGCAAAAATCCGGGCGCCACCGACATTGTCATCGTCGCGATTCACGCTGGTTACAACAGCATGTTTCAGGCCCAGCGTGGCCACGGCTTCAGCTACGCGGCGCGGTTCGTCCCAGTCGATAGGCTCAGGACGGCCTTTGGGAACGGCGCAGAATCCGCAGCGGCGGGTGCAGATATCGCCCAGCAGCATGAAGGTCGCGGTTTTGTGATTCCAGCACTCGCCGATGTTCGGGCACTGCGCCGATTCACAGACGGTGTGCAAACCCAAGCCCCGAGCAAGTTTCTTGAGCGCGTGAAAGTTATCACCGACAGGGGCTTTGGCCCGCAGCCACTCCGGCTTAGGCACGCGGAGCGGTGGCGAAAGGTCGATCTGGATCAGTTGAGGAGATCCGGCCATTCTTTCGATTCTATCAGTTCGTCCTGGTCAAACAGACACGTTCAGACGGACCGGAGCGACGTCGCAGCGGCGGCGCGCCGCGTTAGATCCGGGGCCTTGATTCGCCGGCAGAATTGTTCAAAGTTCGCACGCGGGTGTTGCCAGCGAAGCTCGTCAACGGTATCAAAAACTGGAACGTCAAGTCGCAGAGTGGCAAGCGTGCGAAACAGGAGTGCGTCGCTCCATCCAGCAAACAGCGATTCGGAAAGCGGGCGAGCTTTGCGGATGGAGGGATGCCATTTTTGCCAATCCTTGGGAATGTCTTCCAGATGCGGGTACTGTGAAAACGTAAGCGCCGCCGCTTTCTGCCCCCATCCTGGCAAGCCGGGAAAGCCATCCGCGCTGTCGCCCACCACGGCCAGGTAGTCGGGAATCGACTCGGGCTTCACGCCAAACCTAGCCACGACTCCGGCTTCGTCGCGCACCAGGTCACGCCTGCGGTCGAGTTGTACCACGCGTGTGCCCACAACGCTCTGGCTGAGATCTTTGTCAGGGGTGCAAATAAAGATCTGGTTCACACGGTGATCGAGCGCGGCTTTGGCCGCGGCGGAGGCGAGCGCATCATCCGCTTCAAAGTAGACCATCGGCCACACCACCACTCCCATGGCTTCCAGACCTTCTTCGAGAATGGGGAACTGGGAGAGTAACTCAGGGGCAACTCCTTCGCTCGTCTTGTAGTCGGCGTACAGCTCGTTTCGAAACGACTCCACGACGTGGTCGGTTGCAACTCCAATATGAGTTGCGCCGCGTTCAATCATCGACAGAACCGAACCCAACACTCCGCGCACCGCCCCGATTTCCTGACCGGCTGCATCCGCCGCAGAGGGTACGGCGAAAAAATACCGGAACAATTCGTAGGTCCCGTCGATCAGGTGAACGTCCACTGCTCGGTCAATCCTCCCGTATATTTGCTAACCGACCTCGACCAGGCCGTAGCTGTGCTGCCAGCGCGTGCGCAGGGCGACGAGGGCGCGGCTGATTTCCACCTGCGTAATTTCGGAATTGGGTCCGTCGATGACCGCGGCGGCTTCGCGCTTGGCGAGTTCGAGCAATTTGCGGTCGCGGATCAGGTTCGCCACATGGAAGCTCGGCATTCCGGCCTGGCGCGTGCCGAAGAATTCTCCGGGACCGCGCAGTTCGAGATCGAGTTCGGCGATCTCAAAGCCGTCATTGGTGCGCACCATGGCGTCGAGGCGGCGCTCGCCTTCTTCCGTGACTTTGCCGCCAGTCATCAGTATGCAATACGACTTCGCGGCGCCGCGGCCGATGCGGCCGCGCAACTGGTGAAGCTGCGCCAGGCCGAAACGTTCGGCGTGCTCGATCACCATTACGGTTGCGTTCGGCACATCCACGCCAACTTCAATCACAGTGGTCGCAACCAGAATTTGCAATTCGCCTTTCTGGAACATGCGCATGACCTGATCTTTCAACTCGGAGTCGAGGCGGCCGTGCAACAAGCCAACTTTCAGATCGGGGAAAACTTTCCCACTCAGTTCGCGGTACATCTTGATCGCAGCCTTGAGTTCGGTCTCTTCGTTTTCTACGATGACGGGGTAGACCACGTAGACCTGATGCCCTTTCGCGACCTGTTTGCGGACGAAATCCCACACTTCGGGCGAGCGGTCATCGGTAATTCGGCGCGTGACGATCGGCGTGCGGCCGGGTGGAAGTTCGTCGAGCACGCTGAGATCGAGATCGCCATACAGAGTGAGCGCAAGCGTGCGCGGGATGGGCGTTGCGGTCATGACCAGAACGTCGGGCTCGCCCGGGTTCTTGTCTTCGCTGCCTTCGCCCGATTTTTTCATCAGCTTCAGCCGCTGCAGGACGCCGAAGCGATGCTGCTCGTCGACGATGACCAGACCCGGCTTCGCGAACTCGACTTTTTCCTCCAGCAGGGCGTGGGTGCCGATCACGAGCTGCGCATTTCCCTGCGCGATGTGGCGGCGGATTTCGCGTTTGCGGTCAGCCTCGAGAGAGCCGGTGAGCAGGACGATGCGGTATCCGGCATTCTCCAGAATTCTGCGCGCCGAAAAATAATGCTGCTGCGCAAGAATCTCCGTGGGCGCCATCAGCGCCACCTGATAACCGCTTTCGATGGCGATGATCGCGGCCTGAAAGCCTATGATGGTTTTGCCCGAGCCGACGTCTCCCTGCAGCAAACGTCGCATGGGATGCGGCTTTTGCATGTCTTCGGCAATTTCTTTCAACACCCGCTTCTGCGCGGCCGTGGGATGAAAAGGCAAAATCTTCTTGATCGCCTGGCGCACACGGTCATCGAGCTGAAAGGCAATGCCGGTCTGCGCCTTCTGCTGGCGCTTCTTCATCTCGAGCCCGAGCTCGATGAAAAACAATTCTTCAAAGATCAGGCGGATGTGCGCGGGGGTGCGCGACGACTGCAAATCCGCAAGGCTCTCCCCAGCTTCGGGCCAATGAACTTTCCACAACGCCTCGCGCGGGGAAACCAGCGCCAACCGCTCCAGCACGGCGGCAGGGATGGTCTCCGCGAGGTCGGGAGTCAGATCGTCGAGAGCGGTACGAATGACTCTGCGAAACCAGCGTGCGGTCACGCGGCCTTGTCCGGCCGACTCGTAGATGGGCACGATACGCCCTACTTCGAGCGAAGCCGCCGCCTTGTCATCCCCGTCGCCTCCGGCATCGCCCAGCATTTCAAACTGCGGTTGCACGATCTGCAATTCTCCGCTGCGCGTGTCTTGCTCAACCTTGCCGTAAAGCGCGATCAACTGGCCCGGCTTAAACTTGTCCTGCAGGTAGGCGCCATGAAACCAGAGACAGCGCAGCTTGGACCGTCCCTGGCCGACAGTTAATTGAAAGATGGGCATCTTGCGGGTGCGAAACAGGCCCGAGTTGCGCACTTCGCCAATCACGGTGGCCATTTCTCCGGGACGCAACTCCGCAATGCCGCGCGGATTCAGCCGGTCTTCATAGCGGAAAGGAAGATAATGGAGCAGGTCGCCCACCGTTGCAATCCCCTTGGTGGCGAGGATCTCCGCCAGCCGCGGACCGATCCCCTTGACGTATTGCACCGGCGTGGTGAGTTCAAGCATGGTGGAAGTTCCAGAGGAATGTTAGCAGCTACGCGGCCTATGAATTACTTAGACTTTAAGGAGCAATGAGGAGGATCGATGGCGACCGCTGCTACGCCGACGCTGACGCAAGCTGAAAAGGGACAGACTTTCCGCGCGCTCCATGAGCGCTCCGGCGCGTTCATCATTCCCAATCCTTGGGACGTGGGCACGGCACGCGTACTCGCGCATCTCGGCTTTAAGGCTCTGGCCACTACCAGCATGGGCTATGCATTCTCGGTTGGGCGGCGGGACAACACCCTTGGCCGTCAGGAGACATTGGCATATGCGTCGGCTATGGCATCAGCCACCAACTTGCCCGTCAGCGCCGACCTCGAGAATGGCTTTGGGGACGCACCTGAGGTGGTTGCTGAAACCATCAGACTGGCTGCGGCTGCGGGAGTGGTCGGCGGCTCCATCGAGGATGCCACCGGCCGCTCCGACCACCCTATCTATGATCTCGAGGCTGCGATCGAGCGGGTGCGGGCGGCAGTGGCCGCGGCGCGAGCCCTTCCATTTCCCTTCACTCTGACCGCGCGAGCAGAGAACTATCTGCACGGCCGGCCAGACCTTGCGGATACGATCAAGCGACTGCGAGCCTATCAGGGGGCGGGTGCTGATGTCCTCTATACGCCCGGGTTGGCCTCGAAGGACGATATTGCCGCTGTGGTCAGATCTGTGGACCGCCCTGTAAATGTGCTCATGGGGCTGCAAGGGGTTCAAATGAGCCTGGCTGAACTCTCAGCAATGGGAGTCAAGCGTGTCAGTGTGGGCAGCTCGCTCACCCGGGCCGCGATGGGCGCCTTTCTTCGAGCTGCCACGGAGATGCGCGAACAGGGCACCTTTACTTTTGCAAGTCAGGCCGCAAGCCCGAAGGAGCTGAGTTCCATTTTCACGACATGATATTGCCGCGTTCGCCCATTCTCGGACCCACGCCCCATGACCCCGGTGTCTAAACCTTCTGTGCTGGTAAATCTGATTGAAGCTCTGGGCGCCATCATTCTCGGCAACCTGGCGTACTTCTTTCTTGGTCCGTCGTTTCACCTGCCGCGCCACCGGCCGTTTCAGTTCGATTGGGGGTTGGTGGTGGATTTATGGGTCTGTGCGGTCGCCTATGGGTTAATTCGCACGGCGAGACGCTGGAAATAGCGGAATCCCCGAGCCCTCCCGGCGGACATCCCCCAGTTACTTTGGGAACCTCGGGCAAACGCCTTGGTCACGTTAGGATATCCGTGAGCTATGAACAAAATTGCAGTACTGTACGATGCCGGACAGGCGGTGCTCTCCACCTTCGATCTGGACGAGGTATTGCAGCGCATCCTGGGCATCGCGCACGACTATTTTCATTTGCCGAGTGTGGCGATTGTGCTGCTCGACAAGCCGACGCAGCAGTTGTACGTCCGCTCGCAGATTGGCTGGGATGAAGGCCAGGACAAGATTCGACTGGCTCTGGGCCAGGGGATATCCGGAGCCGCGGCGCAAAAGAAACAGCCGATTTATGCTCCCGACGTCAGCAAAGACGCGCGGTATTTCTGTTCGGCGAAGTCGACGCGTTCTGAGTTGGCCATCCCTTTAATGGTACGGGATGAAGTGGTGGGCGTGCTCGATTGCCAGAGTGACAGCCTCGACCACTTCGATACAGAGACCATCGACCTGCTGACGTTGTTCTCCACGCAAGCATCGATCGCGCTGCAGAACGCCCGGCTATATTCCCTGGAGCAGCAACGGGCGCGGCAATTGCAGGCGATCAACGCCATCGCGCAACAGACCACGGCCGTTCTCGACCTGGAACAATTGCTGGATCGAGTATGCAAGCTGATTCAGGATGCGTTCCGGGTGTCGCACGTTTCTCTCTTCCTGCGCGAAGATCACGACCTGGTGCTGCGGGCGCATCACGGAACGCTCACCCCGCAGATCCCGGAAATTGAGCGCTTCCCAGTGAGCGCGGAGCCGTGGGCAAGCATCCTGGCGGGCAGCGCTACCACCACGGAAACCGATCTCACGAGTTCGCCGGGCAGCTCGAAGTTCTTCACCGATTCAGCCTCGCGCATGTGCATTCCGCTGGTCTCGTTCGGGCAGACACTGGGAATTCTCGCTCTGGATAGCGCCCTGCCGGATGCCTTCCGCGACGGCGATTTGCAGTCGCTGGAATCGGTGGCCGATATTTGCGCTACCGCCATTCAGAACGCTCACTACGTGGATCGCGTGAAGCAGCTTGCTTATCTCGACGGTTTAACCGGCATCTTCAACCGGCGCTTTTTCGAATTGCGCATCATGGAAGAAATTGAGCGCGCCCGGCGTTACGGCACGGGCATGGCCGTCATCATGGCTGACATTGATCAGTTCAAGCGGCTGAATGACGAGTTCGGGCACGTGCTCGGCGATGAAGTGCTGCGCCAGGTTTCCTCGCTCTTTCACCAGCAGGTGCGGAAGATGGACGTGGTGTGCCGCTACGGAGGCGAAGAATTCGGGATTCTGTTGAGCCAGACCGCCAGCGCCCAAGCCATGAAGGTCGCGGAGAAGCTGCGGAAGCTGGTGGAGAGCTGGCAATTCCCCGGCGTGCCCCGGACCGTTACCATCAGCGTTGGCGCAGCCGCTTTCTCGGAGCACGGCACCACTCGCGATGCCCTGG
>Ga0302324_100019783_pt1 | contig 13198 bp, 7 predicted proteins | sample Palsa_T0_1_FD_201949 | JGI IMG/M metagenome (GOLD analysis project Ga0302324, IMG submission 201949) | Peat permafrost microbial communities from Stordalen Mire near Abisko, Sweden - Palsa_T0_1 | ecosystem: Environmental > Terrestrial > Soil > Palsa > Peat permafrost | place: Sweden: Abisko...
TCTTTCAGGTCGATGCGCCAATCGCGCGGCATCACCACGCGAACATCGAGGCCGAATTTTTGCTGCAGCCCCTGCAGGTGCAGCAGCGCACCTTCAAAATGCAGCGCGTCGGTGACGATATTGTCGGATTTATAGTCGATGTCCAACCCGTTTACGATCAGGTTTTCGCCGGTGCTGGTGTTAGGGATATAGCTGATTTCCGATTCCCTGGCATTGATCAGCGCGGCGAATTCAGCTTTTATGTTGATCAGTTTCTTAGGCTGGGACACGACTTCAGGGTGAGACCGGAATTCTGCCCATTCGCGCAATGCCGCGGCCGCCGCCACTGGCATCGGATGGGTATAGGCGGAGTTGATGTAGGTGACGCCCGCAGGAATGGAGAAATCATTCTTCGCCGGAAGCTTCGTAGGAAGAGCAACTTCCGCCGGCGCATCCGGAGCCGCTTGCAGTGTCGGATAGGAAGCCAATCCCGGCCTGATACCGATGGCGGCCATACCGCCGAGGCCTGCCAAAAGGTTACGTCGACTTATCGTCATAGCTGGTCCTCCTTGTGCCTTGGGTTGAACGAAATCCTAAAGTCGCGGCGTTCGTAGTTCCCACCCTTCGCAAAGTGCGCGAAGGATGGGCCACCCCCTGGACTCGTCGTCTATTGGGTGCTTCGGATCAGGGCACGGATGTCGTCGGTAAACTTCCTGGCGCTGCGCTCGACGGTGTAGGCCATGTGACCGCCCTCATAATAAGAGAGCGTGGCTCGTCCGTCGGGCCATCCCGCCTGCCGTACAGCATACTCCGCCGCACCCACGGTCGTTTGCGTGTCGTGATACCCGTTACCGATCAGCACATGGAAACGAGGGTTGGCTTTCATTACTTTCAGGAGGCGATCACTATAGGGCCAGTCGGCAAATGGGCCAGAGCCTCCGTATTTCCAGTCATCGAGATTATCGCCGGTTGCCGCCGGGATATATCGCTCGGTCCAATCCACCTTGAGGTCGTTGCGAACGTACTCGCCGAAAAGTCGTTGAAACGGAGCCATAATTACGCCCGATGGATCGTCGGCTAGACCTTTCTTCGTCATCGGCGCCACATACCTGCCGTCATTGCGACCTAGCAGCAATCCTCGGTCTTTCAGTAATTCGCCGCGATACTGCTCCTTGCTGATGCGAAGCTCATGCTCCCGGTAGTAAGCAGCCGGGATTCCGCTGAACTCTTCGAGGCGCTGGGCGATGCGGTCGCGTTCGGCTGTATTTAGCGAACTTCCCTGGAACAGTGCGGTCAGATAGTCGGTCTGGGCGAAATGCCATGCTTCGTGCACGAACTGCTCGAGCGTTTCTCCCTTGCGATCAACTTTCTGGTGATACCAGGCGAGGGCCGCCAGCGTCGGCAGTGACAGAGCATAGCTGACGATGTTCTGCGGCCGCTGGCGGTATTCGATGATGTTGATCGCCTGCCCCATCAGCACAACGCCTTGCAGCAGGATTGGCTGCGGTAGTTCAGCAAGTTGGGCAGCAACTTCAGCGGCGCGAATGGTGCCGTAACTCTCGCCCAGCAGGTAAGTGGGCGAAGTGAGGCGGCCATGCTGGGTCAGCCACGCGGAAATAAACGCCGTTACTTGCTGTCCATCTGCGGCGACGGAGAAATAGCTCTGCGGCGTGGTCCCCGGCAACACTCGGCTGTAACCGGTGGAAGCCGGGTCGATGAACACAAGATCGGCCACATCCAGCGGCGAATAGACGTTGTCCACCAACTGGTACGTGTCCGGATTCGCAGTCAAATCCTCAGGGACCGCTACGCGCTTCGGTCCCATCACGCCGATGTGGAGCCACAACGAGGCCGTTATCGGTCCTCCATTGAAGACAAACATGACGGGCCGCGTCGCAGCGTCGCGAACTTCATCCGCGGTATAAGCGAAGCTCACCACGCGCGCGGACGGTTTGCCTTTCGTGTCGGGAACGTCGACGGCCTCAACGGTCGCCGTGTATCGGACCTGCTTGCCGTTGAACGCTCCGGTGTGGTGAGTGATTGCCGGCGGATGGGAAACTGCCTGCACGGATGAATCCCGCGAGGCCACTTCTTGCCTGGCAGCAACTACGGTCACGACATACGGCGATACGAATACCGCCAGTAACACCGCCGCCAAGCCCGTTGTCGTTCTCTTCATTCCGGCCTTCTGAATTCCAGCCTTCTGTTACTCAGAAGCTAAGCTTCAATGCGAGTTGGCCGATCCGGGGCGCCACCGAAGTGCTGGTTATCTGACCAAATGACGGTGCGCCGTCACTGAACGTTGTGTCGGGATTGTTAAATTGCGTACTGTTAAACACGTTGAAAAATTCGGCCCGGAACTCAAGACTGCTCCGCTCGGCAAGCCGAGTCGTCTTCCTTAGAGAGAGGTCGACGTTGTGCTGGGATGGCCCGCGCATCAGTCCCGGCTTGGTATTGCCGAAACCGGTTCCTCCGTCAGAGCTGATGGTTGGCGGCTCGGTGAAGCAATTGGTATTGAAATATTCGTTCAGACGGCTCCTCACCGAACCTCCGACAGAAAGATTTCCGTTGCATCCAGCGTTACTGAGATTCAGGTAGGCAAAGTCGCTGGACGTTCCGAAGAGATTGTTCGAGTTGTTGTTCAGGAATGCCATGGCTGTTCCGGACTGGAGAGTCACTACCGCCGATACAGCCCACCCACTCGTGAGCTTTCCCGCCAAGCCATCACCGTGGTTGAGATGGGGAAATTCATAGATGGGACTCACGATCAGGCGGTTAGGCCGGCTGAAATTGGCAATGCCGTAACCGGCGTACAGGTTGTTCTGGTCTCCGACTGTTCCGCCTCCGAAAGTGCTGCCCACAACAGTCGCCGCGCCCGTTGACATGGTTTTCGACCAGGTATACGCCGACAGGAACTGCAAACCGTGGCTGAGATTCTTTTTCAGTGTGATTTCCAGAGCGTTGAAGTTCGAGCGCCCTTCCGAACCCTGCTCCAGGAAGTTGGCCGGATCGAAGCCTTCGTAGGGAACTCTGAGAGTAAGGTTCGACAGAGTGCTGGTAGTTTGTCCGCGGATAGGATTCGCGGTAGTGGCCAGACCCGCCTGATTGATCGAGTGTGAATAAATCAAATGGTTGGCATTCGATCCGACATAGCCCACCTGCAGAGCCAGGGTAGGAGTAATTTCAGTTTGCACGTTCAACGCGAACTCCTGGGTGATTCCGGGACGGACGGTCTGCTGAGTCGCGATGGGACTGAGGTCGCTGTTCGGCGAGTAGGGCTCGAAGAAGGGAAACGCGCTAAGCGGCGGAATTGGTTCCTGGAAGGGCTGCGCGAAAGAGGCGGCGCCGTTGAGCGGCGGCACAAATACACTGATATCGGCCCACGGCAGTCCTGGGATAGATTGGAACTGGCTGTTGCCGGTTACGGCCGAGTAATAGATTCCATATCCGCCGCGCAGCACTATGCGGTCACTGTGAGGCAGCACGCTGTAGGCGAAGCCCAGTCGCGGACCCCAAGTATTATTTCCGCTCCCGGGTACGAATCCGTTTATGTTTGATTTCACAACCCCTGCGGGAACAGGAAAGTTCCAGTTCTCCGGCACCACGTATCCTTGTAGACTGCCTCCGGCCGGAGGATTGGGATTGATTAGCGCCGGGTTGATGTTGGTGGCCCGGCCACCGGTGTTCGTGAAGGGCGGCAGCCATTCCCAGCGAAGTCCGAGGTTCAGCGTCAGTTTAGAAGTGACACGATAATCGTCCTGAGTGTAGCCCGAAATCTCCCACGTCCGACCATGGCCAGCCAGCACACCGAGCAATTGCAGCGAGTACAACACATTGCTGAAGCCGTTGGGCGGAAAGCCCGGTATCCCAGCGGTTCCATTCTGTGCGCCGTTCAATCCAAGCAGGAAATCCGGCCAGCCGTGGAAGTTAATCTGGCCGTAATATTCCTCTCCACTGTTGACTAGATAAGCCCTGGTAACGCCGCCGCCGAAGCGGAAACTGTGGCGGCCATGCACCCAGGCGACGTTGTCCTCGAGGCTGAATAGGTCCTGCGCATTGGGGGAGTAGATACCGGCGTTGAAATTATCGGATCCTGCGATCGTAACCGACGGTTTGTCGTTGTTCTGGGCGGAACTGTCTACTCCAATTCCCGAGAAAGTAAAGGGCGAGTGCGGTGTAGTCAACGAACTGATACGGTCGTAGGCAAGTCGAATCTGATTGAACAGGTTCGGCTTGAACACGTAATTGTCGTTCAGCGAGGCCACCAGATAGTTCAGGCCACTGGTCGACGGAGCGCCCGGCAGATTCCCGCCAAAGCTCTGGCCGCCAAAGGGATTGGTAGTGTTAGTAAGCGCCGTGAAGAATCGGGCCTGGACGGTGTTCTTCGACGATTGTATGTAATCGGCGTTGCCCATGTATTGATTTTCATTGAAGGTCGCCGGCTGACTTACCGAGACTAAGTCTGTCGCGGGGTTCGCGGTCGGAAAGAGGTATTGTCCGTTCGGCAATTTCATCTGCAGCAGAGCCAGCGCTACCGGGTTGATATTCGATCCGTCGGCGGCGATTGGCGGTCCGAATCCAGGCGGACCGAAAATGTATTGGAGCCCTTGCTGTCCGGCGAAAAGCGCTCCGATCGAAGCCGCCGAACGATCGTCTGTAGTCAACGGCGAATAGAAAGTCTGGCGGCCAGCTACGCCATTGATTTGCCGGGTGCCCTGATAGGAACCGAAAAACAGCAGCTTGTTTTTTAGGATCGGCCCGCCTAGCGTGCCTCCGAACTGGTTTTGCTTAAGTTCAGGGCGTGGCACGCCATTTTCATTGAAGAAAAAGTCGTTGGCGTTGAGCACATCGTTCCGCCAGAACTCGAAGACGTTGCCGTGGAAGCTGTTCGTCCCCGATTTCGTGACCAAATCTACGTTAGCGCCAGCGTCGCGGCCATACTCCGCGTCGTACATTCCCGTTTGCACTTTGAATTCCTGGATCGTATCGGGATTGGGGATCGGCACTCCGAAACCGGAGGCGTCGTAGTCGTTGACGTCGACGCCGTCCATGCGAAAATTGATGTCACTCGCCCGGGCGCCGTTGACGTTTTCTCCTGCTCCCTCGGTCGTGGGAATCTGCCCCCCGCTGCCGGCACCCAGTTCATCGGCGCGCGTTACGCTCGCAATCACTCCGGCCGAGAGGGTCATGATCTGTGTGAAATTCCGATTCACCAGAGGGAGCGACTCCACCTGCGCCGTGTTCACCACATCGCCCAGCGCGTTCGTGCTGGTTTCAACGATCAGGGGCGCTCCGTTCACTTCGACCGTCGTGGAAGCGCTTCCCACCTTAAGCGGCACATTGAAAACCGTCGTCTCCGTCACCGTAATCGCCACGCCGGATAGCGTGGCTCGTGAAAAGCCGGCGGCGTCGACATCGATCTCATACGACCCGGGTGGAAGCAGCGGCACGACGTAAGCGCCATCGCCGCCTGTTTTTACGTTTCTCTCTTCGTGAGTTCCCTGATTGGTCACTCGAACGGCGGCGTGCGACACCAGTCTGCCAGAGGGGTCGGTGACCACTCCTTTAAGAAGGCCAGTGGTGGAGGTTTGGGCCAAGGAAGTCGTGCTCAGGCACAGAACGGCCACCGCCAAGAACATCGATAGGAACAAATCTCGGCGCCAAAGTGAGAATCCAATTCTGGTGGATGATATCCGTTCCATGGCGCCCTCCCAAGGTGCTCCACAACGTTAAGTTGACTTTTTGTAATCTCGCCCCGAGCTTTAAGTACACTGCAGTTGTTTGCGATTCTTTTGCTAACTTACTTAGAATCAGCCGCCGCCCGGGATGGGAAGCGAGTCTATTCAACAAATACTCCAATGTCAAGATCGTAAACTTAAAATATTATTTGACTGCCGAACTCGGATCGCAGTATGGTCCTATGCGTTAGCGCGACAGATCGCTGGCTCTGAGTGCGGACATTTCTTCGTGCTTTCGTGGTCGTCATGCGTAATCGTCGTTTCGTGATCAGGAGCATTCGGTGTCTTTTCGAATCTTCGGGAAGTCGGCAATTCGGGCAGCGGGTCTGGCTTCGTGGTTGATCATTGCCATTGCGTTTGCCGACCGGGGTGTCGCTGCTTCGGCCGCCACGTCGGCCGCCACTTCGATCGAGAAGCTCTCTATCGTTCAAGGCGATACAACCGTAGGCACAATCTCCGCGAAAACCGACGGCCCGGTGGTCAGCGTGGATTATGCCGTGAGCGAAAACGGCCGCGGACCGAAGCATCATGAAACGATCCGTCTCGGCTCCAATTTCATTCCTGTCGAGTGGACTGTTTCCGGAACTTCGCTGATGGGTGGCCCGGTCTCGGAGAAATACTCCTGGCAGTCCGGTAGGGCGACCTGGACAAGCCAGGCGGATCACGGTGATGTCGCGGCCGCCAACCCTCCTCTTTATGTCGTCAATGACGACAGTCCATGGGCACTTTTTGTATACGCGCGTGCGCTTCTCAAAACATCCGGCCACGAACTGGATGTGCTGCCGAGCGGCACCATGAGATTGGCCGAGGTGCGCGCCCTAACCGTGGGCACGGGCAAAGATGCGGTTCCAGTCACCATCTACCGCATCGACGGCACCAAATTGGAATCCGACTACGTCATGCTGGATCGGTCCCAGCGCCTGTTTGCCTCGTTCGGGGGAGGCGCGCTGACCGTGCGCCAGGGCCGCGAGAAGGATGCGGCTTTCATCTCCAAAATTTCGCATGATCTCGGTTTCGAGTTGGCTCGTGAGGAGCAACGCAAACTCAGACATCAATTTGACGCGCCGGTGCGGATTCGAAACGTTCGCATCTTTGATCCGAAGACTGGCCAGCTAAGCGGCCCTTCAACCGTCGTAGTGGCACGCGGACGCATCGCCGAAATACTGCCGCTTAGCGAAACCAGCGCCGATCCAAACACAGCAGATCCAGCCGACGAGGTGCTGGTCGACGGGGAGGGTGGAACTCTCGTTCCTGGCCTCCATGACATGCATTCGCACTCTACGCTGCAATCGGGCCTGTTTTACCTTGCGGCCGGCGTCACCTCGACGCGCGACATGGGCAATGACAACAATTTTTTGCTCAGTCTTATTGCACAAATCAACTCGGGAGAAATCGCCGGCCCGCGGATCACCCCGAACGGGTTTCTCGAAGGAAAGAGTCAATATTCTGCGCGCACCGGCTTCGTTGCCGAGACACTCCCCGACGCGTTGCGCGACGTGCACTGGTACGCCGATCGCGGCTATTTCCAGATCAAGATCTACAACTCGATGAATCCCGACTGGGTCAAGCCCATCGCCGACGAGGCGCACCATTTGGGGATGAGGGTGACCGGGCACATCCCCGCTTTTGATACTCCCGATCGGGCAATTCACGATGGCTACGACGAAATCACTCACATCAATCAACTGATGCTCGGCTGGCTGCTCAAGCCGGAGGAGGATACTCGTACTCCCTTACGTCTCACCGCGATGGCGCGCGCGGCTACCCTGGACCTTACCTCGCCGCCGGTGCAGTACACGCTGTCTCTAATGAAAGCGAATCATATCGCTCACGATCCAACGGCGGTAATTGTTGAACGGCTGATGTTGAGCCGGGCCGGTACCGTTCAGCCAGGCGACATCGACTATCTCGATCACATGCCGGTTGCGTATCAGCGTTATCGCAGGCGTACATTTGTTCCCATCAAGAACGCAGCCGAGGACGACGCCTATCGCGCGGCTTTCGCCAAGGTGATTGATACTCTGAGGATGCTGCACGAAAATGGTATTCGTTTGTTGCCGGGTACGGACGACACTACGGGGTTCACGCTCCACCGCGAACTCGAGCTCTACACGAAGGCGGGTATGACACCCGCCGAGGCGCTGCGGGCCGGGACGTTGTTGCCCGAAGAATATTTTGGCCACGCCGATGAACTCGGCTCGATCGAGCGCGGTAAGATCGCGGACTTTTTCCTGATTGCCGGCGATCCAACCAAGGATATTCGAGCGATCAAATCGCCGCGGATGGTGTTTCAGGGGGAGTCGATTTATTTCCCAAGTGAAATTTATCGGGAGTTGAGCATCAAGCCGTTTGGCTCTCCACCCAGCATTCGACCGGCCACATCTCGCTTGAACGATGTACCGCGTTAGAGCCTATGAAAGCTGCCGCTGAAGGGATCGGGAGATTAAGAATGAGAAATGGGCGTACGAAGAGTTGGGTTGGATGGGCCAGGTCTGTCATTCTCCTGTCGTGTGTCTGGTGGAGCGTCTTGTGCTGCGTCCTGGCGGGGTATCCGGCGGCGCAAACCCGCGCATCTGCATCGTCTCCGGCGGCCTCGCCGACATCCTTCTCGCCTCGCGAATTCGTGACTCATCACGAAGGTGTTTTTGGCGGCGAGAAGATTCGCTACACGGCGATCGCCGCTGATACCGTTCTCAGCGACGAAGCCGGAAGTCCTGCTGCGACGATTTTCTCTTTTTCCTACATTCGCGATGAAGTCAAGGACCGCACCGCGCGGCCGGTTTTCTTCGTGTTCAACGGAGGGCCAGGCTCATCCTCAATATGGCTGCATTTGGGATTCTTTGGTCCTCGCCGGGTCGCTCTGGGGGATGCCGTGAATCCCCCGACTACTCCTCCGTTTTCGCTGCAGGATAATCCATACGCCATTCTCGACATCGCCGACGTTGTCCTAATCGATCCGGTGGGTACCGGCTTCAGTCACCTGTTGCCAGCGGGAAATGCCAAGCAATATTACGGAGTCGAGCAAGACGGCCGCGCGACCGTCGAATTCATCGAAGCGTGGCTGACGAAGCAGGGGCGGATGAACTCGCCGAAGTTTGTTGTAGGCGAAAGCTACGGCGTAACCCGGGCGATTGTCGTCGCGCGCATGCTGATGGGCGGGCCATTCAGCGAGACCGGCCGCCTGACCGCAATCCCTCTGAACGGCCTGGTCATTATGGGCGGCTCTCCCACGGAGAGTTTCGGCAAAGAAACCGGAGATATGAGCTATGTCAATAATTTACCCACATTGGCCGCCACCGCCTGGTATCACAAAAAGGCCGGGCGCCCGGGAAGCACACTGGAAAGCGTAATTGCCGAAGCGGAAACTTTTGCCGCCAACGAATACCTGCAAGTTCTCTACACCGGCGACCGACTGGATGCGCAATCGCAGAAGCAGGTGGCAGAACGCCTCGCAACCCTGACTGGCCTGTCGGCTGATTTCATCCTGCAGAAGAAGTTGCGTTTGAGTATCGAAGATTTTCGTAAGCAGCTGTTGCTGGAAAAAAGCCTGGTCGTCGGAGCCTATGACAGCCGGTTCACCTTGCCGGCCGGTGCGGACGAAGGACCGCTCGATCCCGTCGCCGACGATCCCGCCATGGGAAAATACAGCCCGGCGTACATTGGAGCAATGGATGTGTATCTGCGAGATGAGCTCAAAATAAAAGTGGATTCGCCATACGAGGCTATTGCTTTTAAGTCGGTGAACAGCGCGTGGGATTATGGTTCGGGGAACAAGCCGGGCGGGCCAACCACGCGGGCACAGGATCTTGCCGCGGCGATGCGGCGAAGCCCTCGCTTACAACTTCTGTCGGCGAGCGGCGCCTACGATACCGTAGCCACCCTGGGAGCTGCGGAGTACGGGATCGCGCACAGCGGTCTTCCGCTCGATCGGATCAATGCTCGAACCTATGCGGCGGGGCATATGGTGTATCTCGGAGACGAGGGTTCGGCTGCTTTTGCGGCTGACTTGCGAAAGTTGGTGGCTTCGGCGATCAGTCACTGACGCAGAATAAACTAATAGGAGCGAACATATCAACAAAATGTAGGCAGTTACAAAAACATTTGACTGCGTACGAGTTTCTTGCGTATCGTTACCCGGGGTTGAAGTCAGGACTAACTGCTACGCAGCTTTCAAGAGCCCGTTCGAAGATATTGGATCCAACAGGAGATTAGCAGGGTGAAGAAGAGATCAACTTCCATCGCCGCCTCAGCTTCCGGTAAACGCAAGAGTGAGTCGCGCAAACGTCGTTATATTCAGTTGAATCCTCAAGCCCCGTTTAGCGAGGGGGTGCTGGTGGGGAATACTCTCTATTTGTCGGGGTGTATCGGAGTCGATCAATCCGGCAACCATGTGCCGGACGACATTGAAACGGAAGCGCGCAATGTCATGAACGGCATTGGGTCTGTTTTGCAGAAGGCGGGGATGCAGATGGACGATCTGGTGTACGTCCAGGTTTTCTGTCCCGACGTTTCTTTATGGCAAGAATTTAACCAGATCTACCGCTCATATTTTAAGCGTAAGACGCTACCCGCCAGGGCCTTCATCGGGTCTGGCAAACTACTCTTTGGTGCTCGCTTTGAAGTGCAGGGGATTGCGGTCAAGGACTAGCAGACCGCTCCGTAAGTGCCAGGGCCCTGGTCATGTCATGTTAGAAAGTCGAATAGAATGGTAAGAAGTTTGCTGGCGAGGCGTCTTAAGATGCCAGAATTTCAGGAGAGTCACAGTGAAGCCAGGTGAGAAAGCGTATCTTCTCAATTTCGTTTCCAAGCTCGTGGATGCCTTAGGTCAGACATTCGGCAAATATTGCGAAATCGTGGTTCACGATTTTAATTCTCCTGAGAGTTCCATTATTGCGATTGCGAATGGCGCTCTCACTGGCCGGGAAGTTGGCGACACGCTGGATTCGCTCGGATTCCAGTTGCTGAAGACCCACCCGGCGTCCGATCTCCTCAACTACCGCACCAAGACGAAAGAGGGCAAAGAGTTGAGGTCTTCCAGTATCTTCCTGCGTGATGAAAAGGGACAGATCTTCGGAGCCCTGTGCGTAAATGTCGATATCTCCGGCCTGCTTAAGGCCCAGGAGTGGTTCCAGGAAGCTCTGGGTTCCGCCGGCGCAACCATTGACGAGCGATTCGAACGCTCCGTGGATGAGGTTCTGGAAACGTTGATCCAGAACGCCATTTCCAGCATCGGCAAGAATCCGGCCGATATGACGCGTGATGAAAAAGTCGCGATCGTCGCTTACCTCGAAACAAAGGGTGCTTTCCTCATCCGCTACTCGGTCGAGCGCGTAGCGGAATTGCTCGGCATGACGAAGTACACCATCTACAACTACCTTGATGAGATCCGGAAGAAATCGGAAGTCGGGGAGATTGAAACCGCGAAGACTTCTTGAACATTTTGGGCCCCATCCCCGAAAAGATTACCGTGATGCCGGTGCATTCGCTTCCGCGGCAATAAAGTCGTGTAATTCCTTCGAGACCTGCGCGCGCGCGTCGTCGTCGTAGATCGTATGCCCCGCTCCGAAGGCGACCATGCGGGTTCGATCGAGGGGCACGCCTGCATGCGTCAGCGCATAACGCTGGTACAACACCGGAGTCGCCAGGTCGTAGTAGCCGCTCAGCAGAAGCAGGCGTGATGCAGGCTTGTCTTTCATCAGCTTCGCCAGATTAGGAGTAGGGTTCAAGTTGCGCTGGTTGTCCTCGATCTTGCGAGATCCGGAGTTCCAATCCCAGGCGAAGTTGACGTCTAGCGTCAGCGAGATATAGTCGAGGTCGGTTTTCACTCCGATCTCGTTGCGCAGATAGTCTCGCACCCGTCCGTTCTTGATCACGTTGGAAGCACCCATGTGGAGCGCCGGATCATCCGCCGCCTTCGGCCGGCCGGCGACGAGTGGCTTGTCTGGCTTGGGTGCCGCGACCCGTGTGTCGATACGGCCCACCACTTTTCCCGGCACCAACTGCTCCAGAAAATCCTGCGTGTCGATCCGCAGGTTGGACGCAGAGATGTTCGATGCCGGCAGGCCAATCAGCTTTGCCATGCGCTCCGCTAGTCGGTCACGATCGTCGGCCGCGAGTGCGGATCCCTGCTGCAAAGCCACAACATAGTCAGTCTGGGCGAAGGCGCGGGCTTCCTCGAAAACCTGCTCCACGGCGCGACCGGACGCCTGACTCTTATCATGCGCGTACGCTGTCGTTGCCATTGACGGTAGAGTGAAGACGAATCGCTGATCGCCTCCCGCCTCACCGGAAAAGTCAGTTCCCGGCGAAACCAGAACGAACCCCACAATGTTCAGGTCGCTGATGTCTTTCGCCATCTCGGCCAGGCGGTATCCACCATAACTCTCACCAGCGATGTAGACCGGTGACGTAGTGCGGCCATGGTCGCGCAGCCAATCGCGGATCACGGTCTGCGCCGCCTTCGAGTCGCCCTCGGGGTTCCAGTAGGCCCGACCGCCTCCAGCGCGCAGTTCGCGGCTGAAACCGGTGCCCACAGGGTCGATCAGCACCAGATCGGCGACATCGAGCAGAGTTTGAGCGTTGTCAATCAAAGCAGATCCGAGAGTAGATCCGCTCTTCGCGTCGGACGGTCCGAATCGACGCGGGCCCAGGATGCCAAAGTGCAAAGGGGAGCTCGATGCACCGGGGCCTCCGTTAAAGGCGAACAGCACGGGCCGCGTGCCGCGGTCGCGAACATCTTCGCGCAGGTAGCTGGTCGTGGAGATGGTCGCTTGCGGAACGCCGGCCGCGTCTTTCAGCGACGTCGATGACCATGTGGCGACATACGGAATGGTGATATCACCGAGGTGAAGAAAATGATGCGATGAAGCGGGAAGGATTGGCTCCGGCGAAAGCACGGAAGAATCGGTGGCAAGATTCCCACCGCTTGCCGTAGCGTGTTCCGCAGTCGGAGTTGTTTGCTGCGCGTCCAGTGCTGGCGCGCCTGCTAGCGCCGCCATGAAGAGCGCGCCGGCTGTCGAAACCACGAACAATTTCATATCTCGCTTCTGATCGGCTTTCGCCGGTTCAGCAGATTTCTGGATCTGCTTCCGCTGCATATCAACAAAATGTAGAACTCAAGGCGGTGTCAGTTCAAATCTTTGTGTCGGCACTTGTTTGTTCGCCGTGATCACCATCATTTCGCGGCATCATTTCGCGGCGAAGATCATGGCCTTTACGTCGCGGCTGAACTCCGTGCGTGTGGACGCATCTTTATACATCGCATGTCCTCCTACGTAGCACTTGAAGGTGATCGATTGACGCAGGTTGGAGGGCAACTGGCGATCGAGTTCAGCGCCGCTGGCGCAGGGCAAAAAAGAATCATACATTCCGGCGGCAACCAGCACCTTCATGCGCGGATTAAGCGCCAGCGCTTCTTCGGTTCCAGGCATCGGCGGACCGAGACGCGGAGGCCCATCGCCACGCTTGCCTGCTTCTTCCAC
>Ga0302324_100019786_pt1 | contig 13197 bp, 10 predicted proteins | sample Palsa_T0_1_FD_201949 | JGI IMG/M metagenome (GOLD analysis project Ga0302324, IMG submission 201949) | Peat permafrost microbial communities from Stordalen Mire near Abisko, Sweden - Palsa_T0_1 | ecosystem: Environmental > Terrestrial > Soil > Palsa > Peat permafrost | place: Sweden: Abisko...
CCCACCTCCACCGCGACTACCCCCGCCACCCCAGCGCCACCCGCCGCAAAACCCGCCGCAAAACCAACCCCCAAATTCAAAGCCCTCGCCTTCTACTCCCATACCGTCGAACCCGACCACATCGCCTTCGCCCGCGACGCCATCAACTTTTACACCGCCCTCGCCGCCCGAAAAGGCTTCAGCTTCGACACCACCTCCGACTGGGCCGCCGGCAGCCAAAGCCTCGACAACTACCAGGTCATCCTCTGGCTAAACGACTTCCCCCACACCGAAGAAGAACGAAGCGCCTTCTCCCGCTATATGGAAAACGGCGGCGCCTGGCTCGGCTTCCACGTCTCCGCCTATAACGACCGCGATACCCACTGGCCCTGGTTCGTCCACTTCCTCGGCGACGCCGTATTCTATAATAACAGCTGGCCGCCGCTACCGGCCCGCCTCATCGTCGAAGACCAAAAACATCCCGCCACCCGGCGCCTGCCCGCCCGCTATACCGCACCCATCAACGAATGGTACGGCTGGCGACCCAACCCCCGGCTCGACAAAGACGTCCACGTCCTCATCTCACTCGACACCGCAAATTATCCCTTGGGAAAAAAAGATATCCTCCGCAGCGGCGATATCCCCGTCGTCTGGACCAACACCCACTATAAAATGCTGTACATGAACATGGGCCATGGCGACCTCGTCCTCAGCTCAGCCCTCCAGAATCGCTTATTCGAAGACGCGGTCCTCTGGCTCGGCAGCAACGCGGCTACCCAGGCAGCCACCCACGCGGCTACCCACGCTCGCTGAGCCACTCACGCTACTCAATAGTATAGTTCTTAAACTCAAAATCCCCCATCTCCCTGGGCCAGCCCGCTACCGTATCCGCCACCATCTTCGGCCGCACATTGGGTACCCGCACATCATAGATATAAGTGTATTCATGAACGCCCGCAGCCTTCAATTGGGGCAGGAGACGATGAAGACTCGAATCATCGGGCGCAAGAAAAAAATAATTCCGATCAAAAATATATCCCAGCTCCATCGCGATATAAGGATAAGAAACCACCACCACCTTGCTTTGCTGCCGGTTGATAAAATTCATCGACGGCGAGATGCGATGATAATTCTCCCATCGCAACGTCTTCACCCCCCCTTTATACGTATTCCGATCAAAAGAATACGCAGCAAACAAAACGACAATCCCCAAAAGCCACAACGGCCGCGGGAACATCCCAAACAAATTCCACTCTTTTTCGATCAGCAGCAAGGCTACCAGCACCACGGTGACGATCGGAAGAAAATAACGCGCCCCCCACTGCCTCCCCCCATCATTGGGCACCATAAATGGCGTCAGCACACAATACGCGAACACAATACCGATCAGCATTATCGTCCGGATCTCCAGCTTTTTTCTGTTTTTTACAAGAACAAACGCCGCCGGCAAAATCAGCAGAACGAACAAATAATGTCGGGCATTAATCAGGTTATTGGCAATCAGGTTGCTCCAGCTGTTCACTTCAACACCACCTTCCACACTATCCTTTAACACCTGACGGCTATGGATACCAAAAAATGAATCGAACTGGATCTTATTAAAAAGTAAAAAACTGCCGACGCCCACTATCATACCCACCACAAACACAATCGTCGACCGCTGTTTTTCCCTGACATATAAAAAGGCCAGCGCCAACCCATACAAAGCATTCATCATCATCGCTTCCGGCCTGAACCACGCCGCCAGCCCGCTGAGCAGACCCATCAGCAACGCCGCCGGCATCCCCGCAGGTGGCCTGACCAAAAAAGCCAGCCCGCTAAACAACAACAAAATGGCCGTCATATGCTCCCAATACGTCGCCCCATAAATAGTCAGCGGCGAACAGAATACCAGCACAAATAACCCGGCCGCGATCCGCGACGGAACAACGCCACAACGCTTAAGCAGAACGACCACGCCCAGCCACAATAACACCGTACAACTTACCGGTATAACATAAAGACCCGCATTACCCAATCGCATATAAAAAAAAGCGCTGATGATTTGAAAGGCCGGAGGGAAAACGAAAAGATAACCGCTCGGTGAAGGATAAAGAAACGGCGGTCGGAAAGGAAAAAAGCCATTCCCCCAAATCTGCTGCACCCACTGCGGTTGAGGGAGATACATATATTTATACCCATGCCCCTCCGTCAACTGTTTGACAACGATATATTTGATGCCCCCGTCACTGGAAAAGAAGACGCCTGGCTGAGCGGAAGAGACCAAAAAAGCCAGATAAACAAGAGAAAGCAGCGCAACGAGGGGAACGAATAAATAGTTTTTCCGGAACCGCTTCACCATGTAACGAAATTAGGCGCTTTTGCCGAGAGTTTTACGCCGTTTACCGTGTTTTTTCCCCCGTTTGCAGCATTCATCTGGACCGACTCGATAGATACCGGTAGTTTTGCTGAATAAATTTACAACTGTGAGACAAATTGCAACAACGCTAACCTTCCTTCTCCTTTTAGCCTTTGCAGGCAAGGCCCAGCCCCCTGCCGCACCAAAAGGTGCCAATCAAAAACAAGGGCCGCCGCCTACCATCGGCCGCGCTTTTGGAAAAGTAACCGACTCCGCCGGCCAGCCGCTGGCCCAGATTTCGGCGCTTGTATTAAAATCAACCGTCGACCCGACTACAAAAAAGAAGAAACTGGTACTCATCAAAGGCATGGAAACAAAGGCCAGCGGCGAATTCGATTTTGAAGACCTGCCCATTGTTTCCCAACTGGTCGTGCGCATCTCCGGCACCGGTTACAAAAGCCAGGACCTGTCGTTTATGATCGTCCCCGCCGCCGCTCCCGCCGCTACCCCCGCTCCGGCAGGACAGAGCAATGCCTCCCCTTACGGCGCTATACCCTCTTTCGAAAAAGATCTGGGAACGGTCAAGATGGCCGAAGATGTAAAAAACCTCAGCGCGGTAACGGTTACCGCCGCCCCCCCCACGATGAAACTCGAACTGGATAAGAAAGTTTTCAATGTGGAAAAAAATATCGTCAGCGCCGGTGGGACCGGTCTCGACGTCATGCGCAACGTTCCTTCCGTCAACGTAGATATCGACGGCAATGTCACCCTCCGCGGCCAGGCGCCAACCATCTTTGTCGATGGCAGACCTACCACCCTGACCCTGGATGAAATCCCCGCCGATGCCATCGAAAGCGTCGAAGTCATCACCAACCCATCCGCAAAATACGATGCTTCCGGCGGCGGTGCCGGCATCCTCAATATCATCCTCAAGAAAAACAGGAAAAAAGGCTATAACGGCAACATCTCCGCCGGTATCGACTCCCATGGCGCACCCAACGCGCTCGCCGGATTCAATATCCGCCAGGGAAAGGTCAACGTCACCGCCAACGGGATGATCAACGGCATGAATGGCAAAACGATAGGTAACACCACCCGTTATACTTACCTCGGCGACACCACCCGCCTCTTGCAACAGGACCTCAGCCGCAACAAAGGCCAATTTATGTTCGGTCAGATCGGCGCCGACTGGTTTATCAGCAACAAGACGACCCTGTCCGCGTCCTATATAAAAGTACACGGCGCTTTTAAACCAACCGATGTCTCCCAGATTCAAACGGACAGCCTCAACGCCCCGGACAAATCCGTCACCTACTCCACCCGTAATTCCAATTCCAACCGGGTATTCGATGTCAACGGTGCCCAACTCGGGTTGAAACACGTGTTTGCCAAGAGTGGCGAGGAATGGACCGCCGACGCCTCCTTCTTCGATGTACAGGCCCACACCACCGCACTCTATACCACGAACTATTTCAGCGGGGCGATCGGTTCTCCCGTCAACGCGGTCACCCAGGAAGAAACCATCGGCACCGCTTCCCCCGCTTTCTTTACCGTCCAGACGGACTATACCGACCCACTGGGCAAAAGATCCAAGCTCGAAGCCGGCCTGCGCGCCTCTATCCAGCACCTGGGCAACGACAATAATACCTACACGCTCGACGGCACCGGCAAAGCCATCCTCGATTCCCTCGGCGTCAGCGACTACAAAAGCACCAACAGCGTTTATGCTGCCTATGTGAACTACACCAGCGGGTTCGGCAACTTCAGCTATGCATTGGGGTTGAGAGCGGAGAGCTCCAACTACTCCGGCGAACTGCTCAATACCGGTGTGCCGTATAAGAACACCTATCCGCTGAGTATCTTCCCGTCGATCTTCCTCAGCCAAAAATTCAAGCATGACCAGGAACTCCAGCTCAGCGCCACCCGGAAAATAACACGCCCCACTTTTTTCCAGCTGATCCCTTATACGGACTACTCGGATACGCTGAATATCACCCGTGGTAACCCCAACCTGGTGCCGCAGTTCACCGAATCCTTCGAACTGACGTATATGAAGACCCTGGCCCATAGCAACACCCTGTTGTTCTCTGCCTATTATAAGTATACGTCCAACCTGATCACGCCCTTTCAGGACAGCGGCCTCAACCCCATCGGCGAGCCGGTGCTGATCAATACCTACGAGAACGCCAATAACAGCTATACCGTAGGCGCGGAAGCAACGGCCACCTACAATTTCACCCATTGGTGGGATGCCTCGCTAAACATCAATCTCTACAATTCGCATATCAATACGAGCAACCTCAACCAGCCTTCCGAGGCGGCCATGTGGAGCTATTTCGGTAAGTTCAACAGCAATTTCAAGCTGCCGGCAGGCTTCACCATCCAGTTGACTTCGACCTTCCAGTCCAAGACCCAACTGCCGATCAACACGAATGCCAACCAGTTCGGACCTCCAAACTCCAGCACCCAGGCCTCTTCGCAGGGGTATATCAAATCCTTCTACGGGATCGATCTGGCCGTAAAAAAGACCTTCCTGAAAAACAATGCCGCCGCCGTGACGGTAACCATGACCGATATCTTCCGTACCCGCTGGTCGGACCAATTCAGCCAAAGCGCCTATTTCCAGCAGGAATATGACCGCCTCAAAGATCCGCAGCTGGTCCGGGTGGTCTTCACCTACCGCTTCGGCAAAATGGACTTAAACTTATTCAAACGCAAGGATATGAATTCGCAAGGCATGGGTGACGCCGGCGGCAGCCTCTAACCTGAAACCAGGCCCGGATCCAACCGCCCGGCTATAATTTAAAACCTGCTCTCAGAGCGGGTTTTATTTTTAATGAAATTTTGAGCCAAATCTAACCAGGTTCAAACAGACTATCCATAGTAATCGAATTTTGAATAAACCCAAGGGAGTGGATGTTTTCTTTCAGGCCAAAAGTTGTTATGAGGGTTGGAAAAACACTCTTCCGTGTTTGTGTTTCTTCTCTAAAGGTGAATAATTTCTTTTCAAATTCTTCCTTGTAAGCTTTCGTAAGGTTGAAATGGTTTTGGGTAAATTTTACCTCACAAAGATTGATTACATGATCCCTCCGATCGATCAGCAGATCGATCTGAACGCTGCGGGCTTTATCGAGCCATGAAGATTCTTCTGTATATACGCCGCTGATGCCCAACGCTTTTTTAATGGTGCCAATATGCTGAAAGCATATATTTTCGTATGCATAGCCACTCCAGGCACGCCATACAGGATTGTCGATCCTGTTTACCCAGGATCCGGATCCGGATTGTTTTTGGTCCTTAATGAATTTCAGGTAAAATAAGGAATACTGATCGGTAAGCCGGTAAATGCTGTCTCTGATTTTTTTCCCAAACGGATAGCTTTTGCTTATAAACCCGCTCTCCTCCAATTCCCCGAGCACAGTTGTCAGTGTGCCTCCGTCATTAAGGCCGCTCAGTGTTATAATTTCTTCACGGCTAAACCCTTTGCTTTTTTGGGCAAGTGTTTCAATAATCGTGATGTGCCGGTCAGCATGATTAAACAAAGAACGGTATAGGTTCTCGTATTCTGTCACCAATATTCCGTTTTCGGAAAACGCCAGGCGATCTATTTCCTGAAAGGCACTTTTCCCCGGCCTGATTTCGCTCAGATAAAAAGGTATTCCACCTAAAGCCATATATATCTGAAGAATTTGGTAACGGTCCAGTTTGATTTGGTTGTTGCGAAAATATTTTTCTGTTTCGTGGAGTGTAAAAGGCAATAAGCGGATTCTTTGAGTGACCCGGTTATATAATCCGCCTCTGTTGTTAATCAACTTGCTGATCATCCATGATGCGGCTGAACCACAGACCACAAGAATGATATCGGGCCTTGTGGAAGCCCAGGCATTCCAGAAATGTTCCAAAGCGGAAAGAAAATTGGAACGGGGGGTATCTATCCAGGGCAACTCGTCAAAGAAGATCACCTTTTTGGGCATCTTCAATTTTTGCAGGTAACTTCTGAGCAGGCCAAATGCATCGAACCAATTCTTCGGCAGCGAATCAGGAGCGACGTTAGGATCTGCTTCTTTTAGCACAGAAAAAAAATTGGCCAATTGCTGGGGCGTATTGGCGCTGGCAATGCCGGTCATCTGAAAAACAATCTGCTTTTGGTAAACCTGGCGTATTAGAAAGGTTTTACCTACCCTGCGCCGCCCATAGACAGCCAAAAACTCTGCTTCTTTACTTGCAAGAATCTGATTCATAACCAATTGTTCTGTTTCTCTACCTGCTATTAATTTCATAGTTTAACACTATAATCAGCTGCAAATATAATAAAAAAATAGCTTACAGCCAAATATAGCATTATATTCAGCGCTAATATGATATTAAATAGGAGTTAGCGCTAGTTAATAAAAACTTAAAACTAATCCCGGCGGGACGCAAGACTATCACTAAGGGCTATATTCGAACTCATCAGCCTGCACTGACATGCTTAAAGAGACTAGCGTTGGCCTACTATTTATTTTTGCATTTTCGGCAATTGGATTTGCACAACAGGATCTGGCGGGCAAGACCATAAAAAGAGGCGGAACGGAGATCCTGATCGGAGTTACCGTCATAAATCTCAATCAGAAAAAAAGCAATACCCGGCTGACAGGCGACTCCCTGCAACTCTTTTTAAGGCGCTACCGGCCATCCTACAAATTCTGCCGGAAAGCCAACAGCGAGGACATCCTGCTCTACATCAACGATAAATTAGTTCTGTTCAGGAAAGGAAGCCAGCTCCCGCCAAAGCCCCATTAAAAATCATCCCCCAGCGCAAAATCATTTTTCCGGTACATCCACTGCCCCCGCGTAAAATCGGGAAAATCAACGGGCCGCCCCCCACCTTCAACCGAAATCTCGCTCAACGGCGAGATAGCGCTCCATGTAGCAGCATCATATACATCCTGCGGCGTCGAAACTCCCCGCTTGATCGATTCTACAAAGGCATTCAGCACGAACCAATCCATTCCCCCATGCCCCGCACCTTCCGCATCTTTGCTGTATTTCTGCCAAAGCGGATGATCATATTTGGCAAACCAGCCGGCGGCAGGATCCCACTCATCCGGCTTACTGACGCCATCTACATATACGCTGTTTGCTACATCCATCCATAACCCGTTTGTCCCCTGTACCCGGAAGCCCAGCGAGTAGGGGCGGGGGTTATTCGTATCATGCTGCAACAGGACCGTTTCCCCATTCGCACAATGAAGATGCGTCGTGACAATATCTCCCAGGCGGAACCTCACCGCCGCATTTGGGTGATGCTCGCCCCCGTTTTTGACGATATAGTTGTGGAGACCTCGCGTCTTGGTGGCAAACGATGACAACGACAAAAATCGATTGCCCCGGTTGATATCCGCCATCATCGCCAACGGGCCGACCCCATGCGTTGGATATAAGTCGCCATTACGATGGACGGAGTGATTCGTCCGCCACCGGGCTTCCGAAAAAGCCTTCTCGCCAAACTCTACACCTTTATCATAAGGCGGCTTCCCGTCATTAAATTTTACCCCGCGCAGATCATGCTGATACCCGCCCTGCAAATGCAGCAGCTCCCCAAAGAGACCCTGCCGGACCATATTCAACGCCGCCATCACATCCCGCCGGTAACAGACATTCTCCAGCATCATCACATGCGCCTGGTTTTTCTCCGCAGCATCCACCACGTCCCAATGTTCCTGAAGCGTTATCCCCAAGATCACCTCCGTGCCGACGTACTTGATCCCCGCCGCCAGCGCATCCAGGATCATCGGCGAATGCCACTCCCAGGGCGTGGCGATGATCACCCCATCGAGATCTTTCAAGGCCAGCAGGTCGCGGTAGGCATAGGGGCTGCCCGTAAAGATCTTCGGCATGGCCTTACCGGATTTCTGAAGGATACCCTTGGCCCTGTCCAGCATCTGATCGTCTACATCGCAGATCGCGACCACATCCACATCCGGCCGCCGCAACGCAAGGGCCAGATGACTTTCCCCCCTAAACCCGACCCCGATGATCCCTAGCCTGACGCTGCGACCCGCCTCACCGGCCAAACCTGCCTCACCGGCCAAACCTGCCCCGACAGCCAAACCCGCCGCGCCCGGCGCCCCCGCTAAACTCCCTGCCCCCGCCAACCCCCCCGCCTCCGCAGAAGCCATCCCTGCCAATACCCCCGCCGAGGCCAGGGACATATTTCTGACAAATTCACGTCTTGTTGTAGCCATGCCGATATTTTTTATAATCTAAATATCGGAACTTACAGCCAAAATGTACCTGCCCATGCCATAAAAACAACATATCCTCCCCCCCAAACTGCCCACCAACCCCAAGTCTCGTTCAACCATTCAACCGATGGCCCTGCTCATTCTTAAACAAAAAGCCCCCTTTGTTTCCGGCAAGCATTTTGTCCTATATTTATAAGTAATAAAATCACTGTGATATGAGAAATGCGAAGGTTTTAAAACAGTTTTTCCTGCTGGCCGCTTTTTTTTCCACCCTCTCCCTGGCCGCCCAGGACAAAAAGGACAAACAGATCATCCAGCTCCAGGCAAAGATCGGCGAAGACAGCGCCAAGCTCGGAAAATTTAAAGGCCTGATGCCGCAATTCGAAAAAGATAAACAGAACACCGCCGACCAGGCCCAGCAATCCGCCGATGACAATAAAAAAGCGGCTACTAAATTGAGCAACGATCCCCAGGATAAAAAGCTGGCCAGAACAGCCGATAAAACCGCCAGCGTCGCTCGCAGCGACGCAAAAAAGGCAAGAGTGGCGTCGGATAAACTCGACGATTTGAATAAAGACATAAAAAAGCTGACAAAGCAGCTGGAAAAAGAACAGACAAAACTGGATAAATACCAACAAGCAGCTCTCGCGGCCGCCGCCGGCATAAACGCTGCCAGCACACCCGCCACCAGCACCCCACCGGCAGCGAAAAAGGATAGCGTTCAATGAAAAAAGCCCTACCCATCGCTAACGGCATTGCCCTCGTCATAACGGTCATCATCAACTACTTGTCCAATACCGGCGTATTCCACGACAACACGATGGCTATCGTATCGGCCAGATACCCGACCCTGTTTACCCCGGCAGGCTATGCTTTTACCATCTGGATCCCCATCTACCTCGGTCTCGCGGGCTTTGTCATTTACCAGGGCCGAAGTCTCGCCGGCAACCTCGAAGCCGGCGTCGCCGTGCAGCAAATAAGCGGCTGGTTTATCGTTTCCTGCCTCGCCAACTGCGCCTGGGTGCTGGCCTGGCTATACGAACGGACAGGGCTGTCCGTACTGATCATGCTGATCTTGCTGTTCTCGCTTACAAAGATCATCCTCCGGACCGATATGGAACTGACAGACCCGCCGTTACGGACCATCGCCGCCGTCTGGTGGCCTTTCTGCCTCTACTCCGGCTGGATAACGGCCGCACTGTTCGCCAATCTCTCCGCCTGGTTGACAAAAATACGCTGGGCTCCCTACGATCGACACCAGGAATTCTTTACCCTTGCCATGATCGGAGTGTCGGCCATCGCCTACCTCGTCATGACCTGGCGTCGCAATATGCGGGAATATGCTTTCGTCGGCGTCTGGGCGCTCATTGCCATTGCCATCGCCGACCGCCACCGGTCGTCAACCATAACCTGGGCCGCGGGCATCGTGGCCGCCATACTCTTCATCAGCAGTTCCCTCCACGGCTATAAAAACAGAAAATATTCCCCCTGGAGGCAGCGCTCATAAATAAACCCCACAACCGCGAAAACACCCCCTCCCATGAACCCTGGCCTCAAATCCTTTTTACAAAAACTGAACCTCTATCACCCCTTGCAAACCGCCTATCGGTCTGCACTGTCCTTCCTCACCCTCCGTTACCACCGCCTCCAATACGCCAAATACAAGGGGAGCGGCTTCACTTGCAACTTCTGCGGCGCCACCTATAAAAAATTCATTCCCGAATATCCCACCCCCGATATCGCACCCGCCATCGATGACAACCACGTCATCGCAGGCTACGGCGAAAACGTATTTTGCCCCTATTGCGGAAGCAAGAACCGGGAACGGCTCATAAAAGCCGTCATCCAGGCTCATCTGCAAATCCAAAACAAAAAGATCCTTCATTTTTCACCCGAGAGGCTCCTCTACCGCCTTTTAAAAGAAACCGCCGCCACCATTACTACCGTCGACATCACCCCGGGCTTCTACCGCCACATTGACCCCAATATCACCTACGCCGATGCGACCTGTCTTCCCTTTGCAGACGCCACAGCCGACATCGTCGTCGCCAATCACATCCTCGAACATATCCCCGACGATCTGAAAGCTATAAAAGAGATCTTCCGCGTGCTCACACCCGGCGGAGTGGCCATCTTGCAGGTGCCCTATTCTCCCACCATCCCCCATACCCTCGAAGACCCCGCAATCAACGACCCGCAACAACAGGCTAAGCGCTTCGGCCAGAAAGATCATGTCCGCATCTACGCGCTCAATGACTATATCCGGCGGCTGGGCAGCGCAGGTTTCCAGGTCCGCCAACTCACCCCGCCCGATCTCAGCGCCTTCCGTATCCACGCCATCCAGCCCGAAGAGATCGTTTTCCTTGGCTATAAAAGCCGTAACTTCCCTTCCTCCTAAAACTCATCGCTATGCCCAATCATTTAAGCCCATTAGGTATCTTCCATACCGTCATCAGCATCCTTGCCATCATCGTCGCATTTATCGCCTTATTCCGCGACGGCAAAATCGACCCGGCAAATTCCCGCGGGAAATGGTACGTCATTTTAACGATCCTGACCTGCCTCACTTCATTCGGCATCAGGAAAACAGGCCATTTCACCCCCGCACACGGCCTCTCCGTCCTCGTTCTGGTAATTTTACCGGTCGGGATCTATGCACACCGGATTTTTGGAAGATACGGCAACGCCGCTCAGATCGTCGCCATGACGGTTACCCTCATGCTATCCTTTGTTCCCGCTATAACGGAAACCCTGACCCGGCTGCCCATCTCAAACCCGATCGCCGCCAGCGAGGATGCGCCTGTCGTAAAAATGTCTAATGGGATACTGCTCCTTGTTTTTCTCCTGCTCCTGGCCTTCCAACTGATCAAATTGCGCAAAACCAAAGGGGCTTGACGATCACGATCATCACGGCCGCCCCCCTCACGGCGCCTTTTGCACCACCTTTGTCCACTTGATGCCGTTTAGCGAGTTCCCCCTTCCTTCACAGGGATCATCGATCAACGTCAACAACATGGCATCCGCTGTTATGCTGATCTTATATTTTCCCGTCGCATTTGGACAAGCATACTGACCGTCATAATCGGTTAACGTTAATGTGTCAGCAGAGACCTTGCAAACGGAGCGTACCACCGTATTCCCGCTCTTATCGGTCACGAACGATGAATCCGTCCGGATATGGAGGGTCAGCGTGTCATAAAGCGGATCGCCGATATACGTTTTCCAATCGGTGTTTTTCAGCGACTGCGGCTGCATCTGCGCATGCAGATGCGAGCCCGCTAAACCAAAAAGAAGAAAGCAGACCAGCAACATTGTTTTTTTCATAATCATTATTTTGGTATTATATAAAAAATGCAATTCCGAAAGAAATACTATTCCGCTCACAAACCAGGAGCCGCTTTGCTCGGCTATTCACTACGCAAAGATTTCACCGGATTCACCAGCGCCGCACGTATCGATTGATAGCTGATCGTAGCCAGTGCAATCAGTAAAACCAGTAAGCCCGGCCATAGAAAAGTGATCCAGTCCGGGGAAACATGGTAAGCATAGCCCTTTAACCATTCATGCAATCCCCACCAGGCCAGCGGCGTGGCCAATAGAATAGAGAGCCCGACAAGGCTCATGAACTCCTTCGACAACAATCCGAAAATGCTGCCCGTTCCTGCCCCCAATACTTTACGAATACCGATCTCTTTTAGTCTTTGTTCCGCCGTAAAGATGACCAGTCCTAATAACCCCAAACAGGAAATGGCAATCGCCAACCCCGCGAAATACCGGGCCAATTCCTGTACCACCGCCTCACTCTTATATAATCGCTGATAAGCCTCTTCTGTAAATGTGTACGTAAAGGGAAAGGCAGGATTGAGTTCTCTGGACAACGCGGACAAACCGGCTATAGCCTGGCTGGTCTTCCCCCGTTCTGTTCGGATTAAAATCTTTCCTCCTTCTTCCGGCCTGGAATAGGAAATGACAAGCGGATAAATTTTGTTTTGGAGAGAACTCAAATGGAAATCTTTCAGCACCCCCAGGATCTTTCCCTTCTTCCCTTGAAAAGTAAGGGGTTTTCCGATCGGGTTTTTATAATGCATAGCCAGGATCGCCGACTCATTGACCAGATAATCCGTGGTATCCGAAGCATACCCGGGAGAAAAATCCCGGCCCTCCAACAATTCCAATCCCATCGTCTTAACCAGGTTATAACCGGAAGATACCCACAAAAAAGCGAGCTTATCATGGGGATCCTTGCCATCCCAGTCCATCTCATTCACCCAATAGTCATCGAATCCCACCGGAGATGCCGAGGTATTCGTTACCTGGGCAATACCCGGCAACTGCAATGCCCTGTCTTTAAACAAAGCATAATTCCGGACCAGGTTGCCCTCTAGCGGTAAATATACCAGGCGGTCCCGGTCGAATCCCAGATGAGCATGCTGCATATAATCCAGCTGACGGGAGACTAGCACCGTAGCAGTTATCAGCAGCATGGACAACGTAAATTGAAAGACGACTAGTCCCTTGCGGAACAACTGACTGCCTGCTCCCATCCGCGCGCCTTTCAGGATACGGATAGGATCAAAAGAAGATAATACCAGTGCAGGATAAATCCCCGACAAAATCCCCGTCAATAACATAATTCCCGTCAGTTGCAGCCAG
>Ga0302324_100019791_pt1 | contig 13196 bp, 9 predicted proteins | sample Palsa_T0_1_FD_201949 | JGI IMG/M metagenome (GOLD analysis project Ga0302324, IMG submission 201949) | Peat permafrost microbial communities from Stordalen Mire near Abisko, Sweden - Palsa_T0_1 | ecosystem: Environmental > Terrestrial > Soil > Palsa > Peat permafrost | place: Sweden: Abisko...
CTGTTGCTGTTCTTGCCTTCCCCATCCGAGGACGAACAGCCGCTAAGTACACCGAGCGCGAGCAAAGCCGAAGCAAACAGTGCGATGGCCGAGCATTTATTTTTCATTGTGTTCATTTTCTTGTTCATTTTGATGTGCATACAAAGAAGGTATATAATGTTTGCTTCCGGTATCGGAAGGGTCGAGCGAGACGGAATCGATAGACGTCTTCTTCTGCACCGCCGCGAAGATGGTAGGCAGCACGAAAAGCGCGGCAAAGGTGCTGGCGATCAGCCCACCGATCACCGCACGGCCCAGCGGAGCCGCCTGATCACCCCCTTCACCAAGACCGGATGCCATCGGGATCATGCCCACCACCATCGCCACACTGGTCATCAGGATCGGCCTGAGCCTCGTGCCCGCCGCCTCCCTGGCCGCCTTGATCGAATCCCCATGCAACAGCCGCATTTCTTCGGCGTTCGTTACCAGCAACACCGAGTTGGAGATCGACACCCCAACGGACATGATCATCCCCATATAAGATTGCAGGTTTAGCGTAGAACCAGTGATCATCAGCAGCCCGAGCGAACCCAGCAATACCGCCGGAACGGTACACAAGGTGACGAGCGAAACCTTGAAGCTCTGAAAGTTGGCGGCCAGCATCAGGAAGATCACGATAACGGCAACGATCAGTCCATTTTGCAAGCTCGCCAGCGTGTCCACGAGCACGTTGCTCAAACCACGGATATCCACCACTAACCCACGCGGCAGCTTACCAAGCGAAGCCACGGCCTTCTGTACATCATCCGTCGCATGCCCCAGATCCTTTTTCTGTACGTTGGCGGTCACAAATAGCTCCGGAACAGCACCAAGATCATCCGCTTCCCCATAGACCGAATCCTGTTTCAGGGTCGCCATATCACTTAGCTGGGGGCTGGACTGGTTGGGAATCACCGGCGTTTCGCCGATATCGTGTATGCTTGTCATTTGGTTCTCCGGAACCTGCACCTGCACAAAATAGGAAAGATTGGACGTGTGGTCCTGCCATACCTGCTTGTCGGTAAATCGTGAAGAAGAGGTCGCCGCGATCAGCGACCGGTTGATCTGATTGGCATTGGCGCCCAACTGCGCCGCCCTCACCCTGTCTATATTGATATCGATGGCCGGGTAATGGATCGCCTCGTCGATCTGAACGTCCCGGAGATAAGGGATCTGCTTGAGCCTGGCGACGACACTGTCCGCATATTGTTCGTTGATCTTTTTGTTCTTCCCGCTAAGACCTATTTCGATAGGCGTTGGCGAACCCTGGCTGAGGATCTTGTCGGTCAGCTCGATCGGCTCGAAAGAGACCTTTAATTCCGGCATATCCCACGCTATATGCGCCCGGAAATCCTCTTTCAGGTCATCCATATTTACTTTGAAGCCCTCTTTAAGACTCGCCTGCAACACCGCTTCCTGTGGTCCGGCCATGAACAGGTAAACGGGGTTGGTGGAGAACTGGCTGCCGTGCATGCCTACCATGGCCGATGTTACCTGGACATTGCTATGCCCGACCATCGTATCCAGGATATGCAACGCCCTGAGCATATATAGTTCCGTGTGCTCTATACGCGTGCCATCAGGCGCCCGAAGCCGAACCTGGAATTGGCCGGCATTGGATTTTGGCAGCACGTCCCGGCCAATATGGGTGATCATCAGCCAGGCGCCCCCGAGACCGATGACGATATATAAGGCAACGATCGCCACCCGGAAAGGGATCAACCGATCCGTAAACTTCAGGAACCGCTTCCGGAATTTGTCGAAACGCGTTTCCTTCCCTCCCTCACCCGAGCCGTGCTCCAGCAGCTTTTGCTTCTCTTCCGCCATATGCCCCTCGCTTTCAGCCGTCAGCCCCGAAGCCTTGAATTCTTCCTCGTCCGAAGCAAATACTGCCGCCCCCTTTGCATGGTGCTTCTTCATCAACCAGTTCGCCATGACCGGCACAAAGGTCTGCGCCATCAGGTAGGACGTGATCATACAAAAACCGATGGCCAGCGACAAAGGCAAAAACAGCGCCCCCGGGATCCCACTCATAGAAAAGGCGGGTGCAAACACCGCCAGGATACAAAACAGGATCAGCAGCTTGGAAAAGGCGATCTCCCGGCAGGCATCCCAGATCGCCAGGGACTTTGGCTTGCCCAGATCGAAGTGCTGGTGTATATTTTCTATGGTCACCGTCGACTCATCCACCAAAATACCGATGGCCAGCGAAAGACCGCTAAGCGTCATGATATTGATCGTCTGCCCGGCCAGGTTGAGGAAGAGGATGCCCGAGATCACGCAAACGGGGATGGTGATGATCACGATCGTTGCGCCGCGGACGTCACCCAGGAACAGCAACACCATCAGACCCGTCAACACAGCCCCGATCGCGCCCTCCTCTAAAAGGTTCTTTACGGAGTTGATCACATATACCGATTGGTCGAATTCGTAAGAGAGCTTCACGTCCGGCGGCAACTGCGCCTGGAACCGGGGGATAGCCTTCTTGAGGTCCTGCACCACTTCCCAGGTTGAAGCGGTAGCCGATTTGGTAATGGGCAGGTAAACCGAACGCTTGCCGTTGATCAGCGCATAACCGGCGGTGATGTCGGCAGCGTCTTCCACCCTGGCGACATCCCGCAGATATACGTTCTGCACGCCGTTGTAGAAAATAGGGATATTCTCAAAATCCTTGACCGTCGCGATCGTGGCGTTGGTAGGGGTGAAATAGTTCAGGTTACCGATACGCACAGTTCCCGAAGGCGTGGCCTGGTTGTTCAGATCAAGCGCCTGCACCAACTGGTCAACCGTAAGATTGTGCTGTCTTAGCAGCTCCGGATCGGCCTTGATGACCACTGTACGGGCGTTACCGCCAAAGGGCGCCGGCGAGACCAGCCCCTTGACACTGGCAAACTGGGCCCGCACATAGACATTGGCCAGATCCTGCAGCTCATTGTTGCTCCGTATGGGACTGCTAAGCACCAGCTGCCCGACGGGCAGCGTCGACGCGTCAAAACGAAGAATAAAAGGCGGCTGTGAACCAGGTGGAAAACTGGCCTGCGCTCGCGTACTATACGAGGTTACTTCGGCCGCGGCTTGCGCCATATTCGTGCCTTCGTAAAAAGTCAGTTTGATCAGCGTCAACCCCTGGATATTCCGCGATTCGATGCTCTTCACACCGCTCACGTACAACAGGAGGTTCACATATTGCTTGCCAAAATAGGTTTCCATCTGGTCGGGAGTAAAACCGCCATATGGATGCGAAATAAAGATCACCGGCAGATTGAGGTTCGGGAAGATATCGATCTTGATGCTGCGGATGGCGCTGATGCCAAAGAAAAACAAGGCCGCTACCATCACTAAAATGGTAATAGGTTTTCTGAGCGCAGTTCTGATTAATCCCATGGTGATCTAAGTAATGTTGACAATATGGTTAAAATTCGTTGATGAACAAGGCAAAATCTCCTGTCGACGCGGCCTTGTACAGGAGCGCCTGCCACACATTTGTGTCGATGACGTCCCGCTGGGTCTCGGCCTGGTTCAGGATGAACGCAGCCGTCGTCACGTCCACGATCGTCGCCAGCCCATTCTTATACAGCGTTTCCTTTTGCAGGTAGGCATCCGAAGCGGCCCTGACCTGCACCGGCGCCTCCTGGAAATTGGCGATCGCATTCCTGATGCGGCTCTGCGCCAGCACCGTCTGCGCCTTCAACTCCTGGCTAATCAACCCATACTCCTCCTGCAGACCGGCGGACTCATACTTCTGCGCAACCACCTGCTGGTGTACCCGAAGCGGTGTAGTCAGGTTCCAGAACACACCCACACCGACAAGATAGTTGGCCGTATTAAAGCTCACTCCCTTCAGATAATTCTGCGTATAGCCATTGGGATTGGCGGCCCCATAGTTGGAATAGAAGCCCGTACCCCTGTCCTGCCCGACACCAAATAAAGAAAAGACCGGGTATTGCAGCGTCTTCAGGTATTTAGCCTGCTCGTTGCTGACCTCGACACGATTCTGAAAGTATTTCAGCAAGGGGTGGTTGTCCAGTGGTTGCGCCGGCTGGTTACCCAGCGAAGCCGGTACGCGTGTGACAAAAGCGGAGTCGAGGGCAAAATTATTGCTGTCCGGTGCGGCGACCTGCATCAGTTGCGCGAGTGCGTTAGCCTGCTCCTGTTCGTTCTCGACGGCATTGGTAAGCGCTATCCTGGCGCTGGAAACCTCGGCATTGGCCAGGGATGAATCGACCCCCGGATTAAGCCCGCTCTTCGCCCTGGCAGTAGCCACGGTCTGGAAGGCTACTGCCCTGTCGAGGTTCTTTTGCTGCGAAACGATCAGCTTCTGGGCTGCGATCAGGCTGAGAAAGGCTGCCGATACCCGGACGCTCTGCTCGAAGCGCTCCTGGTCCAGATCGCTGAGATCACGGGTAAGCGCCCGCTGCGCCACCGCCGTCTTCTCCTTAAACTTGCCAAATTGAAAGAAATCCCAATTCACACCTGTCATATAGAGCGACCCAAATGCCGCATTCCAGTTCTGTGTCGCGAGGACCGGACCGGAGGAAGAAACAGGAGATGCCTTATAAGCAGCATAGGGGCCATAGTTGGCCGCTACCGTACCATAGTCCTGAGAAAGCGAAAAATTGATATCCGGAAGGTATTCCGCTCTTGTCTCCCTGACATTGGCGGCTGAAGCCTTGGCGTAATTGGCCTTGGCCCGGATCGTTCCATAATTGTTTAATCCATTCTGCACCGCCTGCCTCATCGTCAATACCTGCGCAGTCACCGGGCCGGCCGGTATCAGGGATACCAGGACCCAGGAAAGGCCGAAAATTTGCTGTTTACACATAATATTGTGAACTGTTTTATGCTGTTTATGGCTGCAACGCGGAGATTAAGATCGCACCCTTCGGTCGGAAATAGCCCCCGACCCATCCAATTGTAAAGGGAACGAAAGATTTTGAAGCAATTTTGAAGCGCCGGTCTTCGGCAGGAAACTGACGGCCAAAACATGCAGGCCGCCGCTATATTGATAAAGAATATCAAATTGACTCAAATCGCAGATCTGGCGCACGATTGCGAGGCCGATACCAATGGAATCGCTGCCGGAATTCCCCTTTTTGAACCGTTCAAATAACTCCTGTGTCGGGATCGAAGGTTCCCTGCCGGTATTGACAATAACAAGACCCTCCTTGCTCAGGTTTACCCGGATAAGCCCTTTATTTCCGGCCGCACCGGAGCCGCCATTTGCCAGCGCCGCATTGTCCCCCCCTCCCCCCGGCGCCGCCCGGCGCCCCGCCCCTCCCGCCGCCGGCGGCGGGACATTGTGCCGGATCGCATTGCTGATCAGGTTGGTGAGCAGCAGATCGGCCAACGACAGATGTAGAGGTATATAAACGGCTTTTTCGATCTGCGTCTCCAGCACCAGCGATTTCATCTGGATCAATTCATCGAAAGATGCCAGGGTCTCCCTCGCCAGGTTGCTGATGCACACCGGCTCCTTGGCCTGGTATTCCTTGTTCTCCAATTTAGTCAGCAGGGTCAGCGAACTATGGATACGCGACAGCCGCTCCAGCGCATTCTGCATCTCCGCGATCAGGATGGCCTGCTCGTCCCGGATATCGGATTCCATCAGCAGGTCCAGCTTCCCACGGATGATGGCCGTAGGCGTCTGCAGCTCGTGGCTGGCATTTTCAGTGAACTCCTTTAACGACTGATAATCCTCCCGCGCCTTCTCCGTCATCTTTACCAGGAATTCATTCAGCTCGCGGAACTCCGAGGTCTGGGTGCCCGGCAAACGCAAGGTTTCCTTCTGCTTGAGGTCAAAAGACTGGATCGCCCGCATGGTCCGTTTGAAAGGCGCTAAGATATACTTGCTGATCAGCCCCCCCGAGACAACCACCAGCACCAGCAACAACAACAATATCCATTTAAAAGAGTCTACCACACCCGGCAGCAATTGATAAAAAGATGGAATAAAGGAATAGGTGGTCACCCGGTAATGCTGCCCGTGAATGGTGTAATAGGAAGTAACCAGTAATTTGAATTCGTTGGTCTGGAATTCCGGATTCCAGGCCAGACCCCTCGTATAGTAGGACGTTCCTTCACTGGGCATCGAGTCAGCCGGGATCGGGATGACCAACGCCCGCTTGCGCGTAGGATGCCCCGTAAAGTCACCGCCCTGCCGGATCTGCTGGGCTATGAGATCATTTAGCCGCTCATGCCGGACCACCTCTACCCGGCTGATCTTCCACTGTATCTCATAATAAACGATGGCGCCCCCTATAAGCAGCACCACCAGCATAATGCCGAAATACCAGAGCGTAAATTTTGTCGTTAGCTTCATCAGTGATCATCCGCCCAAATGTGAATTGAATTTATACCCCAGCCCATATACCGTCGATATGTAATCCATGCCCCCGGCCATGCCGATCTTCCGGCGCAGGTTCTTGACATGCTGGTATACGAAGTCGAAATTAGCCAAATTATCGGTATAGTCGCCCCACAGATGCGCCGCAATGGCCTGACGCGACAACACCCGGTTCTTGTTGACGATAAAATACAGCAGCAGATCGAATTCTTTGGGAGTCGTATCCAGCAACACCTCACCTACCCTCGCCTCGAACGTATCGGTATTCAGGCTGAACTCGTTGAACGCTACGATACTCGCGCCGCCAAGATTCTTGCGCCGGTAGACCGCCCTGATACGCGCATGCAGCTCCGCCAGATGAAAAGGCTTAGTAATGTAGTCGTCAGCCCCCTTCTCCAACCCGATGATCTTATCGTCGAGCGCATTTCTGGCGGAGATGATCAGGACATTGCAGTCCTTGTGTTCAGCCCGGATAAAATTGAGTAAACTGACGCCGTTGCCATCTGGTAATCCAATGTCCAGCAGGATGCAGTCATACTGGAACAAGGCCAGCTTCTCGCGCGCACCCTCTATCGTGTCACAGGACTCACAGATATACCCCTCCCGACCGAGAAAGTCGCGGATATTACGGGCCAACTCCTGATTGTCTTCAATGATGAGCACTTTCATTCAAATGCAATTTTCGACATAGATTTTGAAGCAACCTTGAAGCTGCCCCTATCTATACCCCTGCGCCTGCAAATGGAACAGCTCCGCATATTTCCCGTCCTGCCGGAGTAGTTCCGCATGACTCCCGATCTCCTTTAGCTCACCCTTCTCCAGCACCAAAATGCGGTCCGCCATCCGCACCGTCGAGAACCGGTGCGAGATCAGCACCGCCGTCCTCCCCTTCGTCAACTCCGCAAAACGCTGAAAGACTTCGTACTCGGCCCTGGCATCCAGCGCCGCCGTCGGCTCATCCAGGATCAGCAACTGGGCATCCCGCATATACGCCCTCGCCAAAGCGATCTTCTGCCACTCGCCGCCGGACAGATCCACTCCCTGCCGGAAACGGCGCCCAAGCTCCTGGTCATAACGCCCTGGCAACTTATCCGCCAGCAGGTGGGCCAGGCTTTGCTGCGCCGCCACTTCGATCGTAGGCCGGTCATCCTTCAAGCCTATATTGCCCACGGCGATATTTTGCGCCATCGTCATCTGGTAACGAAGATAATCCTGAAAGATGACCCCGACCTCACTCCGCAGGTCGTCCGGATCATACTCCCGCAGGTCGACTCCGTCCAGCAGGATACGACCTTCAGTAGGATCATAGAGCCGGGTCAGCAGCTTGATCAGTGTTGTTTTGCCAGCACCATTCTCGCCTACCAGCGCCAGCTTCTCGCCCGGCTTCAGGGTAAAGCTCAGATGACGGTTGGCCCACCGCTCGGAATTGATATAGCGGAAGCCGACGTCCTCAAACGTAAACCCTTCCTTTATCGGCTTCGGGAAAGGCCGCGGATGAACCGCCCGTTGGATCCGCGGCATGATCTCGAAGAACTCAAAAAGATCTTGCAGATAAATGGCCCCCTGTGATACGCTGGTGAACCGGCTCAATATGCCCTCGAGGAGACTGCGCAGCTGCCGGAATGACCCCGCCAGAAAAGTAAGGTCACCAATGGACACACTCCCATGCACGGCCCGCAGGATGATCACCACATAGGCACTGTAATACCCGACACTGCCCATTAACGAAAAAACGGTCCCCCAGGCGGAACGACGGATCGCCAGGTCCTTGGCTTCGGTATAGAACTTTTCGCTGAGCGCCCGGAATCGATCGATCAGGAATCCCGACAAACTAAAAAGCTTGACCTCTTTGGCCGTCTCGTCGCTGGCGCCCAGATAACGTAGGTAATCCAGTTCCCTGCGCTCAGCCGTCCGTGCCCGCGTCAGCGCATAACTTCGGTCATTAAAATAGGATTCGCCCAAAAAGGAAGGTACCACGGCTACCAGCAACAACAGGATCAGCCAGGGATTAAAGGCCATCAGCGCAACCGCCAAAAAACCAATGCTGATCAGGTCCTGGACCTGCCCCAATACCTGCGACAGCAGGACCGTCCTGCCGGCGGTTTGCTGCCGCGCCCTTTCCAACTTATCATAGAACTCGGTATCCTCGAATTGGTCAAGGTCAAGGCCAGCGGCATGCTCCATGATCTTAATTGAAGTAAAATTACCGAACTTCTCCCCTAGCAAACTATCAATCAGCGTAATAGCCCGCATCAGCCCGTCTGAAACCAAGGCCAGCACAAACTCCGCTATCACCAGCTGCCACAAAAAATGCTGCCCCGCCGCACCGGGCAGCGCACTAAGTCCCAAAAAGCCGCTGTGACCCGCTGCACCCGCCGCCAAACCATGACCCGCCGCCACATGACTTGCCGCTGCATTCACCGCCCCTGCATGACCCGCCGCCACACGCCCGGCTGTCGCAACGGCGCCCTCCTTTACCAGCAGCACCACCTGATCGATGATCAGCTTGCCAATGTACAGCACGCTCACCGGAATGGCCGACCGCATCAACCGTAACAGGACATCCGACAGCATGAGTCCCGGACTGGTCTGCCAAACCAGCCGAAAGAACCTGGGCAGGTTCTGGAGGGCAGCGATTCTCTCTTTCCAGGAAAGGGGAGTCTCTCGTTCATGGGACTTCGGTTTCATCATTGGACAAGTTAACAAAAATGGACGGCTTCCTGTTCAGGCCTCCGGTCAAATTCATCTGTCTTACCTTTGCAGTCAGCATGAAGCCGAAACTCCTCAAGGTACCACGGACCCCCACTCATTCCTTCAGCGTAAGGGAGGACAGGGACCCGTTTATCAATAACCGCTGGCACTACCACGCGGAAGTGGAGCTCATTATCTTCCACCAGGGCAACGGCACGCAATTCGTCGGCGATCACATCAAGCGGTTCCAACCCGGTGATATCATTCTTGTGGGCAGCAACCTCCCACATTATTGGCGCTACGATGACGTATATTTCGGCGGTGACGGCAATAGGCCCGTGCATTCCACCGTCATTCACTTTTCCGAGGATTTTTGGGGCGACGCCTTCCTCGACCTGCCGGAGACCAAACCCATCCGAAGCCTCCTCGAAAAAGCCCGGCGCGGCATCCTCGTCAGCGCAAGAGAAGATGAACGCATCCCCGGGCTCATCCACCACATCCACGCCGCGGAAGGCGTCGGCCGCATCATCGCCCTCATCGAATGCCTGTCTGCCTTCGCTTCCTCCAACCGGCTGCAATTGCTGTCGTCGATAGGCTTTCGCCCCGATTTCTCCGAAGGAGAGAATGACCGCATCAACGCCATCTACGATTTCACCTTTCGCCATTTTACCCGGAAGATCTATCTCGAAGAAGTATCCGCCGTCGCCGGTCTCGTACCTAACTCCTTCTGTCGTTATTTTAAATCCCGTACCGGAAAGACCTTCACTCAGTTCCTCACCGAGATCCGGGTAGGCCACGCCTGCAAGCTGCTCCTCGACAACCGGATCAGCATCAAGCGGCTGTGCTACGAAAGCGGCTTCAACAACTTCACCTGCTTCCACAAGAATTTCAAATCCATCACCGGCAAGAGCCCGCAGCTCTACAAACGCGAACACGGTATCGGGTAGGGGCCGCCGCATCGCCGATTGCCGCATCCCGAATTGCCGCCTCTCGAATTGCCGCCTCTCGAATTGCCCCGCCGCATCCCGAATTGCCGCCCCCGCGCTCCCCAAATTTCCTATATTTGCTAAAATAATTCGCATGCCCACCGAAATAAAATGTCCCAACTGTGGCCACCACTTCCCGATGGAAGAAGCCATGTCGGAAGAATATAAAAAGGATCTGCGCGACCAGATGCAGAAATTCATAAAGGAAAAGGAAACCACCTTTGCCCAACGTGAAAAAGAACTCCTGCAACAATCCCAGCAACAGCAGATCCTTTTTGCCCGAAAACTCGAAGAAGAAAAACGAAATATCCAAACCGCCACGGAGCAGACCCTCCGCAAATCCATCAGCAATGACTTCGAACACAAACTTCGCCTGCTGCAGGACGCCCAAAAAGACAGCGAAGAAAAACTCAAGGCATCCCGGCAGCGCGAGCTGGAGTTCCTGAAAAAAGAACAGGAACTGCAAAACAAGGAAGCGGAGCTGGAGTTGTCCGTCCAGCGCCTGCTACAGGAGGAACGGATAAAGCTGTCCAAAGAGATCCGGGAACTGGAAGAACAAAAAGGCGCTTCCCGAGAGACCGAATACCAGTTGCGCATGAAAGAGTTGGAAAAACAGCTCGACGATCAGAAAAAGCTGGCGGAAGAGATGAAACGCAAGGCCGAACAAGGCTCCATGCAATTGCAGGGCGAGGTCCAGGAACTGGCCCTGGAAGAGTTGCTTCGCTCCAACTTTCCCTTCGACGAGATCAGCGAAGTAGGCAAGGGCGTGCGCGGCGCCGACTGCATCCAGCTTGTACGGAACAACTTCGGGCAGGAATGCGGCAAAATAATCTTCGAAAGCAAACGCACCCGGGACTTCTCCCAGGACTGGATCGAAAAGCTAAAGGCCGATATGCGCAGCCAGGGGGCATCCGTAGCCGTCCTCGTCACGGCCGCCATGCCAAAGGACATGCCCTGCTTCGGGGAGCGCAATGGTGTGTGGATCTGCTCCTTCAGCGAAGTAAAAGCCCTCGTCTACGTACTCCGGGACGGCATCATCCGCATCTTCAATGCCGCCAGATCGCAGGAGAACAAAGGCGATAAGATGCATCTGTTATACGACTACCTCACCAGCACGGAATTCAGCGAACAGTGGAAGGCCATCCGCGAAGGGTTCCTCTCGATGAAACAATCCATCCAAAAGGAAAGGGATACCATGGAAAGATTATGGAAGGCAAGGGAAAAACAACTGGAAAAAGTGCTGCTCAACGCGGCCCATGTTCGCGGCTCCATCGAAGGTATCGCCGGAAAGGACGCCATCGACGTGCAATTGCTCGATGACGAAGACGGTCTCCTGCCGGACTAAGTCAGCAGCCACGCCAGTGTCAGCGATTGTTCCTCAAATATCCGCCCCTCGACCGTCAGGTGGACGACGCGCCCTTTGTCAAAAACAAAGGGAAGCTTTATCCAATCCCCATCGAGATTGATACTGCCTTCAAGCTTTATATGCTTCTTAAAATCCAGCTCCCCGCGTCCATACCATTTAAAAATGGCCTCTTTGGCATTCCAGATAAGGGTTAGGAACTCCTGGAACACCCGCCCTCTCAACCCCCATTGCTCCAGAAAAAGCGCGTAGTCGTCGTTGAAAAAATGCTCCTCATCCTCGTTCAGGAATTTGGGCGCCAGTCTTTCGATCCGCGGGGAGATCAGTTCAATGTCTACCCCTACCCTGCTGTTGGTGCTGACAATGGCCGCGGCATAGTTCCCGCAATGCGAGATCGAAAAATGATAGGTGTCGCCGGCCAGAAATGGCTGACGCGTATCGGCGATCCTTATCTCCTCGACAGGAAAATCCGGGAATAAAAAAGACAACAGGTAACGCCCTGCCAGGTGCTGACGGCGCTTGAAGGGGTGTGATACGTCCCGCTTCATAGGGACTTTGTTCAGGAAAAAGGATTCCGGCTCTTCAATAAACCAAATCGCTAATTTTGTATCCTGGTTGATATTATGTTGATAAAACAGGGGCATGTATAAAATTATAATCACATATTCGCAGTTGGTATCCGGCATCGCCGGTTCCCCTACAGCGGGAATTTACAAACTTAACCAAATTTCAACATGATCCTATCCGATACGCGTATCCTTGAAGAAATAGAAAAGGGAACGATAAAAATTGTGCCCTACGACAGGTCCTGCCTGGGAAGCAACTCCTACGATATCCATCTCGGCAAATGGCTGGCTACCTATCGGGAGCATATCCTGGATGCCAAAAAACACAATGAGATCGAATATTTCGAGATCCCGGAGGAGGGTTTCGTGTTGTATCCACACATCTTTTACCTGGGGGTAACCGACGAATATACCGAGACCCACGCCCACGTACCCTTCCTGGAAGGCAAATCTTCCACCGGCCGGCTGGGCATCGACATTCACGCCACGGCAGGCAAAGGCGATGTCGGCTTTTGCGGCAACTGGACCCTCGAGATCTCGGTCAAACAGCCGGTAAAGGTCTACAAAGGCATGCCGGTCGGTCAGCTTATCTATTTCCCTGTGGATGGAGAGATCATGGTCAAATACAACCAGAAGAAGAATGCCAAGTACAATGGCCAGCCCGACAAACCAGTCGAAAGCATGATGTGGAAGAACACTTTCTAATCGACGATCAGGGGGGGTTACACCCCCTCCCATCCATTCTTCTTCGCATAGGCGATCAGCCAGGCGATCACTTCATTATAGGTCATAAGACCCTGCGGCTGGCGGTTGGCCTGCAGGTAATGCCCATAAAGTCCCCTGACCAGCGGCTCGAACGGATTCTGATACTTTCGGCTAAACCGCTGGATCTCCCGGAAATACCGCCTTACAAAAGGATGCAAATGATCCCGTAACGGGCGCACCAGATTGGAGTCCCGTACATAGAGTTCCCGGGCGGCATAGAAATACAGATCGGTATAGGTAGAGAAACGGAAAGCCGGATCAGGTGAGGACCGCGCAGAAAAGTATCCGCTGAATTCCGCCTCGTTCTCCTTGGCATATCCGAGCTGATGCCCCATTTCATGACAGGTAGTATAAGGCTGCTCCAGTACCGGCAGGGTCGTGTTCACCTGTGCCTCGCCGGTAAAGGGGTTGTAATAGCCGCCAAAACCCAAATAATCGTTCAGATAGCCGAACAGGGAGGATTT
>Ga0302324_100019793_pt1 | contig 13195 bp, 12 predicted proteins | sample Palsa_T0_1_FD_201949 | JGI IMG/M metagenome (GOLD analysis project Ga0302324, IMG submission 201949) | Peat permafrost microbial communities from Stordalen Mire near Abisko, Sweden - Palsa_T0_1 | ecosystem: Environmental > Terrestrial > Soil > Palsa > Peat permafrost | place: Sweden: Abisko...
TCACCGCGATGGCGGCGAAGATCAGGTTGACGTACAGGCACCAGCGCCAGGAGAAGTACTGCGTCAGGACCCCGCCGAGAATAAGGCCCACGGCACCGCCGCCGGCCGCCACGGAGCCGAAGACGCCAAACGCCCGGCCGCGCTCGCGCGGGTCGCGGAACGTGCTGACCAGGGTACCCAGGGCGGAGGGGGCCAGGATGGCGCCAAATGCGCCTTGCAGGGCCCGGGCGATCACGAGCATGCCGAACGACGTGGCGGCGCCGCCGAGCGCCGAGGCGAGGGCGAACCCGATCAGGCCGATGATGAAGATCCGCTTGCGGCTGAACATGTCGCCCAGCCGGCCGCCGACCAGCAGCAGGCTGCCGAACGCCAGCGCGTACGCGGTCACCACCCACTGCCGGTCGCTGTTCGCGAAGCCCAGGGCGTGCTGGGCCGACGGCAGGGCGATGTTCACCACGGTGGCGTCCAGTACCACCATGAGCTGGGCGATCGCCACGATGACCAGGATGAGCCAGCGATGGTCGCTTTCCGCGGGCCGCTGGCCGTTAGCGATGGGTGTGACAGATGACATGGCGAGCTATACCCCCGGGTGAAGGACGTGGGTGCGGGTCATGATCGCGGGGCGGACCGTGCCGGTCATGCTGGGACCGCCGGTGCGCCCGGGGCGGCTGACGCCGCGATCAGCTGCTCGGCCGCCTCGTCCAGGCTGGCGAGCAGGCGAAGCAAGGTTTCCCGGTCCGCCTCGCTCAGCGAGCCGAAGATCTGCGTGAGCAGCCGCTCCCAGGTGGCGTTCGCCACGTCCAGGGCGGTCCGGCCGGCGTCGGTGATCGCGACCAGCTTGGCCCGGCGATCTACCGGGTCCGGCCGGCGTTCGGCCATGCCGAGACGCTCCAGCCCGTCGACGATGTCGGTGATGGAGTGCGGGGACTGCGCGAAATCGGCCGCCAGCACGCTCTGCCGGGTCGGCCCCTGCTCGCAGAGACGCCGGAGTACCTTGGTCCGGGCCATGGACAGGCCGCATCCGGCCATCTCATCGTTGACGGCCCGGAACATCCGGTGATGGACGGCGAGGTACCGTTCCCCCACCTGCTCAGGCGTGATCATTGCTGCCCCTTCTGACATCCAACGACGCTGGGCCCCCTCACATTGAGGGGCCGCACGTTGACACCCGTAATAATGAGGGGCCTCACGGATTTATTTCCGTGCTCCGGTCACTCGCGCCCTCGGCTGAGCGTCCGCGCGGGCCACGGCCCAGGGCCAGGACTGCCCAGCTACTAATCCGACGGCCCGGCGCGGTGATCGGTAATGCTCGCCGGTTTTCTGCGCCGCTATCGGGCCGGGCGCGGGCGACGAGGTGAAATACCCGGCTGAGCTGGCGGTAGGGGTCCCGGCGGCTGGCTTCCAGTTCAACCGCGGCCACCGCCCGGACCTCGACGGGATCAGCGGAGACGTCCATCCAGTCGGTGAAAAGCCATACGCCGTACCATGCCGCTGGCTCCGCCTCGTTGGCCCGCAACAGCTCTTCCAGCTCCGCGACAGTATCCGCCCGGGTATCGACACCAAGGACCCCTTGCTCACGGCGCGCGCCGAAGGCCGCCAGCGCATCGGCCCAGCGGTGTTCCAACGCGGGACGGATGGCCAGGGTCGCGGCGTTGAGGGCCATCACCGACACCACGCCGCCGGGGGCGGTGCACGCGCACAGCGAGCCGATCAGCGGGTCAGGATCTTCGACGTACATGAGGACGCCATGGCAGAGCACCGCCGCGAAGCGCTGGCCTTCGGTTGCCGCGGCGGCGTCCTCCCCACGGGCCGGTAGCAGCCGGACGCGGGGGCGGACTTCCGGAGCTTCTCTCGCTAGCCGATGCTCAGCCTTGGCCAGCATTGCCGGAGAGGGATCGAGGAGGGTCACCTCGTAGCCCGCCCGAGCCAGCGGGAAGGATTGATGGCCCGCCCCGCCCCCAACGTCCAGGACGGTCGCCGGAGGACTGGGGAGGTGGTCCAGGAGCTGGTGATGGAGCACGTAGGTGCGGACCTGTCCCTTCACCGTCGCGTACGCCCCCGCCACGAACTCGTCGGCCAGAGCTGCCCAAGGGTCGCCGTTCATGGGACCCATCCTGGCATCGGTGGCCCGCCCCGGGCACCCGTGCACGAAGTCGCTGGTGGACTGGCCGTCTCGGCACGATCCCGGCCCAGCGTGTCTGGGTGCACTGCGCCAGCGGCTTCCGGGCCGGCACCGCCGCGAGCCTGCTCGCGGAAGCCGGCTACGACGTCAACCAGATCGACGACGACATTGACCGGGCGCGCACGATCGGACTGCTGGCACCCTGAGATGCGCAGCAGCGGGCCCCTCTCGACGGGCTCAAGGGGTTCGTAGGCGACGGTGACGTTGCCGTTGGGGGCGGTGCGCACGGTGTTGCCCTTGCTTTCATGGCCGCCTAAGATGAATGTGGATTCAGTGAATTTATATTTAATGAACGGATCGTTCTCTTCAGGCCTGTCAAGGGGTTGTGTGTCGAGTTCTGAGCCGCGTGGTGGAGGTCGTCGGGCCAAGGCGGCCCAGACCGAGGTGGCCCTGAAGGAAGCGGCGCGACGAGTCTTCACCGTCCAGGGCTACGCCGACGCCAAGATCTCCGACATCACCAGCGAGGCCCAGCGGTCGGTTGGCTCGTTTTATAAGCACTTCGATGACAAGGGCCAGATCCTGCAGGCGTTGCTGGTTGACTGGCTGACCGAGGCCGGTGACGAGTTGTCGGTGGACGACGCCGGTAGCGATCTGTCGCGCCGACCGGCCCTGCGGGCAAGAGTGGCTGCGTACTGGCACACCTACCGGGCGCACCTGGCGGAGGTGCGAGCCTTGCGCGAGGCTGCGCTGAGCGACCCGGCCTTCGAGAAGCAACTGGTGCAGATCAGGTACGCCCAGCTACAGACGATGCGCGAGCATCTGGTGCGCCTTCGAGAGGCCGGGTACCGCTTGGCGGGCGATCCCGCGGTTCTAGCGTCGGCGTTCAACGCCTTGCTCGAGGGGTTCTGCGCCATTTGGATCGGCGGGACCGGGGAGCCCATCGGACGGACGCTCGGCGACGACGAGGCCATCGACACCCTGACCAATCTCCTCCACCGAGGCCTGGCAGCAAGAGATGACTGATCTGCGTCGCCACTAACCAGCACGGCCCCGGCGGGCGGCTGTGGACTGGCACGTCATCCCCTTGACGGGACACCATAGTTGAGTGAAGCTGAATTCATCGAATGGAACTTCACTGAATATCGGTTCATCAGAAGTCACCAGTGGAGAGAGGACACCACCATGCGCACCGCCCGCAACGGCGACGTCACCATCGCCTACGAGACCTTCGGGAGCCCGGCGGGGACACCGCTGCTGCTGATCGCCGGCACCGGCGTCCAGATGCTGATCTGGCCCGACGAGTTCTGTGCCGCGCTCGCCGGGCTCGGCTTCCACGTCGTCCGGTTCGACAACCGGGACATGGGCCTGTCCACCCACCTGACCGGGATGGCCGCGCCGGGATGGGTCAAGGCCATGCTCCGGCCCTCCTCGGCGCCCTACCGCCTCAACGACATGGCCGGGGACGCCCTCGCCGTCGTCGACGCCCTCGGCTGGCCGTCCGCTCACGTCGCCGGGGCTTCCCTCGGCGGCATGGTCGCGCAGACCCTGGCCATCAGCCATCCCGCCCGGATGCGGACGCTCACCTCGATCATGTCGACGCCCTCCTCCCGGATCGCCACCATGCCGACGATGGCCGTTATGCGAGCCCTCGCCCAGGCCGCCGGCACCCCCGTGACCAGCGAAGAAGACGCCGCCGACGAGGCCGTCGCCCGCAAACGGGCCATGGGTTCGCCGGCCTACCCGATCGACGAGGAGCTCGTCCGCGACATCGCCCGGCGCTCCTACCAGCGTGACCCCGGCTGCGAGGAAGACGAGCTCCGCCAGCGCGCCGCGGTGATCGCCTCCGGCAGCCGCCGCAAGAAACTGCGCAGCCTGCGCGTCCCGACCCTGGTCATCCACGGAACCGACGACCCGGTGATCCGCCCCAAAGGCGGCCGGGCCACCGCCCGGGCCATCCCCGGATCCAGGCTCGTGACCTATCCCGGCCTAGGCCACGACCTCCCCCGCGCCCTCTGGCCCGCCATGTTCGACGAGATCTGCGCCCTGGTTCGTCACGTCGAGCCATCAGGCGCCATCCTCCCCGCCCGGACGTCCGCGTGAACAAACCAAGCGCCGCGCGGCCGCGACCGGCACCAGCCAGCCAGCGGTCTCACGGCCGGGGGCGCGGCCCGGCCGAGCAGTGCGGCCTGGGCACCGAGGCCAACCTGCGGCACCACTTCACCCGGCTGGTCGGGGTCGCGCCCACCGAGTACCGGCGCCGTTCCGCCGGCAGGCCAGTATGGCCGCGCCCATCACTCCGGGTCCCGCGGGCACAACCGGCGCAGCATTGGAACTAGCCGTTCCCAGAGCATGACATGAGAGACGATCCGGTTCGGCCTGCGCGGTCATCACCGGTGCGGCGTGTTTGGTGGCGGCGACTACTGAACATATCCCGCGAGCTTGCCCCGCTCGTGGCTGGACACTTCTGCCCCGGGTGAGCATTGACATCCGGGCGGCCAAGATGGTAGCGATTGGCTAAATCTATGCCTGCCCTAGACCCAGGCAGTAGCAGTAGCTACTGGTCTCGGAGGCGGAGTGAACGGGCAGTCTTGCGCAACGTCAGCCGGTCAGGAGCAGGCCTTCCAGGCCACAGGCTTCACCGATCCCCTCCACCCCCACCAGAGCTGCGACAGCAGTGGCCAATTCAGTCCACCGGCAGGCCTGGCCCATGGGAGCAGGTGACGCCACAGAGGCGAAGCGGCGGCCAATCCCGGTTGGCGGCACGATCGTGGCAGCGGCACGCGCAGCCAAACGCGATCTATGGCGGATCCTCGCCGCGGCCATCGTGGTGTCAGTCGTGACGGCGGTGCTGGACATCGTTGCGAACGATCTCGTCGACAAGACGAACCTGCCGCTGGTGCTCGTGACCAGTTTTAGCGCCACGGGCGCGGCTACTTTCGGCGACGTCTTCCTGTCCGGCTTCCTGTGCCGGATCGTCGGCGACGCCAAGCACGGCACCCGGGCCTCGCAGCGGCCCTCTATCCGGCAGGTGGCTGCGGATTTGCCGTGGCGCCGCCTGATCGGAGCCGACCTGATGATTGCCCTGCTTGTCATCATCGGCCTGGTGGCGCTGATCATCCCCGGCCTGATCGTGATTACCCTATTCGCGGTGACCGGGCCGATCATCGAGATCGAGCGGCGGTCTGTCTTCGGTGCGCTGCGCCGGTCAGCCGCCCTGGCCCGGCAGCATTTCTGGACGGTGGTGCTGCTCGGCACGCTGCCGCTACTGCTCACCTACTTGCTGGAATCGCAGGTTCCGCGCCCGGACCGGCCTGGGGCGATTCTCACGTTCATCGCCGTCCGGTGTATCGGCGAGGCCATCGTGCAGGCAGCGACCGGCCTGCTCCTGGTCGAGCTGTGCTATCGCCTGCGCGCGGCGGACCTTCAGCGCGCGGCCGCGCCCGTTGCATGATCGCCGTGACCTGTGGCTGCGCACTGACTCCGGCGAGGCCGTGTGATCGGCTACGCCAACCCGGGACAGAACCCGCCCGCCGTGAGGTCCGGCAGGGGAGGGATCCGGGCAGCGCCAGGAGCACGGCACCCGCCGCCAGTCGTACGCCCCGGATGAACCAGTCTCGCTCAAGGAGGCCGGAGCGCTCCTCGACCTCTCGGGACTTTACCCGAGCGCCGGGGCGAGGCGGGTTAAGTTCTCCGGGGGAAACCGCACCGTCATCAATGGGCCGTTCGCCGAGTCGAAAAAGCTTGTAGCGGGCTACTGGATCCTCCGAGTGAAGTCGATGGACGAGGCCGTCGAATGGGCCAAGCGTGTGCCGTTCGAGGCACTTTCCCGGATCTACCCCGGCGAATACGGCGCCGTGGGCGAGATCGAGATCCGTCAGCTGTTCGAGCCGGAGCGTTCTGACGCATCGAACTAGCGCGACACAGCCAGCGTCCGGCCGGCACCTCACAGCTCTGTGACGTTCACATGCAGGCGCTCCCGAACCGGATGCGCTGATCATTGAGGCTGCCCGACGAGGGGTATGCATCCGTAACTGGCCACAAGGAGGGCATTATGACCACGAATCAGGGTCCATTCCCTGCTCAGTATCCTGTTCAGTTCGCAGTCGAGTACCCGGACCGGCCGCTCAACCGGCTGACCTCGTTCTTCCGGATTTTCGTGATCATCCCGATCGCGATCGTGCTCGGCACCGTTTCGGGCGCCACCTGGGAATCCGCGGGAAGCAACTCCACACTCCATCACTCCACCACGTACTACGGCCCGGCGGGCGCGGGCGGCCTGCTGTTTTTCGGCCCGCTGCTGATGATCTTGTTCAGGCAAAAGTACCCCCGGTGGTGGTTCGACTGGAACCTGGAATTGCAGCGCTTCATCAACCGGGCGTGGACCTTCCTGGCCCTGATGAACGACAGTTATCCGTCCACCGATGACCACCAGTGGGTCCAGCTTGATTATGCCTATCCGGACGCGGCCACGGACCTCAACCGGTGGCTGCCGCTGGTCAAATGGCTGCTGGCCATCCCGCACTACATCGTGCTGTTCTTCCTGGAGATCGCCGCGTTCTTCGCGGTGATCGCGACCTGGTTCGCGATCTTGTTCACCGGCCGTTATCCGCGTGGCGTATTCAGCTTCGTCGAAGGTGTATTCCGCTGGCACAACCGGGTCGCCGCCTACGCGTTCGTACTGGTCACCGATCAGTACCCGCCGTTCAGGCTGACGCCGTGACCGGTACCGCAGGCAGCCAGGTTGGCTGCGGCCGATCAGGCGGCTATGGGCGCCTTCTGGATAGCCCAGCTCCGCAGCGCAATGCGTACAGACCTGCGAGGTCAAGCCCGTCCCGACCCCAGAAGAGCTGAATACAGTGGAAGAGAGGCCAGGAGAGCGCGATTGATCGCGAATGTGCCCGGTAGATCGACGGCCCATAGGGCACGGACGGCGCGGGCGCGCCGGGCGGGGCCTCCCAAGGCCAGAGCCCGGCGCGCGGAGCGCCAAAGCGATGCCGCGTAGCGGCGCCACCGACCGTCTTACCTGGCAGCCCAACATGGACGGCGGCAAGGTGGTCCGCTGCCACGGGCGGCTTAAGGCCGCCGGCGACACCGCCGTCTCGGCGGGCACGGTCCCGCCGAGACGGATAACGGCGCAGGTCAGCCGGTCGCTGTCGCTCTCGCGGCAGCCGTGGTGCTTGGGTTCTGCAACAGGATGCCGGCCAGGGTTATGCTGATGCCCGTCGCGTGCTGCCAGTCACCCCGGTCGACGGTCAGCGTCCAGTTCGTGTAAGGAGTCGGAGCCAGGTAGGCGTTCTTGTCGGCGAACTGCCACTGTGTCACCCACCTCGCCGGGTTGCCCGGGTAGTAGCTGTTCGTCATCGACACCGGCCGCGAGACGAACCGGTACCCGGATGACCCGAGCTGGTTGGAATAGTGTCCCGACGTGGCGATCTGTAGTTCCACCTCCGTGTTGCTGTCCTGATTACCGCCCGCCAGCTGGAACGCCGCCGCGGTGAGATACAGCGCGGTGTTGCCGTCAACCTGAGACGCCAGGGCGTCGGCGGGAATCGTGAACCGGGCCACGCCCTTGCCGTTGACCTCGGAGAACAGGCTTCGCGCGCTCACTGTGTAGGTGACGTTCTGGAACTCCTGCCGGGGCTGCACGGTGCCCGTGCCCGCGCCGGCCAGGACCTGCTGGAGACCGGTGACTGAGTTCGTCGCCTGCTCCCGCAGGGTCACCAGGTCCATCGAGACGTCGACGTCGATGTCCGCCGGCTGCAGCCACTGGTAGAGAAACGAGGCCCGGTAGTTCTCGACCGCGAGCACGATGCTCCGCTTGGCGTTGAGGTATCCGCGCTGCAGCAGCCCGATGGCGGCGGCCACCTTGTCGGCCGTCGTGGTCAGCGACCCCTGCATCCGCTGCCAGCTGGCCTGTGCCTGGTAGGCGGCTTGCAGCTGGCCGAACACCGTCATGCCCTGGGTGTAGAGCTCCAGCAGCTTCATCTGCAGGTCACCGACCGCGCCGCCGTAGGTCGCGGCGAGCTGGACCGCCTCCAGGTACGCGCCCGCCTGCGGTAGGTCCTCGTGGGGCTTGACCGCCGCCGTGACCTGGGTGACGACCGCATTCCAGTACGTGACGGGATCCAGGCCGCCGACCGAGAAGCCGCTGAGGTCGGGCACCTTCTCGACGGCCTTGATCAGGTCCGGGGACAGGTTGACCGGCGTGCTGGCGCTGGCCTGCGCGACGACCGCCCACAACCGCGCGGCAGCGGAGCCGAAGCTCGCGACCGAGCCGGCCAGGTACTGCGCTCCCTGTTCGGTATTCGCGAAGTCCTTCGGCTCAGTCGGCGGCTTCGCCGCGGACGCGGCGGCATCGGTGATCGCCTCGTCGATGCGCTCCGCGCCCAGCTCGATCAGCTCCTGCGCGATGCTCATCGCCTCGCTGATCACGGAGTTGGGATCTCCGAAGAGCAGTATCGCTCCCACGGCGACGTACAGCTTCAGCACCGTCGCCAGCGTGTCGACCGCGGCCGTGACGAGTTCCTGCTGGAACTGCTCGCTGATCGCTGCGGTCAGGGCGTCCTGCAGCGGTCCGAGCGTCGCGCTGACCTGCTGCAGCTGGGTGGCAGCGTTGGTGAGCTGCCCCTGGACCGATCCGGATTCCACGGCCAGCAGTCTGAGGGAGTTCAGCAGCGGGGCCTGGGCCTGCTGGTAGGTGGTGCCGAGGGTCTCGGCGAACGAGGCCAGCAACTGGTCGATGTTCTGCTGGCCCTGCAGGGCGGTGATCTGCGCGTCGTAGGTGGCCGCGACCTCGAGCAGGGTCTGGATCTGCTGTTGGTAGACCGACGTCGACAGCACCGGCGCGTACGTGGCGCCGGAGGCGAGAGACTGGGTGTAGGTGAGCAGCCCGACGGAGGTGCTCTGGACCGAGGCGATGTTGGCGAAGTCGACGTTCGGATACCCGGCCCGCTGGCCGAGCAGCGCCGAGCAGCCGCCGACCGTCCAGTTCAGCATCGCGGCGGCCAGCGCGATCGCGTCGTCGGTCCCCTCGTCGATCAGTGTGACGGCGATCGCCCCGCTGACCTCCAGGGCGACGATGGACCACGGTTCGTGCACGCTGTCGGCGATGTCCTGCTGATTGACGCTGGAGGACGGCGCGCTGCCGGCGGCGGCGGTCAGCACCTGCGGCGTCCGTAGGCTGCTGAGCGCGAGCCTCCCCGAGCCGGGGCCCGCCACGGGCTGGCCGGCCGCGGTCTGGAAGGCGACGTTCAGGGTTCCGCTGATACCCGCGGTCGTCACCTGGATGGCCGCGCCCTGGTCCGACCGAAGCTGCAGCGTGGCCTGCCCGCCGTCGACGACGATCGACCGGGCCTTGATCTCCACCGCGGGCGCGGCGATCACGGTGTCGCCCGCGGGGACCTCCAGCGTGTCCACTGCGATCACGAGCGGCCCGGTCATCGGCCCACCCTTGACGGCGGCCTGGAGGACATTCGTCAGCGTCGCCCGCAGCGCGATCGCCACGTACCCGCCGGCCGGGCTGACCGACGCGATCAGCGCGGCCAGCGGGTCGGAGGCGATCAGCGAGTCGGCCCTCGCCTCCAATGCGGTCCAGTCCGGCTGCCACGTGGTGGCCGTCCGCTGTCCCGGGCTCATCGCTCTGCCCACCCGAGGGATGGCGGCGGTGCATCGAACTGCACCAGGCCGGTCTGGAAGAAGGTCTCCGCCTTGGCGGAGATGAGCTGCCAGCCGCTGACCGCGTTGTCGAATCCCACTTTCTGCATGAACGCGGACCAGTTTTCCAGATCCGTGGGGGTCAGCGCCTTGAGCCGCGTGCCGATCTGGGTCGTGAACTCGGTCCAGCCGCCGCTCAGTTTGGAGATCGTGTTCAGGAACGTCGTGCCGTCGGATTCCACGTCCTGCGCGCTGAGGTTGAAGCCTTGCAGCTGTGTGACCAGCGCGGTCTTCTTCTGCTCGTCGGCGCTGACTCCGTCCAGCTCCGTCTTGAGCCCGCTGAGCTCGTTCGAGACCTTGGTGGCGAGCACGCCGAACGTGGCGGCGTCGGCGATCGCGATGAGCGGCCCGAAAAGCGGGAACAAGAAGATCAATGGGGCGACCGACCCCGCCACGGTGAACCCGATGTATTCGTCGTTGAGTTGCTTGATGTCCCCGTTGAGTTGGGAGATCTTGGTCTCGTCGGCGCTGACGTCACCCTGCGCGTCTTTGTAGACGTTGTTCGCCGACTGGAGATACGTCTTCAGCGAGTTCGTGTCACCGGTCAGCTCGGCGTTCAGCTCGGAGTAAAAGGCGGTGACCACCGTTTCGAAGTCCTGGATGTAGCCGTTCAGCGTGGTGGCCCAGGATTGGATGCCGCCCTGGCCCGTCAGCAGCTCGGTCAGGTCGCCGAGCCTCGTTTTCGGATCGCTCTCCTGACCGATGTCCTTCAGCCCATCCTGCAGCAGCGAGCCGATCTGCTGGGCGGTCACCTGGGTCTGCGCGGCCAGCCAGACGGCGTTGCCGTAGATCGATGCCGGGGCCTTGTCGGCCTGCTGGAACTGCGGAAGTTCGGAGATCAGCGTCTGCGGATCCCCGTACTTTGCTGCGGTCTTCTGGATCGCGCCCAGGATGGCCACCGCGGTCTCGACGCTGCCCTGGTCGCTGAACGTTCCGTAGAGGCTGGTGAAGTCGTCCGCGCTCAGCGGGAACGCGATCGCGGTCTTGACCACCGCCTGCATCTTCAGCCACGCGTCGGTCTGCAGCGGGAACGCATAGTTGGTCTGCTTGGTGTTCGGGTCGGTGACCGTGGTCAGCAACGCCGGCGGCGGCTGGATGAGAGGGTTTGTGTCGGTGTTCAAGGTTGCTCCTTGGGTAGGGGATGGACCGGAGATCAGCGGGCGGCCGCCGCGCGGATCACCGTGGCGAGGGCGCCGGAATCCCCGGCGCCGTGCCGCTGAAGTTCTGAACGCAGGTCGGCCTCGGACCGCGACGCGAACAGCGGCGCCTGCGCCTTCGCCTGCAGGTTCTGCTGGACGGCGACGAAGAACTTGCTCGACGGACCGGGGGTCCCGCCGTTGCTCAGGATCAGGTAGCCGGCGTGGTTACCGTGCTGGGTGATCGACCCGTCGACGCCGATGTAGCTGCCGTTCGCTCCCATCAGCTCCACTGTCAGTAGGTCGAGCCCGGTCAGGGTCATCTCCTCCGGGCTGGTATTCCACTCCGGATAGCCCGAGTCGGGCTCCGGCCACTGCACCTGGGCGACGAAGCGGAGGCTGTCGTCCGGGTACAGCGAGACGAACACCGTCAAGCCGTCGACTTGCGTCTGCGGCGACAGCGCGATCGAGCCATCGGGCATCTTCCGGAAAACCCACACGAAGGGCGAGGAGTCGTTCGGGTCGACGTTGAGCGCGGAGTACAGCCAGTTGTAGGTCACCCGGACCTTGCCGGCGCCGCTGAGCGGAAAGATCTCCCCAGCGAGCACAGGTCCCGCGTCGGCGGCCGCCATCACCGCTGCTACCGATAGGCCGGTCATGGCGCCGGGTCCGTCTTGACACTGGCGGCCATGGTGACAAACGCGCCCGCCGCCTGGGCGAGCGTCTTCCACGACGTGACGGCGGTGCCGAGGTTGCTGGCCAGCAGGCCGGCGGTCGTGATCTTGAGCTGGCCGGTGGCGAAGGCCTGAAGCTGGGAGGCGATCGCACCCCATCCGGTCTGGATGTCGGCCGTGGCCTTGTCCAGCGAGTCGATCGGCCCCGCGATCGGGCACCAGCCGTCGAGCGGGAGCTTTTCCAGCGACGCGTCAGCGACCCGGTTGGCGGTCACGAACGTCCCGATCTTGCCCGCGAGCCCCGAGGCTGTCGTGGCCTGCTCTCCCGCCGTCCGCGCCAGGGCCTGAAACTGGACCTCGACGATAAAGGCGACGGAGGCCGGGACAGGGTCGCCCGGCTTGACCCCGGAGAGATCGGAAGAGAGCTGCCCGAGCACCCCCACCGCCTTGGTCGCGAACAGCCCGGTGTTCACCGCCTGGGCAATCAGGCCGCTCCAGGTCGCCGACCGCCACGTGCGGCATACCTCGAGCAGGTCAGGATAGTTCGGGATGTACTTCTCGATCTCCGGGGCGACGTTCTGCATCTCGATGGTGATGGCGACCCGGTCGTCGATGACGGTCCAGTCGCACGCCGGCACGGCATACGGCGGTGTCAGGCTGGTCCCCTCGGGGAATACCAAATAGGTCATCTCATGCGCCCGTGTGCAGGCTCACCGCGCGAATTGCGCGATATCGGCACTCATTTCTCGGCCCTCCCGTGGACGCGGCGTCTTCGTCGGCCAATGGCCGTCCAAGCGGACGTGTACGTGCTTTAACTCTGCTGCCGGGAGCCTAGGCTCGGCCGGTGCCGCTGCACCAGCGATGCGTTGCTGCAAAGATGCTCCGAAAGTGCGGTGAAAATGCGGACCATTTTCGCGAGGGGTGAGTTAATGCCATCGACGTAATGCCCTGGCGGAATTGGTGATGACGGCAATGGTGAGCTGGCGCAAAGGTGGCTGGTCAGGTTGTCGTCATCGGATACGGATCCCGAGGGCCGGTGGACGCGGCCAGTCAGGAGTCCCCCGGACCGGGCCCGGCCAGCGGGCCGAGATCGACGGACAGGGTCGGCATGGCGTTGGCCTGGTGAACCGACACCCGGGTAGCGCCGTCAATGTTTACGCAGGTCAGCCGGAGCACATAGGTCCGCGATGCGGCCACCAGCCGGTACGCCACGGACCAGGGCGGCTCGTAGGCGATCACCTCGCCGGTGCCGGGAACCTCTCGTCCGTCCTGGCGCAGCCGCAGGCCGAACACGATCCCGATCCCGATCCCGCCGAGCTCTCCAGCCTCGCCCTTCACCGCAGCCACCTCCGGCAGCCAGTCACCCAACCGCAGCGGCGCGGCTAGTTGATCGAAAACCGCGGCCAGCGATCGCGCCAGCAACACTTCGTGGTCGATGACTGCCTGCCTTCACCATGGCGTGCCCGCAGTGCAGGTAGCTTCCCGAGGAGGTGAGGGCAGGCTAGGCTACCGGGTGACGCATGTACCAGCGGATTGGTTGCGGAAAAGAT
>Ga0302324_100019795_pt1 | contig 13195 bp, 9 predicted proteins | sample Palsa_T0_1_FD_201949 | JGI IMG/M metagenome (GOLD analysis project Ga0302324, IMG submission 201949) | Peat permafrost microbial communities from Stordalen Mire near Abisko, Sweden - Palsa_T0_1 | ecosystem: Environmental > Terrestrial > Soil > Palsa > Peat permafrost | place: Sweden: Abisko...
CTCCTTAACCGCATCGCGAACAAATACGGCTACGAGAGCATCGGCCGCTCGCGGCTGACCAACGATGCGCTCATCGCGACGAGCGCGGCGCGATGTGGCATTGAGGTCATCACGGGGAACGCGCGAGACTTCGCCCGGCTCGCCGAATTCTGCCCGCTGCAATGGCGTGTGGGGTGAGAGGCTGAGGGCCGGGCCTGCCGTTCATCCCAAATCCCAAAGGCAAGACCTGGGCCATCTACCCAAGGCTTCCTGATTCCGGAGATACTTCCGGCGTTCGTTCCCAGGTCTAAGAATCCAGAATTGGAGCATTCGGAACTGGAGGGGTGGCTTGAATGACTCAAGTCGTGCGTTGAAACAACCGCTCGTCCCAAACTACTTCCTGCGGTTGGGAAGCCGTTATTCTTTCAAATTCAGGATGCTCAGGATTAAGCAGAATATTGTGTTCGCGGCCACGGGTGGCGGCACTCGGAACCAGCAGAACTGCGGTCCGCTTCTCTTCCAGCCATTGGTCGCCGAACCAACGGCTCACAATCTGGTCTTCGGCGTCCCAGCCCCGCAGAAGGCCAGTCGCGAACGATTCTACGGAGAGTTGATCGGGGATTGTGATTTCAACAACGGCGTGAGTTTTGGGTACGCGGCCCAGACTGCTGTGGACCAGCACTTCGAGTAAAGCCCCGGCGAACGTCTCCGCAGCATAAATCACGGGCCGGCCTGGCGAGTTCCATCGGCCGCCAACGAGCCGGGCGCCTGTGCCGTCGAAAACTGGAAAGCGCCGGTCGGCGATGCGAAACGCACGCATCAGGCAGGGATGCCGTAGAAGAGCCGGTCAAGCAGGTCTTCAACCCGGCGCGCTCCCAATTCGCTCATTGCCGATTCGAAAGGAGTCCGCAACCCAAGCTCCGGGTGCGGTTTGGTTAGCCACTCGCGCGCATCTTCCCGATCGTTCCATGCGTACTCCGCTGCGGCAATCACCCTGGCCAGCCGCTCCGTGCGTTCACTCTCCGCGGCCGAAAGGCGCGTGCGCCGTTTGAAAGTCGCTTCCGGCACAACACGGAACATCACCCGTCTCGCGTCCCCCGCGGAGGTGGTGATCCGCTCCGCGGTAAGCCGCAATGCCCGTTTGGGCAGTCCGTGGGATATGGTTCTCTCCAGGTCGCCAATCGACCGGATACGGCTGCCCAGGATGGCTGTGCCGCCCATTACATCCGCAATGCTCTCCGGAAGGATCATGAATCTCCCCTGACGGATCATTATATCCAAAATGGGGGCTCATTTGAGCCAGTTTTTGCAGCGTGCGTTGGAAAAGGGTTCACAGCAGCCCTTGACGGGATGACGGCCCCAACGACGATGCCGCCGTAGACCGCTTTCTCACCGAGGCAAATCGAGTCCATCCGGTTCCAGGGTCGAAAGCCAAGAAGGTTGCCAAGGTCTCCTGATTCCGGAGATACTTCCGGCGTTGGCTCCCAGGTCCGAAAACCAGTGCCTGGGGAACCCGGCTGTAGCATCTCTATCACGGTTTGATCGTACGTAAAAAATAAGTATCCAAAAGGTATCGGCAAGGTATCGGCGAGTGCCGGAGACCTAGATTTGGAGACCTCGGGCGGTCGTTTCTACCGTCCCGCTTCCTCCAGGAACCGGATCAGCGACACGATTCCCAGTTCGAAGTTCTTCAGGTTGAACTTCTCGTTGGGCGCGTGGATATTGTCGTCCGGCAGCCCGAACCCCATCATCACGCTGGGCAGGCCGAGATGACGCGCAAAGTCGCCTACAATCGGAATCGACCCGCCGGAGCGGATGAACACCGTATCCTTGCCCCACACTTCGTGCAACGCCCGCGTCGCCGCCTTGATATACGGATTGTCCACGGGAATCAGGCAGGGATCACCGGAGTGAATCAGCCGCACTTCGACATCCACCCCCGCGGGCACGATCTTCTCCACGTAGCTCTTGTACAGCGCAAACGCCTTGGCCGGCGTCATGTCCGGAACCAGCCGCATCGACACCTTGGCCAGCGCCTTGGCCGGAATCACCGTCTTCGCGCCCGCTCCAATAAACCCGCCGGGAATGCCGTGCACCTCCAGCGTGGGCCGCGCCCAGGTGCGTTCGAGAACGCTGAAGCCAGCCTCGCCCACCAGTTGCTTCGACCCAACCTCCGTGATGCGGTATTCCTCTTCGTCGAAAGGCAGGCTCGTCCACGCTGCCAATTCTTCCGGACTGGGCGGGATAATGTCGTCATAGAAGCCGGGAATCAGGATGTGCCCATTCTCGTCTTTCAGCTTCGCCAGAATCTGCGCCAGCGCGAAAAACGGGTTGGGCGCCGCGCCGCCATACATGCCGGAATGCAGATCGGTCTTGGCGCCCCGCACTTCAAGCTCGGTGTAGATCATCCCGCGCAGTCCCACGCACAGGGTTGGCAGCCCCGGCGCAAAAAGCTCGGTGTCGGAGACCAGCGCGAAATCCGCCTTCAGCTCAGCGGGCTTCGAGGCAACGTAGCTCGCAATCCCCTCCCCGCCAACCTCTTCTTCGCCCTCCAGCAGCACGCGAACATTCAGCGGCAGCTTGCCGTCGGCCGCCAGCAGGCTTTCCAGCGCTTTCATCTGCGCAATCACCTGGCCCTTGTCATCCACCGCACCGCGAGCATAGAGATTGCCATTGCGCTCCGTGGGCTCAAAGGGCGGCGACAGCCATTCGTCGAGCGGATCGGGCGGCTGCACATCGTAGTGCCCGTACACCAGCACGGTCGGCTTCCACCCCACGGACGAAGACCCGTCCGCGGGGACCTCGGGGTTGCCCGCCGCATGAAGCCAGTCGGCATACACCAGCGGATGCCCCTTGGTCTCGATCAGCCGCACATTCTCCATCCCAATCTTCGAAAGGTCCGCGGCCAGCACCTCCGCGGCAAAGTGGCAGTCGCCGGCGTGCTCAGGCAGCGTGGAGACCGAGGGAATGCGCAAGAGCGCTTTCAACTCATCCAGAAAGCGTGGGTAGTTCCGGCTGGCGTAGGCGACCGCGGACGAAGACATTGAATCACTCCCCTAAACCGAAAGTAGAATTCGAAGTCAAAGGAAAAGTATAGGCCCTCCGTCGGAGGTCAGTCCCGAATGAAAGCGAGAGCGACTTGTTGCGACCTGGAGTTCCCTTCTTGCGGACGGCCTACCTCATTCGAGTTGTACTGCTCTTTCTGACTTTGGCCTCCATCCAGGCCGCTGCCCAGGCCCAATCCACGGATGTCAACCCCTTCTTCGCCCGCAGGAACACGTTCTCGGTATTCAGCGCCTACTCCAACGATTCAAGCCATATCCTCATGGGCAACGCCGACAACCGCAAGCTGCTCGATTTTGGCGTTGCCTACGGCCGCCGCTTGTTCGTCAACCGCGTGGTCAACTGGCAATACAACGGTGAAATTCTGCCCGTGGCGCTGGAGAGCGATCCGGTGCAAGTCTCGAACGAGACCAGCACCATCACCTTCACCAATGGAATGCCTTCCCAGACCCTGACCGGGGTGTTTGACCAGCCCACCGTTGGTCCGTGCCGCGATTCCACCTCGACGGCAACGTACCTGTTCCCCAACGGCACGGAAACAACAGTTTCGGTCAACACCTGTACCCGCCGCTGGAACATCGGCGAAGCCCTGTCTCCCGTCGGATTTCAATGGAATTTTCTGCCCCGGCGCAAGATGCAGCCGTTCTTCATTGGCCACGGCGGCTACATGTACTCCACCACGCCGATTCCCATCGCGCAGGCGGGCTCATTCAACTTCACCTTCGACCTGGGCGCCGGAGTGGAGCTTTACCGCAGCAAAACCCGCTCCGTCCGCGCCGAATATCGTTATCACCACATCTCCAATCACGACACCGCCTTGGAGAACCCCGGCATAGACAACGGTCTGTTTCAGCTCACCGATTCATTCGGCCGTTAGTAGCGAGGCACGGTGGGATCAATCTCCGCCGACCAGGCATCAATCCCGCCCATCAACGACTGCGCCTGTTCGAATCCCTGGTTGCGCAGCCACACCGCCACGTTCATTGACCTCATGCCGTGATGGCACATCACCACGAGGCGCTCGTCGGGGTCCAGTTCCTGGTGAGCGCGCGCCGGAACGTCGCCCATCGGCATCAGCAGGCTGTCTTCGATGTGCGCAGTTTCAAACTCCCACGGCTCGCGGACATCGATGAGGCGGGCCTTGCTTTCGGACATTAGCGAAGCGGCGTCGCGTGCGGAAATCTCATAGTCCAACATCTCTTCAGTCTAAGCCCCGCCCGCGGCAAGCAGACAAGCCCGCACGCATGCGGCAGATTAGGCTTGCCAGCCTTCCCGTTGCCGGGAGATTCTGTAGTGCATGAGCGAGCAGGCTCCTCCGGACGCCACCGACCCAAATGGTTCGTCCATCTCCCCCCCAGGTCGGATCATCGGCAGTGGAGAGATGGCCGACCGGGTGAGAAATTACGACTGGAAATCGACCGCGCTCGGGCCGATTGAAACATGGTCGAAGGAACTTTTGACAATCGTTAACCTGACGCTGGCCTCGCCGTCGCCGGCGCGCACCATGTGGGGCCCCGATTTCATCCTGATTTACAACGACGCCTACCGCGCCATCCCTGGGCCGCGGCACCCGTTCGCCCTTGGAAAGGCCGCGACGAAGGTGTACGGCGAGTCCTGGCATGTGGTGGGTCCTCTGCTCGACAAAGCGTTTGCGACCGGGGAAACGCTCTTTTACGAGAAGCTTCTGGTGCCGCTCCCAACAGAAAACGGAATTCAGGACTTCTACCTGAATTACTCCTTCAATCCCATTTTTGAAAACGGCAAGATTGCCGGCCTGTTCGGCCCGCTGCACGATGTGACCGGTGAGGTGCTCGCAGCACGCAAACTGCAGGAGAGCGAAGCGCGCGCAAACCGCATCCTCGGCAGCATCGGCGACGCCGTCATCGTCACCGACGCCGAGGCGCGCATCACGCGCATGAACCCCATTGCGGAGGTGCTCACGGGATGGAAAATGGACGAAGCCGCTGGCCGTCCAATGACGGACGTATTCCGCATCGTCAGTGAATCCACCCGCCTCCCGGTCGAAAGTCCGGCTGAAAAGGTCACGCGCTTGGGCACGATTGTAGGCCTGGCCAATCACACCGTGCTGATCGCGCGCGATGGCCGGGAAACGCATATCGACGACAGCGGCGCCCCCATTTTGAACGACGACGGCGAGCTCATCGGCATTGTGCTGGTCTTTCGCGATATCACCGATCGCCGCGCCGCGGAGCGGGAGCGCGACGCAGTAGCGGAGCGACTGAACCAGGTTCTGGAATCGACCACGGACGCCATCATCAGTGTCGACCGCAACTGGCGCATCTCCTACACCAATGCGCCGGCGAGAGCCATTGTTGCACCCGTCGAGATTATCCCTGGAAAGGGATTTTGGGAGACATTTCCCGGCGCCATCTATAAAAGTTCGCCGTATGTTGAACACTACGAGCGAGCCATGCGTGATGGCATCGGGGCCGAGTTTGAAGCCCGCTCCGCCGCTCAAGCGAGCATCTGGGTTCGGGTCAACGTACGGCCTTCGCGCGATGGCATCGTGATCTTCTTCCGCGATGTGACCGAAGAAAAGCGGGCCGCGGCGCTGTTGGGGGAAACCACGCGTGCTTTGAAGGAAAGCGAAGAAGAATTGCGCTGGACCATCGACCTGAGCACGCAGGTCCCGTGGACCGCGGACGTTGAGGGACGCATTCTCGACTTCAGCGACGGCTGGCTGCGGCTCACCGGCCTGACGCGCGAATACGCGCTCGGCGACGGCTGGGCGAACGCGCCTCACCGCGACGATCTGCCGCGCATGAGAGCCGCATGGCGTCACGCGCTTTCGACCGGCGAGCCCTACAGCGTGGAACACCGCATCAAGACAGCCTCAGGAGCTTATCGCTGGATGCGCAGCAACGCGTTTCCTCGCCGCAACGACGCCGGCGAAATCGTAAAGTGGTACGGCACCACTGAGGATATTGAGGATCGAAAGCGCGCCGAACATGCGCTCCTGCAGAGTGAGAAACTCGCCGCGGTGGGCCGACTGGCGAGTTCGATTGCGCACGAAATCAACAACCCCCTTGAGGCAGTGACCAACCTGCTCTACCTCGCTCAGAACAATGAGAGCCTGCCCAAGGTTCGCGAATATCTTGAAACCGCGGATATCGAATTGCGCCGCGTCGCCGTCATTACCAACCAGGCATTGCGCTTCCATCGCCAATCCACCTACCCGCAGCCCGTCCGTTGCGAAGACCTGTTCGACAGCGCCCTCTTGATCTATCGCGGCCGCCTTCAGAATGCGAACATCGCCATTCAAACCCGCCACCGCGCCGCCGCGCAGATCCGATGTTTCGACGGCGAAATCCGGCAAGTGCTTTCGAACTTGATCGGCAACGCCATCGATGCATTGCACCCCGGGGTCGGACGCTTGTTCTTTCGCAGCCGCCACGGGCTTGACTGGAAGACCGGCCGGCGAGGCGTAGTTCTTACCGTTGCAGACACCGGCAGCGGAATGGACAAGCAAACCATGGGCAATATTTTCGACGCCTTCTTCACCACCAAGGAAATTGGCGGCACCGGCCTGGGGCTTTGGATCAGCAAGGATATTGTCGAGCGGCACCACGGCGTTCTGCGCGTGCGCAGCAGCCAGCAGCGCGGCCAATCCGGAACCGTATTTACCTTGTTTCTCCCCTTCGATGCTGTAGGGCGCTAGCAGTGGGCTCAATTATCTTGGCAGGACAGCAGGCTCCAGTCCGCGATCCTTGAGCATAGGTCCGGTATCCGGCTCCCGGCCCAGCCATGCCGCAAACGCCTTGGCCAGGTCTTCGGTGTTGCCGCGCGAGAGAATCATGCGGCGGAAGCGATCGCCGCTGGCGCGGGTCAGGCCGCCGTTGTCTTCAAACCACTGGTAGGCATCGTCGTCGAGCATCTCGCACCACAGGTAGGCGTAGTAGCCGGCGGCATAGCCGTTGGCCCAGATATGCAGGAAGTAGCTGGATCGGTAGCGAGGAGGAACAGCGCTGAGCGCAAGGCGAGTTTTGCTGAGCGCGGCGGCCTCGAACGCGTCCGGATCCTCAAGCGGCGAATCGGGTCCCAGCGTATGCCACTGCATGTCCAGCTCCGCCGCAGCCAGCAGTTCGGTCAGCAAATATCCCTGGTTAAAGGTTTGCGACTTGCGGATCTTCGCGGCCAGTTCCGCGGGCATGGGCGCGCCGGTTTTGTAGTGCCTGGCGTAGTGCTCGAAGACCGCTGGATTGCTGGCCCAATGCTCGTTGAACTGGGAGGGAAACTCCACATAGTCGCGCGGCACCGAAGTTCCGGAGAGGCTAAGGTATTGGGCGTCGGAGAAGATGCCGTGCAGTGCGTGTCCGAACTCGTGGAACATCGTGGTCACGTCGTCGAAGCCGATCAATGCCGGCTGGCCCGCGGGCGGCTTGGCGAAGTTGGCGACATTGTAGATGACGGGTAGCGTGCCGAGCAGTTTGGACTGGCCGACAAAGTTGTCCATCCACGCTCCGCCGTTTTTGTTGTCGCGTTTGAAGTAGTCGCAGTACCACAGCGCCAGCGGCTTGCCGTCGGCGTCGAGAACCTCGTAGACCTGCATGTCGGGGTTGTATACGGGGATATCGGTGCGCCGCTTCATGGTGATTCCGTAGAGCATGTGCGCGGCGTAAAACACGCCGTTCTGAAGCACGTTGTCGATTTCGAAGTAGGGCTTAGTCTGGGCCTCGTCGAAATCGAATCTTGCCTTGCGCACCTGCCCGGCATAGAAGTTCCAATCCCATGGCTCCAAAGTGAATCCGCCTTGTTGCGCATCGATGAGAGCCTGAATATCCTGCGCCTCGCCCTTTGCCTTTGCGGTTGATGCAGGCACCAGCGCATCCATGAATTTGATCGCAGCCTGGGGAGTTTTGGCCATCTGGTCGGTCAGCTTCCACGCCGCGTAGTTGGGAAAGCCGAGCAGCTTCGCCTGCTGCGCGCGCAACTGCGCCAGGCGGGCGATGGTGGCGCGGGTATCAGTGTCGCCGCCGCGCTCGGTGCGCGTCCATGAATCCTGAAAGAGCGCATGCCGCGATTCGCGATTGGTGAGCGAATCGAGTTCCGGCTGCTGTGTGGTGTTTTGTAGCGAGAGCACCCAGCCCTGCACATTGCGATCCTTCGCGGCATCGGCGGCCGAAGTCAGCTCGGCATCGCTCAGCCCCGCCAGCGCCGCCTTGTCGGTGGTGACATACGCAGCAGCTTTGGTTGCCGCCAGCAATTTGGAGATGAATGCGGTGGTGAGGTTGGCTTCCTCCTCGTTGAGCTTCTTCAATGCAGCTTTGTCGGCATCGGACAATTCGGCGCCGGCAAGCACAAATTGCTGGTACTGGTATTCGACCAGGCGCAGCGACTCCGCATCGAGATGCAGAGAGCTGCGCTGCGCGTAAACCTGGGCGACCCGCTGAAACAGCTTGGGGTTGAGGTAAATTGCATCCTGCATGGCGGCCAGCTTGGGCGCTTCAGCGTCCTGGACCTTCTGCAGCACCGGGTTGACATTGGCGCTGGTGATGCCGTTGAAGACCAGCATGACGCGATCGATCAGGCGGCCGCTCTTTTCCATGGCGACAAGGGTGTTCTCGAAGGTGGGCGGCTGCGGATTGTCGGCAATGGCGCGAATCTCCTCGAGACTCTGCGCGATGCCGGCCTCGATGGCAGGCTGGTAGTCCTCGTCCTTGATCTTGTCGAACGGCGGAGCGTGGAAGGGCAACGTGCTGGGCGCGTAGAAGGGGTTGGAGGGGCCAAAGACCGCCTGCGCGCCTGCGCCGCCGGGTGTGAGCGCGATTGCGCCTGCGGTGATCAACGTGGAGAATTGCGACAAAAGAGGCCTCGTCCAACAGGAATGGATTTTCTTCATGGCAGAGATGACTCCATACGTTTCCCGCCCATTTTAGCGGAGTCAGCTGCCGGACGGCATTTGGGTCGCAGGGCGCGGGTAAGGCGTGGCGAAGCAAAGCACAGTAATCTAAAGAGAGATGCCTCCGATTCTCAACGCACAATCCGTCACCAAGCAATTCGGCGCTACACCGCTGTTCAAGAACATCTCTCTCACCGTCGAGGACGGCGACCGCATTGGCCTCATCGGCCCCAATGGCGCGGGCAAGTCCACGCTGCTGGCCGTGCTGGCCGGCCAGGTCGAACCTGATTCGGGCGAGGTCGCGGTCCGCAAGCGCGCGCGCGCGGCATACGTTCCCCAGGATTCCCGCTTCGCTCCCGGCCTCACCATTCGCCTTGTGCTGGAACAGGCATTGGCCGCCGCGCATGTGAATGAAGCCGAGCGCGAAGGCCGCCTGCGCGAGCTGACTGGCCGCGCCGGATTCGCCGACCTCAACGCCGAAGCCGCATCCCTTTCCGGCGGGTGGCGCAAGCGGCTGGCGATCACTGAAGCCATGGTCATTGAGCCCGAGGTGATGCTGCTCGACGAGCCGACCAACCACCTGGACCTGGCGGGCATCGAGTGGCTCGAAGAGCTTCTTCGTTCGTCCTCTTTCGCCGCCGTCACCGTCAGCCACGACCGCTATTTTCTCGAATCCACATCCAGTCAGATCGTCGAGTTGAATCGCGTCTTTGCCGACGGCCTGTTTCGCGTCAAAGGCACATTCAGCCGCTTTCTCGAAGAGAAGCAGGCATATCTCGAATCGCAAAGCCGCCAGCAGGAGAGCCTGCGCAACCAGGTCAAGACGGAGATCGAATGGCTGCGCCGCGGACCCAAAGCCCGGACCACCAAGTCCAAGGCGCGCATCGACACCGCCAACGAGATGATCGGCCAACTCAAGGCGATGGACTCCCGCACCACCGTCAACACTGCCGGAATCGACTTCGAAGCAAGCCAGCGCAAGACCAAGCGCCTGGTCGAGTTCGACAATGTGGCGCTCGCTGTGCCCGCAAGCGCAAATCCGGAATCGGCAGATGGCGACGGGAATTCCGCTTTGAAAGGGCACGGCTTCAGGGTCCCCGATAGCTCCGCTCTAAACGCTGGGGCTTTAGCCCCTGAGGGAGGCCTTTCCGGCGAGCCGGATACCCCGCTCCAACCTCGGCTCCTTTTCACTGGACTCAACTTCGTTCTCACCGCCGGCATGAAAGTCGGCCTCGTTGGCCCCAACGGCAGCGGCAAGACCACTCTGCTGCGCCTCTTGCGCGGCGAAATCGAGCCCGCCGAAGGCGCCATCAAACGCGCCGAAGCTTTGCGCATGGTCTACTTCAGCCAGATGCGGGAGCTGGATGAGAGCGTTACCCTTCGCCGCGCACTTGCGCCCGAAGGCGACGGCGTCATCCACCAGGGCCGCACGATCCACGTAGCCAGTTGGGCCGCGCGCTTTCTCTTCACCAGCGAGCAACTCAACCAGCCGGTGCGCAATCTTTCCGGCGGCGAAAAAGCGCGTGTGCTCATCGCCAAGCTCATGCTCGAACCGGCCGACGTGCTGCTGCTCGACGAGCCCACCAACGACCTCGATATTCCGACGCTCGAAATCCTGGAAGAAAATTTGCTCGACTTCCCCGGCGCGCTGGTGCTGGTCACGCACGATCGCTACTTACTCAATCGCGTGTCCTCCACCGTGCTCGGGCTGGACGGCCGCGGCCACACAGGGCGCTTTGCCGATTACGCGCAATGGGAAGACTGGCTGGAAGAGCAGGACGAGCAGGAGAAGAGCGGCCAGGAATCGAATAAGGAACAGCAGCGCAAAGCAGCCCGACGCGCCGACGGCTCAAGCTCCACGCAGCAAACCGGCGCCAACTCCGCTAACAATGCGAACTCCGCCAAGAAAAAACTCTCCTACATCGAGGCCCGCGAGTTCGCAGCGATCGAGGAGCGCGTGGAGCATTCGGACGCGCGCCTGGCCTCCGCCCGTGATCGCGTCGAGCATCCCGATGTCGCCATCAACGCCGCCGCCCTCCAGGAGGCGCTTCTCGAACTCGACGCCGCGCAGCATGAGAACGATGCGCTCTACGCCCGCTGGGCGGAGTTGACGGAAAAGGCCGGGTAGCCGCTCTGCACCGCGACCCTGAAGGCACTGCGGAATGGTAACGCTATCAGCTATAATTCGCTCCGCGAAAGGTCAGGTCCTCAACATGCGGATGAAAACCATGCGGATTGCAGCAGCCGCTCTTGCCCTTCTTGTTGGAACCGCGCGCCCGGCGACGGCTGCCCAGGCTGCGCCCGTCAATCCTGATCCTGTTCCGGTGAACCCGCATGCCACGCCGGAGGCGCGCGCGCTGCTCAAGTACCTCGCATCCATCTCCGGCCACGCCTACATCACCGGGCAGCACAATTATCCCAACACCGGCTCGCGCTACACTGACCTGGCTTACGACCTGACCGGCAAATACCCCGGCCTGTTCGGCGCAGACTTCGGCTTCTCCGCCGGCGACGACAAGGACTCCGTGCTCGGCCGCCCTGGAATGATCGAAGAAGCCGAGCGCCAGTACCGCAGCGGCGCCGTGATCGCCTTCACCTGGCACGAGGTTCGACCGACGGACGACGAGCCTGTAACCTTTCACGACAGCGTGCAGGGCCACCTGACCGACTATGAGTGGAAGCAGGTGCTCACCCCCGGAACGCCGCTCTACAACCGCTGGTGCGCGCAGGTGGACGTCGTCGCCGGCTATCTGCGGCAGCTCCGCGATGCGCACGTGCCAGTGCTGTTCCGCGCCTACCACGAGATGAACGGGAACTGGTTCTGGTTTGGCGGACGGCCGGGCAAAGACGGCTCCGCGGCCCTCTACCGCCAGATCTACGACCGCTTCGTGAACGTGCACCATCTCGACAACCTGGTCTGGGTCTGGAACGTCAACGCGCCCGGCGGCAACGCCGGTTCCATCGCCGACTACTATCCGGGCGCTCAGTTTGCCGACGTGGTCACCATGGACATCTACGGCGAGTTCAAGCAGGACTACTACGACGCCATGCTGGCGCTGGCCGCCGGCAAACCCATCGCGCTGGCCGAGGTGGGCGCCGTGCCCAGCCAGGATGTATTGAACCAGCAACCCCGCTGGGCATATTTCATGGTCTGGAGCGAAATTGTTCAACGCGGAAACACGCTGGACCAGCTGAAAGCCATCTACGACTCGCCCCGCGCGCTCAATCGCGACGATCCGCGCCTGGCCGGCCCCATGGCGGACCTTCGCAAGGCAACTGCGGACCGCACAGCAGACAAGCCCGACGCCGATCCCGTAACTCCCGGCGCATCGCCCGAAGCCCGCGATCTGCTGGCCCGCCTGCTTGCCGCGCCCGCTCAGGCCGTGCTCAGCGGACAGTTCAATGACCCCGCGTTTCCCGGAGCCGCCACCGCCGCCGTGGTGCAAGTCGCAGGAAAAACACCAGCCATCTACGGCGCCGAACTTCCCGATCCGCAATCCGGATCAAGCGCCCCGGACATTCGCAAAGCGATCGTCGAGCAGGCCATTCAGGCGCACAAAGGCCACGCACTTGTGAGCCTCAGTTGGCATCCGGCCCGGCCCACCGACGATGCTTCGGCAAGCGCGCACGGCACGTTGACCGACTTCGAATGGAGCGAGCTGATCACCCCCGGCACGGCGCTCAACACGCGCTGGGCCGCCCAGGTTGACGCGGCCTCCGAGTCTCTGCACCAATTGCAGAAGGCGGGCATTGCAGTTCTTTGGAACCCGTATCCCGAGTCCAACGGAAAGAACTACTGGTGGGCCGGGCGCAAAGGCATCCACGGCTCGGCTGAGCTTTACCGCATGCTCTTTGACCGTCTCACGAATCACGACGGCCTGCGCAATTTGATCTGGGTCTGGCAGCCCGCCGCGCCCAGCTTCAATGCCGGCGATGCAGGCCCCTTCAGCGACTATTTCCCCGGCCTGCTCTACACGGATGCGCTCTCCATCAGCCTGCGCAATGTAAATGCGCGATTCCGCATCGATGGAATGCTGTCCGAGTTCGCGCTCGGCAAGCCCATCGGCGTGGAGTTTACCGGCAATCCGCCCGCGCCGGAAGCGGTGACAGGTCACGCGAGCTGGTCGTGGTTCCTCGTAGATCCGCCGACGGCCGCAGCAGCCGATCCCGCACGCGACGACGCGTTGCGCAAGCTTTACGCCGATCCGAAAGTTGCGTCGTTGCCGGCCACGCAATAGAGGCCGGTGCCCAATTCTTGGCGCAGATCCATTGCGCCAAAGGTGGGAAACCACA
>Ga0302324_100019796_pt1 | contig 13194 bp, 11 predicted proteins | sample Palsa_T0_1_FD_201949 | JGI IMG/M metagenome (GOLD analysis project Ga0302324, IMG submission 201949) | Peat permafrost microbial communities from Stordalen Mire near Abisko, Sweden - Palsa_T0_1 | ecosystem: Environmental > Terrestrial > Soil > Palsa > Peat permafrost | place: Sweden: Abisko...
AATGGCCACAGACCTGGCCAGAGCCATCGTTTCCGAAGCCCATCGTGCGGGTAAGCCGGTTTTTGCCCACCCCTCAAACGCGGAGGGGATCGAAGTGGCCATCCAGAGCGGCGTCGATATACTCGCCCACACGGCACCGATGAGCGGGGACTGGACCCCCCGCCTTTGTAGAAAGGCTAAAGGCCGCTCACTTGGCCCTCATTCCTACGCTCACGTTGTTTGACGTCGAGGCCAAGAAGGCCAAGGTGTCCGCCGAGGAGAATGAGATGTGGATCAAACAAGCAGTTCAGGAGTTGAAGGCCTATTCCGATGCAGGAGGCCAAGTCCTGTTCGGCACAGACGCGGGTTACATTGACCAGTTTGACACCGCTGAAGAGTTCCAGTTGATGTCGCGCGCCGGCCTGAGCTTTCAGCAGATTTTGGCTTCACTGACCACCAATCCAGCAACGCGCTTCGGATATTCGAGCCACAGTGGGCGCATCGCGAAGGGCTGGACGCCGATCTAGTTGTGCTCGATGGCGATCCTGCCAGAGATGTGACCGCTTAGTTTTGCCAACTGGCGTGGGTTGCGCTCCCCCGCCAGGATGGCCTCCAGGATCGTGATGCCGGTCCGGCCGGTGATGTCACTGATCACGTGGTGGAGTTGCAGGTTCATCTGGTCCAGCGCCTTTTGCATGTGTTGCACGTGACTCGACGCCATCTGCACCAGGCCTTCGCGGTGACGCAGGATCGATCGCACCGTGCACACGGCCTGTTCCGGCCGGAACGAGGCGTGCAGTAAGCCCACCGAATGTAGATACTGCAGCCACTGGCAGTCGGAAACATCGGACTTGCGCCCCGGAACATTCTTTACGTGATGGGCGTTGACCAGAAAGACCTGGAATCCTCGTGCCTCCAAGATCTGAAACAACGGAATCCAGTACACGCCGGTCGATTCCATGGCTACGGTCTCGATGTGGCACGCTTTCAGCCAGTCCGCCGCCGCATGCAGATCTTCCGTGAAGGTCGAGAAGCACCGCACCGGCTGCGGATCTCGATCCGCAGGTACCGCGATATAGATCTCCGTCGCTCCGATATCTACCCCGGCGGCATTCAGGTTCAGGTACGACAACATGGGCACTCCTGTCTTCTTCTTGCTCTTTCGTCTTCTCGACATGGGCTCTCTCAGGATTGGATTTGTCCCTGCGAGCCGGCCCAGACGGTGCACAAGGAGTACTCTCCCGAACGAGATCAACGCACCCTGTGAAGGGCCGCCGTCATCACTGAATTGAGCACAGAGTCTGGGACCATGCTAAAGAACGGGCTCCTGAAGGATGCACCATTGGCATTTTCGGCCTACTTGCCGACGCGCATGGACCGCCCATTTTATCGCGCCATTATCGCGCCATGCAGGAATCTCAGTTCCTTACCTTTTTGACCCGCGTGACGCGCGGGTTGGTTACTTTTAAGTACAAAACTGTCTCACTTCACTTCAGTCCGGTTTCGCGAGAAATCTTCCGAGTGAACCCCTCTTTGAGACAAAAGTGTGCATCACACTCTGCATCGACGCGGACTTCTGACCTGGACCATCCGTCGGAAGATCATCTCCCTCCGAACCATGCTGGCTATCAAGCAATTGCGTTAGAGGGCTCGAATCCATTCCTTGAGCCGCTCCGCCTCCGTGGCGATCAAGGTTGGGTCGTGGAAGGTGTGAGCGAGTACGGATACGCCTTGCGTTGCGGATAGGAGATGCACAGCGAGGCCTCGGGAATCGACTCCTTTGCCAAGCGCCTCGAATTGCTTCTCCATCCAGGCTAGGGCTACTGCGAACAACACCCTAGATTTCCTTGCCGCTGCGCCGCCGTATTTTTGCAGTTCGGAACACAAGGTTCCGACAGGGCAGCCGCCCCGGGCCAGTGCTTCACGGTTTTTGATCTTGATGTCTACAAATCCGCATAGCCGTTCCTTCGGGGAGTTTCCTTCATCAAGGTCCTGCAACAGTTTCTTAAACCGCGAAACGCGCAGCTCAACGATGGCTCCGCCGATATCGTCCTTAGTCTTGAAGTAGTAATAGACATTGCCCAGAGGGACCCTGGCCTCCTTCGCAATGTCGGCGATCGAGGTACTGCCGAACCCGTAGAGATAGGTGGCCTTCTCGGCGGCTTGCAAGAGTCGGGTCCGGCTGTCTGCTTTCATTCTTGGCACTATTCCGTCTTATAGTCAGTTGACTGACTTATGGTATATTGGACCCCCGCACAGCATCAACGGAAATCATTCACGGAGGGAGGATGAACCTATTTCTTTGGCCTGCTATGTCGCCAGCGATCGCGCTATCGCGAGTCTAACTCTAACGATGCGCTCGAGCAGAGGTCTGCTCTTTGTGGTATGTGTCATCCTGCAATTTCATTATCATGACACGATTCCGTGGTACATCTGGGCGCTCGCGTGCCGCCTTCGGCAGTCGATCGACCGCTCCACAAGCAATCGAGCGATGGTATCGACCGCAATCAGACAAGTGTTCAGCACGGAGAGACTGATGCCTTTGCCGAGTCCGCAGGACTCGGGAACGACTCCGACGACAATTACTTCGGACGGGGCATGACCGGCTAGCCTCAACTGCACAAGCGACTCCCGAACCCCGGGGTCATGCGATGTCAGACGAAGCTGAGCGTGAGATGAGCCAAGATCGTCTTCGCAGTAGACGCACAACGTTCCCGGCTTTTCTTCTTTATGCGGATAAACAGCATCTGCAATCACAACCAGATCCGTGTCGTACAAGTACGGCGCGAGATCCAGTCCAGGCGTACCGAGATCGAGAATTTCAACATTCGAATCGCATTCGTATAGGGAACGAAACATTTCGACCGCCAACGGGCCAAACCCGTCATCACCAAGAAGAACGTTGCCGAGGCCGATAATGGCGATTCGGTGAAAAGGGCGCTCCGCAGTAAGGTGTACAAAGCTTGTGCTCATAAGACCTTCACCCGCGCGATCACTCGGCCGCTCGCATCCAGCGTATGACATGCGCAGGCCATGCATGGGTCGAAGGAGTGCACCGTGCGGAGAACTTCCAGCGGCTTCACCGGATCAACCACTGGATTCGCAATAAGGGATGTTTCGTATGGCCCAGGAATGCCTTTCGCATCGCGGGGACTAGCGTTCCAAGTGGTCGGCACAACCGCCTGATAGTTGGTGAAAGCCCCTTTGTCGATGATCACCCAATGGGAAAGCGCGCCGCGTGGCGCTTCATGCATACCAACACCCTCACATTCATGAGACGGAAATTTGGGCGGATTAAAAGTAGTGTCGTCGCCCTTGAGAATGTTGTCGGTGAGCAGCTGCCAGTGCTGCAGCGCCAGGTCGGAAAGCATGGCGGAGCGGATCGCGCGGGCGAGGTAACGTCCCATGGTCGACTGCAGGTCCTCGGGGGTCAGATTGAAACCGGGCGTACCGGAATCATGGACCGAAGCAACTGTCTTGAAGGCGGTGTCAGTCCATTTGCGGGTGAGCGGGTGGCCCGAGGCGTAGCCGACCACAACATTCGCCAGCGGACCGACCTGGATCGGTTGACCATTGTAACGCGGAGCCTTTACCCAGGTGTATTTTTTGTCGGCCTGGAAATCGGTGTAGTTGGGGTCGGTCTCACCCTTCCAGGGTGTCTGCGCACCTTCGCCTTTGTACCAAGCGTGCGTCACATCCTCGGCGACCGCGGAGCGGAAGGCTTGGTCACGCCAATTTTGAATTGGTAGCACGGAAGCAAGATTCCCGTTCATGATGACGCCACCGGGAAGATCGAATCGCGTGGCCTTGGCATCCGTGGGAAGGTCAGGCACGGCAAGATAATTCGCGACGCCGCGGCCGTAACGGAACCACTCGGGGTAGGAAGCGGAGAGCAGACAGGCATCCACGAGAAACGCCTGCTGCACAAACGGGATCAAATCCTGAAGCAGCGATTGCAACATCCCGAGGCGGTCCATATTAAAAGTCGCCAGGCTGTTGAGGTTAATTGCATTCATCACACCGCCAACCGCGAGGTTCTGAATGTGCGGCGTTTTCCCTCCAAGCACACCGACGATCTGACATGCTTTGCGCTGGAATTCCAGCGCCTGCAAGTAGTGAGCAAACAAAATTAAGTTCAGTTCCGGGCTCAAGCGCATCGCCGGATGGCCCCAGTAACCGTGAGAAAAGATGCCGAGCCCTCCGCTGTCAACCATGCCCTTGACCTTGCTCTGCACCGCCTCCAGTTCGCGGCGCGAATTCCCTGGCCAACTGCTGTAGCCTTCTGCGATGGACGCCGCGCGTGCCGGATCCGCTTTGGGAATGGTCGCGATGTCCACCCAATCGAGAGAGGACAGTTGATAGAAATGAATGATGTGGTCGTGCAGTGCGTGCGCGATGAGAATCAGATTGCGGATATACTGGGCATTCGCTGGAATCTCCAGTTGGAGCGCATCTTCTACGGCGCGCACCGAGGCGATGGCGTGCACCGTGGTGCAGACTCCGCAGAAACGTTGTGCGAAGACCCAGCCTTCGCGTGCATCACGCCCGAGAAGAATCTTTTCGAGCCCCCGCCACATGGTGCAGCTGGCCCATGCCTTCTGCACCGTGCCCCCGTCAACCTCGACATCGATGCGCAAGTGACCTTCGATGCGGGTTACCGGGTCGATAGAGATGCGGGCCATCGTGTTCCTCCTTGATCCTGTTGTTCTGGTTCCGATTTCGCTGCCGGATTAGCCGACGGGTGGCGCCAATGCTCAAGTCTTGACATCTGATTCCAGTCCTCAACGGTTCCCGGCAGCACCGCGAAATATTTCACTGCCAGTCCAAATGCGACGATCCCGAGCGCGATGTATCCAATGCTCATCAACACTTCGGGCAAGGAGGGGAAATAGATCGCGCGGTGAGCAGGCGTAAACGCGATGGTGGTAGGAACGAAACGGTAAAACCCTCCGCCTAAACATGCGAGGGTGGCCATTTTGAGGACGCTTCGTGGCGTCTGACGTACCTCTTTACTCCGAAGTGCGACCGCTGGAATAAGGATGAGCGTCGTTTCTGCTAAGAAGAGGAGGCTCATCGTGTCGAACGCGAAGGCGGCCCGAACCTGCCCGCGCCAGATAAGATCTCCGGCGCGCACGGCTAGAAAAAGAAAACATGCGCAGGACAACAGGTTGCCCAACTCCATCAACACTCCCAAGTCGAGCGGTCGCGAATAGCGAAGACTGGCAATCAGGAGCAGGAAAGTCGTAAAGCCCAGCCCGCATAAACCGGCAGCCAACAAGTAGAGCAAGGGCAGGAACGGCGTCTGCCAAAGCGGATTGATCTTGGGCCCAGCCAGCAGGAGCAGCCCTCCTAAAGAAGACTGGTGCATGAGCGGTAAAACGTAGGCTCCGACAATGACGAAAGGATAGATCCGGCGTAAGAAAGGCGCGATGGCCCGCAGTATCGACTGGGTCGTGTCGCCGCCAGTGTAGTAGAAGCGCTCCAGAACTAGAGGAATGTTCTCGAAAAAGAGGAACGCGGCACAGTAGAGAGGCATGCATATCGAAATCTCGAGCATCGCCGATTCAGCATTCCACCGCCATGGGAGCAGAGCGCTATAGAAATTCCAAGGACGGCCGACGTCGAAGCCGAGAGCAAGAAGTCCGGTTGCGTAAAAAAGGAAACCCGATACCAGAGCAGTACGCATGACCACGTGCAGCTTTTTCCGATTGAAAACCCATGCTGCTATTCCGACTGCCAGCGGCCCCGAGCCTAGAGCGGTTAGGGTCATGACATTGAAGGTCTTCCATATACCCCAGGCATACGCGTCGTTCATCCCGGAGAATGGACCAAGTGGAGAGAAGAACCGTACCGCCGCCAGGACAAGTCCAAGCGCTGCTAGCGCCGCGAAGAAAAGAACGGTCGGCGTAACTACCGGCTCGCGATACACGGGCACGCCACGCTGCCAGTGGTTGATCAGCGTGGACCCGGTCGTATCGGGCATGTACCGAGGAGGAAGGCTCATAACTGACCGCGCAGCCCCGTTTCTTTCTCGCTTTCAACGCTCTCCGCCTCGTGGCGATTCCAGTTTCGCTTGATCATTATTCCTAGAACGCCCGCCGCGAGAATCGGCCCGGAGAGCCACTTGTAGATAACGGATGTCACTTTGGTCGCATAGTGACCCAGCGAGGTCGAGCCGAGTTTTGGGAGGCCGATCTTCTGGAAGGAAACGTTGGACAAATAAAGAACCTGCGTCCCTCCCGCTTCATGCTCGCCGTAGACGCGGTTCTCAAAGTATTTGTCCGGCGAGGCCGCGACGCGGCCTTTGGCCTGGGCGAGAAGTTCCGTTCGCTTGCCGAAAATTACTGCGCCCGTGGGACAGACTGCGGTGCAGGCTGGTTGCTGGTTATTGTGCAAGCGGTCGTAACAGAACTCGCACTTAACGATCTTGGGATCGAAGTGGTCCCACTCGAACTTGGGCACATCGAAGGGGCAGGCCACCTCACAATAGCGGCAACCAATGCAGAGCGAACTATTCCATGTAACCGCTCCCCAGTCGGCTTTTTTTAATGACCCGAAGGGGCAACCGGTGACACAGGCGGGATCGAGGCAATGCATGCATTGGCGTTTAACGTAAGAGAAGCCCGGCCCATCAGGCTCCTGATAGAGCTTGATGATGTTTTTTGTCTTCGAGTTGAGATCCGCCGGCAGGTCCCAGATGCCTCCGGAGAGCACCGTATCGGGGGGCAGGCCATTGGCCTCGTTGCACGCCGGCATGCAGGCTTTGCAGCCGGTGCAGATGGTGTTGTCGTAGAGCATGGAGACGGCATCGGGTGCGGCCACAGGGTATTCGGGGTGCTCGCTGCCCGCAGCGTTTACGGCCAAGCCCGCGATCGTTCCGCCCAGTCCGAAAATTCCCATGAGGGCCTGACGCCGGCTGATCTGACGTGGAGTGGTTGTCGCGCTCATTCTGACGCCTTCGAGCTTTCCTCGGGTCCCGGGTCGGGTGTCGTAGCGCTACCCGGGGGACTAGAACCCGGCACGTTCTCATCGTTCTTCACGTTGGAAAACTTACGCGAGGCTACATAGCCAGCGCCCGCAAGGGCGCCTACTGCAAGTCCGACGAGCCCGGTCGCCAGGGGGCTGGCGATACCCTGCGGCGCGCTGATCGGCGCGTAGGCCGTTGGAGGCGCGGCCAGCGTATGAATTTGCACCACCTTAAACATAGGGACACGGAATGCAATGCTTTTCTCTGTGCACCCAATGCAAGGGGCTCCGATTCCGATCGGCCACACATCTGGAATTTCATTGAAGTGCCGCGTCGAGCATCCTGCGTGAGTATCCGGTCCCTTGCATCCCATTTCGTAGAGGCACCATCCTTCGCGGTGTCCTTCGTCGCCGAATTGCTTTACGAAGTGTCCGGCATCAAAGTGTGCGCGGCGCGGGCAATGTTCATGAATATCGCGGTCGTAAGCGAACTTCGGGCGCCTCTCCGCGTCCATTTCCGGTAGCGTCTTGGAGTCGGCAAATTGCAGCAGCACACCCAGCAGCGTGTAAGGATTCGGCGGGCAGCCGGGCAGATTGACAATCGTCTGATTGGGCAGCAGATCCGCAACGCCAACCGCGCCGGTGGGATCGGGATCGGCCGACGGAATGCCTCCCCAGGCCGCACACGATCCGATGGCGACAATTGCGGCCGCCTTGCCACCGACATCCGCGAGCACCTCCATGGCGGGCCGCCCAGCCAGCTTCATGTAGATACCTTTGTCCTTGGTGGGAATCGAACCTTCGACTACGCAGATATACTTGCCAGAATATTTCTTGACCGCTTCGTCCAGGGCCTGTTGGGCCTGCATGCCCGATCCCGCCATTAGCGTTTCGTGATATTCGAGCGAGATGACGTTCATAATCAGATCGCCGAGGTCTGGATGCGAAGTGCGGAGAAGTGTCTCAGTGCAGCCGGTGCAGTCTTGAAAGGCCAGCCAGATCACAGGCGGACGAGTCACTTTTCCCAGCCCAGCGGCAACTTCTTCCGGAGTTTTCTTGTCCGTGATAGCCAAGCCAAATGGCGCAGCGATCATCAAAGAGGAACAGAACTGCACGAACGCCCGACGGCTGATGCTACAGCGCAGCAAGCGTTCGTCAATGGTGCCGAGAGTGTCGAGAGCTCTTGCGGACGCCACGAGCGGGTTCAATGTGAGGTCCTTTAACATGTCATCCCTATTTCAATCCCAGGTCGCTCACGATCTTGGGATTTGTTTCGCCCGAGGCCAGGATCTGATGACACGCCGAGCAGTCATTCGTGATCGTCTGGCCATCTGCGCTGGTGTGGTTGCCATCATGGCAGCGGAAGCATCCCGGCGAGTCGTTGTGCCCAAGATTGTTCGGGTGCGTGCCCCAGGTCACGTTCATGTCGGGAAAGATGTTGCGCGCGTAGATATTCGCCACTTCCTGGCCCGCTTGCTGCACGAGTGTTCGCTTGGCGAGATCGATCTCCGGGTAGTTGGTCTGATAAAAAGCGGTGATCTCGCTCGTGATCGTCTGTTGGGCTACCGCACGAGTCGTGTAATTCACTTTGAGCACCTCAACCGCTTTTTTTCGGACGTAGGGAAGATCGGGGCTGATCCGCCCGATCGACATCTGCTTGTCCACCGCGTTTTCCGGCAGGTCGGCTACATGCGCCGGCCGGTTGTGACAATCCAGGCAATCCATCACGCGATGCTCACCCCGGTCCAACTGCTCTTTAGTCGGCTTGGCGTCACTGGAAATGAATTCGGTGGTCTTTCCTTGATCGTCGGTGTAGTACACGGCCGGAATCGTCTGCCGCTGGGGATCGGTCGAAACGTAGCGTATCCGGGCCGCGTCGGCGAGATGATGCCCGTGGATTCCGGTCGCTCCCTGCCCGGTGCTGCCTCCTACTTGAAGCATGACAACGTCGGTTTGGGGGGTGTTTTTTTCATCGCTGGTGTAGCTGGTGCGAACGAGCAATTTATCGCCCACGAAACGTCCCGGCCAGTGACATTGCTCGCAGGTCTGGCTCGCCGGGCGGAGGTCTTTTACCGGCGAGGGGATGGGGCGCGGATACGTATGGGTGGCGACCATATAAACCTGCCGCAAGCCGTTCACTTTGGCTCGCACCATCCAGGGCAGCCCAGGGCCGATGTGGCAGTCCACACAAGCCACGTGCGCGTGCGGAGAAAGGTGGTAAGCAGTATTTTCGGGAAGCATCACGTGACAAGTCGTTCCGCAGAAATTCGTCGAATCCAGATACTCCACACCGCGGTAGGATGCAGTGCCAATAATAAGAAGGTTGATCCCTGTGGCTAGGCCCACCCACTCCAACGTGCGCCGCACCACGGGCAGGTGCAGGTCGACGGCTGGAAACACCCCTGGCAGACTCCCACTTCCGCGCAGACTTCGCCGCTTGAGCCAAATGCCAACTGGAATCAGCAGCAGACCCAGCACAAAAATGGCAGGGAGCGTGAGAAAAACGAGGATGCCGATATAAGGGTGCGGCGGCCCGGGTAAAAAGATTTCATAGAACCAGAAGGCGATGGTAGTAAACGCCGTGCTCGTGGTAATCACGGCGCCAGTAAGCGATACGGGATTCTGCGCGAAGAAGTAAAGCGGTTTTGACCACTCGCGTATGCGTTCTCTAAGGCTCATGGAAAAAGCACGACTCTCCTCGTTTTGCCCGCTTCGCCCTGCGACCTTTGCCTTAAGCTACTTTTTCAGTGTGCGAACATATGCCACCAGCGCCGTAACTTGATCCGGTTTCAGCGATTTCGACGCCGGCATCTTGCCTTTTCCGTTGCTGATGATGGCCGCGAGATCGCCATCCGACATGGCTTGCGCAGCCGCTCCCTGGAGATCATGGGCGGCTATTTTGCTTCCGTCGGCGCCATGGCACATGGCACATTTTGCCTTGTAAGTCGCAGACCCGTCCTGCGCTTGCGCTGACAAAGATGGAAAAGACATGACAGCGATTGCCGTCAAAGTGGCGACAACTCGAATGTTTAGGTTCTTCATGTTTGTGTCTCCATTCAAATTCAGAGTATTAATGTTGCGCGCTTCTACGCCGCCGTTGTTTTTAGAACGCGTAATGCACTCCGACGGTTACGTTGTTTGCATGGAAGTTCCGAGGAGAGGTGAACCCGTAGGCCGGACCATTCATCGCAGTATTTGGCAGCGTGCTGCAGGGCACGACCGGAGCCGGGATAGTCAGCGTCGGGAGCAGGCTGGAGGGATTGCAATACTGTGCTCCCGAAGGGCCACCCTCGCCGTAGCCGAAGTAGTTATACTCGCCCTTTAAGATCAGATCCTTCGCTATCGCATAGGAGAGATCCACAAAGGGCGACAGGTAGGTAGAGACCAGCGATCCGTTCACATCGCGCGGATCGTTGAAAAAGCGGCTGCCATTGACCGAGCTTATTCGGTAACCGATGTTAGCGTGGAACTTGACGTTCGGCGAAAGAGCCAAGGCCACTGACGCGTACTGTGTCGGAGCGTTCATGAAGTCCTTAACCGGACCAAAAGTATAAGGAGTCCCCGGCACGCGGGGAGTCGGAGACGGGCAAGCCGTGCCGGTGGGCGTCGCGGCTCCCGGTATGGTGGGGTTTGCGGCCACGCCCAGGAAGCAGATGTTGGTCGCCGTGTACACGTCGCTGTAGGCATAGCCGATGTCGAACCCGTAGTGCTCGTTCGGCATCAGGTCGGCGTTCAAACTCACGATGCGGCTATGATCGACGTGCTGGAGCGGGCCATCAACGGACGCTATGCCCGTATTGTTCGTATTGTTGTGGCGCTCGAGGTCATTGTACGCGCCGGAGAACGTCGCCCAGGTCCTCGGCCGGTAAGTGGTGTGAAATCTGTAATGCTGAAGCTCGCGGGGTGCGACCGGGGTGAGGACATTGTCGGCGTACAGAAGCTCGACCGAACCGTTGATCTTCCAGTTGTCCGCCGGCTGCAAAGCGACGCCGAAGGTGCCGCCGTCCTCGTAGATGGCGATGCTAGAGATACCGGACAGGTATCCCGTGGTGTTCGCCGCACCTTCGCCGATGGTGTGCTCCTGGTAGTGATAGGTAAGAGTGAACAAGATGCGATCCGTAAGGTCGTAGGCCGCGGTGAGGTTGTTCGTGATGAACTTCTGGCCGAAGAAATCAAACAGCGGCGTGGCGACGCTCGGGCTGCCTTCAAAAGTAGAAGTTGGCTTGCCCGTGGCCGGGTTGATTGGAGTATTGAACACCGTGGTGGTTAACGCCGGACTATTGATGTTCGGGGTTGCGGAAGTCACGGTGGTTAGACTCGTCATGTTGGCAACTCCCGGCTGGTGCACATTCGAGTAGTCGATCTGCTCGGAGATGCTGAGCTTTTTCAGCGCCTGCCAAGTCACGCCGTAGTCGGCGGCGATCGCTTCCCGCTTGGCCTTGGCGTTTCCGGCATACGTGGTCTCGCGGTTCGTTCCCGCCAGACCCTGGAAGTCGTCGTAGTAGTTCGGCAGGCTCGTGTTCGCGTAGGTGTAGCGAACGTTGCCGTTCATCGCAACGTTCTTGATGCTGGAGCTTTGAAACCGGAAGATTTCGGTCGGGAAGATTTCGCGGGTTGGCTGGGAACGCGAATAACTGGTAATCACATTGCACGCCGGATCGACGATGGGTAGACCGTTCGGAGTCTGCGCCGGGGAGATGGGGGCGGGTCCAACGCCGGGGTTGCAGGTGATGCCGACCGGACTGTTGATCGGATTGTCGTAGCTCTGGAGCACTGCGACCCTTTTTCCGTTCGCCTCCTGCAGGTTGAAATACTGGGGCGCCATGCTGAAATAGGAATCGCCCTTGTAGTGAGTGACCTGCTCTTCATAGGTCAACCGGGTCCGCGATACGGGCTTCCATTCGGCCGATCCCGTCCAGTCATCGGTGCTGTTTCGCTGATACTCCTGCAGCAGCACGTCGTTGTAGCCGCCAACAAAATAGCCGCTGGGCGTCAGGCTCGGACCCTCGAAGACGTTCTGCGAGTAGCCGGCGCGGAAAGTCACCTTCGACAGCGGAAGCAGTGTAACGTTGGTGTCCGTCATGCGGCGCACGGAGTTGTTCATAAACGGCGACTCCGTCACCTGCGGCCACGCGTAGGAACCCGTCGGCGCCGCGGCGGGACCGATTGGAATCGACTGGCCGGGCGGAAGGTTCGGATTGCCCAGCAGGTTGTAGTCGAAGTACTGGCGGTCACGGCGGAACAGGCCGGAAAAGTCGTAGAGATCGCCCTTGGAAAAGTCCAGCTTGGCAATGTCGTTCGGATCGCCGCCGAGCCCGCTGGTAAAGGCTTTCAAGCGATCGAAGAGGGTGTTCTTCGTATTCGGCAGCGCGCGCAGCTCAAAGGTCTCGCCCAGTATGCGCGGACCGGTCTGCTGGTTGACCAGAGTGTCGTACATGGCACCGCTGCCGTCGACATTGGCCACATGTCCGCCCAGATCGATAGACTCATGAAGCGTATAGCCGTCCGGAGCGGTCTGGTGAGACACAAATATTGGAAGCTGCGCGACGGCAGTGCCCGCCGTCAAGCCCAAAATGGCTGCGGCCATGCCCCTGACAATGCATCGGGCCGCCGCAAGAGAGCGCTTTTCACTCAACAGCCGGGAAATCCATCTTGGGTCCATCATTAAAACCCTCACTTGAAAAACATTGCTCGTCGAGACCTTGAATCCCTACGCGCAATCGAAACGCGGCCCGCCCCTCCGCAATTCTCCAGGCGCGCTGCAATCCATGACTCCTACCTGAGGAACGCCGCATTCATGTTCGAGCCATGAATATAGGTATGGCAGTTCGTACAAGTTATGGTTTCCGACGACCCCGCGCTCATTCCGTGAACCGTGTTGGCAGCTACGCCGCTGTGGCACTGGTTGCAGAGGGGGGCGATGGCTGGCATGTTCAGCAGGCGGGGGTTCTGGGAACCGTGCGGAGTGTGGCATCCCAGACATCCCTCGGCCTTGACCGCGACGTGTTCAAAGACGAACGGCCCGCGCGTCTCGGTGTGGCACTTGGTGCAGATCGCGTTCTGGTCGGCCGTGGACTTCACGTTGTTGGCTCCGAAGGTGCCGTGCACGTCGTGGCAATCGCTGCACGTGATCAAGCCTTCGTTCACCTTGTGGTGGAACGGCATATTGAACGCCGGCTTAGTGTCGGAGTGGCACTGGAAGCAAAGCGTAGGCTGCGCAACCTTCAGCAGGTTTTCTTCTTCCTTGCT
>Ga0302324_100019802_pt1 | contig 13193 bp, 11 predicted proteins | sample Palsa_T0_1_FD_201949 | JGI IMG/M metagenome (GOLD analysis project Ga0302324, IMG submission 201949) | Peat permafrost microbial communities from Stordalen Mire near Abisko, Sweden - Palsa_T0_1 | ecosystem: Environmental > Terrestrial > Soil > Palsa > Peat permafrost | place: Sweden: Abisko...
GCCGTCCATCCATGCGGGGGCTCTCGGCGGGGCGGGCGGCTCGGGGCGATACTCGTCGGCGACGTCGTAGGCGGGTTCGGCTATGTGTTGTTGGGGGTCGGACATTCCCTAAGTGACTTCCGGAGCGTAGTTTGCGTGGACGGTACGCTCTCGGCCAGCGCTCGAATTCCTATTCTAACCGATTCGAGATTCCTTCGCCATACCAATGCAGCCGCTCCAACCGAGAAACTGGCTCCTCAGCGCCGTTGACTTCCGTTACCGCCTGCGATTAGATGGCTGGGTCCCATTCCCGTGCCTCCCACACCCATCACCGCTCTCCACACGTCCCCTGAGGGCCCTGGCCTGCTCTATCCCGGCCAGGAACTCGCGGCTATGGACCACGCCGATAACTACCACCGTTGGATCCTGGACCTATTCCGGCCCTACCTCGGGCCTCGCGTCGCGGAAGTGGGCGCTGGCATCGGCTCGTTCTCCCGGATCATCCTGGAAACTCCTTCTGTGCAAGAACTTACCGCGCTAGAGCCGGCCGCCAATCTCTTCCCGATCTTGAATGACCGCTTGCAGGCCAACCCGCGCGCCCAGGCCCTGCCCATCTATCTGAACGCTTGGCAGCCCGCCGACGCACCCGATTCCATTGCCGCGGTAAACGTGATGGAGCACGTTCAGGACGACGAGCAGTTTCTGCGCGACGCCAACCGCACCCTCGCGCCGGGCGGCACGATTCTGCTGTTTGTGCCGGCCTTGCCGGCGTTGTATGGCAAGCTTGACGCCCAATTCGGGCATTTTCGACGCTACGTGAAGCCCGAACTAGCCGGAAAGCTCAAGGCCTCCGGATTCCACGTCGAGCGGCTTCACTACGTGAATTTCCCCGGAATCATGTCGTGGTTTTTCACCGCCAAGATTCTGCAGCGCACCACCATTCCCGCCGCCAGCGTGCAATTCTACGACCGGGTGGTGATTCCCGTCGTCCGGCGCCTCGAGGCTGTCGTGACGCCGCCGATCGGCCAGAATCTGGTCGCCGTCGGACGAAAATTGCAGCGCTAGGCGCTGCGGCTTGCCGGCCGCCAGTTCCCTATTACTTCCTCTCCACCAAGCCTACCGTCGCCAGGGTCTTATCCCACGAGACACTCAGCGTGCAAACATCGCCGGTCCGCTTCAGGTCGATGGTCATGTTCTCTACCGGCGGAGTAAATTGTGACGCCTTCATCTTCACGCGCACCAAATCGTTGGCTTCTCCCGGATACGGCGTGCCCCACTCGCCGGTCTTTTTGCTGACAATCAGCGTCCAGGCCTTTTCGGTTGGAATGGTAAACAGGGTGTAGCTGCCTGCCGGCACGTTTTGATCGCCCACCAACAGGTTCGTATCGATCACGAAAGTAGTGGCTTCGTTGGCGCCGGTGCGCCACGGCTGGCCGAAGGGGACCAGGTCGCCGAAGATTCTGCGGCCGTTCACACGCGGGCTGGAGTAGTCGACGTGCACCGTCTTGCCGTCGGTAAAGCTGCAATCGGCTTTCGCCGGCGGGCTTGGCCGCTTCGATTTATCCTGCTGTGCGCGGTCCGCTGGCGCCGCCATCGCAAAGGCGAACAAGAGCGCGGTACAAAGCCATGAGTTCTTGGTCATGTTTTTCTCTCCTGAATTGAAATCGAGCGTCGGGGCAAACGAAGTATATCGCTTCGCAACCGCAAACCGAATTTTGAATTTGCGCTCGCCGGATGCCTCCCCGCGCCAGGCGCCGGCGCCAAGGTTTGCAGCCTGGCGTGGCTTTGCAGTAAACTTCGCTTTCCACATCCACACTGGCAAGGATTGCTACATCGCGGCCTCTGCCACGGTCCGTTTCCAAGCCGCAGCAAAGATCGGGATTAGCCGGCCGATTCGGTATCTATCCTTCGCAACGCAGGGGAGAAAGCACGATGCTGGTAGTGATGCAGGCACACGCTTCGGAAGAACAGGTTCGCGCCGTTTGCGCGCGCATCGAATCGTTCGGCTTTAAGGCCCATCCCATTCCTGGCTCGGTACGCACCGCCATCGGAATCACCGGGAATTCCGGTTTCGTGGACCTCGGCACAATTGTTTCCATGCCGGGGGTGGTGGATTGCATCCCGGTAAGCAAGCCCTACAAGCTGGTTAGCCGCGACGTGAAAGAAGAGAACACCGTAGTTCGGGTGCCTACGCCTTCCGGCGACGTCACCTTCGGCGGCCCCGCGGTAGCCATGGTTGCCGGGCCTTGCGCTGTCGAGTCCCGCGAACAGGTTTTCGCCATCGCCGAGCGCACCAAGGCGGCGGGAGTTCATCTTTTTCGCGGCGGAGCTTATAAGCCGCGCACTTCCCCGTATGCCTTTCAGGGGCTGGGCGAGGCCGGTCTGAAGCTTCTAAAAGAAGTGCGCGATGAGTTCGGTCTGGGCATCGTCACCGAAGCCATCGATAACGAAAGCCTCGCCCTGGTGGAAAAATACGCCGACGTAATCCAGATTGGCGCCCGCAACATGCAGAATTTTTCGCTCCTCAAGAGCGCTGGCCGCGCTCGCAAACCGGTCCTGCTCAAACGCGGAATGTCCGCCACGCTCGATGAATTTCTGATGGCTGCTGAATACATCATGGCCGAAGGCAATTACAACGTGATCCTGTGCGAGCGCGGCGTGCGCACCTTTTCCGACCACACCCGCAATACGCTCGACCTTAGCGTGGTTCCCGCGGTGCAGCGCCTGAGCCATCTTCCGGTGGTGGTCGATCCCAGCCACGGCACCGGACGCCGCAACAAGGTGCTGCCGCTTTCGCGCGCCGCCGTCGCTGTAGGCGCGGACGGCCTGTTGGTCGAAGTCCATAACGATCCCGACCGCGCGCTTTCCGACGGACCACAATCCATCCTTCCGGCGGAGCTCGATCGCCTGGTGGACGAAGTCCGGCAGATCGCCCAAGTCCTGCATCGCTCGCTGAATTAGGGCGGCGCGGCGCGGAGGCCTGCGACAGAACCGAATCACCACCAAAGCCTGCGCGGCATATCGTGGAAATAATCACCCAAAACGAAGAGAGGGCCGGCCTCCGCCGGATACTAAGCGGCCGGATCATTTTTGTCTTGGTCGTTCTGTTGGTATTTGCAGGCATCGAGATCCTGCGCGAGCGGCGTCCCACTTTTCTGCGTTCCGGCGTGCGCCTGAACGCCTACATCGGCAATATTGACGACGGCACGGTGACCGTGGTCGATTTGGTGCGTCTGGCGCCAGCCGCTACCGTACCGGTAGGCCCCGATCCCAGCGGCATCCGCGCCAATCCCAAGCGCAACGAAATTTGGGGCGTGAGCTCCAGCGGCGGTTACGTTTGGGTGCTCGACGTCCGCACTTTGCAGGTCACTCGCATTTCCGCCGGCCGCAGCCCCTTTGCCATCGACTTCTCCGCCGACGGCACCCGCGCCTACGTCGCAGCATCCGGTTCGGATGCCATCGTGGCCATCGATACACAAACGCACTCCGTCGTGGCTCGCGGCCGCGCCGGCCGCCGGCCATGGATCGCGCGCGTCACCCCAGACGGCAAGGATTTGCTAGTGAGCAATCGCGACGATTCCACCGTGTCGCTGTTGGATGCCTCTACCCTGGTATCTCGCGCGGTCATCCCTACCGGGCCGGACCCCGAGCAGGTGGCCATCCTGCCGGACGGTTCCAAAGCATTTGTCAGTTCTGGCAGCCGCCCGCAAGTTTCGGTAATTGATTTGCGGCACGACGTGCTCCAGGCAAACCTCTCCCTGGGCGGAAATCCCAGCGATCTGATCCTCAAGCCCGACGGCGGCGAACTTTATATTCCATGCCCCGAAACGCACGGGATGGTGGTCGTCGATACTTCCACCAATGAAGTCGGCGACTACGTACTACTCGGCCTGCGGCCTACCAGCGCCACCTTTTCCGTCCTTCCAGGGATTCTTTATGTATCGGACTCCGAGGCTTCCCACATCGTTCCCATCGCCATCGACGCCCGCCAGGTCGCACCTCCCATTTCGGTCGGCCAAGGTCCCGGCGCTTCCCTAATCACGCCCGGTGGCGACATGTTGTTGGTCGTCGATCAGATCTCCGACGATCTCGCGGTGGTCCGCTCCCTGGCCAGTTCGAGCACCGGCGTTTCTTCGCCACCCGGCGGGCTGATCACCCTGATACCGGTCGGGCGCCACCCGCGGGACCTGGCGGTGAAGATGTTCTGAGGCCCGAGACGGCGGCAGCCAGCTCGGCAGCTCGCCGGTGAAGTTCCTGCAGCGACAGCACCAATCGAATCTCCGTCCGGTTGCGCTCGCCGCTTCTAGCGCCAGATGCTCCGCAAATGGCCCTATTCACGTCATCTGGTGACCCTTGCGCCGCGACGGTTTTCCAGGTGCACGACAGGCTTTGCACACCGAGACGTGTCCGATCGCGCGGTCAGCTTCCTTGGCGGTACAAACCCAGTAGATCAGCTGCATATGTGCCTCCCGGCAACTTCTAGAAAGTTCAAGGATCGCTTTAATTGCTCGCCTCTAACGTCAGCGTCAGGCTCAGAATCCGGCTGGTTCCCTGCGTTGTGCCGGTGACCGTCAACGTGTACGTGCCGGCGGGGGTCCCCAGCGTCGGAGTGGGAGTGGTGGTGGGAACTGCCGATGCACCCGGAGAGGCTAACTAGCGCAACCGCCACCAACAACGTGCTGGCCGCGCGCAAAACTCGCCACTTCCGAGGCCTCCGCCTGCGCCAGCACCAAAGCGCTGTGGCGAGGACCAGAATTGTCCAAGCCAGTTGTGGGCCCCGCGACGTGCCCCGCCGGAAAACCACCCACCGCCGCCAGGGCGCATCGCGGCTACTGGAAAGGCTTCCGGCTTGGGTGGCGACGCTCACACCAAATGGCACCGCAGCCGCGCTCACGTCCAATGCCGAAGCGGGCACCGTGCATGTAGCCTTTGCCGGCGCCCCAGCGCACGCGATGGAAACGTTTCCGCTGAATCCATTTATCGGCGCCACCGAGAGGCTGTAGGTGGCCGTCTGCGATGCCGTCACCGAAGCGGACCCGGCGCTACCGTTCACAACGGTTATGGAGTAGTCGCTGCTCGCCCCAGCGAGCACGGTGGTGGCCGGGCTGCCCGTTCCCAGATAACTCAGGCTCAGACTTCCTACGCGCGATCTCCCGACGCGGCGGGCTGGAACTGCACGTTCACCATGCAGGAAGGTCCAGCCGCCAGGGTGGTGCTGCAACTGTTCGTCGCCTGAAAGTCTCCGGCGTTGGTTCCGCCAAAGGTAAGTTGCAACCCGGAAACCGGTGCCGCAGACGTATTCGTAACCGTTGCGATCAGCGGAGTGCTTACCGTCCCAACCAACTGAGCGGGAAATGTGAGCGAAGCCGGCGCCAGCGTAAGCAGCGGTACCTGTCCGGTGCCGGATAGCCGCACGAATTGCGGACCGGGCACCGCGTCATCGGCAAACACCAGGGTTGCGGCCTGATTTCCCGCTACCGTCGGTTGCGCGCGCCCGCGTGCTCAGCGGCACACCGGAATGCCAGCGGCGTGGATTGTTTCCCCGAAAATAATTCGCGTGCGCCGGCAGCACGTCTTCCGCTCGCCACTTCAGATTGCTCCGGGTATGCAGCAACCGCAGTTCCAGCCCCCTGCCGTGCCCTGCGCGTGACCCTAACCTCCAGGCGATCCCACGGTCGGTCAACAGCACCGTCGCATCATTGGCGGCGGATGCGAATTGCACTCCAGGCTCTTCCTGTCCGCGATTCGCCGCGAGCACTCGTGGCAAAGAGTGCGGCGCGGCGTGTGGGAAGCTGTGCGGTACGGCACTAGGCAAGGCCTGTGGCGCGCGTGGGACGGCGAGCGGCAGGGCGAGTGGCGCAGCGCGATCGCGATCCATACGGGCCAGCGGATAAGGCCAACTTCGATCGAAGAAGGCCCAGCGCACCATCCGGCCGGCGCAACACGCGATGACCATAACGCTGCACAGAAATAGACGCTTTCTCAAGATGCCTCCGGCGAACCGGGCACACTGGCATAGATCGAAAGTCGCGACGCCATCTCGCCGGACCGTAAGATCGTGCTTTTCTCAGGTCCCGGATAAGGTTCCGCGCGGTTTCAGATTCGAAATCAGGGCGTTCATTGCCGCGGAGTGTAAGCGATTGTTTCCAACCAGTGAATTCGGAGAACTACGCAGTGGGCATCCGAGATTTTCCTTACGGGAGTGAGCTATCAGCAGAAAAACGCAGGATCGAGTTTTATTTGAACTTAGGCGGAAGCGATAGGCCAGGCGAAAACATCTTCGCCCAGAGGAATTTCGAGGTATCCAGACGACGGCACTACATCCACCGGCAGGCCGTTCTTCCATACACTCACGCTAAGCTGCAGCGATTTCCGGTTTTCGGCCCCCAACAATTCCCGCGAAAAGCTAGCTTCGATGATCTTCCCCGCGGCCGCGGCCACTTTCCCCTCGGGGTTCTCGCCGTCATCGATGGATATCCCGGTCACCCGGATCCCCGCCAGCCGCACGGTAACGAGCTTCTCCCGCGCGTCCCAGAACGTAAATCGCAGCTCGCATTCTCCCGGCCCGGAGATATCCGCGCTCAACAGTTCGAGCCGAACGAAAAACCGATCTTTCGAAAACCCATACGACAGTCCCGAAAAGATTCCTGCGCCGGGATGCAGCGCGCCGCTGCGGTGATCGACGCTATAAGTCCCTGCCCCCAGCCATTCAAAATAGCTGGTCTCCCGCCCATCCACCTGGACGTCCAGGTAATGCGCCGGCGGCTCGCGCCTCCCGTTTTGCGGCGTCTTTTTGATCGGCTGGGCCAGCGCGTTCGGCGCTTCCCGGCCCAGCGCGGCGTAGACTTCAGAAAGATGCTTGCGATACAGCGAATCGAATTCCGGATCATTCGCGGTGCTGTGCTCCGGACCGTACCACCAATCCCAGTCGCTGCCCTCCGCCACTAATATCGATTCATATGCCCGCGCCAATTGTTCCGCGGATGGCGCGCCCGGGGTGTTGTCTTTCGCCTGCCGCGCCGCTTCTTCATATACTCGCCGCGCGTCCCCCAGCAATTCCCAGGCGCGGACGTCTTCCCCATCCCCAATCCACACGTCGAAATTCGCGTTGATCCACGAACCGGGGAAGATATGATCCAGCACCGGCATTTCGTCGGCTGCAGCGATCGCTTCGCTGGCCGTAAGCGCGCGGATGTCTGGGTCGTGCCGCACCAAATCGTAAAAGCGGCGCAGGAATTCCCTTCCGTTCTTGTCGTAATATTCCCACGCGTTTTCGCCGTCCAGAATCACCGCCAGCGTCACTGCTTTCTGCGCCGCGGTGCGCTCGCCCACCGCGCGCACCCGCCGGTGGAAATCCTCCGCGGCGCTTCGCGCATCCATGCGGCTGTAGACGAATCCGATCAGATCGGAAATGTAGTGGTCGCGAAAGAATCCCGCGATTTCGTCGCCGCCATAGCGGATTTTCCACGGGGTGTACAGCGCTTCCGCGTTCTGCGGAAAGCCGCTGTCGTCGCGCCCGAATCCCAGACCGCGACTGCGCCCCAGCACCCCTTCATCCGTGGCGAACCAACGAAACCCCATCTCCGCCGCCATCAGCACCACCGGATCCGAGACCGAGCCCTCCGAAGGCCACACACCCGCCGGCAATTGACCGAACGTCTTCTCGTGGAACGCGCGGGCCCGCATCAGTTGCTCCCGCGCGTCCTCCGGCCGTCGAAACGGCGGATACGGCAGCGGCGTGTGGGGATTGGATGTTCGCGCGATGTCGGTGTCGCACAACAACGGCAAGATGGGGTGGTAGAACGGTGTTGCCGATATTTCAATCTGCCCGCGCTTCGCCGCGCTGCCATATTCCGGCAAGACGCGCCCAAGCAACTCCATCTGCTTTTCGCGCAAGGCCTGTTTGTCGCCTTCCGTGTAGCCCTCGCCCTTGGCCGAAAGCGCGCTCACAACCGGATCGTGCGCCAGGTATTCTTCGTCCATCCACGCGATCTGCGAGAGCACCTGTAAATCCCGCCAGTCCTGCACGCCCAGTTGCGCGATCGACGCGTCCAGCCCGGAGGATTGGTAGCCGTCGAACAATTGCCCGAACCGCGGCCATCGTCGCACTAGATGCTCGAGATTGGCCTGAAAGGCGCGCAATAGAATTTCGCGCCGCTGCTCGCGCGTCAAATCGTTCGACGCCGTGAACGCCAGATCGAACCACGGCTCCCGGAAATTCCCGCTCGCGTATTCCTGAATCTGCGCGGCCAGCGACGGCACCATGTTGAAGGTCATGTGGACTTCCGGGAATTCCTCCAGGATCTTCACCATGCCCCAGTAATCCTTCAGTGCGTGCAGCCGCGTCCAGGGCAGGAAGTAGGTCCGCGTGGCGGGGTCTTTGTACTCCGGCTGGTGCATGTGCCAGATCAATACCAGGTTAACGGGATTCACGGGCCGATGCTCTCCAATCGAACTCCGGTGCTCGTGCTAGAATGGCCGTGCGCTACCATGCGCATCCTCGACCGATACATCTTTCGCGAAGTCCTTTCCCACACTGTGCTGGGCCTCGCCGTTTTTACGTTCGTATTTTTCATCCCGCAACTGGTGCGCCTGATGGACCTGATCGTGCGCCATGCGGGCGGCGCAGGCCGTATTACCCTGCTGTTCCTAAGTTCCCTGCCTCCGATACTGGTGTTTACGCTCCCGATGGCGGCTCTGGTCGGAGTCTTGATTGCTCTGGGGCGGCTCTCGGCGGATAGCGAAATCGTGGCGCTTCACGCGCTCGGTATCGGCATGCGGCGCCTGCTCTTGCCGGTCGGCGCGCTGGCGGCCATCGCGGCGGCTCTCACTTTGAGCATTACCATTTGGCTGGGGCCCGCGTCGCTGCGCACTCTCCATCGGCTCGAACTTCAGCTCCAGTCCTCGCAGGTTCCTTTTGCGGTGCAGCCCCGGGTGTTCGACGAGCGCTTTCCGAACACGGTCCTCTACGTCGAAGACGTTTCAGCCACCGCGGCCCATTGGCGCGGCGTTTTCCTCGCTGAAACCGGCTCCGCCACCGGCATGCGCATCACCCTGGCGGAGGACGCCATCGTGGTCAACGACCCGGCCAACAACCAATTCGAACTGCATCTGCGCGGCGGCAGCACCCACGAATTCGATCCGCACGACCCGCTTCGTTATAACGTTAGCACGTTCGGATCGAGCGACTTGCCGATTGCCATCAGCAGTTCCGAACGTGCAACGCCGTCCCTTTCCGATGCAGAACTGCCGGTGGCGGCACTGCTCAAAATTTACGGCCCTGGCTGGCGCGATTCGCGCATCGAATTCTACCGCCGCCTGGCCTTTCCCGCCGCCTGCCTGGTGTTCGCGATGCTCGGCGTTTCCGCTGGTATTCGACCCCGGCGCGGAGGCCGCGCCTCCGGCCTGGTGCTCACGCTGCTGCTCATCGCCGGCTATTACATGCTGCTGCTCGTCGGCATCCGCCTGGCCCAGCAAGGCCTGTTGCATCCGGCGGTGGGGGTGTGGGCCGCAAATATTATCACCACCATTTTTGCGATTACATTGTTTCGCCGGGTGGAGCACGGCGGCAAGCAGAGCTACATCTCGCGCATGTGGGAACAATTGGCCGCCAAGCGGAGCGTCGCCAAGTCTCGCGCCACGCCTCCCCCTGCGAATGACGGCGGAGGGATGGCCGCCACGGTGAGCATCCCGCTGGTGTCGTCGCTGGGCCGCCGAGCGGCGCAGAAAGCCGGAATGAATGGCTTTCCGCTGCTGGTGGACGTGTACGTGTTTCGCAGTTTCATTTCCTATTTCGCGCTGGTGCTGGCCGGCTTCGTCCTGGTGTTCGACGCGTTCACGCTGTTCGATCTGCTGGCCGACATTTCGAGGAACCATGTGCCGAGCTCGGTGGTGCTCTCCTATCTTGGCTATCTGGTGCCATTGCTCGTCTACCAACTCACACCGCTGGCGGCATTGGTGGCGGTGCTGGTAACGCTCGGGGTGATGGCCAAAAACAACGAAGTGGTGGCGTTCAAGGCCAGTGGCGTGAGCCTGTACCGGCTGAATCTCCCTTTGTTATTGACCGGTTTGCTGCTGGCGGTGGGCATGTTTGCCATGGACAACACTTACCTGCCCTATGCCAATCGCACCCAGGACGCTTTGCGCAATCAGATCAAGGGGCGGCCCGCGCAGACCTATTTTCAGCCCGCCCATCAGTGGATCTTCGGGCAAGGATCGAAGCTCTTCAACTACGACCTTTTCGATTCCGACCACGATTTGTTCGGGGGCTTGAGCGTCTTCGAGCTGGATCCCAAAACATTCCAATTGCGCCGCCGCATCTTCGCCGACCGCGCGGTGTGGGAGCCGAAACTGGGCGTCTGGATTCTGGAAAATGGCTGGGTGCGCGACTTCGACCACGAAAGAATCACCCGCTATCTTCCCTTCGAAGTGCTTTCGCTTTCCGAGATCACCGAGCCCCCTTCTTATTTTCGCCGTGAAGTGCGCCAGTACGATCAGATGAACTGGTCCGAGCTGCGCACGTATATTGCCGGCCTGCGCCAGGCGGGGTTCGACACATCGAGGCTGACGGTGCAGTGGCATATGAAATTCGCGTTTCCGATGATCGCGGTAATTATTATTTTCCTGAGCGCGCCGTTTGGATTCCTGGTGGGGACGCGCGGGGCGATCGGCGGGCTGGCGTTGGCGGTGGCCATCAGTGTAATTTACTGGTCAATGGCGCGGTTGTTCGAGGCCATGGGCGCGGTGGGCCAGTTGCCGCCGCTGCTGGCGGGATGGTCGCCGGATGCGATTTTCCTTTTTCTCGGCGCGTACTGCTTTTTGAAGATGCCGACGTAGAAGCGCGGGCGCAGCCGTGACGCCGGCACGCGCTGCGGACCGCGCGAATCGCCCGTCACCGCGCTTGCCACTTCGCGAACAGGAGCCTGAAAGCGACATGCCTGACCTCACCCACGAAAAGAAAGCCGCCGCGCACGCCGGCATTCACTACATCGAGTCCGGCATGGTGGTGGGCCTGGGCAGCGGCTCGACGGCTTCGGAATTTATCAAGCTGCTCGGAGAACGGGTGCAAGCCGGTCTGCAGATTCGCGGCATACCCACTTCCGCCAACTCGCATAGGCTGGCCACCAGCCTGGGCATCCCATTGGTCACGTTCCGGGACGTCTCGCAAATCGACGTCAGCGTCGATGGCGCGGACGAAATCGATCCGCACCTGCGACTGATCAAGGGCCACGGGGGCGCGCTGCTGCGCGAGAAAATCGTCGCCACCGCTACCCGGCGGTTCGTGGTGATCGCCGATCACACCAAGCTGGTGACGGTGCTGGGCACGATGGCGCTGCCGGTGGAGGTGATCTCGTTCGCCGAACCGCTGTTGATTCGAAGAATTTCCGCGCTAGGCGCCGACGTAGCCCTGCGTTTGGAGCCCGACGGAAAACCCTTCATTACCGACGAAGGCAATCACATCCTCAATTGCGAATTTGGCGAAATCCGCGACCCTGAAAAGCTAGGGGCCGAACTCGACCACATTCCCGGAATCGTGGAGCATGGGCTGTTCGTGGGCCTGGCCACGGTGGCCCTGGTAGCGGACAACGATGAAGTGAGCGAGCACCTCCGCTAAACGCTGCGTATAAAAAAAACTTCGTACCCGCTGCAGCTCGACTCCTCTATGCCACTTAAAATAAAGAAGTTATGAGCTCCGATCTTTTAATTTATCTCGATTTGTAAGACTCGATTCAGATTTTGTATGACGCTCACAATAAAGAGCTTACAAGTTCTGAAGTACAAGTTTGACGTGAAGTGAAGGATGGCGTCCGTAGCCTGAAGTGGTTAGGGGCTCTTGATTCGGAGGTGTGGCTTTAACTTTAATTCTGGAGGGTTGATTACGACTTCAGACTTTACTTTCGTTTCTACTTTGTCGCGGTGCCTGGCTCGCTTACGTTGTCCCCGGTGCGGCTGCGGCCGCTCTGGGGGATCAGCGAGCGAATCTTCTGAATCACCAGGTCGGTTCCTACCTGGTTGTAGCCGCCTTCGGGGAGAATAATGTCCGCGTTCCGCTTGCTGGGCTCAACAAACTCTAAATGCATGGGCCGGACTGTTGCTAGGTACTGCTTCACCACCGACTCCATGGTGCGACCGCGATCCCGGATGTCCCGCCCCAAGCGGCGAATGAATCGCAGATCGGCATCGGTATCGACAAATATCTTGATGTCCATCAGTTCACACAGGCCGGTATTCTCGAATATCAGTATGCCTTCGAGGATAATCGCCGGGCGCGGCTCGAGCCGGACAGTTTTGGTTAGCCTGCGATATTCAGTGAAATCGTAGGATGGGCGGTCGATTCCGAGGCCCGAGCGCAGCCGCCGGACATGCTCGATCAGCAGCGGCGTATCGAATGCGTCGGGATGGTCGAAGTTTACTCGCTTGCGGTCTTCCAGCGAGAGTTCTGGGAAGTCTTTGTAGTAGTGGTCCTGCTGGAGGACCAGCACGCTGGACCGCGCGAACGCGTCGATGATTCGGTCGGTGATGGTGGTCTTGCCCGAACCGGTCCCACCGCAGATGCCGATAATCAGCGAGCTGGCCCGTCCCAATGCGCCCCCAGTAGTCAGCGGCTTTCTCTCTTGCCAGAAAATGCGCTACTTCTTGCGCCCCTTTTCTTCCAAAACCGCCTGCGCGGCGGCCAATCGGGCTACCGGCACGCGGAACGGGGACGCGCTCACGTAGTCCATTCCGACTTTGTGGCAGAAGCGCACACTTTCCGCGTCTCCGCCATGCTCCCCGCAAATGCCCACTTTGAGCTTGGGGCGCGTTTTTCTGCCGCGCTGGATGCCTATTTCGATCAGCTGGCCGACGCCTTCGACGTCCAAGCTCTGGAACGGGTCGCTCTTGAAGACCCCTGCCTTCTTCTCGTCCACGTAATCGGGCAAGAATCTTCCCGCGTCGTCGCGGGACAGGCCCATAGTGGTCTGGGTGAGGTCATTGGTGCCGAAGGAAAAGAACTCGGCCACTTCGGCAATCTTGTCTGCGGTGAGCGCGGCCCGTGGCAGCTCGATCATGGTGCCGACCAAATACTCAAGCTTCACCTTAGACTTGGCGATGATCGCATCGGCCACACGCCTTGTGGCTTGTTCAAGTATCTGCAATTCCTTACGATCGAGCACCAGCGGGATCATGATCTCCGGAAGCACTTTAACTTTAGCCTTCTGGCATTCGATCGCCGC
>Ga0302324_100019803_pt1 | contig 13193 bp, 13 predicted proteins | sample Palsa_T0_1_FD_201949 | JGI IMG/M metagenome (GOLD analysis project Ga0302324, IMG submission 201949) | Peat permafrost microbial communities from Stordalen Mire near Abisko, Sweden - Palsa_T0_1 | ecosystem: Environmental > Terrestrial > Soil > Palsa > Peat permafrost | place: Sweden: Abisko...
CCGATGAAGGCGGCGCTGGTCAACTACATCAGCCAGCTCGCGAAGGAACTCGGCCCGGAGGGGATCCGCGCGAACGCGGTGTCGCCGGGCCCGATCTACATCGAGGGCGGCTCGTGGGACCGGATCAGGCAGAAGAAGCCGGACTACTACGAATCCAACAAGGCCCGGCACCCGTCCGGCCGGTTCGGCCGCGCCGACGAGGTCGCCAACGTGGTCGCCTTCTTGGCCAGCCCGATGGCGTCCTGGGTCACCGGGCAGAACCTCGTGGTGGACGGATCGTTCACCCACCGCATCGGCTACTTAGATGCGGCCAGACTACGCACCGGGCCTGCCTGACGGCCTTGACCTGCTCGGTCCCGACTTCCAGGCCAACCCCGCGGCCATCTACGAGCAGCTGCGCCGCTCCGGAGCGGTCCACTATCTGCCGCAGCACGGCTGGTATCTCGTCACCAAGGCCGAGACCGCCCGCGAGGTGCTGCGCGACGCCGAACGCTTCTCCTCCCGGGTGCACAAGCACACCCAGCCGCCCGCCGAGGTGGCGGATGAGGTCGCGCGGATCCGGGCGCAAGGCTGGCCCTACACGCCCGCCCTCGGCACCAACGACCCCCCCGACCACACCCGGATGCGCCGGCTCGTCCAACGTGCCTTCACCCCCCGGTCACTAGCCTGGATGGAGCCGCTGGTCCGGCAGACCGCGACCGAACTCGCCGCGGCGCTACCTGACGGTGCCGAGCTGGACTTCCTGGCGGCCTTCGCCGAGCCCTTGCCCGTCTGGGCCATCTCGCGGGTTCTCGGGCTGCCCGAATCGCGCCGTGGCGACATCCGCCGATGGTCGGTGGCCGCGGCCGCCTCGATCGGCGGAATGCCGGAGGCAAAGGCATGGATCGAGAACGAGCACACCTTGCTGCACTACCAGCAGACTATGGCCGCCGAGATTGAGCAGGTCCGCCAGGCACCCCGGGAAGGCCTGCTGTCCACACTGGTGCAGGCGGCGGACAACCCGGCACCCGGCGAGGAGCCGATTCCGATGGCGCAGCTGCTGACCCTGCTGCGCGAGCTCGTGATCGCCGGCAATGAAACCAGCGGGAAGCTGATCACCGAGATCGTCCGGCTCTTGGACACCAAACCCGGTGAATGGGACCGCATCCGCAGCGAACCCGAACGAGCGCGGCCGGTGGTGGAGGAGGCGCTGCGCTGGGCGAGTCCATCCCAGACCGCGTTCCGCCGGGCGACCGCCGACACGCAGCTCGCCGGTGTCGACATTCCCGCCGGCTCGGTTCTGGTGGTCTCGTTCGCCTCGGTGAACCGGGACGAGGACGGCTACCCCGAGGCGGACCGCTTCGACCCCGATCGTGACGGACTGCAGCAGCACCTGGCCTTCGGGATGGGCAAGCATGCCTGCGTCGGAAACCCGCTGGCCCGGATGGAAGCCGTGATCGCCATTCAGGTACTCGCGCAGCAGATCGACACCCTGGCGGTGATCCACCCTGAGCAGTTGCGCTACAACGCCAGCTTCATGGTCCGCGGCCTGCTCGAGCTGCCGGTGCGGGTGCGCCGCCGTGCGGGCGCGTAGGCTTCGCCCGTGCCGCAGACACCGCTGATCCTCGTCACCAACGACGACGGGCTGCTCTCACCCGGACTGCACGCGGCCGCGGAGGCCGTGGCGGACCTGGGTGACCTGCTCCTCGCCGCGCCCGCCACGCAGCAGACCGCCATGAGCCGTGCCTTCGTGCGGGACGCGGACTCCGGCGTCGTCGAGCGGGTCGAGCTGAATATCGCCGGGCGCACCGTGCCCGGGTACGCGATCAGCGGCTCACCGGTGATGGCCGTGACGCACGCGGTTCTCGAGCTTGCCGACAGGCCGATCGGACTGTGCGTCAGCGGGATCAACTACGGCGAGAACATCGGCGGCACCATCGGTGTCAGCGGCACCATCGGCGCCGCGCTTGAGGCGGAGGCCTACGGTATCCCGAGCATCGCCACGGCGATCACCGCGCAAATCAGCGAGTGGCGCAACTTCGGTACCGTCGACTGGACCGCCGCCAGGTACTTCACCCGCCTGCTGGCCCAGCAGGTGCTCGACGAGGGCCTGCCGGACGGGGTGTCGGTGCTGAACCTCAACGTGCCCAGAAGCGCGACGACCCGGACGGAGCTGCGCAAGACGGTACAGAGCCGCCAGCCCTACTACGTCCGCAGCCGGCCGAGCTCGGACCGCCGGCTCGACGAGCCGTTTCAGTTCGCCGTCGAGGCCGTCGTCGACTGGGATCACCTGGAGCCCGGGACGGATATCGAAGCGGTCGTCCGCGACCAGGTGGCATCGGTCACCCCGTTGACGTGGCGGATGACCGTGGACACCGACTGGGAGCCACGAAAAGCAGCTGGTGGCTAACCACAACGCCGAGGTGGCCTGGCGGAGCGCCGACCAACTCGGCGAGGGGCCGGTCTGGGACGACAGGCGTCACTTGCTGTACCGCGTCGACCCGGTCGCCGGGGCCGTCTTTTCCCTCGATCCCGGCGCCGGTACCGAACGTCGCTACGAGATCGGCTGTCCTATCGGCTGCCTCGCGCTGCGCGACGACGGCGACGGTCTGCTCCTAGGCCTGCGGGACGGGTTCGGGCGGCTCGACCTTGATGACGGGACCGTCAACCTGGTGGCCGCCGTAGAGCATGACACGGCACTGATGCAGCTGAACGACGGCGGCTGCGATCCCGCCGGACGCTTCTACGCCGGCAGCATCGCCCGCGACGCCTCGCCGGGACTGGGCACGCTCTACCGCTACGAGCCCCCCGGCGCCGTGTCCGCCCTCGTGACCGGTATCGGCGTCAGCAACGGCATGGCGTGGGACTCAGCCGGCACGACGTTTTTCTTCGTCGACAGCCTCGAGCAGCGCGTCGACCGGTTCCGCTACGACCCGGCAGGCGGCACACTGGCGGACAGGCAGCCCGCGTTCGACGTTTCGGAGTTTGAGGGGATTCCCGACGGGATCGAAATCGATGCCGAGGACTGCCTGTGGGTGGCGTTCTGGCGGGGTGGCGCGGTTCGGCGGTTCACCGCCGGCGGCCGCATGCTCGAGGAAGTGCGTCTGCCCGTGCGACGCACCACCAGTTGCTGCCTCGGCGGCCCAAACCTCTCCACCCTGTTCATCACGACCGCGCGTCGCAGCCTCCGTGCCGTCGGCGACCCTGAGCCGCTCGGTGGTGCGATTTTCTCGCTCACCGTCGGCACGCCGGGTATAGCCGCGCGCCGGTGGCGGGCCGATGTGCGTAGCTGAAAGGACTGCTCTCGGCCCGCTCTGGCGGACTACGTGCGGGTTTCCGCGCCGAAGGCGGCGCGGTAGCGGCCCTCGGCGTCACGTACCGACTCGGTCCGGTCGACCCGGTACTTGGCGACGTGCGACGCACCCGACCCGTTCTCGTGCAGCGCGCGTTTGGTGGCGGCCATGTTCGGGTGGATAAAGTGCGCGGCGAGCGACTCCTCGTCGGCCCATCGCTCGAGGACCACGATCCGGTCGTCGTCAACGGTGTCGGCCGCGAAGGCGTAGTCGAGGCAACCCGGTTCTTCGGCCCGGGTTGCTGCCACGTAGGGGCGGAGAGCTTCGAGCAGTGCCCCGCGACGCAGCGGCTCGACCTCGATGGTGCCGACGATGAGAATCTGCATGGTCATCCTGTTCGTGTCGTTGACCGCCGTCCCGTCGGCCGGCTGACCGGCGGGACGGTTAGTCGGGGTTGCTTGCGGCGCCCGGCTGGTGGGCGGTCGCTGTGATCTCCAGGGCCTTTTTCACGTAGACGCGGTAGCCAAGCTCGGGCCGGTAGCCGTGAATCTCTGGCGTGTCCAGGCTGCGCATAAAGGACAGGATTTCCTTGCTGAACACCTGCCCGGGCACCAGCACGGGATAGCCGGGCGGATAGGGCGTGACGTAGGTGGTGGACACGACGCTGTCGCCGTTCTCCACGCACTGCTCGGCTTCCTCTTGGGTGAGGTACTCGCAGTAGTCGTCGATATAAGACAGGTAGAAGGCCCGCCGGATGTCGCCCTCGGGGGTGGTGGGCGGCCCACCGCCGCCGGCGAAGCTGGGGTGGAAGCCGCTGAAGTCGGGCAGCGGGGCGGACGGAGCGGTCAACCGCAGCACCGAACGTTCGTGGGCAGCGCGCTCGGCCGGGCTCATGTCGGCCACCTTGGCGTCAAGGTCCCGGGCGATGGCGACCAGGACCTCGATCAGGTAGGCCACCGAGCTGCGGGTCGTGCCGATGGTCGTCATGAACAGCACGGTGTTTCGTGAGGTCTTGTTGATCTGCACGCCGTAGCGATCCATCAGGTGGCTGCGCTTGAACGCGTCCCCGTTGATACCGGTGGCCCCGATGTAGATGGTGATCCGCGACGGGTCCAGCACGAACTCATCGTTCTCCCAGGCCTTGACCCAGTTCGCCAGGCCGGCCCGCAGCGGCTGGTCGATGCCCGTGGGCCGGTACTCGGCCGGGATCAGGTCGGCGGTGGTCAGGCAGCGCATGTACCGGCTCAGTAGCGGGTGGTTGTTAACGGCGTCGCGCAGCCGCATCGCGCTCTCGATCTGCTTGACCACCAGTTCGAAGCCCTCCAGCGCGGCCTGGCGGCGGCCCAGGTCCAGGGAGGCGAGGATCTGGTAGTTCGGCGAGGTGGAGGTGTGCGTCATGTAGGCCTCGTGGAAGTTGTCCTCCACCTTCTGGCTGAAGTCCTGGTCGAAGACGTGGATCATGGAGCCCTGCCGCAGCGAGGTCAGCGTCTTGTGGGTGGACTGAGTCGAGTAGACCCGGACCCGCGCCCGGGCCGGATCGGGCAGCAGTCGCCGCTCCAGCAGCACCTCGTCGTCCGCGGCGTCGACCGCGCCGACTTCGTTGAGGAACTCCTGATGTTGCTCGCGGTACTCCGGCAGCCGCAGCTTCTCCGCGAGCGTGCGTGCCGCCCGCATGGCGGTGCGCGGCCGGTAGACCGGGTGGAACCTGGCGAACGCGAACCAGGCCTCGTCCCACAAGAACACCAGGTCGGGCTTGATCGCCAGGCACTCCTCCATCACCCGCTTGACGTCATAGACGATCCCGTCGAAGGTGCAGTTGGTCAGCAGCAGCATCTTGACCCGGTCCAGCTTGCCGGCCTGCCGCAGCGCCAGCAGCTGGCGCTTGATCTCGCGCAGCGGCACCGCGCCGTACATCGAGTACTCATTCAGCGGGTAGGCCTCCAGGTAGCTCACCATGGCGCCGGCCAGCATCAGCCCGTAGTGGTGCGACTGGTGGCAGTTCCGGTCGACTAGGACGATGTCGCCGGGCTTGACCAGCGCCTGCACCACGATCTTGTTGGCCGTGGAGGTTCCGTTGGTGACGAAGAAAGTCTGCCGGGAGCCGAACGTGTCGGCCGCCAGCTGCTGGGCCTCCCGGAGCGGCCCGGTGGGTTCGAGTAGCGAGTCGAGCCCGCCGCAGGTCGCCGACGTCTCGGCCAGGAAGATGTTCAGGCCATAAAAGTCCAGCATGTCCTGGATCCAGTGCGAGTTGACGATCGATTTGGCGTGCGAGATCGGCAGCGCGTGGAATACCCCGGTGGGCTTGTTGCTGTAGTTTCGCAGCGCGCTGAAAAACGGCGCGCGATACCGGGCCGCGACGCCATCCATGATGGACAGGTGCAGCTCGAGCGACCCTTCCCGGGCGTGGAAGATACGCCGGAAATGGTGGCTGAGTCGGCCGGCTATGTCCTCGACGGAGATCTCGGTCATCAGGTAGAGGTCGAGTTCGGGCCTGATCCTGGCCAGCGACCTGGCGAGGACCTGAGCGCGGTCATCCGGCGAGCGCTCCATCAGGTCAGCGGATCCGCCGCTGTACGCGAACTGGGCGACCGAGGACAAGTCGTGGCGAGACCGGTGGGTGAACCGGCGGCGGACCACGCACGCCTGCAGCCTGAAGTTCAGCCGCGCGGCCAGCAGCGCGTCCTCGAAGCTGGGCACCACGACGATCTCGTAGACGAACTGGTCATCCGGGCGACGCCAGCGCCACAGCTCTTCGCGCAGCGCGCTTTCCTGCTCCCCGGTCAGGTCCTCGACGACGAGAACCTCGAAGTAAGGCTTGTTACTCCCAGGCTGCTTCACCGCGCGGGCATCGCGATCGCGTCCGTCGTCCTCGGCGCGCAAATCCCAGGCCTGACCGGCGCGGTAGGACTCGGTGACCAATGCCCGGTTGACCTGGCCCACCACGCCGGCGAGTCGGCTGTACTCACCGGCAGAAAAGAGTCGTTGCACCTCTAGGAAGGTCCGTGCGCCAGGAAATCCCCAGAATCGCTCGATCGACCCGAGAACATCCAGGAACCTGGTTACTGTCTCGGCCAGATGCTCGATGGAACGCTGCTGGGCGTCGGCGAGCGCCAGCTGAGTGGTTGATTCCTCCAGGCTGGACCAGGTATCGTTCCTGAGCTGCCACAGGCTGTTGTACGCCAACGGCTCCCGACCGACCGGCACGGTAACCACCTCCGCGACTCCACGGGCTGCACCAGCTCCCTCGCCAGCCGCCTCAAGGTCACGATGCCTCCAGCAGGTACTGGCGAACAAGAGCAAGAGACAAGTTGTCTCGGGTTTGCAGATCCCGGTGGCCAGGCTGGCCCCGGCCCAGACTGATGGTTATTGTAGTCGGTGACAAGATAGTCGGCCAGCGTGGCGCCGTCGGTAGCGCGGTCGGGCGCCGGGGAGAACCATGACAGGACGGGTTTCGGGCAAGGTCGTCGTCGTCACCGGGGCCGCCAGCGGGCTCGGTGAGGCCACCGCCCGGCTGATGCACGCGGAAGGCGCGGCCGTCCTGCTCACCGACATCCAGGACGCCAGGGGCCAGCGGATCGCCGAGGAGCTAGGCGACCGGTCCCACTACCTGCACTGCGACGTGACGGCCGAACCGGACGTCGCGAGCGCCGTCGACACGGCCGTGCGCGAGTTCGGCCGGCTGGACTGCATGTTCAACAACGCCGGGATAGTCGGAACCCACGGCGGTATCGACGAGATACCGATCGAGGAGTACGAGTTCACGATGACGGTGCTGCTGCGATCGGTGTTTCTCGGCATGAAGCACGCGGCCCGCGTCATGAAGCAGCAGCACTCCGGCGTGATCTTGAGCACGACCAGCATCGGCGGGCTGCAGGGCGGGCTCGGCCCGCACATCTACGGTGCGGCCAAGGGCGCGGTCGTGGCGCTGACGAAGAACGTCGCCGCCGAGCTTGGTGCCTGGTCGATCCGCGTGAACGCGATCGCCCCCGGCAAGATCCTCACGCCGATGAACGCGACCAACCTCACCGGCGACCCTGAGGCCATGGACGAAGCCCGGGAGGCGTTCGCGACCCGGACTCCGCTGCGCGGCCGGATCGGAGAGGCGGAGGACATCGCGCACGCCGCCTTGTGGCTGGCCAGCGACGACGCCGGGTTCGTCAGCGGCCACACCCTGGTCGTCGACGGCGGCCTGACGACCGGATCCCGGGAGAACGTCGCGCCGGGCGAGCACGGCCGGTGGGCCAGCCGACGCGACCTGGTCCGCGAGGCGGGTCGCAGCGGCATGCCGGTCGTGGCGGACCGGTGAGCGCGGTGATTGGGGCATGAGCGCGGCCGCCACCGAAGCGCTCGCGGTCTTGCCCGGGTACGCCGACCTGGGACCGGATGACCTGATCCTCAGCCATTTCAGTCTGGGTCGTTCCCGGCCGTTCGAAGAGCGGGTGCAGGCCGCCGCCGAGGCCGGGTTCGCCGCGATGGGCCTGTACATCGGCGAGTACCAGCGGCTGCGCGCCGAGGGCGCTCGGGACGCCGACCTGCGGTCGGTGCTCGACCACTACGGGATGCCGCTGGTGGAGATCGAGGCGCTTCGGGGCTGGTCGGCCACCGGCGCCGACCGGGCCGCCTACCTGCAGACCGAACGGTCGGTGTTCGCCATGAGCGACGTGCTGGGGCCGGGTCACCACGTCCAGGTCATCGGGCCCTACACCGGCACGCTCGACGATGCGGCCGAGGCCTTCGCCGGCGTCTGCGACCGCGCGGCCGAGCACGGGCTCGCCGCGGCGATCGAGTTCCTGCCCGAGATGTCGAACATCCCGGACGCCGCGACCGCGATGCAGATCGTAACCCGGGCCGGCCGGGCCAACGGCGGCATCTGCCTGGACTGCTGGCACCACTTCCGGGGCGCGAACGACGACGACATGCTGCGCGCGATCCCGGTGCAGCGCATCTTCACCGTGCAGTTCAACGACGGGCCGCGGCGGCCGGTCGACCCGGACTATTACACCGACTGCACGCGCTACCGGGACGTGCCGGGAGAGGGTGAGTTCGACCTCGCCGGCTTCCTCGGCCTGCTGGCGGAGTCGGGCGTGCGCCTCCCGCTGTCCGTCGAGGTGATCTCGGCCGACCTCCTGCAGCGCCCGGCGGCCGAAGTCGCCCGGCGGCTGGCCGGCACGACGCGTGCGGTCGTCGCGTCGGCGCGGGAGGCACGGGCGGCGACGGCGTCCGGCCGCCGTCGCGAAGCTGACATGAGGCGGGTGACGTGAGCGCGGAAGATGAGCTGGCGATCCGGGCGCTGGTGGCGCGGTACGCCGACGCGGTGTGCCGGCGCGACCCGGATGCGTGGGCGGCGACCTGGGCACAGGACTGTTGCTGGGACCTCGGCGGAGGGCGCGTCGTGACCGGCCGCGCCGAGACACTGGACCTGTGGCGGACGGCGATCGCGAAGTACGACTGGGTCGGGCAGGTCGTCACCTCCGGCCTGGTCGAGGTGGCAGGAGACCGGGCCAGTGGCTGGTGGTACATCATCGAGTTCAACCGGCGCGCGCAGGGCGACGCCACCCTGCACCTCGGGCACTACGACGACAAGTACGTGCGCACGGCCGACGGGTGGCAGTTCGCCTCCCGCACTATGCACATGCTCTACCGCGGCGCCATGGACCCGGGGGTGGTCGTACCGCTTCCGCCGCGAGGTCCGCGGCAGCCTTAGCCGCGTGACGGCTGGGCAGGCCCGGTCAGTCGCCGGGGTACTCGCCGGGGGAGAGCTCGCCCAGCCAGGTCGTGTCCCCGCCCGCCGTCACGGCCAGGTGTACCAACGGGCCGTCCGGCGTCGCTCCGTGCCAGTGCCGCAGACCCACGGGGACGTGCACGACCTCGCCCGGGCTGATCGCCACGCGTTCGGCGCCGGCGAACTTGACCCAGCCTCGCCCGCTTTCGCCGTAGAGCACCTGCTCTCCGGAATGCGAGTGCCAGTGCGTGTGCCCCGCCTGCGGATAGAAGAAGCGATCGACCCGCACTCCGCCCGGAACCTGAGCGGTGAGCAGCGCCGTCCTCCTCACTCCAGGCGTCACCTTCGCCACGTCGGCCATCTCGGCTCCCTGTCGCTGCGCTCAGCCGTCCGGTGCCTGGTCCATGTATGCGGCCTGGACCTCGGTCATGATCTTCCGCGGTTCGTCAAGCAGCTGCTCGTACGGCTTGCCGATGGCGTCACGGACGAGCTCGGCGAAGCGGTCCGGCCACACCGTGCCCTGGCCGGCCAGCCAGCCATCCAGGGACCGCTCGGCGACCTGCATCGGGCTGGCTTTCGGGCGGTCGAAGTTCGCAGCCATTTCGGTGTCGATGAAGCCGGGAAGGACGACGGTCACGGTCGCGCCGGCGTCCCGCAGCTCTTCGCGTACGGCGAGCGCCAGCATCAGGCACGCGGCCTTGCTGGCGCTGTAAACCGGCGAGCTCCGCGACAGCGCCACCGCCCCGACGGTGAGCACGAATATCACGCCTGCCCCGGGAGACCGCAGCGCCGGCCAGAAGCTTCGCACCAACCGCAACGGCCCGAAGAAGTTGACCTCAAGGACCTCGCGGAGCCTCGCCTCGTCATCGCCGCCGAGCACCGGCCCGTGGCAGGTCACCCCGGCGTTTGAGATCAGCAGGTCGACGTCAGTTCGCTCTAGCCCCGCAGCAGCAACCTCCTGCTGGTCCGTGACGTCGAGGCGGACGGGAACCACGCGGGCCGGATCCGAGAACCTCGGCAGTAGCGCGGGGTCGCGCGCCGCGGCGTAGACGGCCGAAGCCTGCCGGGCGAGAGCGGCCTCGACGAACGAGGCGCCCAGCCCGCGGTTAGCCCCGGTGATCAGGACCTTGCGGCCGGAAAGTGTCATGGGCGCCCCTCTCGGCTGAGACATTACTAGAATGCTCCTACGGTAAGTAACCTACCTAGGCCGGCTGAATAAGGCCTGGCGCCTGCTCACCCGGACCGGGAGTTTGGCGAGCCCGCGCACGATGATGCTCGGCAGGTACCGTAGCTCCGATCCCGTCGTCACGCACCGTGCACGACTTGGGCGAATTCGCCCAGGGCCGCGATGTGCGCGGCCGGGGTGCCGACGTCGGTGCTCGGAACGCCGTGGTGACCGGCGCCGGTGCTCATGGTGCGTACCGAGAGCATCGTGCCGCCGCGTTCCTGCCAGTCAGGCACTTCCTCGGCCCAGAAGCGCGGACCCAGCGAATAGTCGATCATCGCCTCCATCGGGAAGGCACGCGGATCCCGGCCGTCGGCGGCCAGGATTTCGTGCAGGCGCGCAGCGCGCACGTGTGTTCGTGTCCCGGCCGAGCCGAACACAAAGCCTTCACCAGTACGCGCGGCGCGCCGTAGTGACGTTTCAGCACCGCCGCCAAACCACACGGGAATCGTGCCCCGGGCTGGCCGCGGGCGCAGTCCGGCCCGGTCGACGCGGTGATACGTGCCGCGGTAATCGACCACGGGCTCGCGCCAGAGCCGGCGCAGCAGCTCGACCTGTTCGTCAAGCCGCCGCCCGCGGTCGGCGAAGGGCATGCCCAGGCCCTCGTATTCGACGTAGTTCCACCCGGTCCCGACCGCGAGCAGGAGCCGCCCGCCGGAGAGCACGTCGACCTCCGCGGTCTGCTTCGCGACCAGCACGGTCTGGCGCTGCGGCAGGACCAGGACGGCGACCTCCAGCTCGATAGCGGTCGTGCAGGCCGCAAGGAAGCCGAGCAGGACGAGCGGCTCGTGAAACGGGTCGTCCTGCGTGTACGGCCCGGTGAGCGGCGGATCCCGGTCCGCGTGCACGGCGCCGAGGACGTGGTCGTAGACCGAGAGCCTGCGGTACCCGAGTCCCTCCGCGGTCTGGGCGAAGTCGCGGATGACCGCGGGATCGCTGCCGATCTGCGTGGTGGGGAAAACAGCGCCAAAGTCCATCAGTGGCCACCCCGCAGCGCGTCGGCCATCTTCGCCTCATACGCGAAGTCGAAGGTGCGGCCCCACAGCGGATCGGCCGCTGCGTGGCTGGCGAGTATCCCGGAACTGGTGAGCCAGTCGAGTGTTTGCGCGTGGCCGCCGGCCAGATCGTAGGCCGGGACGAATCCGAGCAGCGTCGTCAGTTTCGCCACATCGAGCATCCCGTGGTGCCGCGGGGTGAAGAGCCGGGAGAACAACGGGCCTTCGGCCTTCTCCGCCACCTCATCGGGGACGGGAACGACGTCTGGGTCGGCTCCGGTGACCGCGGCGAGGGTGTCAATGTAGGCCGCGCTCGTCACGGCGCCCGTCGTGACGTTGAAGACTTCACCGACCGCCGCCGGGTGAGTGGCCATCACGGTCAGCGCGCGGCACAGGTCATCGACGTGACCGTAGGAGACGACGACGAGCCCGCCGTACGGAAGAAGGATCGGCCGCCCGTCCAGGAGGCGGCGGAACATCGCCGGTTCCATGTCGTAGATGTTGTTGTAGGGACCGTAGATCGCCGCCGGGCGCGCGATCGTGGCCGGGAATCCGGTGTCGGCGTGGCGGGCGAGCAACGCCTGCTCGGCGGCGGCCTTGAAGCCGGGGTAGGTCGTCGCATCGGGCCGGACGGTGGGGCTGTCCTCGGACCACGGGAAGACGCCGGTCATCTGGTAGACGCTCTGCGATGAGACAAAGACGTAGCGGCCGATCCGGCCGTCAAAAATGTCGGCCAGGTCGGCCATGGCCGACCCGCCCGCCACCTGGACGACGCCGGACACATCGAAAACCGCGTCCCAGTCATGTCCTCGGAGCGCTGCGCGCATTGCCGCCAGGTCGGTGCGGTCCGCGGTGATCCGCTTGACGCCGGGGGGTGCCGCGACCGGTGTGACACCCCGGTTCAGCACCGTGGTGTCCACGTCGCTGGTCGCGAGGATCTCGGCGAGTCGGCGGCCGACGAAGCCGGATCCGCCGAGTATGAGCGCTTTCATGTGCCACCGGACGGAGCCGGGGACCGGACGTGGTGCGAGACGTCGCCGTAGAGGTCCCCGATGACCTCGCGCCTGGTCCAGCGCCACTGATCGCCCACGCGGGTGAAGCTGTCGCGGTAACGGCCGGCGAAGATGGGCTGAAGGGGGAAGCCGGGTAGCGCCTGCAGCACCGTGATGTACGACCGCGCGGTCGCCGTTCCGGCCTCTTCGTTGACGTCCACGACCAGGTTGGTGGTCAGGTGCTTGGTAGCGGGCATCCCGTCATAGACAAGGACGTGCTCGTCGATCCACTGCCGGGTTGCCTCGGCGCCTGCTTCGGCCCGGTGCCACCGACCGTGCTCGAACTGCGCGGCGAACGCGTCCAGCTGACCGGTGTCGAACAGTTCGCAGTAGCAGTTGATGAGAGCGGTGATCTGTTGCACCGAGTCCGGCATCAGCTGGACCGTCTCACGCTTCGCGGCTGCGGCCCGGCTGCGCCGACCACTCCTGCGCGTCGGTGATGACGACGCACTCGAAGTGAGCCAGCCCGGTGGCACCGTCGCTGGACAGCCGGGTGAAGTTCTCCGCCCAGGCGTGGTCGAACTCGAAGGCATGGCCTTTCTCGTCCACGACCTGGGTGGGGTGCGAGACATCCCAGACCTCGCCCTCGGCGTGGTAGTCGCCCCGGTAGACACCCTGGCCGAGACCGTCGTCGAAGCCGCCGAAGTAGCCGCCACCCTGGCAATACACCCAGCCGAGATCTTCCAGGAGGTAGCTGCGCTCTACCCCGTCGGCATCGGTGAGCCGGAAGGAGCCTGCCCGCAATCGCCGGCCGCCCTCATAGAACTGCAGGTCGCTCTCCACCTTGGTCACGGGCACGCTCCGGTCGGCCAGCATGATCGCGCCTTTCCCGGATGCGGCGCGGCCGCTGGGATCGACGAAATAGAACCCGCCATGGTCCGGCATGTCGAACAGCACCCACTGGCGAACGCCGGGCAGGCGGCGCTT
>Ga0302324_100019804_pt1 | contig 13193 bp, 10 predicted proteins | sample Palsa_T0_1_FD_201949 | JGI IMG/M metagenome (GOLD analysis project Ga0302324, IMG submission 201949) | Peat permafrost microbial communities from Stordalen Mire near Abisko, Sweden - Palsa_T0_1 | ecosystem: Environmental > Terrestrial > Soil > Palsa > Peat permafrost | place: Sweden: Abisko...
GGTCGCCGGCCGGGCCTCGGCTGGAGACACGGTCGGATTTGGACCGCCGCCGGCCTGGATCGTCCCGGCGGCCCCTCTCGATGTGCACGGAAGCGACGAGGTCGTTCTGCGCGATCAGCAGCTGAAGTTCGAAACGAACCGTGTCCTCGACTACGAAGACACCGCCATGCGGGCAAACACCGCGGTGAGCCTCGGAATGCTCGGAACCCTCAAGCTGGATTGGCGACCCAGCCAGGGTGACCTCATCGTGCATCGGGTCGAAATCATCCGCGGCGACCAGGTCATCGACCTGCTCAAGAACGGGGCGAAATTCACAGTACTGCGCCGCGAGCAACAGCTCGAGCAGCAGGCGATCAACGGCGTGCTGACCGCCACGCTGCAGGTCGAGGGGCTGAAAGAGGGTGACATCCTCCGGGTGACGCGCACCATCACCTTCAGCGATCCGGCCTTGGGCGGACACGTGCAGGAAGCCGCCCCCCTGATCGGCGCGCCGATCAAGCTGGCGCAAGGCTCGACACGCCTGATCTGGCCAAAGGCCATGAACCTCGCTTGGCGAGTTTCCGCGCCCGACATCAAGTCGGTGCTCACCGCTCAAGGCTCCGAGATGGATTTGCGGATCGCGGAGCCCTTAGCCAAGCCAGAGGACGTTCCGCCTCAGGCCCCGCCGCGCTTCGACCCGCCGCGGTTTGTCGAGGCGAGCAGCTTCGCGAACTGGGGTGAGGTAGCCCAGGCCGCCGCGCACCTCTACGCGACACCGGATCCTATTCCGCCCGGTTCGCCGCTCGCAGTTCGCGCCGACGCGATCGCCGCCGCCAGCCGCGACCCCAAGGTTCGCGCCGCCGCCGCCCTGCGCATGGTCCAGGAGGAGATCCGCTACCTTTTCAATGGAGAAGCGGAAGGCAACTACACGCCCCAATCGCCGGTGGAGACGTGGGAAAAGCGGTATGGCGACTGCAAGGCCAAGGCGCTGCTGCTGACCGCAATGCTGCGGCGGCTGGGGATCGAGGCGGACGTGGCGCTGGTCAGCTCCCAACTCGGAGACCTGCTGCCCGAGCGCCTGCCAGCCTTCGCACCCTTCGACCACGCCATTGTCCGGGCTATGATCGACGGCAAGACCTATTGGCTCGACGGGACGCTGACCGGCACCCGGCTCGAAGATCTCGACACCGTTCCCCCGTTTCGCTGGGCGTTGCTGGCCCGCGCTGACGCGAAGGCGCTGGAGCCAATCGTCTTCAGCGCCCCTGCCCGCCCCCAGTTCACGATCGACATGACCATCGATGCGCGCGCCGGCCTGCATCTGCCCAAGCCGTTCAAGGTGAAGGTCACCGTGCGCGGCGTGCTGGTCAATGCGCTTCGCGAATTGCCGAACCAGCTGCAGGGGAAGGACTACAACGAGGCCATCGACCGGATGGTCCAGTCCGCGGTGCGCGGCGCCTTTGTCGCTCACCGCTCGATGCAGATCGACGAGGACGCCGCCACGGCGGTGATAACCGCGGACGGCCTGACGGCTGATGATTGGAAACAACAGGGCGACCGGCTGGAATATGCCGTCCCCGCGCCCGTACCATCGAACGCGCTCGCCGTTGATCGGACCCGACCTGTCTGGTCGAGCATACCCGTCGCCATCCCGCCGATGAGCGCGCCCGCCGTGAGCTTCCACCTGATCCTGCCGAACGGCGGCGCCGGTTTCAGGCTCGAAAACGCCAGGGACCTGAACGACACCATCGCCGGGCGGCGAATCCAGTCTCACATGGCGTTCTCGGGGGGCGAGCTAACGGTCGAGGAGCGCGTCGATCCGGTAACTCTCGAGCTTCCGGCCGCCGCTTTGCCGGCGGAGCGCGCCAAGCTTGCGAGGGCGATCGCAGGGCAATCCTCGCTGGTGGCCGGACCCGACTGGCCGCCGCAGTGGCGGGAAGCGCGCGCGGCGCACGACAAGGGGCTGGACAAGCCGATCGAGAGTCTGATCGACGACCGGATCGCCGCCGATCCGAAGGAGACGAGCAACTATCTGCTCCGCGCCGGATGGCGGCTTGGCTACGGTGATCGCGACGGCGCGATCACGGACCTGACAACGGTGCTCACCCTCAGGCCGAGCGCCGACAATCATCTCACGCGCGCCAACCTCTATCTGTTGAAAGATGCTGGCAAGGGGGTGGCGGACGCACAGGCGGCTCAAGCCATCGAGCCGGAAGCGCCCGGTCCGACTCTCCTGTTAGCGCGCATCTATATGCGACAGCGCGACTACGCCGCCGCATTGTCGGCGATCGAGGCGGCTCTCCCACTGCAACAGGATCACAGCGTGCTCGACAGCCTTAAGGCCGAGGTGCTGGCCAAAGCCGGCCGTGCAGACGAGGCGCTGGCCCTGGTCGACCAGCTCAATCTCGACAAGCCGGGAAATCCCGAGCTGCTCAACACCCGCTGTTGGGTGAAGGGGATCGCCAAGCTGCAGTACGACACCGCGTTGAAGGACTGCACGCGCGCCATCGAGCTCAGCGACGCCAACGCCAACGCGCTGGACAGTCGGGGCCTGATTTATCTGCGGATGGGTCGCTACGACGAAGCGATCGCGGACTACGACGCCGCGCTACGCCTGCGCCCCGATGCGGCCGGAACCCTCTATGCTCGCGGCGTCGCCAGAACCTGGCTCGGTCAGGACGGGGCGGCCGACCTACGAGACGCCCACCTGATCGATCCGGATATTGAGACCGAGTACACGCCCTACGGAATCATTCCCAAGCATGGCCAATGAGCGGCCGCAGAACTGGCTAAGGGAACGAGCTGACCGTTTTCCTTGCTAGGCGGCCAGTCCGAGTCGATGCGCTGTCCGGGCCGAACCGAAGGGCTCATGAGCCTCAGCGGCAACCAGATCGAGGATCGCCATGCCGCCGGCGGTCGCAATTCGCTCGGCGATGATTGACCGGTGACACTCCTCGGCTTCGGCCTCGAAACAGACAAGGGCGACCCGGCGCCCAGCGGCGAGGCGCGCCAACTCCTGCATGGCGGCCTGAGCCTCTGGTGTCTCCAGATGGGCGGCATAGAGGCGCCTTGCTGCGACAAAGTCCCGGGCTCGCGCGGCCAGACGCGCCGGCTTAGGCGCCCCGAGCGCGCGCAGGTGCAGATATCCGCGGCTGGCGGCCTTCATGCGAGCCGAGAGCTCGAATTTGGAAAATCCTCTGCGCCCGCTGGCCGCCTCCGCCCTGACATCGACCAGGACGTCAACGCGTGCGACCGCCAGGGCGGAGTCAAAGCGTTCGGGCGTCGCGCCCTCGTAACCGATTGTGGAAATGGACCTCATTTGAACCCCCATTTTTATTGAGGGTGCAGCCAAGCTGGTTAACGGCAGGTTGAAGGCCGATGGGTGAGCAAGACCTCAGCTGAACCGATAGTCCCCGTGCAGGGGCAGCGCCGCGCTGGGAGCGCCCATGCCGAGGGCCTTTTGTACCGCAGCGATCGCCGCCTGGAGATCCTCGGCTTCGGGACAAGCCTGGTCGCAGGCGCGCGCCCGGGCGGTGAGCACGCCCAGCTCGCCGGCTGCCTTGATGGTCTCGCCCTGCTGAGCTTCAGCAAGCGCCAGGTCGCGGCGCGACAAGACCGAGTCGGGATCGAACCTCACCGAGCGCGCAAAGGCCCGTTCGGCGGCCTTGAGATTGCCGGCTTCGAAGGCCGCCTGCCCAAGATTGTACTGCCGCTGCGCTTCGGGCTGCGCACACGCCAATCCTGGCGTCGAACACGCCATCAAAAGAATGGAAAAAGAACGCCAGCCGGCCACGGGTCGTCCTCCAGTTTCTTGTCGTTGTGGAAATTGGTAGCGGCGCTTTCCGCCCCTGGCAACCGGCCGCTTGCGCAGGGCTGGGGCGCAGCGTATTAGGGCGCCCCTTCGAGCATTCCTCGGTAGCTCAGTTGGTAGAGCAGCCGGCTGTTAACCGGCGGGTCGCAGGTTCGAGTCCTGCCCGGGGAGCCACCCCGCTTCGCACTTCAAGCGTGGCGGACGGAGGCAAAGCGAAGCTGGACGCGGCCACCGTCGCGCTAGCCGCGCAAGGTCTGGATGAGGTCGGCGATCCCGATGGACGCGAACGTGGAATAGGTATCCGAGACCGCATAAGGCAGGATGATCAGGTCGTTGTGGCGCATGGCTCCACATGTGTAGACCACGTTCGGCACGTAGCCTTCGCGCTCGCTCGGCTCAGGGCGCACAAAGGGCTCGACCGATCTGGCGATCACCCTGCAAGGATCGGTCTTGTCCAGGAGCACAGCGCCAATCGCATACCTGCGGACCGGGCCTACGCCATGGGTCAGCAATAGCCAGCCCTCGTCCAGTTCGATGGGCGACCCGCAGTTACCCATCTGCACGAACTCCCAAGGATACCTCGGCTTCAGAATTGGATGGCCGCCGTCCCAGACGCGCAAATCGTCCGAATAGACCAAATGCAGGTTCTCGTTGTCCTGCCGGCTGATCATCGCATAGCGGCCGGCGATCTTCTGCGGGAACAGGGCCATGCCCTTGTTCTTCGTCGCTCCTCCCCTCAGGGGACTCATGCGGAAGGAGAGAAAGTCCCTGGTTTCAATCAACTCCGACCTGATCGCCCGGCCGCTGTAGGCCGTGTAGGTGGCGTAGAAGGTCGTCTCCCCCTGGTCTTCGAGCGCCACGAACCGCGCATCCTCGATGCCATTCGCCTGCGCCTCTGTGATGGGGAAGACCACCCGCTCGCTGATATCTTCGTCAGGCCTAAATGCGACCTCGACTTCTTCTCCATCCGGGCCCCAAACCCGCGCGAGGACTCGCGGCACTGAAGCTAAGCGCTGTGGCGGATCGACGGCCACCGCGCCGTTCACATCAATGGTTCCCGTTCGGAAGGTCAGCGAGGAGACATGCCCCTCGCCCACCGCCCGCAGACTGAGGATGAAGCGCCTTCCGCCCGCCGGCGCGCCCGACTGATCGGGATGAGCTACGATACTGGGATTGAACAGCGCCGCGGACTCGAAGGAGTATTCATGCATGAAATAGGCGCCGATCAATTGGCGCTGCACCTCGCTGAACGCCGTGTGGTCGTTCAGCACCTCCTCCATTTCGTCGGCCCGCGCCCCGAATTTCTCCAGCAAGTGGCGATGACGTCCCTCGAAGTTTTCAAGCACATCGGCAAGCTGGGCCGTCGCCGCCTCTGGGTCGAGCGTCATCACCCGCTCGATGATGTGATGGGCACGAGTTTTTTCAGTGGGATTGAAGCCTGGGGGGTCGAGGGCCGGCTTGAAGGGTCTCACGACCACCCGCGCGGGATCGGGACGCATGTGCAACGCCTGACGGTTCAGAAACGGAGCATCTGACAAGCTGAGCCTCGAGAGATCTGTCGACGGGCGGTCGCGATTCGCTGGAGCCTGCACGGCCCGCGGAGGTGTTAATAGCCGAGTCGCGCGAGGCGCCTGATCTCGGCGAGACCTAACAGGTATGAGACGACCGACTCGGCCCCGCAATTCTCATTGGCGCGATCAGGGTGCAGACCATCGCGACAGCATCCGGTTTCCACGTCGACGAGCGGCGTCGCCAGGTCGTTGGCGCCCAGGAACCAGGCGAAGGCGCGCTCAGCTTCGGCGCTCCAATTTGTCGGACTTTCGGTTCGCGCCGCCGCCAGGCAGGCCGATATGGTCGCCGCGGCTTCCAGCGGCTGTTGGTCGAAAGGCCTTGGCGGCTCGCGAAGACGGCCGAAGCTTGCCGAACCCACGGGGCGAAAGTGTCCTGCAGGCGCCGTCTGCTGCGCCGTCAGCCAGGTGAGCGACCTAAGCCCGGCGGCGATCTGACCCTCGGTGCTCGTAGAGAGACCAGTGACGATCAGCGCCTGCGGCAGGCGGGCGTTGTCATAGGCCAGCACGTTCTCGAACCAAACCCAATCGCTGGTCTCCGCCGCGACGAGGCGGGAAATCAGGCGGCCGGCGAGCAGGTCGCGCATGCGCTCGGCGGCCGCGTCGTTGACGACGGCGGCGCAATAGGCGTCCAGCCCGAGCAACGTGAAGGCCCAGGCGCGCGGAGACACAAACGTCTCGACGCTCGCCAGGGCGGCGGCGAACAGTTTCGCGGCCCACGCTCGACGTGGGGCGCTGGCGTCGTCGCGAGCGCAGGCGCCGAGCGCCCACAGCGTGCGGCCATGGCTGTCCTCCGATCCGACATCTTCCAGCCAGCGCCGGTCAAAGCTCATGAAATTGCGGAATCGCGCGGCGTCTGGGTTCCAGGCGTGCTGCACGAAGGAAGCGAAACGGGCGACCAGCGCCTCCGGCAGCCGTGGCCCATCCTGTTCATCCAGGGCGACGGCCAGCAGCAGGGCCCGGGCGTTATCGTCTACACAATAGCCGTGGGCCCGATCCGGGACGGCGTAGACCGCGTGCTGATAGATGCCGGTGTCGTCGCACATCACGTTCAGATGAGCGAACTGCAGATCCGGCGCTCGCCTCACGGCGAGGTTGCGACCGACAATTTAGGGCCGCCCGCATCCATCGTCCCCAGCGGGAGCGCCGCGCGGGCGCCTTCGAAAGCGCCGAGATAGCGCCGAGCGGTCTGCGCCCAGGTCATTGATCGGCCGCAGGCGTAGGCGCGGCGGCGCATGGCTTCGCGTCGAACGTCGTCGGTGAGGAGGTCGGCGATTTCTTTGCCGAGGGCCCTGGAGTCGCCAAACGGCACCAGCACGCCGCGACCGTCGGCCAGTAATTCCTTGGCGTGCCAATAGGGAGTCGAGACCACCGCTTTTCCGAGACCGAAGCTGTAGGCGAGCGTGCCCGACGTCATCTGAGCCTCGCTGAGGTAGGGCGTGACATAGATATCGGCCATGGAAATGAAGTCGAGCAGGGTCGGCAGATCGACGAACTGGTCGAGGAACACCACGTGGGCGGCAACGCCGCGATCGCGCGCCCGCGCGACCAGGCTTTCGCGATATGCCTCACCTTGCTGCCGGACGAGGTTCGGATGGGTCGCGCCCAGGACCACGTAGACCGCGTCAGGGCGACGATCGAGGATCGCCGGCATGGCGTCGATCATAACCTCGATCCCCTTGTTGGGCGACAGCAGCCCAAAGGTCAGAAATACCGTCCTGCCCGTAAAGCCATGGGCGGCTTTGGCTTCGTCGGGCTCGGTGAACGAAAAGTCAGGGATGCCGTGGGCGATGACCTCGATCTTCTCAGGCGGGACCGCGTACACGTCCTCCAAGAGGATGCGGGCCTTGTCGGCCATGACGATCGCCTTGGCGGACGCCTCGACCACCTGATCCAGCACGGCGCGCTGTTTGCGCGAAGGCTCGGCCAGCACCGTGTGCAGCGTGCTGACCACGGGCACGGTCAGTCGCGACAGCAGCGGGAGAAGGCGGTCGCCCGCCTCGCCGCCAAATATGCCGAACTCGTGCTGTAGAGAGACTACGTCAAATCCGCCTGCGTTCAGAAAGTCGGCGGCGCGCAGATAATCGCGCGGCTGATCCTCCCGGATCTGACAGCCCACGAGCGGCGGATAGTCGTAGCGTTGCCCGGCGTCGGTCATCGCCACTACGCTGGTGTGCAGGTCCGGGCGAGCGGTCGCGATGGCTTGGCGCAGATCGGTGGTGAATGTGGCGATGCCACAGCGCCTCGGCAGGGCGTTGCCGATCAGGGCCAGACGCCTGAGCGGCCTCATGTCGCGTTCTCCGGCGAGATCCGCCAAGCGCTAGGGGGGATTGCCTCGGTCAGGTTCCTGCCTCCGCAAAAGTCCCCACGAGAGCGCCATATGGTCGCGCGCTCGCGCAGGATGATTGCGTTCAATTCGCCCAGATCGAATAACGCGAATGGGCCGCGTTGGTTCGAGTTGGCGACGAAACGCCGTAGTTGAGAATGGCCACACCCAGATGGCCCCGGCGCCACGCCCGCGCAAGCCGCATGGCCGGCTTGCGCGTCTGCGGGGCCCCGCGCCTCAATAGCTGGCGCGTCGCTACGCGCCGGTTAGTGGGGCCTAGCGTCGTTAGCCGTATCGGTCACCGCATGTCCGGTAGACGATACATCCTTACCAGCGCCGGCCACGGTATTGCAGCCCGCAGTCGCCAAACTGGCGGCAAGCACCGCTAAAATGATCAAAGTACGCATGACTCTATTCTTTCCAATAGAACCGACAGGTTGACCCGCCGCAGTTACAACTATTTAGAAAGTAATAGGTTCCGCAGGGCGACTGAGATCTTGCAAGACGGCGTCGGCTCTTGCGCAGTTGGCCGCGTCAGAACCCCAGGTGGCAAACATGCCAACCGCAGGGGCGACCATCACTTGCGGCGCCGTTTCTGGGCTATGTCGCTAGACGTGAAGGCCGCCAAATAGCCAGAGCACGATCAGCACGACAAGGATCAGGCCGAACACGCCACCCAGACCGGGAAGACCGTACGTCCTATGGGCGTAATAGCCGCCGCCTCCGCCAAAGAGGAGAACGACAAGTATGATAATGATGATAAGTCCCACGAGCTCACCTACTTTATCGGACGCCGATGGGTGGCCCGGCGGCAAGTCGTAAACGCTCAATTACTAAGACTGTTCCGAATTGTCTCGCCGATCAGATTTCGCCATATCATTCAAAGGTTCGCAGCAGACGGGCGATCAGGGTCGCGGCGACGTCTTGTCCGGCTTCGCCTGAGAGCAGATCCTGTCTCACCTCCAGTTCCAGATAGTCCAGCCCGCGCGGATCGGCGTGCAGGGTGACCGTCGCATCGGATAGGTCCATGGCGTAGGGCTGGTTGTCTCCTGCCTCATCGCCCATTTCGCGGATCAGCGCCGCCAGCACATGCCGCGACAGGGCGGAATCGCCGCGATGCAGAACGCCATAGCGCCAGGGTCGCTGGAAACCCTGCAAGACCGGGGTGAAGCTGTGCAGCGCCACGAACAGGGTCGGCTGGCCCGACTGCCGACGAACCTCCAGCAGTGACGCGATGCGATCATGATATGGCTGAAAAATCTCGGCGCGGCGCTGCGCGCGCTCGCCATCCGACAGGTTTTCGTTGGCCGGAATGGCGACGCCATCACTCACCGTCGGAATGGAGTCGACCGCGCCTGGTCGGCGGTTGCAATCGATCACCAAACGCGAATAGGTCTGACGAACGAAGGTGGCGTTCAAACGACGAGACAGGCGCTCGCCCAGGCCGGCGACGCCAATATCCCAGGCGATGTGCCGGTCAAACATCTCTGGCGTCAGACCCATATCGTCCAGGCTGGCCGGGGTGGCGCGTCCCGCGTGATCGCCAACCAGGAAAAATGGTGAGGCGGCCCCCGCATTCAGAACGGTGACCGGCGATGGGTCATTTGGGTCGAGCAAGGTTCTCGGCGGAGGCGACGAGTCGCGGCGGGCCATATGCAAATGTCGGTCCTGGCGATCCACGGAGCTACCCACCGCGCACAAAGCGCTATAGCAACTTACAGCGTCCCGGGCCGTTGGCATGGTCGGCTAAATGGGCGGAGGTTACCGAGCATCATGCGTCTGCGCGCGGGATACCAGATCAGCTACGACTTGCCGGCCCCCACCCCCATGTTGCTGACTCTCAGCGTACATCCTACACGCCGCGGCGATCTTGAGACGCCGGACTGGGTGCGCACCGAGCCGCCGGTACAGGTCGACCAATACCTGGACACCTTTGGCAACATCTGCAGCCGGGTCACAGCGCCGCCTGGGCGGTTCGTGATGTCGGCTGATTTTGTCGTCCGCGATAGCGGTGAGGCGGACGTCCAGGCGCCGGGCGCGGGTCAATTGAACGTGCAGAACCTGCCCGACGACGTGATCATGTTTCTGCTGGGCAGTCGCTATTGCGAAACCGATCGGCTGAGTGATGTGGCCTGGAACCTGTTCGGTCATACGCCGACCGGCTGGGCGCGTGTCCAGGCCATCGTCGACTATGTGCACGGGCATATCAATTTCGACTACCTTCAGGCCAGCCCGACCCGCGGGGCCTATGAAACCCACATCGGCGGCCAGGGGGTCTGCCGCGATTTCGCCCACCTGGCGATCGCCTTCTGCCGGTGCATGAACATCCCGGCCCGCTATTGCACCGGCTATTTGGGTGACATCGGCGTGCCCGCCCAGGGCGTGATGGATTTCAGCGCCTGGTTCGAGGCTTATCTTGATGGTGGCTGGTACGTCTTCGACGCCCGTAACCACCGCCCCCGCGTGGGTCGCGTCCTGATCGCCCGCGGCCGGGATGCCACCGATGTGGCTATCGCCAACACGTTCGGCCAAGCCGATCTCATCGATTTTCAGGTCATCAGCGAAGAACTGCCCGCGGGACTCTAGAACCGTCCGAACGCGTCTGCCGGATGTTGGCGTCAGGCCAGTTTAGCCGCGCGGGTTGCATCGGCCATGGCGGTGCGTGACGTGTGCTCGGCGCTCGCGCGTTCAGCCAAATGAGCAAGATCGGCCCAGCGGGCGGCAGACAGCTCGTGCTTCTCGCGCACGTTGTCCAGTACGCTGGCGTCCGCCAAGGCCCGTGCGGCAAGTTCGAGGCGCCGGTATTCGGCGGCTCTGCCTAGTGGCGTTCCCGCGCCGCTCATTGGTTGGGCCCCCACGGATCAGGTCCACAGAGAGCGAAGATTTCCGAGAAAGTGGCCAGGTCAGGCCTCGCAGGCTGCGCCGCGTCGGGAACGATCGACCGCTTCGCTGGCGGCACACACCCGACGGCGCTTTCCAAATATAGGGGATGAGCCCGAAAATAGCCATCCCAGCAGATCGCCGGACTGAGAAGAAGACTCCCCTGTCAGAACAGTTCGAACAGATCTCCCGTAGCCGCTCCCGACGCCTCGCCACGCGCCGCTCGCCACCCGGCCAGCGCTCGAGCGCGAGCGAACGCGTGCGAAACGATGGGCCTCGGATAGTCCGGCGGCGCCCCAGGGGTCTCGTGAGGCGCGTGGATCGCTTCGTCTCCAAGGTTCGCTAGTTCCGGCACATGGCGACGGATGTAGCCGGCCATCTCGAACTTTCGGCTCTGCAGGCCAGGGGCCATGATCCGCGAGAACACCGGGGCGTCGACGCCCGAACCCGCCACGTACTGCCAGTTCATGGCATTGGCGCCGCGATCGGCGTCGAGCAGCGTATCCCAGAACCAGCGCTCGCCGCGCCGCCAGTCGATCAGCAAATGTTTGACGAGGAATGAGGCGGCGACCATGCGCAGGCGGTTGTGCATCCACCCCGTTCGCCAAAGTTCGCGCATGGCGGCGTCCACGGCCGGATAGCCGGTGAGACCAAGCGTCCAAGCCCGGAAGTCGGCGTCAGCTTCCGGTCCGCTTCGCCACGGAAAGCGGTCGAAGAGCGGGCGGCCATTGCGGCCCGCGTAGTCCGGAAACTGATCGACAAGGTTGAGGCCATACTCGCGCCAGGCCAGCTCCCGATGAAAGCTTCGGGCGGCGGCCCCCGCGAAGTCCTCGGCTTCTACCCACAGCGTTGCCGGGGAAATCTCGCCGAAATGGATATGCGGCGAAAGTCGCGAAACGCCGGGGCGCGAGGGAAAATTCCGCTCCATCTCGTAGTCGGCGATCTTCGGCAGGAAGATGTCGAAGGCCGCCCGTGCGCCCGCCTCGCCTGGCGTCCACACGTCGAAGCTCGTCGACCAGTCCGGCGCGGCGGGCCGCAAGTTCCAGTCTTCCAATCGCTCAGACCTGGGCGAGGTTGTCGGCGCTCGGAGCCGCTCCGGCGCCGGCGACGGCGGGGCCGGCGGCATGCGCGCCTGCAGGCGCTCAAACCAGGGGGTGAAGACGCGGTAACGCTCGCCCGAGCCGGTTCGGATCGCCCTCGGATCGGCGAGCTGTGCGCCGCGATACAATTGCAGCGGGACTCGAACTGAGAGCTCATCTTCGACGCGCCGCCACCAGGGCTCGTAGTGGCGAAGCGCATGGACCGATGTCGCCCCCGTCTCGGCAGCCAGGGTCGCCAGCACGTCGGCCGCCGGACCGCGACGCAGGACGAGCGGGGCGCCCAGCTCCGCCAGCCGGTGCTTGAGGGCGGCGAGACTGTGGTGCAGCCACCAGCGCTGAGCGGCGCCCATTCGCTCTTCGCCGGGCGTCTCGTCGTCGAGCACGTAAACCGGGACGACCGCACCAGCGGCGGCGCGCAGGGCGGCCTGATCGGCCACGCGCAAATCCTGACGAAACCAGACGATGTGAATCGGCGGCTCCGGCGCCGAGCGGGCAGACCTGCTCACGGAGCCGAAAATCCAATCGAGGGCGCCATGCGTAAAAGGCGAGGAGGATCAACGTGAGGCGACGCGACGTATTGCTCGGAGGACTGGCCGCCGTGACCGCGGGCGCGCCGGCCATCGCCGCCGCCTACCCCAAGACACTGGCCTTCGCCGCTTACCGCAACGGCGCACATATCGGCGAGCAGCGGATGTCGTTCGAGGCTGCGGATGAACAGCTCGCCGTGCGAACCGAGGCGGAGTTCTCGATCAAGATCGGGCCCGTGGTTCTCTTCCGGTATCGTCACGCGGCGCTCGAACGCTGGCGCGCGGGTCGCTTCGACAGTCTCGAGACCCATACCGACTCCGGCGGCAAACGCGAGAGCGTGATCGCTACCCGCACCGCTTCGGGCGTGGTCATCGCTACGCCATCCCACGGGCCCGCGTCCGCACCCGCCGGCGCCCTGCCCTTCACGCACTGGAACATGGCGATCGCCCGGGCCCCGTTGTTCAATCCGCAGACAGGCGCCTTGCTGCGTCAGACCGTCCGCCAACTGGGCCCGAGCCTCATAAGCCTTGCCGACGGCCGCCAGCTTCAGGCCCAGCATGTCAGCTTCTCGGGCGACGCGTCGATCGACGATTGGTATGACGCTGAGGGGGTGTGGACTGCATTGCGTGGGCGCCTGGTCGATGGTTCGACGCTCGAATACCGGCGACTCTGAGATCCCGCGTCCGGAGGGCGTCATCGGCGCCGCTCTCAACGCCAGCCCAATCGCCTGGAGGCAAAATCAGTAACCCAGGCCCCGGCGCCCCCGGCCAGGGCGCTCGCGAAGGCGCCCCAGACTAAATCGCAGACGGTGACGCGCGTCGACCAGACCTGCAGGGTCGCTTGGTTCGTCAGGTCGTAGGCGGCGTAGGCGACAAGCCCAAAGCCTGCGCCTCGCGCGAAAGCCTGCCGCCAGTCGCCGGCGTCAAGCGCAGGCAAGGCGACGAAGGCCGCCAGTCCGCCGATGTAGATGAAATAGAACAAGGCGGCCGGCAGGCAGCGCACCT
>Ga0302324_100019806_pt1 | contig 13193 bp, 11 predicted proteins | sample Palsa_T0_1_FD_201949 | JGI IMG/M metagenome (GOLD analysis project Ga0302324, IMG submission 201949) | Peat permafrost microbial communities from Stordalen Mire near Abisko, Sweden - Palsa_T0_1 | ecosystem: Environmental > Terrestrial > Soil > Palsa > Peat permafrost | place: Sweden: Abisko...
ATTGAGGTTGAAAGAGGCGGCAAAGCTCGGTTTCACGGCGGCCGTGTTGCCTGCCGGCGCCCGGGCGGAAGGATTCGGACTGGACCTTCGAACCGTGAAGGATGTTGGGGAAGTGGCCGCCCTGGCGGGGGCGCGCGCAAAACGCCGCGGCATGGTAGAATAGAATCGATGCACGATCTCAGCTTCTCTGCCGTCGATATCCTGGTTGTCCTGGCGCTGATCGTCTCCACGGCGCTCGCAATCTGGCGCGGCTTCGTGCGGGAGACCCTTTCGATTTTCGCCTGGGCGGCAGCCGCCTTTGCAACGCTCTACTTCGGTCCGGCGGCCGCGGCGTTTTTGCACGCGCGCTTTTCCACACCGTACCTGGGCTCGTTGATCGCATATGGCGGCGTGTTCTTGGTCGTGCTGATTCCGTTGTCGTTCGTCAGCTACCGCTTCTCCGAAGGGGTGAAACACTCGCCCGTGGGCGCGATTGACCGCTCGCTGGGGGCAGCCTTTGGTGTGATCAGGGGATTGGCGGTAGTTGGGCTATGCTATCTGCTGTTTTCGATGATCGTGCCGATTCCCCATCAGCCGCAATGGATCACGCAGGCGCGCCTTCTGCCGGTCGTGCAAAGCTCGGGCAGCGTCCTGCTGTCCCTCGTTCCCACCCGTGACGCCGATCAGATCGCGACCGCGAGCGAAGCTCCGGCTTCCGGTGCGCCCGCTTCCGATGTGCCCGCTCCCAAACCGCGGCCTTCGACAACGGCACACCATGCGAGCAAAGCCTATGGTACGGACGAACGGCGCGCGCTAGACAGGCTCATTCAATCGACCGGGAGCGGCGGAAACAACAAACCATGACCGAGCCGCGCACCGAAACGCCGTTCGACGACAAGCTCCACGAAGAATGTGCCGTCTTCGGCATCTTCGATCATACCGACGCCGGAGCACTCACGGTTCTGGGGCTTCATGCGCTTCAGCATCGCGGCCAGGAAGCGGCGGGGATCGTCACATACGACGGTACCCAATTCATCGCCGAGCGGCACCCCGGCCTCGTGGGTGATATCTTCGGAAAGAACAGCGCCCACGCGCAGAAGCTTAAGGGTACGCAGGCCGTCGGCCACACGCGCTATTCCACAACCGGCGGCTCGATCGTGCGCAACATCCAGCCCATGTTCGCGGAGCTTGCGGGCGGCGGGATCGCCATTGCGCATAACGGCAATCTCACCAACGCGCGCCTGCTGCGCACCAACCTCGTTCGCGACGGAGCAATCTTTCAGTCGACGTCAGATACTGAAACCATCATCCACCTGATCGCTCGCAGCCATTACGTGCCTGTGGTAGACCGCCTCATCGATGCGCTCAAGCAGGTCGAGGGCGCCTATTCCTTGGTTGCGCTCACCTCCAAGAAACTCATCGGTGTGCGCGATCCCTGGGGCGTGCGACCGCTGGTGCTGGGCGAGCTCGAGGGTGCTCCGATCCTCGCCTCGGAAACCTGCGCGCTGGACATCATCGGCGCGCAGTTCGTGCGCGACGTCGAGCCCGGCGAGATCGTAGTCGCAACGAAAGACGGTATCGAATCCTACCGGCCGTTCGCTGCCCAACCGAAGCGATTCTGCGTTTTCGAATATGTGTACTTCGCCCGGCCCGACTCCACCGTCGAGGGCCGCAACGTCTATGAAGCGAGGAAGCGCATCGGCGAAGAGCTGGCGCGCGAAGCGCCGGCTTCGGCAGACATGGTGGTCCCCGTGCCGGACTCAGGTGTTCCGGCGGCGCTCGGCTATGCCGCCGTCTCCGGACTGCCGTTCGAGCTCGGCATCATTCGCAATCACTATGTGGGCCGCACGTTCATCGAGCCCTCGGACCGCATCCGGCATCTGGGCGTGCGGCTCAAGCACAATCCCAACCGCGCGAAGCTCGAGGGCAAGCGCGTCGTACTCGTGGACGACTCCATCGTGCGCGGCACGACCTCCAAGAAAATCGTCGAGATGGTGCGCGACGCCGGCGCCGCGGAAGTTCATTTTCGCATCGCAAGCCCGCCCACAACGCATTCCTGCTTTTACGGGGTCGATACGCCGAACAAGGAAGAGCTTCTCGCCCACCGCATGGACGTGGAGGAGATGCGCCAATATATCCAGGCCGATACACTCGCCTTCGTTTCCATCGACGGTCTCTATCGCGCCACGGGGGAAGCCGGGCGCAACGCGGCAAATCCGCAGTTCTGCGACGCCTGTTTCTCGGGCAATTATCCCATCGAGCTCGCCGACATCACCGGCGGCCGCAAGGACGCTCAGCTCTCCCTTCTGGCCGAGGTGGCGTGAGGGTTCTTCGCCCATGACCGACACGCTCTCCGGGCGGGTCGCGCTGGTGACAGGCGCCTCGCGCGGCATCGGCCGTGCTGCCGCAAAGGCGCTCGCCGCCGACCGAGTTCACGTCATTCTCGTCGCACGCACGGTGGGCGGCCTCGAGGAGGTCGATGACGAGATTCGCGGCTCGGGCGGATCGGCAACGCTCGTGCCGCTCGATCTTAAGGACTTTCCCGCGCTCGACCGGCTCGGCGCGTCCATCTTCGAGCGCTGGGGAAAGCTTGATGCGTTTCTCGGCAATGCCGGCGTGCTTGGGCAGCTCACGCCACTGTCTCACCTGCAGCCCAAGATATTCGAGGAGGTCCTCGCCGTGAACGTAACGGCGAACTGGCGGCTGATCCGTTCGCTGGATCCGCTTCTCAAGCGTTCCGACGCAGGGCGCGTCGTCTTTATGACATCCGGAGCGGCGCGAAAAAACACCGCGTATTGGGGTGGCTATGCCATGAGCAAGGCCGCGCTAGAGTCGCTGGCACTGACCTATGCCTCAGAGTGCGAAGGCACTGCGGTGAAGGTCAATTTGTTGAACCCCGGGCCATTGCGCACCCGGATGCGAGCGAGCGCCATGCCGGGCGAAGATCCCGCCTCACTTCTTGCACCCGAGGCGGTCTGTCCCCTGATTGTCGAGCTGATGTCGCCCGCTTCCATGCGCAACGGCGAGCTCGTGCAATTCCGGTAGACTCCAGGCGGAAATCGCCTCCTTCCTTAATACGTATACCGATTGTTTAGGAACTCTCTGAAATAGCGGGCGTGCATACGTCCCATTCCGAAACGTCGGCCGCCGGTAGCCGTTGTCCCCTCGTGATGGACTCTTCGTGGGGAACACGTTTTGGGACCGGGTCTTTCGATTGCCGCGCCGCCGAGCAAATGGGGCGACCGTTTCGCGAGTCTGGCGCGAGGCCGGGATCTGCGCGAGCCCGGCATCGGCCTTCGGTTTCTGCCCGCTTACGACTTGCGTCGCAACAGCGTTTCGACCTTTTTCTGTACCCCCGCCTTCATCGCAGGAGGGTCTGATATCATTTGTGGCTACAGGGCGTTTCTGAATATCGACACTCGCGACCTGCCATTGCTCGATTGCGCAATCCTGGAGCTCGCCGTCGGCTTTGCGAGGACGCTTGGGAGGGCCGGCATTGTGGCCGCCGTGAGCGCATCGGTAAATTTCGAAACATTGGCATGCCCCAGAGGCCGCGCGCTCTATTTAGGCGCGCTCCTGCATTTCGGTGCGGCGCATAACAGGCACCTCGTCGTGACGGTCGAGGAAATTCCTCCCGGTACGCCAAGCGGCCGTCTCTTCGACATGATCGTTTGCCTTCGCGCGTATGTGCGCCGCGTCTTTGTCCACCTTTCCGAGCGCGATCCGAGGCTTGCGGGAGAAGGCCGAGTTGGCGCAACCGGCATCATGACATCGCTGCCTCAGCGCGCGACGCGAGCGGTGACGATGGGATTGGCAAAGTCATTGGTGCGAGTCTGCGATACGCAATCGGCAGTCTCCTGTATCGACTGCGTCGAAAGCGAGACGGAGCTCGACATCGTCCGCGCCATCGGCGTGCGTTATGCGGCCGGCAAGATATTCGCTGAACGCGGGCTGCGCGCCGACACGCCTATTGCAGCGATTCACAAGCTTCTGGCGACGCCGCACGGCCGTGTCATCGGGCCGGCGATCGGATTCCCCTGAAGCGTTCGAGCGGGCCTGACGGCTCAACCCCGAAGCCTACGCGCCAAATGCCTCCGGTCCCGTCTCGGACAAGTCGCTCGCGCCCGCTGTGACCGCCGCGAGAAGTCCTGGGGTCCGCGACAGAACGTGTTCCCCGAAAAAATGCGCAAGGACGAGACGCCCGCTCCACCACGCATTTTCGCCGCGGGTACCAAGATGGCGCGCCGCGGCCAGGGCTCCTTTTGCAAGCAGCCAGCCGCCGGCGATAAGCCCCGACAGTTCGAGATATGCGGTTGCGCCCGCGAGTCCGTCGGCCTGTCCGCGCCGTAAGACAAGCCAATCGGTCGCTTCCGCTGTGGCGGTCTTCGCAGCATCCAGGCGACCTGCAATGGCGACGAGCCGGTCGTTTCGCGATTCGCGAAGAGCGGCGATCATGTCCCCAATGTCTGCGAGGAGCTCGCGCATGGCCTCGCCATTGCCGGGCCCCAGCTTTCGCCCTGCGAGATCAATCGCCTGAATGCCGTTGGTTCCTTCGTAGATGGGGGCGATGCGCGCGTCGCGATAGTGCTGCGCTGCACCTGTTTCTTCGATGTACCCCATGCCACCGTGAACCTGCAGCGCGAGCGAAGCCACCTCGACACCGACATCGGTGGACCAGGCCTTTGCTATCGGCGTGAACAGCTCCTCCCGAAGGCGTGCCCGCTCGCGCGCTGCGCTGTCCTTTGAGCCTTGTGCGAGATCGGCGGCGACCGCCGTGGCAAGGCAGATGGCGCGGGCGGCCTCCGTTTTTGCTTTCATGAGCATCAGCATGCGGCGCACGTCGGGATGATCGAACAGGCGGGCAGGGTATTCGCCTGTCCACGCCGAGCGGCCCTGTCTGCGGTCGAGCGCATACGAAAGAGCCTGCTGGTACGCTCGCTCCGCGATGGCGACCCCCTGGACTCCCACCTGCAGCCGCGCGGCGTTCATCATCGTGAACATGTTTGCGAGGCCGTGATTCGCTGCACCTACGAGCTCGCCCTGTGCGCCGTCAAATATCATCGTGCAGGTAGGCGAGCCGTGGATCCCGAGCTTGTGCTCGATGCGGCTCGGTCCGAGCGCGTTGGCGACGCCCAGGCTGCCGTCTTCGCTTACGAGCCGCTTCGATGCGAGAAACATCGAAATGCCTTTGCTGCCTTCCGGCGCGCCCGGCAGCCGCGCCAGCACGAGATGGACAATATTTTCCGCCATGTCGTGATCGCCCCATGTGATGAAAATCTTCTGGCCGGTGATACGATAGTTGCCATTGCCGTCGGGTTCGGCGCGCGTGCGCAACGCGGCCAGATCCGAGCCCGCCTGCGGCTCGGTGAGATTCATCGTTCCGGACCATTCGCCCGAGATGAGCCTCGGGAGGTAAAGTCGTTTTTGGCGGTCCGTGCCGTGCGTCACCAGGGCTTCTATCGCGCCCTGGGTCAGCATCGGACATAGCCCGAAAGCCATGTTGGCGCCGTGCATCATTTCGAATACCGCGATGGCGAGGGTGCGCGGCAGGCCTTGGCCGCCCTGCTCGACCGGCGCCGACAACGCATTCCAGCCGCCATCCGCGAATGCGCGATAGGCCTGCGCAAATCCCGGGACGGTGCGCACTGCGCCGTTCTCGTATTGCGCGCCGATCTCGTCGCCTGCCCGGTTGAGGGGTGCCAGCACGTCTTCGGCGAGTTTGCCGCCCGCGTCGAGAACCGCGGAAAGGGTTTCGTTGTCGAAGCCCGGAAACGCGCCCGTCTCTACCAGGCCGGAGATGCCGACGATATCGTTGAGCGCGAAGGCGATGTCGCGGATGGGTGCGCGCCAGGTCATGGCTGATGCTCCTGTGCAGGCAAGCTGTTTGAAGCGTGAAGTGTGGTTCGAGCCTTCACGAGGGTATGTCTGCCCTCTCGATTCCTTCCAGGAATATGTTGGCGGCGAGATCCGCGATTTCGGCAGGCTTGCCGCGGCCTTCTGGATTGAGCCAGGTGTGCATCCAGTTGATCATCCCGAAATAAAGCATGGCGCCGGGCGTTCCCAAGGGATGCCGCTCTGCGAGCGTGGGTCTGATCTCAATGAGGATTTTTTCCACGATGCCAATGAGCCGGTGCTGGATGTCTACGACGATCTTGCGCTGATCGTCCGGCAGATTGTCGAGCTCGTTGAGAAGGACCCTCTGGCGGGTGGCCGCGCCGAGATAAAGCTGCATGAACGCGCGCGTCATCTCCCTCAGCTTTTCGGCTGGGCGCACAGGCCTTTCCGATATCTCTTCCGCAGTGTCCAGCAGGTCCTTGACATGGGAGTGCATGACGTCGAAGAGGATGTCTTCCTTGGATGCATAGTAGTGGTAGATGAGTGATTTTGAGGTGCGGCAGGACTGAGCCAGGTCGGCGATCGAAGCGCCCAGAAATCCGCGTTCCGCGAACAGCCGGGCGGCGCTGCCGACGATCCGTTCCCTGCGTTTTTCGTAATCGGCAGCCTGGGTCCTTGCCATGTCCGCGGATCGCCCCGTGCGACGGATGTTTGCAAATTCGCCCCCGCAACTTAGCCTGTTGATAATTGACCGTCCATTCGGTTAATGAATTGCCGCAACCACACGCAGGGGCCGCGCATATGTCAGCCAGAGCGCACGCAGGACCCTCTGCACCGGCTGATGCTGTCGAGCCGGCGCGGGACTGGAAGCGCGTGGTCTATCTCTCACACGTCTCGCGCGCGCTGGACGAGCTCGAGGAGACGAGGCTCGTTCCCGGACGGAAGATGTTTTATCAGTTCTCGGCACGCGGCCATGACGTAGCCCAGGTTCTGCTTGGGTTGAAGCTGACACGGCCGGACGACGCCGTCTGCGGTTACTACCGTTCGAGGCCCGTCCTGCTCGCTCTGGGGCTCCCCCTGGCCGAGGCGCTGGGATCGTCGATGATGCGCGCAGGCGGCTATTCCGACGGTCGCGACATCGGTGCAGTGTTCAACTATCCCAATCCCCATGGTGCAGCGGCGCTCCCGATGTGCGGAGGCGTGGGCGCGCAGTTCACGCCGGCGGCCGGCTGGGCACAGGCGCTTCGGTACCGTCTCGATGTGCTCAAAGAGCCTGGATGCGGCGATGCGATAGCTGTCGCCTTGGGCGGTGATGCCGCGGTCGCCACCAACGGTTTCTGGTCCGCCCTGACGATGGCGACGACGCTCGGCCTTCCGGTGCTGTTCTACGTTGAAGACAACGGCTACGGAATTTCCGTGCCGTCGACCCTGCAGACGCCCGGCGCGAACATCGCGTCCAATCTCGCCAGCTTCAAGGGTCTTCACATTCTGGACGGAGACGGAACACAACCGCAGGAAGCCGCGCGCCTGATCGACGACGCCGTTCGCCACGTACGCACGCGCCGTGGTCCAGCGCTTCTCAGGCTGACGGTTCCGCGGCTCGAAGGGCATTCCTTCCAGGATACGCAGACTTACAAATCCGAGCAGACCGTCGCCGCGGAACGCGCGCGCGATCCATTGCCGAGGCTGCGTGACCATCTCGTGCCTGCGCAGATCAGCTTCGAAGAGTGGAACAATATCGCGGACGATGCACAAAAGGCTGTCATGCAGGCGCTGGCCGAAGCCGAGGCACTGCCGGTTTCGGATCTCGCGCGCACCGCACGCCATGTGTTTTTCGAAGACGAGCGCCAGACGAAAGGCGGCCAATGGTCGTTTGGCTACGTGCCGCCTCCATCGGGCGCGGGGCCCAGGCCGGATGGCCAGCGCATCAACATGGTAACCGCGATTCGGCGAACCCTTGATCATGAGCTCTCGATCAATCCGCGCGTCCTGCTTTTCGGAGAAGACATCGGGCCGAAGGGCGGGGTGCATGCCGTGACGCTCGGGCTGCAGGATAAGTTCGGCGAGACTCGCGTGTTCGATACCAGCCTGTCCGAGGAGGGCATCATCGGCCGTGCGGTCGGCATGGCGCTGGCGGGGCTCGTGCCCGTGCCCGAAATTCAATTCCGGAAATACGCGGAGCCTGCGAACGAACAGCTGAGCGATTGCGGAACAATGCGCTGGCGGACGAACAACCGCTTTGCGGCGCCAATTATCGTGCGCATGCCGCTCGGCTTCTTCAAATGCGGCGACCCCTGGCACAGCCAGACGAACGAGGTGCAGTTTGTGCACTCTCCCGGCTGGAAGGTGGCGGCACCCTGCAACGCCGAAGACGCCGTCGGCCTGCTGCGCGAGGCCCTGCGCGGCAACGATCCCGTGATCTTCTTCGAGCACCGCGCCATGCTCGATGCGCCGTCGGCCCGCAGGCCTTATCCGGGGGACGATTTCGTGCTGCCCTTTGGCAAGGCGCGCATTGTCAGAACGGGCGACGACCTAACGATCGTCAGCTGGGGCGCCATGGTTGAGCGTTGCGAGGAAGCAGCCGAAGATCAATCGGTGGAGATTGTCGATCTGCGCACTTTGATGCCCTGGGACCGCAATGCCGTGCTTGCATCGGTCAAGCGCACGCGGCGTTGCCTTATCGTGCATGAGGACTTGATGAGTGCCGGCTTCGGCGCGGAGATCGCTGCAGTCGTTGCCGAAGAGGCCTTTCTCGATCTTGATGCGCCCGTCTCGCGGCTGGCGATGCCCGACATTCCGAGCCCGCACAATCCTGCGCTTCTCGAATGGGCGCTGCCGAGCGTCGGTGACATTCATTCCAGGATCGAAGAATTGATCGGATTCTAGATGGCGACCGAGATCATCGTTCCGACGGAACAGGAAGGCACAACGGCCGTCGTCAAGACATGGCTCAAACAGGTCGGCGATTCCGTCCGCATCAACGATCCCGTGGTTGAGCTGGAGACCGACAAAGTTGCGGTCGAAATTGCGGCGACGGCAGACGGGGTGCTGTCCGAGATTCTCATGGATATCGGGGCGGAAGTTGAGCCCGGATCTGTGCTCGGCCGGATCGCGGACGGCCAGGCGCCCCCTACAGAAAAGACGTCCGAAAAGATCGTGACGCGTGGGGGCGCCGTTGGGCGGGTGGTCGAGACGTCCGGCGAGTCACGTCTGCCGCCCGGAATCCGGCGGCTCCTGGCCGAGCATAAGCTTGAAGCCAGTGACGTTCCCTCGGGCGGCGAGAGGATCACGCGGGACGACATTCTGGCCGAGGCCGGGCGTCGCGCGAAAGCCGAAGGCGCCACGCCGGGCGCCGGCGTGACGCACGTACTGCATGATTCCATGCGCAGGCGCATCGCCGAACATATGGCCCATTCGGTCCGCATTGCGCCGCATGTGACGGCCGTGTTCGAAGCCGATTTCAGCGCAATCATGGCGCACCGCCGGGGCCATAAGAGCGAATTCGAGCGCACCGGCGCGCATCTCACTTTCACGGCTTATTTCATTGCCGCGTCCGCGGCGGCTATGAAGGCGGCACCGTCCGTCAACGGGCGATGGTTCGATGACCGCCTCGAGATTTACGACGACATTAATGTCGGTATAGGCACCGCCCTGGGAGACAAGGGCCTGATCGTGCCCGTCATCCATCGCGCGCAGACGCTGTCGTTGCTCGAAATCGCGCAGAGACTGACGGAATTGACAGAAAAAGCCCGTGCCGGAAAACTCGCGCCCGCCGATGTGCAGAACGGGACGTTCTCGATCTCGAACCACGGCGTTTCGGGTTCGCTCGTGGCCTCACCTATCATTATCAACCAGCCGCAATCTGCGATCCTCGGGGTCGGCAAATTGCAAAAGCGCGCCGTGGTGTGCGAGAAAAGCGGCTCGGACGCTGTCGAAATCCACCCGATGGCGTATGTGACTTTGACCATAGACCACCGCGTCATTGATGCCTACCAGACAAACGCATGGCTCACACGCTTCGTGGAAGAGCTGGAAAAGTGGCCGGAGGAATGACATCCACCGCAGAAAATCAGCCAAGCGCCAGCTGCAGTGCGCTAAAGCCGCGGAATCGCGCCCGCCGGCTGCGTGCAGGTTTGCTGGCGAGCTCGTAGGTGGGGAACCGGGCCAGAAATCTCCCGATTGCAATCCGGCCTTCAAGGCGAGCGAGATTCATGCCCGCGCATTGATGCGGGCCGGCCGCAAATGCCAGATGGCGGTTTGGATTGCGCGCAATATCGAAATCGTCAGGAAATGCGAAGGTGTCGGGATCACGGTTTGCCGAGCCGATGCCGAGCGTGATGAAGCATCCGGCAGGCAGGAGTGCTCCGCCGATTTCGACATCTCGCGTGGTGACGCGGTTTCCGAGCTGGTTGGAGCTTTCATAACGCAGAGCCTCTTCGATCGCACTCGTCAGCAGCCGGGGCTCCGCGATCAATCGCGTCCGCTGTTCCGGGAAACGGGCAAACAGCTCGATGGCATTGCCGATCAGATTGCTGGTCGTTTCATGGCCGGCATTCAGCAGAAAAATGCAATTCTCGATCAGCTCGTTGTCGCTGAGAGGTGCGCCACCGCTCCCGATGAGCCGGGTGAGGACATCGTGTTCAGGATCGCCGGGATTCCGCCGTCGTTCCTCCAGCAGAGCGCCAAGATACGCATGAAAATCCGCTAACGCCTGCTCGCCCCGCATCAACGCGTCCGATGAAATCGACGGCTCGAGCGCGCCCAGAATGGCGAGAGACCAGCCGCGCAAGGGTGCGCGATCGGCATCCGGCACGCTCAGAAGATCTCCGATCACGTCCACGGGAATTGCGGCCGCGAAATCGGCGATGGCATCGATATGTCCGCGCTCTGCCGCCTCGTCGAGCAGACGGTCCACAAGCGCGGTCAGCTTCGGTTCCAGCCGCGTCAATGCGCGGGGGACAAGGCCGCCGATGATCGAACGGCGCACCCGCGTGTGATAGGGCGCATCGTTGAAGACGAGGCTCGTAGTGTGGTGCCGGAAGAGCCTGGAATTCTCGCCATATTTCGGCGCGAACTCCGCCCTCTTGTCCGAGCTGAATGAGGCCGTATCCTGATAGACCGCAAGAATGTCGGCGTACCGGCTCAGAAAGATGCCGTTCGGCGTGAGCCATTTCAGCGGCGAGTGTTCGCGCAAAGCGCGGTATGTCGGATAGGGATTGTCGTAGAACGCGTCAGGCAGGTATTTCAGATCGAACTCACTCGCCGTTCGCGCGTCGTCGCCTGTCACGCAAGCTGCTCCCGAATCCATCGCCACACGGCTTCAGGACCCTCCACCATGGCGTTGTGGCCGAGGCCGGCCAAATCGACCGCCGAGGGGTCGAATGCTACGAGCTGTTCGCGCGTTACCATCGCGTCGGTGCTGCCGCGCGCCAGATGAATCCGCGCCTGCGCGGAGGCGGTCAGGGCATGCATGCGCAGAGCGCCTACCGAGGCGGTAGCGGGATCAGCGGCCAGGCGCCATCCATTTTTATTCACCACGACGCCCGCCGTCGCGGCAGCGGAGTCCGGCGCCACAAGCCCACCGAGACCCGAGACTTTGAGATAGCGGTCGATGGCAGCGTCCCGTGATTCAAATATCCGCACAGGCGCAGTTGCCATCTTTGCGAGTTGCGACACGTCTTCCGGTATCCAGTCGACTTTGATACCCAGGCCGAACACCCGCGCGGGCGCGATTCCAAACCATCCTGATGCGAGCGCAAGCGCAATCGCTCCACCCATGGAATGCCCGACCACCACGATCTCGTTCCATACGCCGGAGCCCAGCACCAGTTCCGACACGTCGGCGGCGTGTTGCCCCAATGCGTAGGATTGCGCATGCGCCGATCGTCCGTGACCGCGCAGATCGGGAGCGATCCAGCTCCCGTTCCAATGAATGTCTGCGGTCGCGAGCATCGGCTGCCAGACCTCGCGCGTCGCGCCAAGGCCATGCAACAACACCAGCAGACGCGGGCCCTCGCCACCGCATTCGGCATCGAGCGTCATGCGTCAGGCTCTCTGCGGTGGTCAAACACGCGTCTGGCTTTGCCTTCGAAGCGCGGCAGTGTGCCTCGCGGCACGCTCATGACTTCAGCGGTAATGCCATAATGCGATTTGATGCGGTGCGAAAGGTTTTCGCAGGCCAGCAGTCGCGCTTCCTCGTCTGCGCCTGCCTTCGATTCTGCGGTAATCTCGAGCTTATCCCGTGTGCCGGCGCGCCGCACATCGATACGGTAATGCGCCGAAAGCAAGGGCTCGGATACGATCAGTTCCTCGATCTGACGCGGAAAAATGTTTACGCCGCGGATGATAAGCATGTCATCGCTGCGGCCGGTAACCGGATCCATGCGGCGCATGGGAATGTCGCCGACGGGCGCGGTAAGCCGCGTCAAATCGCCCGTACGATACCGGATAACGGGCACGGCCTCCTTGGAAAGAGACGTCAGCACGAGCTCGCCTTCCGCCCCGTCCGGCAACACTTCTTCGGATTTTGGGTCGACGATTTCCGCATAGAACGCATCTTCCCATATCGTCAACGCGCCTCGGGCATCAATGCGCTCCTGCGCGATTCCGGGTCCCAGCACCTCCGACAGGCCATAGATATCGAGCGCCGCGATCTGAAAACGCTGTTCAATCTCGCGCCTGAGCTCGCCGCTCCAAGGTTCCGCGCCGTGGATGCCTATCTCGAGGGAAGTCTGCGCCGGATCTATGCCGATATGCTCCAACGCTTCGGCGATCACCAGCATGTAGGACGGCGTGCAGCAGATGACTCGTGGTTTCAGATCGCAGATCAGCTGTGCCTGGCGCTCGGTCTGTCCACCCGAGGCGGGGATGACAGCGCAGCCGAGCCGTTCGGCGCCGCCGTGCAGCCCCAGGCCTCCGGTAAACAGCCCATAGCCATAGGCGTTGTGCACAAAATCGCCGGGTCTTCCGCCTGCCGCCAGGATCGCGCGAGCGCACAGGCTGCTCCAGAGATCGAGATCGTTTTTCGTGTATCCGACGATCGTCGGCTTTCCCGTGGTTCCAGACGACGCATGCAAGCGCACCAAGCGGCTGCGCGGCACCGCGAACATGTCTTCAGGCCTGCGGAAATCAGATTTCAGCGTAAAGGGAAAACGGTTCAGCTGCTCGAAGGAGCGAAAATCGTCAGGCAAGACACCGGCCGCATCGCATTTTCGGCGGTAGGACGCTGTTCTTGAGTAGGCGTGCGCGATGGACCATTGCAGGCCCCGCAACTGCACGGCCTCCAGATCACTGCGCGAAGCAAATCGCGGATAATCAGGGTATGATTGCATTGTCCGACTAGACGGCATTCATCGTCAGCAACTCATAGGTCGCGACCG
>Ga0302324_100019808_pt1 | contig 13192 bp, 11 predicted proteins | sample Palsa_T0_1_FD_201949 | JGI IMG/M metagenome (GOLD analysis project Ga0302324, IMG submission 201949) | Peat permafrost microbial communities from Stordalen Mire near Abisko, Sweden - Palsa_T0_1 | ecosystem: Environmental > Terrestrial > Soil > Palsa > Peat permafrost | place: Sweden: Abisko...
TTTATCCCGATCTCGACGGTTTCTTTGCAGACGTGGGCAAAGCCTATCGCGCGGCGATCCGCGCCTTTTACGATGCCGGCTGCCGCTATCTGCAGCTCGACGACACCGCCTGGGCGATGGCGTGCGATCCGGCGGAGCGGGTGCATTCCAAGGAGCGCGGCGACGATCCCGATAAGCTGCCGCAGCTTTACGCGCGCGCCACCAACGCCGCGCTTGAAGGCCGACCCGCCGACATGGTCGTCACCATGCATTCATGTCGCGGCAATTTCCGTTCCACCTTCATTGCGTCCGGCGGCTACGAGTTCGTCGCCGAACAGCTTCTCGGCAAGACCGATCTCGACGGCTATTTCCTCGAATACGACACCGACCGCGCCGGCGGTTTCGAACCGCTGCGGTACTTTCCCAAAGGCAACAAGCAACTGGTGCTCGGGCTAGTCACTTCGAAGTTCGGCAAACTGGAAAAGAAAGACGACATCAAGCGCCGGATCGACGAGGCGACCAAATATGTCGCGCTCGATCAGCTCTGCCTGTCGCCGCAATGCGGCTTCGCCTCGACCGAGGAAGGCAATGCGCTGTCCGAGGAAGAACAATGGGCCAAGCTCCGTATGGTCGTCGAGATAGCCGACGAAGTATGGGGGTAGCGGATGGAGCGATTGAAGCCGCCATTTCGCGCCGATCACGTCGGCAGCCTGCTGCGGACCGCCGCGCTGAAAGACGCCCGCGAGAAGCACGCGCGCGGCGAAATCGGCGCCGACGCGCTGACGGCCGTGGAGGACCGCGAAATTGAGGCGCTAATCAAGAAGCAGGAAGCGATCGGGCTCAAAGTCGTCACCGACGGCGAGTTTCGGCGCCGCTCCTGGAATTTCGATTTCCTGGAGCGCCTGCCGGGCGTGGAATGCTATCTCGGCGAGCGCAAGATAAAATTCAACGCAAAGGGGCCGCAGCCGCCTTCCTACCTGCTGCGCGTCACCGACAAGCTAGGCGGCACGGCGCCGCACCCGATGGTCGAGCATTTCCGCTTTTTGCAAGACCATGCCAAGGCGACGGCGAAAGTAACCATTCCCTCGCCCTCCTCGCTGCATTTTCGCTACGGCCGCGACGCGGTGCCGGAAAGCATCTACCCGGTGATGGAGGATTTTTACCGCGACCTCGGCGAATCCTACCGCAAAGTCGTGCGCGCCTTTGCCGACGCCGGTTGCCGATACCTGCAGCTCGACGAGGTGAACCTGGCCTATCTGTGCGACCCGTCGCTGCGCCAACATATAACAGCGCGCGGTGAGGACCCGGACGCGCTGCCGGTGATTTATGCGCGCATGATCAACGCCGCCATTTCCGACATTCCGCCCGACATGACCATCACCATGCATTTGTGCCGCGGCAATTTCCGCTCGAGCTTCGTCGCCACCGGCGGCTATGAGCCGGTCGCCGAGGTGCTGTTCAACGGCATCAATGTGCACGGCTATTTCATGGAATATGACAGCGAAAGGGCCGGCGGGTTCGAGCCGTTGCGGCTATTGCCGAAGGGCAAGACGGCCGTGCTTGGATTAGTGACCAGCAAGAGCGGCGGCCTGGAGAGCCGAAACGAGATCAAAGAACGGATCGAGCAGGCGGCGAAATACGTGCCGCTCGATCAGCTTAGCCTGTCGCCGCAATGCGGGTTTGCCTCGACCGAGGAGGGCAACGTTCTCTCCGAGGACGAGCAATGGGCTAAGCTGCGCACGATCGTGGAGATCGCAGAAGAAGTGTGGGGTTGAGATGCAACGAACAAAGCCTCCGTTCCGCGCCGATCACGTCGGCAGCCTGTTGCGGCCCGCCGCGCTGAAGTCGGCGCGCGAACGTCACGCCAAGGGCGAGATCGATGCCGCAGCGCTCAAAGCCGTCGAAGACCGCGAGATCGAAGCCGTCATCAAAAAGCAGGAAGCGGTCGGCTTGCACGCAATTACCGACGGTGAATTCCGCCGGTCGTGGTGGCACCTCGACTTTCTCTGGGGGCTCGATGGCGTCGAGCGCCATGTGATGGATACCGGTATCGCCTTCTCCGCGGTGACGACGCGCAATGAAGGCGTGAAAGTCACCGGCAAGATCGGCTTCTCCGGCCATCCGATGATCGAGCACTTCAAGTTCGTGAAGGCGCACACCCAGCGCACCGCGAAAATAACCATCCCGGCGCCATCGGCGCTGTATGGCCGCCCGAACCGGACGCCGATCAACAAAGATATTTATCCGACGCTCGATAGGTTCTTCGCCGATCTCGGCCAGGCTTACAAAAAGGCGGTGCGCGCTTTCGCCGACGCCGGCTGCCGCTATTTGCAGCTCGACGAAGTATTCATCGCCATGCTCTGCGATCCGAAATACCGCAAGCAGATGACCGACCGCGGCGACGACCCCGACTACCTCGGTGACGTCTACGGCGAACTTATCAACGAGGCGATGTCGGATATTCCCTCCGACATGACGGTGACCATGCATTTGTGCCGCGGCAACTACAAATCGACGTTCATGGGCAGTGGCGGCTACGACGCTATGCAGGAAGTGCTTTTCGACAAGATCAAGGTGCACGGCTATTTCATGGAATATGACAGCGACCGCGCCGGCGGCTTTGAGCCGCTCAAGCGGCTGCAAAAGGACCGCATCGCCGTGCTCGGTCTGGTGACCTCGAAAACCGGTCAGCTCGAGAGCAAGGACGCGATCAAGCGCCGGCTCGAAGAGGCGGCGAAGTTCACCAGCCTCGACCAACTCGCCCTGTCGCCGCAATGCGGCTTCGCCTCGACCGAAGAAGGCAACACGTTGGCCGAAGACGAAGAATGGGCCAAGCTCAAGATGATTGTCGAGGTCGCTCAGGAGGTCTGGGGGAAGTAAGCATGCCCGGCATCGTCGACGGCAAAGTCGCGATTGTCACCGGCGCCGGACGCGGTATCGGGCGCGGCATTGCGCTTCTTATGGCGCAGGAAGGCGCGCGCGTCATCGTCTGCGATATCGGCGCGAGTCTGGAAGGCGCCGGCACCGATGCCGGCCCGGCGCATGCCGTGGTCGACGAGATCAAAAACACCGGCGGCCAAGCCATCGCCTCGACGCTGTCGATCAGTGACCCCGGCAATGGTGACAAGATCGTGCAGGCGGCGCTCGATGCCTTCGGCCGCGTCGATATTCTGGTGAACAATGCCGGCATCCTGCGCGACCGCATTTTTCATCGTATGAGCTGGTCGGACTGGTCGGATGTGATCAATGTCCACCTCAACGGCAGTTTCATCATGAGCCGCGCCTGCGCGACGCATTTTCGCGAGCAGAATTCCGGCGCTTACGTTCATATGACATCGACGTCCGGACTGGTTGGCAATTTCGGCCAGGCCAATTATGCGGCGGCCAAGATGGGGGTTGTCGGGCTGTCGCGCGGCATCGCGCTCGACATGGCGCGATTCAACGTGCGCTCGAATTGCGTCTCGCCATTCGCGTGGACGCGTATGGTGCAGTCAATCCCGACCGAAGACGAGAAGGAAAAGGCGCGCGTCGAGCGCGCGAGCCAGGTCACGCCGGAGAAAGTCGCGCCGCTCGTGGTTTATCTCGTATCCGACCAGGCCGAAGGCATCAGCGGGCAAATTCTTTCGGCGCGCAACAACGAGATTTATTTGTTCAACGCCAACCGTCCGATCCGCACCTTGCATCGTTCCGACGGCTGGACGCCGCAACGGCTCGCCGAGCAGCTCAAAGGCGCATTTGCCACCTCGTTCACGCCGCTCGAACGATCGCAGGACGTGTTTTCGTGGGATCCGGTGTGAGATGGCCATCGTCTACGACAAGCTGATGGCGCTCCAGATCGCGCCGGCCGAGCAAGTCTACGAGGCGAAGGATTGCATGCTCTATGCGCTCGGCATAGGCCTCGGCCACGATCCGATGAACGAAGACGAGCTCGCCTTCGTCTATGAAAAAGACTTGAAGGTGCTGCCGACCATGGCGACCGTGCTGGCCCATAGCGGGTCGCTCGCGCGCCATCCCGATAGCGGCATCAACTGGGTGATGGTGGTCAACGGCGAGCAGGGCTTTACGCTGCATCGTCCGCTGGCGGCGCACGGCACGTTGATCGGCCGAACACGCATTGTCGACGTCATCGACAAAGGCGCCGGCAAAGGCGCGCTCCTTCTGACCGAGCGCGAAATCACCGACAAGGCCACTGGCGCGCCGGTCGCCACAGTCACGCAAACCATCTTCTGCCGCGGCGATGGCGGTTTCGGCGGGCCGCCGCGGCCTACGCCGCCGCATCCGATTCCGGCGCGCGCCCCGGACATGGTGTGTGATCTCGGCACACGCCCGGAAATGGCGCTGATCTACCGCCTGAGCGGCGACTATAACCCGCTTCACGCCGAACCGGCCGCCGCCAAGGCCGCGGGCTTCGACCGCCCGATCCTGCATGGCCTCGGCACCTTCGGTGTTTCCGGGCACGCTCTACTTAAGACGATGTGCCGCTACGATCCGGCGCGGCTGACGTCGTTTTCCGGCCGCTTTTCCGCGCCGGTCTTTCCCGGTGAGACAATCCGCACCGAGATGTGGCGCGACGGCAATCTCGTGAGCTTTCGCGCCCGCGTCGTCGAGCGTGACGTGGTCGCGATCAACAACGGCCGCGCGGAGCTCGCACAGTGACCGAGACCGATTTCGCACCAATTCGCGATTCCGTGCGCGCCTTATGCGCCGATTTTCCCGGAACGTATTGGCAAAAACTCGATCGCGAACGCGCCTATCCCGAAGAATTCGTCGCCGCTTTGACCAAGGCCGGATTTCTTGCCGCCCTAATCCCCGAGGAATACGGCGGCAGCGGGCTCACCATGCGGGCGGCGACCGCCATCATGGAGGAGATTCAGGCGTCCGGCTGCAACGGCGCCGCCTGCCACGCACAGATGTACACCATGGGCACGGTGCTTCGTCACGGCAGCGCAGCGCAGAAAGCGCGCTACCTGCCCGGCATCGCGCGCGGCGAACTGCGGCTGCAAGCGTTCGGCGTCACCGAGCCTACGTCGGGCACCGATACGCTCAGCCTTCGCACCACGGCTGTGCGCGACGGCAACAGCTACATCGTCAACGGCCAGAAAATCTGGACCTCGCGCGCCGAGTATTCCGATCTGATGTTGCTGCTCGCGCGCACCGCGCAGCGCGAGCAAGCAAAATCGCGGACCGCCGGGCTCTCGGTGTTTCTCATCGACATGCGCGAGCACAAGGGCAACGGCCTGACCATCCGCCCGATCCGCACCATGATGAACCACGCCACCACCGAAATCTTCCTGGAGAACGTGCGCATCCCGGCCGACAGCCTGATCGGCGTCGAGGGCGAGGGCTTCCGCTACATTCTTTCCGGCATGAATGCCGAACGCATTCTTATCGCCGCCGAATGCATCGGCGACGCCAAATGGTTCATCGGCAAGGCCGCCGCTTACGCGCGCGAGCGTGTGGTATTCGGACGCCCGATCGGCCAGAATCAGGGCGTGCAATTTCCGATCGCCCGCGCTTATGTCGGCATGCGCGCGGCGGAATTGATGGTCCACGAAGCGGCCGCGCTCTACGAAGCGGGCAAGGATTGCGGCGCCGAGGCCAACATGGCCAAACACCTTGCCGCCGAAGCGTCGTGGGCGGCGGCCGACATGTGCGTGCAGACCCACGGCGGATTCGGCTTTGCGGAAGAGTTCGACATCGAACGGAAATTCCGCGAGACGCGGCTTTACACGGTGGCGCCGATTTCCACCAATCTCATTCTCTCGTATATCGCCGAGCACGTGCTCGGCCTGCCGCGATCGTATTGATGTCCACTCCCCTTTCAGGCCTGTTCGTGGTGTCGCTCGAACAGGCCGTCGCGGCGCCGATGTGCACCTGCCGCCTGGCGGACGCCGGCGCCCGCGTCATAAAAATCGAGCGGCCCGAAGGCGATTTCGCCCGTTACTATGACGGCTTCGCTCACGGCGAATGCAGCTACTTCGTCTGGCTCAATCGCGGTAAAGAGTCAGTCGTCCTCGATCTGACGAAAGACGAGGACAAGGCTCTGCTTCGCGCCCTGCTTAAGCGTGCCGACATATTTGTGCAGAATCTCAAACCCGGCACCGTGGAGAAACTCGGCTTCCCTATTTCGCGGCTTCGCCGCGATTACCCGAACCTGCTCTGCTGTTCGATTTCAGGCTTCGGCGAGGATGGGCCGTTCGCCAAACGCAAAGCCTACGATTTGCTCATTCAAGCCGAGACCGGGCTCGCGTCGATCACGGGAACGACGGAGCCCTCGCGCGTCGGCGTGTCGGTCGTCGATGTCTCGACCGGATTGAATGCCTACGAGGCTATTCTGGAAGCTTTGATCACGCGGCAGCGAACCGGACAAGGCGCCGAGCTTTCGGTGTCGATGTTCGATTCCATCGCCGACTGGATGACCGTTCCGCTGCTGCAACAGGAAGCGGGCAAGCCGCCGCAGCGTGTCGGGCTCACGCATCCGGCGATCGCGCCCTATGGCGCGTTTCCGACGTGCGACGGCGCCCAAATTCTCATCGGCATTCAGAACGATCGGGAATGGCGCGTGCTCGCGGAAAGAGTCCTGGGAGATGCGAATCTCGCCTCCGACCCCGGCTTCGCCACCAATCGCGCCCGCGTCGAGCGCCGCGCCGACACCGACCGCAGGGTCGCGGCGATCACGCGCACCATGGATGCCGATCTTTTGACGCAAAAACTCGCCGCCGCGGAAATTGCCTTTGCGCCCATCAACACCGTGGCCGACCTGGCGCGCCATCCGCATCTGCGCATGATCACAGTCGCAACGCCAAGCGGGCCCGTGTCGTATCCGGCGCCGGCCGAACTGCACGCCTCGGCATCACGGCATTATGGTCCGGTACCGTCGCTCGGTGAACATACGGCGAAGGTGCGGGCGGAATTTCTGGCGCCAGCCGCAGCGAACTAGAGGAGAGAAAAATGGACGTCGGATTCATCGGTCTGGGCCATATGGGCGCGCACATGGCGCGACGCCTCGTCGAAGCCGGGCACCGCGTTTTCGTTTACGACACGCGGCAGGAAGCCATCGGCAATCTCGCCGCGCTGGGCGCGGTCGCCATGCGCTCGCCGGTGGAAGTCGCGGATGCCGCCGAAACCGTGATGGTGAGCTTGCCGATCCCCGCCGTTGTGCTGCAAGTCGCAACCGGCCCGGATGGAGTCATCAACGGCAAACGCATCCGGCGTTTCGTCGATCTTTCCACCACCGGCGCGGTGATGGCCGAGCGCGTCTTCAAGCTTCTTGCCGCACGCGACATCGTACAGATCGACAGCCCAGTGAGCGGCGGCGTGACCGGCGCCGAACGCGGCACGCTCGCCGTCATGGCTTCGGGCCCTCGCGCGGACGTCACAGCCGTTGAGCCGCTGCTCAAAGTCATCGGAAAGGTCTTTTTCCTTGGCGAGCGGCCGGGTGCGGGCCAAACCATGAAGCTCGTGAACAATGTGCTCTCGGCCGCAGCGATGACAGCTACAGCGGAGGCGCTGGTGACGGGATTCAAGGCCGGCCTCGATCCGCACCAGATGCTCGACGTCATCAACGCGGGCACCGGCCGCAACACCATGACCGAGGACAAAGTCGCAAAGGCCATCCTTCCCGGCACATTCAATCTCGGCTTCACCGCCGGCCTGCTGTCGAAAGACGTCAATCTTTTCCTTGCCGAGCGCGAGGCGCTTGGCGTGACCACGAATGTCATCGACGCCGTCGCGGTCGTGCTCAAGCGAACCTGCGATGAGCTCGGGCCGGAAGCCGATGTCACCGCCGTCATTCAGCCGATCGAAAATCGCGCCGGCGTCAAGGTGCGCGCGCCAGCGAAAAACACGTAAAAACGAAGCGGCGGAGTTCGGCTGCGGTTTCGCCGCAGGGCGCCAGCGCGAAGCGATATCCACCGCCGCAGTTCGAAATAATCCATTCTCGCCCAGCCGCTCGGCGGAAAGCGGAATTGTGTGATGCCGGTCACTTCGGCACCCTCCCCGCGCGATATGGTTAAGCGTTACCTGCTGAAGGAGACCTGCCCACAAACGTCCTCTAGATCGGCTTGGTTCGCCACGGTCCTGCGCACCCTCGACCCCGCCCACGGGCCACTGGCGACCACGACGGGGTGAATGTCCCCAAGCACCCCAGCCCGCCCGGACCAACCCCGGGCGGGCTTTTCTTATCGGCAAATCTGCCCCATGTTGCCGGAACGCGGCCGCGCCAGTGGAGCGGATTTGACATTCGCTACCCACCCAACCGCGAGTCCGTGAAGCGAATGTCAAATCCAAAGCTCCACTAGCACTGATATTTGCTAGTGGTCCTTTGATTCTAACATTCGCACGAGAGCGTGCCGAGACGGGATGCGAATGTTAGAATCGGACCACTGGAGGAAGGCTATGCCGAAAGGCACCCGTCTGGGGCCGAGCCTGCTGTCGGGCTTGCCCGGACATCTCGCCACGGATTTGTTTACCGGTGCTAAGCCCGTGCGGCTCGCCGCCGATGAAGTTCTATTCCTCGCCGACGACCCCGGCGACGGTTGCTACCGGATCGAGGACGGACTTCTCAAAGTGGCAATGGTGTCACGCGCCGGCAACGAACGGATCCTCGCGTTTCTTGGCGCGGGCGCCATCGTCGGCGAACTATCGGTGATCGACGGCCGGCCGCGCTCCGCCTCGGTAGTCGCGGTGCGCGACACCGCTTTGAGTTTTCTCAGCCGCGCCGCATTCGATGCGTTCACGCACCAGCATCCGGAAGTTTACCAGGCGCTGGTCCGCATTCTTTCCACGCGACTGCGCGAAACCGACGTGGTTATCGCGGCCGGAAGCTTTCTGCCGCTCAAAGGCCGCGTTGCCTCGACGCTGCTCGAGCTTGCCGAGAATTTCGGACAGGATGTCGGTTCGGGCCGCATCGTCATCCGGCAAAAGATCGGACAAAGCGACATTGCCGCCATGGCGGGGATCGCCCGCGAAAATGTCAGCCGCATTCTCAATGATTGGAAACGGCGTAAGCTGGTAAGCCGCCTGTCCGGCTATTACTGCCTGGAGAATAAGTCGCAACTGGAGAATGAAGCCGAGTTGTGATCTCCCCTCTCCTCTTTCGACACATCACACAATGAAAATTCCCGCGCTTGGCGACTTTCGCCGCATTGTCATTAAGGTCGGCTCGTCCCTGCTCGTGGACGCTCAGGCCGGCCGGGTCAATGACCGTTGGCTTTCGTCGCTCGCCACCGACATCGCCGACATTCATCGCGGCAAGCGGGACGTCTTAGTCGTTTCCTCGGGAGCAATCGTGCTCGGCCGGGCGGTGCTCAAACTTGCGGCCGGGCCGCTTAAGCTCGAGGACAGTCAAGCGGCCGCGGCCGTCGGCCAGATCGCGCTGGCGCGACAATGGACCGAAGCCCTATCGCGCCACGACATTATCGCCGGCCAGATCCTGTTGACGCTCGGCGATACCGAAGAGCGCGGGCGCTACCTCAATGCGCGCTCCACCATCGACACATTGCTGGGCTGGCGCGCCGTGCCGGTAATCAACGAGAACGACACTGTCGCGACCAGCGAAATACGCTACGGCGATAACGACAGGCTCGCGGCGCGGGTCGCCACCATGGTGAGCGCCGATCTTCTCGTGCTGCTCTCCGACGTCGACGGCCTTTACGACACACCGCCCGGCAATCCCGCGGCGCGTCACATTCCGTACGTCGCGCACGTCACTCCGGAAATCGAGACGATGGCGGGCGCCGCTCCCTCCGAACTCTCCCGCGGCGGCATGCAGACCAAAATCGAAGCGGCAAAGATTGCCACGCATGCCGGCACGCACATGGTCATTGCATCGGGCCAATGCGAACATCCATTACGCGCCATTGCCGAAGGGGCGCGCTGCACGTGGTTCGTCACCGCGGCCAATCCGGTGACGGCGCGCAAGAAGTGGATTGCCGGCTCGCTCGAACCCAAAGGCACGCTGGTGATCGACGCCGGCGCAGTCGCGGCGTTGCGCGGCGGAAAGAGCTTGTTGCCGGCAGGCGTCGTCGGCGTCGACGGCGGCTTTGCCCGCGGTGACGCTGTCGTTATTCTCGATCCAACCGGCGCAGAGGTTGGGCGCGGTCTCTGCGCTTACGACGTGGAAGATGCGCGCAAGATCAAGGGGCGCTCGTCGGCAGACATCGCTTCCATTCTCGGCTTTCGCGGCCGTACCGAGATGGTGCATCGCGACGACTTGGTGGTGCGCCCATCAGCATAGTCACCGCGAACCGCCGCCTGAGCCCGGGGTTCAGAAATTGGAACCCCGGCCGCATGCGCGGCCGGGGTTCAACGCCGGGAGATTGAGGGTGAGGGGCTGGGGGGCTTCGCCCGGCGCCACCCAATCAACGTGATGCGCGCGCGGCGGTTCCTCGCCTTCCGGTTAAATTTTTAGTCTCAGTTCCAATGCGAATTTTGGATGGAACCGGCAACGCTGGGGATCTGCGGCTGCGGTTAAAACTGGAAGATTGCCCGCCGGAGACATTAATTCGCCGGCCGCCCGGCAAGAGGACATACCGGGCGATGACGCGGAATTTTCCTTTTACGCCACTGTATCCCTCGACGACGTATTTGGCGCCGACCGGGAACTCGCGCGGCAGCCCGGATTCCAAACGACTTTTCGATAAAGCCATGATGTCCCTCCGTGAGGCGATACGGGAACAAAACGTGTCAAGCGAGGCCCATGTTCCGTGGAATATGTGACTGCATCGCGAATGCTGTGGAGGAGTGTGGACAAAATGGGCCTCGGAACCGCCTCGCTCGTATCCACCGGCCGTGGTAGGAACGGAAATTAGTGTGGCGGTTCAGAAGTCCGCATCGTTTGGCGGCACCCTATTATGCGAACTTCGGAATCGGGACACTAGGACGGATCAAGGCCATGAACGCGCCGCTCACCGCCGTTGGCAACGCGAGCAAGCTGAATACGCTCATGGTAGCGATGGGCCGGCAGGCGCGCGACGCGGCCCGTACGGCCGCTTTGACGCCGGCGTCTCGGAAGAACCGGGCTCTGGCCGGCATGGCTGCCGCCCTTCGCCGCTCGCGACAGGTGATTCTCGCCGCCAATTCTAAAGATATTGCGGAGGCAGATTCTGCTAGTGTGACTCCGGCTTTTTTGGACCGGCTTCAACTCAATGCAGGGCGCATAGAGGCGATGGCGGCCGGACTTGATGCCATTCGCAAGCTGAAAGATCCCGTCGGCGAGGTCACAGCGTCGTGGCGACGTCCTAATGGGATGCGCATTGAGCGCGTACGGGTTCCGCTCGGCGTGGTCGGCATGATCTATGAAAGCCGGCCCAACGTCACCGCCGACGCCGGCGCGCTCTGCGTCAAGGCCGGCAATGCGGTGATCCTGCGCGGCGGATCTGAAAGTTTTCACTCGACGCGCGCGATTCACGCGGCGCTGTGCGAAGGCCTGTCTGAAGCGGGGCTTCCTCCCGCCGCAATCTCGCTGGTACCGACACGCGACCGCGCGGCCGTGGGCATGATGCTCGCCGGTCTCGACGGCGCCATTGACGTCATCGTGCCGCGGGGCGGCAAAAATCTGGTGGCTCGCGTGCAGGCCGAAGCGCGCGTTCCGGTATTTGCTCACCTCGAGGCCGTCTGCCACGTTTATGTCGATGGCGCCGCCAAATTGCCGATGGCAAAAGCGATCGTCCTCAACGCCAAGATGCGCCGCACCGGCGTATGCGGCGCGGCGGAAACCCTGCTCGTTGACCGTGCGGCCGCGCCGAAAATGCTCAAGCCGTTGATTGGAATGCTTATCGATGCCGGCTGCCGGATTCGCGGCGACGAGGCGGCGCAGGCCGCCGACCCGCGCGTGACGCCGGCGAGCGAAGCCGATTGGTCGACGGAATATCTGGACGCGATCCTGACCGTCGGAGTGGTCGACGGCGTCGACGCCGCAATCGCGCATATCGAGCGCTACGGATCGCATCATACCGACGCGATCGTGACCGAGGATCGCGCTACGGCCGAAAAGTTTTTACGTGAAGTCGATTCGGCAATAGTCTTGCACAATGCGTCGACGCAGTTTGCCGACGGCGGCGAGTTCGGGTTCGGCGGCGAGATCGGCATCGCCACCGGCAGATTGCACGCGCGCGGTCCGGTCGGCGTCGAGCAGTTGACCAGTTTCAAATACCGCATTCGCGGCAACGGACAGACGCGGCCGTAATGTTGAGTGGAGTTCGCCGGCCGATCGTTTTTAATCGGGGGGCGAGAGATGGGGCAAGGGGCTGTTGCTGACGAGAATGAATCGCGAGTCGCCGCCAGCCCGTGCGGTTGCCGCCCGCCCTGCTCCGCGCAATGCTCACAGTGGCTCAAGGGGCGAGAAACCGCGTCTTGTTTTGCCGGCCCATGCGCCCGGCATGCGCATCGGACTATTCGGCGGCACGTTCGATCCCGCCCATGCGGCGCACCGCGCGGCTTGCCTTCTGGCCATGAAGCGCATCGGCCTCGATCGGGTCTGGTGGCTGGTCACGCCCGGCAATCCGCTGAAGGACACCCGCGGCTTGGCGCCGCTGTCCACGCGCACGCGCGCCGCGCGCGCGCTTGCTAACCACCCGCGTATCGACGTCACCGACCTCGAAGCGCAGCTCGGTACGCGATACACCTATCAGACAGTAAGTTATCTGGTCCGGGCTTGCCCGGGGGTGCATTTTGTCTGGATCATGGGCGCCGACAATCTGCGCGCTTTTCACCGCTGGCAGCGCTGGCGCGGGATTGCCGGCCTGGTGCCGATCGCGGTCGTCGACCGCCTCGGGCCGAGCCTCTACGCCGCGGGCAGCGCCGCCGGACAGGCGCTTGGGGCTTTCCGCATTCCCGAAGCGGCGGCGAGAAGTTTGCCGGGACGAAAGCCGCCGGTCTGGATTTATCTGCACGGCCTCAAATCGCCGCTGTCCTCGACGGCGCTACGCGCCGCGCGATCGCTGCGGCAACGTTAACCGGGCAGACATACCGTCCGCTCTGTTGCAGTAATGTGATGAAGACCGGTTGAAACTGTTAACGGCGCATGCCTATCTTAGCGTGAGCCCCCGCATGATTCCGGGGTCGAAATGGAGCGAAAGGATAAGAGTCCCTGTCCACACTCGTAACTCCTCGGGCCGAACGTCGCGCGCCCGATCGGGTCTCCAGAATGCGTCCTGACGCGGAGGAGATCCTTCGTCTGGTCCTCGCCCGCCTCGACGATATGAAGGCCGAG
>Ga0302324_100019809_pt1 | contig 13192 bp, 13 predicted proteins | sample Palsa_T0_1_FD_201949 | JGI IMG/M metagenome (GOLD analysis project Ga0302324, IMG submission 201949) | Peat permafrost microbial communities from Stordalen Mire near Abisko, Sweden - Palsa_T0_1 | ecosystem: Environmental > Terrestrial > Soil > Palsa > Peat permafrost | place: Sweden: Abisko...
GTGCTCTTCGAGGCGACGGCGGACCGGCGATATCTCGTGCAGGCGGAAAAATGGGTGCGCGTTCTCAACGAGCATTTCTGGGATTCGCAGCTTGGCGGATATTTCTTTACGCCCGACGATTCCGACCCCCTTATCGTTCGCAGCAGGCTGGTGTTCGACCAGAACACGCCCTGCGCCAACGGCATCATGGTGGCTTTGCTGGGGCGCCTGTATTTCGTGACGGCGGACCAGGCCTATCGCGACCGTTGCAACGCTCTGATCCAGTCGTTCTCCGCCGAAGTGAACCGCGTCGCAATTTCGATGGGTTCTTTTCTCAACAGCCTCGAAGTCGCGGCGCTGGGGCAGGCGGTCGTCATCATCGGACCGGCCAACAATCCGAAAACGCATGAGCTGATCAGCGCCGTGCGCGGTCGAAGTCTTCCCAACCTCACACTCATCATCGCCGATCCGGGCCAGCCTATGCCCGAGGGTCATGCCGCAGCAGGAAAAGGGATGCAGAACGGACAGCCCACGGCCTATATCTGCCAGCGGACGACCGTCACATCGCCCATCACGAACCCGGTGACTTTGTCCCAGATGCTGAACCTTCCGCCGCGGATGACGGGGAACGCGTAACACCATTCGCGGGCGCCGCCTGATCCGAACTCCGGTTGGTACCGTATTCAGGCCATGGCGACGATCTCGGCCCTGGACGCTTCAATTTTCCACGCCCGGCATCGGCCGCGCCGCAACGCTTTCCGCTACCGCGCGGTCTACCTGGCGCTTCCCACTTCCGAACTCCAAAAAAGCCGGCCTTCCGCGTTGTTCTCCGTCGACCGGCCGAATCTTTTCGGGCTGCGCACAACGGATTACGGCGACCGCTGCACGCCGCCGGACGCGTGGATCAGAAGTGTTCTTGACGGTTGGAATTTGCCTGAAGCCGACGGCGAGATCGCCCTCGTGACCATGCCGCGGGTGTTCGGTTTCGTGTTCAATCCCGTCAGCTTCTGGTTTTGCTTCGACCGCGCGGGCGGCCTGCGTGCCGTGCTCGCCGAGGTCAACAATACGTTCGGCGAACGGCACTGCTATCTGTGTTTCCACGACGACCGCCGCCCCATCGCGCCGCAGGACAGCTTGCGCACGCGCAAGGTCTTTCATGTGTCGCCGTTTATCGATGTGAAAGGCGAATATCGCTTTCGCTTTTCCTATGCACCGGACCGCATCGCGATCGCGATCGACCTGTTCGACGACGAAGGCTTGTTGCTGTCGACAACGATCGGCGGCGCATCTCGGCCGCTCACGACATGGCGGCTTTTGAGGGCGCTCCTGATCAATCCGGCGTTGCCATTCAAGGTGGTCGGCCTCATCCACTATCAGGCCTTGAAGCTCTGGATCAAGAAAATACGGCTTTCCCGCAAGCCCGCGCCGCCGGCCGCCGCGATATCCAATTAGGCGTGAACGACTTCGGCCTGCACGACATCCGTGCGTTTGACGGCAAAGGCAGCCGCACAAATCCCAAAATAGAATTGCCAGTTGCGCAGAAATTGCTGATCGTGACCCAGCGCCAGAATTTCAGTTTCGCGCGCACGCATGCGGGCGGACCATTCGCGCAAGGTCCTGGCGTAGTCTTCGCCGAACGAAAACGACCCCAGCAACTTGAGCCCCGCGCGCTCCGCCTCTTCGCGGAATCGCGCGAGCGACGGCAGCATCCCGCCGGGAAATACATAGTGGCGAATGAAATCGCTGCGCGTGCGATAGCCGGCAAACAACTCGTCGCGAACGACGATGGCCTGGATCACCGCCTTGCCGCCGCGCGCCAGGCGCCCTGCGATCGTGTTGAAATATTGCGGCCAATAACGTTCGCCCACCGCTTCGAACATCTCGATCGAGACGATCGAATCGAACGTTCCTTCCACCTTGCGATAGTCCTGCAGGCGGATTTCCGCATGCGATCCAAGCCGCTTCGTTGCGAACGCGTGCTGGGACGGCGAAATCGTGAGGCCCGTCACCTTGTAGTCGGCATCGGCAGCCTGCTCCGCAAATCCGCCCCAACCGCAGCCGATTTCGAGAATCGATCCGCGCGAACGATCGAGCTTCGAAATGATCCGTCCGTATTTTCTGCGTTGTGCTTCGGCCAGGGCCCGCGGCTCGCCTTCGAACAGGGCCGATGAATAGGTCATCGTTTCGTCGAGCCAGAGGGAATAGAAATCGTTGCCCACGTCGTAGTGCGCTTCGATATTGCGGCGGCTGCCGCTCAGGCTGTTGCGGCGCACGAGCGAATTGTGCAGCACGAACAGAAGTCGGTTCGCCAAATTGCCATGCGCGAAACCCTCGAGCTGTTCGAGATTGAGCAGGAAAAACGAGATAAGGGCTTCGAGGTCGTCGCTGTCCCACGCGCTGGCGATAAAATCTTCGCCAAGGCCGATGTCGCCCCGTGCAACCAGGCGTTCGATCACCCCCCAGTCGCGAATGCCGAATTGCGCCGTCGGTCCTGGTTGGGGTCCCTTGAAGGACCAGGAACTGCCGTCGGGTCCGACGAATGTAATCGAACCGTATTCGACCCGACCAAGCGCCGTCAGCCAGCGATCTTGAATCAACTTTCTTGGAGCGAAGCTCATTTACCCCCCGATAAGTCCAGCGCCAAAAGGCTGAGGGAAAATTGCGAATGTGCGAGCCCCCAGTTTCCCCAATCTAGCAGGGGTTCGCGCTGCTCGCGACCCCATGCGCGAGGCGCGCTCGACCTTACGCCACGCTCGGCAATCCACCTCATACCCTCAGGAATCCTTCGTCAGCAGGGCGTTTCCGACAAGCTCCTGCAGCAATGGCGTTGTGGGATAGGGGTGGCATTTGTATTGCCGAAACCCCTCTGCAAACGCGACGCCAAAGCCCCGCCCGCGCTTTTTCGTCCACGCGTCCATCGAACCGGCGTAATCGTCTATGCCATGCTGTTTGACGACCCAGCTCGACTGGCTTGCATGGGCCGCCAGCATGCGCCGCTTGGTTTCGATTTGCGTCCCCACGTCCACGGCGAAGTCGGGCACGATCTTGTTGCCATCGCGATCGCGGCCCTCGATGGGGTCCATGAAGTAGAGATGCGGTATCGCGCCAAGCGGACGTGCGTGTCCCGTTGCGTAATTGGGCACCGGCACCGCGAAGCAGGCGTCGCGCACGAGAACGCTTGTTGCCTCGTGATCGGGATGATAATCCGCCGGCGAAGACGTGATCACCACATCGGGACCAACCGAACGGATCAACTCCACCACGCGCCGACGCGACGAATCGTCGTTGAAGACCGCAAGATCGCCGAGATCCACGCACAGATAGGAGGCGCCGATGATTGCGGCGGCGCTTTGCGCCTCACATTTGCGGATACGTGCCGTCTCGAAAGGATCGTGTTCGACGGAACCGCAATCCCCCGCCGTCATTGTCGCGATGGTGAGACGATGACCATGCGCGCCCAACAGCGCAAGCGTACCGGCCGCCAACGTCTCGATGTCGTCGGGGTGCGCGTGAATGGCAAGCAAATGGGTCATCAGAGCCTCGGCGAACCCCTGCGGCAGAGAGCATGCGGACATTACAGAACTGGGCTGCACCCGACGACGCAAGCCCGCCATAGCCTCCCTGTCAAAGACGCATTAACCTTCCCGTCCTGAGCAAAGGATCAAAGCCATGAGCGGCAAGGATATCGCCATCAACACCCAAGACGGCAGCTTCGGCGCCTATCTGGCCGCGCCATCGGCGGGCCGCGGACCCGGAATCGTCGTCATCCAGGAAATTTTCGGGGTCAACGGCTTCGTCCGTGCCGTCGCCGATGGTCTGGCGGCGCGCGGATATTTCGCACTGGCCCCCGATCTGTTCTGGCGCCTCGAGCCCAACGTACAACTCACCGACAAAAGCGAAGCCGATTGGAAGCGCGCCTTCGATCTGATGGGCCGCTTCGACGCCGGCAATGGCGTGAAGGATATCCAGACCACGATCCACCATCTGCGCGGCCAGTCCGGCTGTACGGGCAAAGTGGGGGCTGTCGGGTATTGCCTGGGCGGGTTGCTTGCCTATCTCACCGCGGCGCGAACCGATTGCGATGCGTCCGTGGGCTATTACGGCGTGAACATCCAGGAGATGCTGGGCGAAGCGAACAACATCAAGAAACCCCTGATGTTGCACATCGCGGGCAAAGACCAGTTTGTGCCGCCTCCGGCGCAAAAGAAAATCATCGACGGGCTCAAGGGCAATTCGCATGTCACGATTCACGTCTATCCCGAGATGGATCATGCATTCGCGCGCGACGGCGGCGATCATTACGACCGCGCCAATGCCGAACTCGCCAATGGCCGCACCTCGACCTTCTTCCGCCAACATCTGAGCTGAACCATGAAAGCGATTCGATTTTCCAAAGCCGGCGGTCCGGAAGTCCTCGTGCTGCAAGATATAGAGCTTCCGCCTCCCGGCCCCGGCCAAGTGCGCGTGCGCCACACCGTTATCGGCGTCAATTTCATCGACACCTATCAGCGCTCGGGGCTCTACCCCGTTCCTCTACCCTCGGGTCTTGGCATGGAAGCAGCCGGTACAGTCGAGGCGTTGGGCGAGAACGTGCGAACGCCGAAGATGGGCGACCGCGTCGCTTATTGCTCGGGTCCGCTGGGCGCCTATGCCGAAGCCAACAATGTGGCTGCCGACCGAGTGGTCAAGCTGCCTGGCGCAATCAGCGATGAAGTGGCCGCGGCTTCGCTGCTCAAAGGCATGACGGCGCAATATCTCCTCAAGCGCACACATCCGTTGCAGCGTGGAGAGACGATTCTGTTTCATGCCGCGGCGGGCGGCGTCGGCCTCATTGCGTGCCAATGGGCGAAGCATCTGGGCGCAACCGTGGTCGGCACGGTGGGATCGGAATCGAAGGTTGCGCTGGCGAAAGCCAATGGCTGCGATCATGTGCTCAACACGCGCGAAAGCGACTGGTCGAAGAAGCTGCGCGAATTGACGGGCGGAAAGGGCGTGCCGGTCGTCTACGATTCGATCGGCAAGGATACCTGGGCCGGCTCGCTCGATTGCCTTGCGGTTCGCGGGCTGATGGTGAGCTTCGGCAATTCCAGCGGGGCTGTGCCGGCGTTCGAGCCGGGCATTCTGAGCGCCAAAGGTTCGCTTTATCTGACGCGTCCGACACTGATGAGTTACACGCGCGATGCGCAGGAACTGCAGGCCACCGCAGACGACCTGTTCGACGTGATCGGTTCAGGCGCAGTGAAGATCGCGGTACATCAACGCTTCAAGCTCGCCGAGGCGCGGCAGGCGCATGAAGCGCTGCACTCGCGCAATACGACGGGAGCGACGGTCCTGATTCCGTGAGCCTACTCCGCGGCGTTCGCGGCTTCGCGCATGTAGATGGAACGCATCGGCCGCTCCAGCACGCGATTGACCATCGGAACGAAGGCCTCGAGCGGCATCGTGTCATAGGCCGGATCGAACGCGTTCTGGTCGTGGCGTGCGCAGAACGCCGCCGTGCGCTCGAACGCGGGATGACCGCGAAATTTGTCGCGCATGTTGCGATCAAGGCCGCCGAACTGGAAGAAATAATAACCCTGGAAGATGCCGTGATGCTCGACCATCCAGTGGTTTTCTTCCGATACGAAGGGTTTTAGAATCGCGGCACCGATATCGGCATGATTGTGTGAGCCGAGCGTGTCGCCGATGTCGTGCAGCAGAGCGCAGACCACATATTCCTCGTCCATGCCGTCGCGGTGCGCCAGCGTGGCCGACTGCAACGAGTGCGTCATGCGGTCGACCGCGAAGCCGCCGCAATCGCCTTCGAGCAGCTTCAGATGCGCCAGCACCCGCTGCGGCAACTCCTTGTTGAAGGCCTGAGCCGCCACGAAAATCCTGGCCCAATCCTCCTGCGTGCCTTGCGTCATGGCATGAAATTGCGCGCGATCGGTGGGATGCTCGGTCATGGCATTCTCCGCGGTTCTCCAGAAGCCATTTTCTACGCCCGTAGCACGTGGGTCAATGTCGATCCGTGAGCAAACCCGAAGCGGTCGCGCGCCTCCTGGAAAGCAGCCGTCCCGCGGTTGTTTTCCCGGTCCCGGCGGCCCGGTCAGGACGAGAACGGAAGCGGCCAGCTCGGGCCCAACCAAACCTACGTGTTCATGCTCTCGAAGAAGTCGGCGTTCGTCTTCGAACTGCGCATCTTGTCGAGCAGGAATTCGATCGCGTCGGTCGTACCCATGGGCGCAAGAATCCGCCGCAGCACATGCGTCTTGGCCAGCGTAGCCTTGTCCAGAAGCAGCTCGTCCTTGCGGGTACCGGACTTGAGGATGTCGATGGCCGGGAACACGCGCTTGTCGGCGACCTTGCGATCCAGAATGATTTCGGAATTGCCCGTGCCTTTGAACTCTTCGAAGATCACTTCGTCCATGCGGCTGCCCGTGTCGATCAGCGCGGTGGAGATGATGGTCAGCGAGCCGCCCTCTTCGATATTGCGCGCTGCACCGAAGAATCGCTTCGGCCGCTGGAGCGCATTGGCGTCCACGCCACCCGTCAGCACCTTGCCCGATGACGGGATCACGGTGTTGTAAGCGCGGCCGAGACGCGTGATGTTGTCCAGGAGGATGATGACATCGCGCTTGTGTTCGACCAGGCGCTTGGCCTTCTCGATCACCATTTCCGCGACTTGAACGTGCCGCGATGCGGGCTCGTCGAAGGTCGACGAAATGACCTCGCCCTTCACCGTGCGCTGCATGTCGGTGACTTCTTCCGGCCGCTCATCGATCAGGAGCACGATCAGGTAGCATTCCGGATGGTTGGCGCTGATGGCGCGCGCGATGTTCTGCATCATGATCGTCTTGCCAACACGTGGCGGCGCCACGATCAGGCAGCGCTGTCCCATGCCCTGAGGTGCGACGATGTCGATGACGCGGCCTGTCTTGTCTTTGATGGTCGGGTCGGCCAACTCCATATTGAGCCAGCGGGTCGGATAGAGCGGCGTCAGATTGTCGAAATGGACCTTGTGCTTGATCTGCTCGGGGTCTTCGAAATTGATCGTAGACACCTTGAGCAGGGCGAAATAGCGCTCGCCGTCTTTCGGCGACCGGATCGGGCCCTCGACCGTATCGCCTGTGCGCAAGCCGAAGCGACGGATTTGCGACGGGCTCACATAAATGTCGTCGGGCCCGGCGAGATAATTTGATTCCGGGGAACGCAGAAAGCCGAAGCCATCCTGCAACGTCTCGACGACCCCCGTGCCGGTGATCTCGACATTTCGCTCGGCCAGCTCCTTGAGGATCGCAAACAGCATGTCCTGCTTGCGCATGGACGATGCGTTCTCGATCTCGAGTTCTTCGGCAAAAGCGAGCAGATCGGTGGGGGATTTGGACTTTAAATCCTGCAGTTTCATGGCCTGCAGGCCGGATTGCACTGTCATGGGAGATTACACCTGGAACTTAAGCCTTCGGGGAGTTTTTCCGTGCGCCCGCCGGTGCCCATCCGGGCTTGCGGGCGAGGTCATCGACGGAGATAGGTCACGCGACGCCCCGGTCTTTGGACCGGCCCAATCCACACCAATAAGTGCGGACCGTCTGCGGCGCGAATGGGGAACTAACGCCTTATAGCGCGATTTTGTGCCGTTGCAAATGGCAAATCCTCAGAACGGCTTGACGACGGCCAGGATGACGATCGCGACCATCAGCACCGCCGGCACCTCGTTCCAGATCCGGTAGAACCGGGCGGAGCGGGTATTGGCATCGCGTGCGAAGACCTTGAGCGTCATCGCATCGAAACCGTGGATGGCGCTCAACACGATCACAAGTCCGAATTTGGCGTGAAACCAGCCTTCGTGCCAGGCGCCGGTAGTGAAGGAAAGCGTCAGGCCCAGAACCCACACGGCAATCATCGAAGGGTCGATGATGCCGCGCATGAGCTTACGCTCCATCACCTTGAAGCGCTCGGATTCCGGCGTGCCGGGGGTCGCGTCACAATGATACACAAACAGACGCGGCAGATAGAGCAAACCGGCCATCCAGGCGATCACCGCGATGATATGGAATGCCTTGACCCAGAGATAGAACGACTGCGAATGCAGAACTTCCGTCATGCTATTCCCTCCCGATAACCGCAGCGCGCCAAACCGGCCGGACAAATACGCCCCAGGCCGCAGGTGACAGCCTGCGAATCCCCAATAGCGCGCTCCACCAGATCGGCAAGCGCCACGATGAATTCCGGCCTTGTTCCCACTGTCGGCACGCGCAAATAGTCGCGTACACCGGTATCGCGCGCCAGTTTTTCATATTCGATATCGAGTTCGACCAGCGTCTCGGAGTGCTCCGACACGAACGCAATCGGCGCCACGATCAGAGCTTTGCCTTCCGCACCGGCCCGCCGGATCTCGGCATCCGTTGCCGGCCCGATCCACTTAAGCGGTCCAACCCGGCTTTGATAGCAGATCGACCAGTCCAGGGCTGGCATAGCCAGAGCTTCGACGATTGCGGCAGCCGAGCGCTCGACTTGCCAGCGATATGGGTCGCCTCTCGCAACCGTGCGTTCGGGCAGCCCGTGTGCGGATAGCAACAGGCGGTATGAAAGCCCCGGTTTTGCCTTGCCAAAGGCTTCGCAGATGAACGCGGCTTCGGTCGCAATGAACCCCTCGGCCCAGGGATAGCAACATATCCGCGATTGAGGCGCGTCAATCCCAGCCGAAGCCTTAATCCACGCGCCCTCCGCCGACCCGGTCGTGGTCGTAGAGAATTGTGGATAGAGCGGCAATCGAACCACATGCTCCGGCTTCCACGCAGCCACATTACGCGCAGCCTCATCGGTGAACGGCTTCCAGCAACGCATTGCAATGAAAGCACGCGCCTCATGCCCGCGTGCTGCGAGCACTTGCTCGAGCGCAGCAGCCTGCGCTTGCGTTTCCTCCAGGATCGGCGATCGGCCATCCAGCTTGGCGTAAATCTCACGCGCTACCGGGGCCCGCCGCTTCGCAATGAACCGCGCCAGTGGCGTCCGCAGGAACGCTGGGAGCGAAATAATGGCGGGATCGGAAAACAGATTTGTGAGAAAGGGCTCGACAGCACTCAAGCTGTCAGGTCCACCCAGATTGTAGAGCACAACCGCGAGCTTCAATACGCCGCCCTCACGCGTGCCACCAATTCGGCGACATGCTCAACCGGTACTTCAGGCACAACACCATGGCCCAGATTGAAAATGAATCTCGTGCCACGCGTTGCCGTCAACAAAGCGTCTACAGCTTCGGCTAGCGCGTGACCTCCCGCGAGGAGTATCAACGGGTCAAGATTTCCCTGCACCGCTACGTTTTTCCCCAATTTATCCACCGCCCAGGTGATCGGTGCCGCAGTGTCGATCGAAACCGCATCGACACCTGTGGCTGCCGCGTAGCGCTCGTAACCTTGCAATGTCGCTGCCCGCGGAAAGCCAATAATCCGCGCTTTCGGATGCACGGCACGGACCTTCCCCACAACACGCTTCGTCGGCGCAACAATCCAGTTTTCAAACGCGCTTGCCGGTAACCCGTTCGCCCAGCTATCAAAAATCTGCACGGCATTCGCGCCCGCCTCGATCTGTCTGATCAAGTGTGCTGCGACACAATCACCGAGAATGTTCAAGAGCACCGAAAACGAGTCGGGACTTCGGTATCCCCAAAGCTTCGCTGCTCTCTGATCGCTGGATCCCTTTCCCTCGGCCATATAGGTCGCAAGCGTCCAGGGCGCACCTGCAAACCCCAAAAGTGCGATGCGACGATCAAGCCTGGAACGCACCAGCTTCAGCGCCTCATAGACGGGTCCCAGCCTTTCCGCCCAAACAACCGCATCCAATTCCAAACCATCCACAGAATCGATTGGCACCAGCGACGGCCCCACACCGTCTTCGAACCTCACATCCCTACCGAGCGCGAAAGGCACGACGAGGATATCCGAAAACAAGACCGCCGCATCGAAGCCAAACCGATGAATCGGCTGCAACGTCACCTCAGCCGCGAGCTCAGGTGTCATACACATGGTCCAAAATGAACCCGCCTTCGCACGGCATGCCCGATATTCTGGAAGGTAACGGCCAGCTTGACGCATCAACCAGATCGGCGGCGGGGTTTGGACCGCTCCATCGAGAACGCTCAACAGCTTCGCAGTTTCATCTAACTTCAAAACTAAAGACTCCCTGAGTCTGATGAAGATGGTGATGGGGCTGTGTACTGTTGAATAGTGCGTGGATGACAATTCCTGTAGGCTGCAAGGCATTGGGATTCAAGGATATAGCATATCGGCCCACCGTGGCATTAGGCCGGGTGTCTCTCCAAAACGGGGGATGGAAGGGTGCAGCGAATGCAGACGCGGGGATTGTGTTTACGTAATTCTCCGGATTGGGGATGGAACGGGTACCAGGAGGACTGTTTGTGAGTTCGCAATTCCATCTGCATCTTGTCTCCGACGCGACAGGCGAAACGCTGAATGCGATCGCGAAGGCAGCCTGTGCGCAATTTGAAGGTGTGGAAGTTCAGGATCATTTCTATGCCTTGGTGCGCAGCCAGCGACAATTGCTGCGGGTCATGGAGCAGATAAGGCTGAATCCCGGCTTGGTCTACTTCACGCTCGTCAATCCGGAGCTTCGTCGCGAGCTTGAAGCATTTTGTGCCCAACTTGGACTGCCGTGTCAGGGGGTGCTCGACGCGCCCATCGCGATGATGCGGCAATTTCTCGGCGCCGCAGAGAGCCATCGGCCGGGTGGGCAACACGAAGTCGACCAGCGTTATCTGCGGCGTATCGAAGCGCTGAACTACACGATTGCCCATGATGACGGACAAGCCACGGATATGCTCGATGACGCCGATGTCGTTTTGGTAGGCGCAAGCCGGACGTCCAAAACACCGACTTGTGTCTATCTCGCAATACGCGGAGTCCGGGCCGCAAATGTCCCCATCGTTCCTGGTATCCCGTTGCCCTCCCATTTGTTGGCAGCAAATCGGCCGCTGATCGTCGGTCTGTGGGCCTCGCCCGACCGGCTCATCCAGGTGCGTCGCAACCGTCTTAACACGCTCGGGGAGGTGCGCGACACGAGCTACGTCGATGTGGAGAGCGTTCGGGCGGAGGTCACGGCTACGCGAAAGCTGTTCGACAGCCATGGCTGGGCAGCAATCGACGTTTCGCGACGCTCGGTCGAGGAGACAGCCGCAGCGGTTATGAATCTTCTGGCCGAGCGGCAGGAGAAACCTGCGTGACGCCGCTTATCCTTGCGTCGGGAAGTGCTGCGCGCGCGCAGCTTCTGACGTCGGCCGGGGTCCTGTTCGATATCGTTCCCGCGCGTGTGGACGAAGACGCTGTCAAGGATGCCTTGCTGGCGCAGAACACCCCCATACGCGCCATCGCCGATGCGCTGGCCGAATTGAAAGCTGTCCGTGTATCGGCCTCCCATCCCGGTGCGATGGTGCTCGGCGCCGACCAAGTGCTTGTCTTTGAGAAAAACCTTGTCAACAAGTCTTCGAGCATCTTCGAAGCCCGTACGCTCCTAAGCAAAATGCGCGGCCGGAAGCATGAGTTGATCGGCGCCGCCGTGCTGGCAAAAGACGGCGTCCCGATTTGGCGGCATGTGGACAGCTCGACGCTTACGATGCGAGCCTTCGATGATAGGTTCCTCGACGATTATCTCACTCAGGAGGGCGAAACCGTGCTCGGTTCCGTCGGTTGCTACCATCTCGAAGGACGCGGCGCCCAATTGTTCACGAATATTGCCGGAGATTATTTTTCGATTCTCGGGCTACCGCTTCTGCCGGTACTCGCGGCGCTACGCGACCAGGGCGTCATACCGTCATGAGTATTTCCGGTCGCGCCAAGGTCGCAGGTGTCGTGGGGTGGCCCGTCAGTCACTCGCTTTCGCCGCGGTTGCACGAATTCTGGTTGCGCGAACATGATATCGACGGTGTCTATGTGCCGCTCGCCGTGGCGCCGGAATCGTTCACGACTGCGCTCGACGGCCTTCGCGCGGCAGGATTTGTGGGCGTCAACGTCACGAATCCGCACAAGGAGGCGGCGTTTGCGCTTGCCGATAAGGCTGATGACCCGGCACGAATGGCAGGCGCCGCAAATCTGCTCGTGTTTCGTGACGGTCTGGTCGAGGCCCACAACGCGGACATAGAAGGGTTGGCCGCAAGCGTTTCCGAAGGCTTGGGCGGCGAAGCTTTGCGCGGTCAAATCGTTGCAATACTGGGCGCAGGAGGGGCGGCCCGTGGAGCGATTTTGGCCGCGGACAAGCTCGGCGCACGAGAGGTCCGCGTCGTCGCTCGGAATGCTGCCCGCGCCGACGCGCTGATCGCGCATTTGCGGCCGGCCGTGACGGCACGGCTTGTCTCTCTGCCATGGTCGGACTGGCCGCGCGCGACCAAGGGTCTCGTGCTGGTCGTCAACGCCACCAGCGGGGGACTTGCCGGCGCCGCGGCACTGGATCTCTCGCTCGATCCGTTGCCGGCCGGCGCGGCGGTTTGCGACATCGTCTACAGTCCGCTGGAAACAGGGTTGCTCCGAGATGCTCGCGCCCGCGGGCATCGCACCGTCGATGGGCTCGGCATGTTGATGCACCAGGCCGTTCCTGCCTTCGCTGCGTTCTACGGTATCACGCCGCGTGCGACGCTTGCTCTTCGCACGGAGCTTGAGAAGGCGCTCCACAATGGTTAGGCGCCCCTATCTTGTGGGCCTTACGGGCTCGATTGGCATGGGCAAGACCGAAACGGGAAAAATGTTCGCACGTCTCGGTATCCCGGTTTACGACGCCGACGCTGCGGTTCACCGGCTTTATGAGCCGGGCGGCGCCGCGGTTGCGCCGGTTGCGGACGCGTTTCCCGGCACGGTCGTTGACGGCAGGGTGGATCGCGCAGAGCTCACCAAGCGCGTGACGGCGGACAAGGAAGCGTTCAAGAAGCTGGAAACGATCGTCCATCCTCTGGTTGGCGTCCAGCAACGCGAATTTCTGGATCAGGCCACCAGGAACGGCACGGAAATGGTCGTGCTCGATATTCCATTGCTGTTCGAGACAGGAGGACGCGAGCGCGTGGATGCAGTCGTAGTCGTTTCTGCCCCGTGCCATGTGCAAAGGGCCCGCGTACTGCAGCGGCCCGGAATGACAGCCGACAAGCTCGACCACATTTTGTCGCGTCAGGTGCCCGACGCAGAAAAGCGTGCACAAGCGCATTTCGTGGTTGAGACCGAGCACGGCCTGGATC
>Ga0302324_100019810_pt1 | contig 13192 bp, 16 predicted proteins | sample Palsa_T0_1_FD_201949 | JGI IMG/M metagenome (GOLD analysis project Ga0302324, IMG submission 201949) | Peat permafrost microbial communities from Stordalen Mire near Abisko, Sweden - Palsa_T0_1 | ecosystem: Environmental > Terrestrial > Soil > Palsa > Peat permafrost | place: Sweden: Abisko...
GAAAGTCCTCCATGCCGACCACCCGTTCCCCCTCGGCGCCGCGGATGACCGCCTTCGCCTTGGCAGCCGAGCAGACGGCCGACAGGTCCTCGGCCGCGTCGGCCTGGCACAGCGAGCCGCCGATCGTGCCGCGGTTGCGCACGACCGGATCGGCGATCACGGTCTCGGCGTCGCGAAACAGGGGAAAGCGCTCGGCGAGCAACTCCGACTTCAACAGGTCGACGTGCCGGGTCAGCGCACCAATGCGGATCTCGGACGGCGAACCGGATGTCGTCGCGCTCTCCTCACGGATGTAGGAGAGCTCGGCGAGGTCGTTGATATCGATCAGGTACTCGGGGTTTGCCAGCCGGAGCTTCATCATCGGCAGCAGGCTGTGGCCGCCGGCGATGATGCGCGCCTCAGAGCCGAGCTTCTGTAGCGATGCGATCGCGCCCTCGACGCTGGTCGCGCGCTCGTACTCGAATGACGCAGGTGTCTGCAACAGGTGCTCCTCTCGTTCAGGAAACGATCACTCGCCGCGGTTCCAGCGGATCGTCAAATCGGGGGACTCGTCGGACGGGCGCTCTGGCGGCGTCGCGACGGCGGTGCCGCCGGGGAGTCGCTTACGTGGCTCTCCGATGTCGTCCCGCTGCTCGTATTGTATTGGGGCGTTGGTGCCGATCACCGGGGATCTCGGCAGCTTCTCCGGACTGGTGTGGCGGACGTCCGGGTAGAGCGAGCGCGCCGCCAGGCTCCCGCCCTCGACGTTGCGCAACACCACGCCCTCCGGGCTGGCGGCCGCGATCGGTGCCTCCCGGCCGAGACGGGCGAGCGTTAGCGTGCCCTTCGTGTAGACCTCGGCGATCCGCGGCGCGTGGACGGTCAGGCTCTCGGGAAAACTCCTCAGCCCGCCCGCGGCGGCGCCTGCGTACAGCCCGTCGACCAGACCGACCGCGTCACTCATGCCGGCCTTCTTCACCAGCAGCCCCTCGAGCAGATCGACGCCCGCGTCGAGCTGCTGATTGATCGTCGTCACCACGTCGTTGACCGGCGCGCTCTTGGTCACGATCTCACTCACGCCGGCGATCACCTCATCGAGGCCGCTCGTGATCTGTCGCAGCGCCAGGATCGTCGAGACGAGATAGAAGACGAGCGCGAGGACGATCAGCAGAACGGCCAGGATCATGACTATGGCTACTGCAGGCATTGGTCCTCCTATTGCGCGTCGTCGAGGATCACGTCGAGGGAGCCGCCGTAGTTGGCGACCCCCGCGACCGTCTTGGTCACCTGGTCCTGCGTCGTCAGCAGCAGTGCGGCGGCGTCAAGGTCCTTGGAGCCCGCTGCCGCGACCTTCGCGATCTCCCGGACGCTGGGCACGATGCTCGTGGCCGCGTTCAGCACACCGCGGAGCAGGTAGACGACGACCGGAAGAACCACCAGGAGCAGGACGGCGTCTCCGATCCACCAGAGGATCATCGCGGCCTCCTGTCGGCCACGATCGCGGCCTTGCTGGCGATCCCCGGAAGTGCCCCCAGGATGATGTCGAACTGCCCATTGATCGCCTTCACGGCGCCCTCGAGTGGACGGAGGTGCTCCGATTCAACGCCCTCCAGGGCAGTCGCAAGCGTGGCCAGACCTTCCGAGATCCTGGTCAGACCTCGGCGAACCTCGATCAGCGCCACGGCCAATACGAGGATCACACCGACTGCCAGCACGACGCTCAGCAGGATCAATACGTGTGCGCTGCTCATGCTCCGCCGTACCCGTCGGTGAGCGCGTTCATGTAGCCGTCTTGGACCACAGCTTCCTCCACGATCAGTGACAGCACGGGCGCGGTGGCCTCGAGCTGGGGGATGTTTGCCGTGTTTGCGCCGACCTTGCCGGCGGTCTCCAGCAGGCCGGCGACCGACTTCTCGATGCTGTTGACCGACGACAGCAGCACGGTGAGCAGAATCGCGACCACCACTGCCGCGCCGAATCCGATCCCCAGGGCGATGGCCCAGTAGGTGTTTCCGGAGATTGCCGCTATCGACAGGCTCATTTTCCGACCGCCACCTTTCGCAGCGACCGCGCGGCGTGCAGAATGCGCACGCCCGAGTCATTGATCCGGGCGATCCCACCGAGTTCGGCCGTCTGCTGGCGCACCACCTCGACCGCCTGCTCGGACGTCTTGGCTTGCTTGGCGATCCGGATCGCCAGCGCCACGATCACGATCACGATCACGGCCGCCACTGCTATCACCACGACGCCGAGCACAAGCCCGACCGTCCAACCGGTGGACGCGGCGCTCAGGGCGAGCACGCGGCGCCTGCACGATCTAATGCCCGGGTCTCAGCCCGTCTGGTCATCTTGCTCTCCTCGCTTCTCGACCTGAACCACGACCGCACCGCGCCTGCGCGCGAACGGCCTCTTCTCCGCGTACCACTGTGCCGATGCTAGCTGGCCTCGTCAACCGGACTTAAGCGATCGCTTAGGCCAAAGCATTAGTTCGGTTTGAGGAGGTTTGCGCGTTGTCTGCTCGCCAGGGCAAAAACACGCGACGCTGAGCGACCGCAGCGCCTGCCGATTTGGACTGCGGTTACTGCGGCGGCCTGCCGGTGCCCTGCATCGCTTCCCACACGCGTGAGGGCGTGCACGGCATGTCCACGTGCCGCACGCCGTAGGGCTTGAGCGCGTCGCAGATGGCGTTGACGATCGTCGGTGGCGAGCCGACGGTCGCGCATTCGCCGATCCCCTTGGCGCCGAACGGATGGTGCGGCGATGGCGTGACGGTGAAGTCGGTCTCCCAGTCGGGGACTTCACGCGCGGTCGGGATCAGGTAGTCCATCAACGACCCGCCGAGGCAGTTGCCCTCCTCATCGAACGCGATCAGCTCCATCAGGGCCATCCCGACGCCATCGGTCAGCCCGCCGTGGACCTGGCCTTCGATGATCATCGGATTGATCCGGGTGCCGCAGTCGTCCACCGCGAGGAAACGGCGCACCGTCACCTTGGCCGTGTCCGGGTCGATGTCGACAACGCAGATGTAGGCGCCGAACGGGAAGGTCAGATTCGGCGGGTTGTAGACGGTCTCGGCGTCGAGGCCGGCCTCGATGCCATCGGGCAGATCGACCGAGCCATGTGCGGCCATCGCGATCTCCTGGATCGTCGCCCCCTGCTCAGGATCGCCCTTGACGTGCCAGCGGCCTTTGACCCACGTGAGGTCTTCCGGGGACACCTCGAGCATCGCGCCGGCGACGATTCGGGCTCGATCGCGCACCTTGCGGGCCACGAGCGCGGTCGCCGCTCCGCTGACCGGGGTGGAGCGCGAGCCGTAGGTGCCCAGGCCGTACGGCGTCAAATCAGTGTCGCCGTGCACGACGTCAATGTCCTCCGGCGGGATCCCCAGCTCCTCGGCGACGATCTGCGCGAACGTCGTCTCGTGACCCTGGCCCTGGGTCTGCACGCTGATGCCCAGCTGCGCGGTGCCGGTCGGGTGCACGCGCAGTTGGGCGCCGTCGGCCATGCCGAGGCCGAGGATGTCCATGTGCTTACGCGGTCCGGCACCGACCGCTTCGGTGAAGAAGCCGATGCCGATGCCCATCAGCTCGCCTCGCATCCGCTTCTCGGCCTGCTCGCGGCGGAGTTCGTCATAGCCGATCCTGGCCAGCGCCTTGCGCAGTGTGTTCTCATAGTCGCCGGAGTCGTATACCCAACCGGTTTTGCATTGGTAGGGGAACTGGTCGGGGGCGATCAGGTTCTTCAGCCGCAGCTCGGCCGGATCAGCGCCGAGCTCATCGGCCAGACAGTCGACCATTCGCTCGACCAGGTACACGGCCTCGGTCACCCGGAACGAGCACGAGTAGGCGACCCCGCCGGGCGCCTTGTTGGTGTAGACGCCCCGGACGTGGCAGTGGGCCGCCTCGAGGTCATAGGAGCCGGTGAATACGTGGAAGAACCCGGCCGGGTAGTTCGTCGGCTGAGCACTCGCGTTGAACGCGCCGTGATCGGCGATCACCTCGACGCGGATCCCCAGGATCTTGCCGTCCCGGGTGGCGGCGATCCCGCCCTTCATCACGTAATCACGGGCAAACCCGGTCGACATCAGGTTCTCCGACCGGTCCTCCATCCATTTGACCGGCCGACCGACTGCGATCGAACCGACGATCGCGCACACGTAGCCCGGGTATACCGGCACTTTGTTGCCGAACCCGCCGCCGATGTCGGGCGAGATCACGCGGATCTTGTGCTCGGCCAACCCGGTCAGCAGCGCGTACACGGTTCGGTGCGCGTGCGGCGCCTGCGTCGTGCACCACAACGTCAGCTTGCCCGCGGCCGGTTCGAAATCGGCGATGGCGCCGCAGGTCTCCAGTGGTGCTGGATGCACGCGCGGGTACAGCATGTCCTGCTCGACCACGACCTCCGCCCGTGCGAACACGGCATCGGTGGCCGCCTGGTCGCCGGACTCCCAGGCAAAGATGTGGTTGTCCTGCTGGCCTTCCTTGTCGTCCCGGATGACCGGCACCTCCGGTGCGAGCGCCGTGCGGGCGTTGATGACCGCCGGTAACGTCTCGTACTCGACGTCGATCAGCTGCAGCGCGTCGCGCGCCGAGTAGCGATCGTCGGCGATCACGAAGGCGACCTCCTGGCCCTGGAAGCGAACCTTGTCGGTGGCCAGCACCGCCTGGGTGTCACGCGACATCGTCGGCATCCACGCGAGACCCTGGGCCTCGAGGTCGCGGCCCGTGATCACGGCATGAACCTTCGGATGCGCGAGCGCCGCCGAGGTGTCGATGGAAACGATGCGGGCGTGAGCGACCGGACTACGCAGGAGCGCTCCGTGCAGCATGCCCGGCAGCTTCACGTCGTCGACGAACTTGCCCTGTCCCCGGATAAAGCGCGCATCCTCCTTACGCCGCAGCCGGCCGAACCCGATCGGTCGCTCCTCGATCGTGGCCATGAGACCGCTAGCTCACGATCTCGTCGGTCGCATGCTCGGCCGCCCAGCGAATTGAGCGGACGATCGTCCCGTAGCCGGTGCAGCGACAGATCTGGCCGGAGATCGCTTCGCGGATTTCCTGGTCGGTCGGATCGGGATTGCGGTCAAGCAGCGCCCGCGCGGTCAGCATCATTCCGGGGGTGCAGAAGCCGCACTGCAGGCCATGCTCCTCGGTGAACCCCTGCTGAACGGGGTCGAGCACACCGTCGAGTGCGAGGCCCTCGACGGTCCGGATCTCGTGACCGGCCGCGGTGGCCGCCAGCACCGTGCAGGATTTGACCGGCTCCCCGTCCATCAGCACGACGCAGGTGCCGCAGTTCGACGTGTCGCAACCCCAGTGAGTGCCGGTGAGCTCCAGCTCGTCGCGCAGGAAGTGCACGAGTAACAGCCTCGGCTCCACGTACCGCGTGTACTCCTCGCCGTTGACCGACACCGTCACCTGCACGACTGCGCCTCCCGCAATGCCCGGGCGGTCGCCCGCTGGAGTGCGCGCAGGGTCAGCACGCCGACGACGTGACGCTTGTACTCGGCCGACCCGCGCTGATCGGTGGCCGGGGAACACGCCTCAGCGGCGAGCTGACCCGCGCGCGCGAACAGCTCGTCAGACGGCAGCTGACCGGCGAGCAACTCCTCGGCCTCAGTCGATCTGACGTCGGCCCCGACAGCGGTCAAGGCGATCCCGGCGGACCCGATCGTCCCGTGGCTCAGCGACACCGACGCCGCGGCGGCGGCCACCGCCCAGTCTCCGACCCGCCGGTCAACCTTCTCGTAGGCCGAACCCGAGGCTGGGCGCAGCGGGACGCGAATCTCCACCAGCATCTCACCTGCGCCCACGGCGGTCGCGTAGGGGCCGCGGTAGAACTCGCCCATGTCGACAGTCCGCTCGTTGTCGCACCCGCGAATCACGAGCCGCGCGTCGACTGCGGCGCACACGGCACTGAGATCCTCGGCCGGGTCCGCCTGGCATAACCCGCCGCCGATCGTTCCGCGGTTCCGAACCACCGGGTCGGCGATCATCCGCTCAGCATCGCCGAAGATCGCCAGCGTGCCGGCGAGCAGTTCGGATTCGAGCAGCTCGCGATGGCGGGTCATCGCGCCGATTCGAACCTCGCTGGGCGGTGAGCCCGATGTCGTCGTCTCGGCGCGTATGTAGCCGAGCTCGCCCGCCAATCCATCGAGGTCGATCAAATACTCGGGCGTCGCGAGGCGCAGCTTCATCATCGGCAGCAGCGAGTGGCCTCCGGCGAGCAGGCGTGCCTCGGGCCCCAGGCGCGCCAGCAGCTCGAGCGCATGGTCGACGCTCGTCGCCCGCTCATACTCGAAAGGTGCTGGAACCTGCACGCATCATTCCTCTCGACGACCCGGAAACTGAAAGCCGGTCATGCGTCGCTCGCCGGGGGCCTCGCCTCCCTGTGTATCACGTTGCCGCTGTTATCTTGGGCTTGTTACAACAGGACCTAAGGAATCGCTTAGCCCAATGACCCTCGCCCAGCTGCAGTCCTTTGTCCTGGTGGCTCGCCACGGATCCGTGAAGGCCGCGGCGGCCGAGCTGGAGGTGACTGAGCCTGCCGTCTCGGTCGCCGTCGCCGCCCTGCGCAAGGAGCTCGGCGATGAGCTGTTCGTTCGCGACGGGCGGGGCATCGCGCTGACCGATGGGGGCCGGCGCCTGGCCGTGCTGGCGGGCGAGATCCTCGGCCTGGCCGAGCAGGCCCGCCGCTCGGTGCAGGACTCGCCCGGCCAGTCGCCGCTGGTCCGCATCGCCGCCACCAACATCGTGGCCGAGCACATCGGCCCGCTGATCGACGCCTTCACGGCTCGCAACGCCGGGCTGGAGCTGACGGTCGAGTCGGTGGCCGGGGCGTCGGTTGCCGACCTGCTCGAGCACCGCCGCGCCGACATCGCGCTCGGCCCCCCGCCGGCGCCCGAGCGCTCGGCGACGATCGCCACCGTTCCGTTCCTGCGCGCCCGGCTGCTCGTCGTTGCGGCGCCCGGCCATCCGCTGGCGGGGCGCCGGAACATTTCCCCCGCTTCGCTGGCCGACCAGCGCTGGCTGATTGGCCCCCCTGGCCTCGACCCGACCATGGGCGCCGGGCTGTTCTTCGCCCGTGGCGGGCTAGAGCCGAAGGACCTCGCCGCCTACACGAGTCACGCTGCGGCGATCGCCGCGGCCGCGGCGGGCGAGGGGATCATCCTCACCCTCGCCCACTCCGTGGTCGAGGAGGTGCGCCGCCGCGCGCTGGTCAGGCTCGACGTCCGCGGCACCCCGATCCTGGAGATTTGGCACGCGAGCACGCTGGGCCTCGGCCGCGCGCTGCCGGCCGCACTCTCGCTGCAGCGATTCGCTACGACCTCTGAGGCGACCCACGCGATCTCGACCGGCCGCGCCGGCACGACCTCTTTGCGCGTGCGGCCTGCCGTGCATGTGACGCTGTGGCGCTCGGTCGCCGCCGATATCGATGCGGCCGCCACCTCATCTCGACCTCGAAGATCAACTTCATCGGGCCGCTGGTGCTGATCATCGGCATCGTGGTGATCATCTACGGGTTGCTCATGCTGTTCCTGGCGCTACGGCTCGAGCCGAGCCGCAGCCCGCGGGCCACCACCACACCGGTACCGAGCCCGGCCACCTAGAGCGCGGCGCGCCGGCCACTCATTGCGCGGGGGCGACCTCGCGCGGTCACGTCCGACGGCGTACCCCGTGCCGTCGACGGCACTCACCGGCGGGGGGTGGTCCGCTTCACACCTTGGGTGCCTGGGCAGGGGAACCCGGCTCGGCGACAGTTACCTCCACGCCGAGTGGATGGAGAACCGCAATGACTCGCCTTCGCACCTGACGCCGATCAGAACGCACCGCAGCTGCAGCTGCTGCTCAGCGCGAACGTCACCCACTAGAGCTTGACTCACCCGCCCAAGGCGCCCGAGCCCCGCGTTCACGCGGGGCTCCGGTGCGTTCTGACCGCGGTTGAGTGCAGGCCAGTCAGGCAGAGCCGGCGGCCTGAACCGGTGCGGCGGTGTCCGCCGGGACCTCGGACTCCGCTGGCGCCTGCACCCGGCCGCGGGGAAGCCAGAGGATGGCGACCAGGAAGGTGGCGGCCATCACGCCGGCCATGATGTAAAAGACGGTCTGGGTCGACAGAGCGAACGCGGCCTGGACGTCATGCACCAGCGCGGCCGGCTGATGCGAGCCGGCGCTGGACCCGGTACTCGAGGATCCGAACGACGCCGCGAGTTTCTGGGCCGCGGTCTTCGGGACGCCATGCTTGGTCAGGGCGGCCGTGATGTTGGTCTTGTTCTGGCTGATCAGAACGGCCCCGAGAACGGCGAGGCCGAAGCTGGCCCCAAAGTTCCGCGCGGTTTGCGTGATGCCGGTCACCTCGCTGTAACTGGTGCTCGGCGCGCGGTTGACCGCATCGGTGCTGGCCGGACTGAGTATCAGGCCCACGCCAGCGCCGGCGATCATGATGTAGACCCACTGCGCGCCCAGGGACAGGTGGGTCAGCTTCCCGGCCAGCAGGTAGAACCCGACGGCGGCCAGCGCGCTGCCGAACACAACCGCAGGTCGCGCGCCCCTGGCGTCGAGGACCCGCCCGCCGATCTGCGACGCGATCACGAACCCGAGGAAGAAATACAGCAGGTAGAGGCCCGCGTTGGTGGGGCTCTCTCCGAGCGAGAGCTGAGCGTAGACGCTGGCGAAGAAGAAGTACGGCACGAACACGACCGACATCAGGCCGAGCACGATGGTCTCGACCGAGAAGCCACGGTCACGGAAGATGTGCAAGCGCAGCAGTGGCTCGGGCGTTCTCAGTTCCCACCCGACGAACGCGACCATCAGCAGCAGCCCGACGACGATGCAGGCCCAGGTCGAGACGCTGCCCCACCCCCATACGCTCGACTGCTCGAACCCCAGCACGGTCAATCCCATCGCCCCGGTGATCAGCACCGCGCCGCGGTAGTCGAGCTTCGCCGGGTGCTTCTGGTTGTCCGGTTGGGACTGCCAAATCAGGATCAGGGCGATGATCGCCACGGGGATGTTGATCCAGAAGATCGCCCGCCAGGTCCACTGGGTGAGGTAGCCGCCCGCCAGCGGCCCGATCGCGGTCAGGCCGCCGGTGATCCCGAAGAAGATGGCCATCGCCTTGCCCCGCTCGCGAATCGGGAATGACGCGACGACGATGGCGACGGCGGCCGGGAACATGAGCGCGGCCGCCGCGCCCTGAATCACCCGGAAGGTGATGATCCACGCCTCGGCGATGCTGCCGGTCGGCGTGAACCCGCAGCACGCGGACGCGAGCGCAAAGCCGATCACACCCACGACGACCATGTTTCGCCGTCCGAGCACATCGCCGAGCTTGCCGCCGAACGCGAACAGCGCCGACAACGACAGGAGGTAGCCGTTGACGATCCACTGCGAGCCGGCCGCCGAGATCGACAGATCCTTCTGCAGGGACGGAATCGCGATCACGACGATCGTCTGATCGATGAACGTCATCGCGACCGCGAACACCATCGCGGCCAGCACCAGGTTCTTGTTCACCCGGCCAGTCACGGCGCACACATTATTCGCTGCGCGCTGACGCCGTCGGTCGCTTCCGCGTATCGTTTCCACCGACCTCCGGGAGACGCCTCGCACGCCATGGACTTCGTGATCACGACCGAGATGCAGGCGGAGATTGGCGTCGAGTCGGCGGCCTCGCGGTACGAAGTCACGACCACCGGCATCCGCGCGTTCGCCCGCGGGGTCGGGTACGAGGACCCGGTCTACTACGACCGTGAGGCGGCCGCGACGGCTGGATACGAGCAGCTACCTGCCCCACCGGGCTACCTGGGTACTCCCGTCTATCTGCCCGGGTCCACCGATCCGGTGTTTTCGGTCCCGCAGGGCAGCGGACCGCGGCCGCGGTACGGGCTCACCCGCGTTCTGGACGGCGGCACCGAGGCCATCTACGAACGCCCGCTCCACGCCGGCGAGACGCTGAGTGTCACCGACCGGCTGGTCGATCTGAAGCTCAGGCAGAGTCGTTCCCTGGGCACGATGCTGATCGTCAGCCGCGAAGCCACCTACCGCGATCAGGCCGGTGAGATTGTGGTCCGCGAGCGCTCTCACTACATCTTCTACGAGAGCTGACAATCACCATGGCGAACATTGCCCGGTGCGAGGTCGGGGACGAGCTTCCAGCCCTGGTCAAGCAGCCTGACCGCGAGCAGCTGGTCAAGTACGCGGCGGGCTCGGGCGACTTCAACCCCCTGCACTACGATCCCGACTTCCCGCAGGCGCAAGAGATCGGCGCGAACCTCGTCCACGGCCGGTTCAAGTACGCCGCTCTCGGTCAGCTCGTGTCCGATTGGCTTGGCCATCAGGGCTTTGTGCGTCGTATCTCGGCCAGCTACCGCGGCATGGACCGCCTCGGTGAGGCCATCACCTGCCGCGGCAGGGTCGTGGCCATCGGCCGGGAGCGGGGGAGACGCGTCGTCTTGTTGGCGCTGTGGACCGAGAACGCCGAGGGCCGGCGCACGACCGAAGGGACAGCCGAAGTAGTCTGTGAACCCTGAGCCTGGGAGACGCGAGTGCAACGTTGCCCGTCTCGGCTGAGCCGGGCACTGGCGTTCGGTGAGCCTCAAGACGGCGTGAAGAAGAAATGGAGGAAGGCATATGTCGGAAGTCAACGAAGCAACCCTAGGTCGGGCCGTGGCCGCGTTCAACGACCCCAACAGCCGCGAGCGTTACCTCGATCTCTACGCGCCAGATGTCGTGCTCCACGGCTATCCGAGGGGCATCGAAGGGCGCGAAGGCGCGCGCAGCTTCTACTCGCAGCTGTGGGCGGCGTTCCCGGATGCCCATCTCAGCGTTGACGAGACCATCGCCAGCGGCGACCGGCTGGCCGCTCGATACACACTCTCGGGGATCCAAGCGCAGGATTTCTACGGCGCGCCGGTGGCGAGCGGCGGGACGAAGATCGAGGGGATGACCTTGCTGCATTTTCGGGATGGCCAGGTGGCGGCGGTGTGGCAGGCATCCGGCACGTTGGACACGATGACGCGACTCGCGGCACGTGCGAGCAAGCGGGCGGTTCGGCATTCCGCGGCCGCCGATGCAGCCGCTCTGCGTTGGGAAGAGAAGCACCCCGAAGAAGCATTCTGACCCGGCGGCCGGCTCCCCTACGCTCGTCGCAGGTCCAGTGGGTTGGCAGCCGGCGGCGCCGGATCCAGCCTCTTGATCCGGTCGGTGAGCCAATTCACGAGTAGCAGCAACGCGAGCGCGAGCGCGACGGTGGAGGCGATGTACCAGGGCCACGGCCCCATCAGATTGAGCAACGAGTTATGGGCCGGCTTCTGGCGCAGGTACATGTAGTTGCCACCGCTGAGGATGTCACCGAGACCGGCCAGCGCCGTGAACGCGAGCGTCGTCACGAACACGCGTCCGACCGCTCCGGGCCTGGGATACAGGCGGCAGCCGAGCACCAAGAAGCAGCCTGCGACCAGCGCTCCGATGTGGTAGATGAAGTAGGTGAAGTAGTAGACGGACGGGAAGCTGTTGGCCAGATCCGGCGTCAGCAGTGCCTGCAGGGTGGCCGTGAGCGACCAGAAGTAGACGAGCTCGATCAGCCGCGCGCGGCGAGTCCAGAGGGCGAGGATCGCGACCACCGACACGGCGTCAGTGAGCTGCAGGGGAAGGGTGTAGCGAACCGTCCAGGTGCCGAGCACGATGTCGGCGACGTACTCCCCCGCCCAACCGGCGAAGATGACCAGCGCCAACGTCCGCGCGGCCGGGACGATCCATGGGCCCGGGTGCCGGCGGGGCGCCCACACCGACAGGCCGACGGTCACCGCCAGCACTGCCAGGGCTGCCAAATGCGCATCAGAAAACTGCCGCACGCTTCATCTCGCCATGCCGCGTCCTGTGCTCGCGATCATGCTACGCCGGTCGAGCCGCTCGGCAGTGACGGGCGATTTCATAAAGAACGCATAGATCTCATGGCATAGCCATGGTGGAAGAGCGCAAGAAATGTATGGATATCTATGATGTTCTTATCCCATGACTCGTGCTGAACGCTATGCGAACCTGGTCGGTGTGGTGGTCCCGTTTCTCGGCGTGCTCGTTGCCGTGGTCCTGTTCTGGAACCGTGCGGTTGACGGCGCCGACCTGGGGATCCTGGCGGTGATGTATCTGCTGACGGCGATCGGTGTGACGGTCGGCTTCCACCGGTTGCTCACCCACCGTGCCTTTCAGACGTATCCGTGGCTCGAGCGGACGTTCGCCGTGATGGGCTCCCTATCGGTGCAGGGCTCGGTCATGGACTGGGTCGCCGATCATCGCAAGCATCATGCCCACACCGATCAGGAGGGCGATCCGCACAGTCCCCATGTGGGCCACGGCAGCGGACTGAGCGGGCTCTGGCACGCCCACGTCGGTTGGTTGATGGAGACGCAGGGGCAGGCCGACTGGAAACGCTACGCCCCGGAGCTGTACGAGGATCCGGCGATGCGGAAGATCGGTCGACGCTTCCCCCTGCTCGTCGTGCTATCGCTCTTGATCCCGACCGTGGCGGGCTACGTCCTGGACGGCTTCACGCTGCGAGGTGCGTTGCTTGGCTACATCTGGGGCGGGCTGGTGAGGATCTTCCTCGTTCATCACATCACCTGGTCGGTCAACTCGGTCTGTCATTTCTTTGGCAGCCGCCGGTTCGATATCGAGGACAAGTCGACCAACGTCGGCTGGTTGTCCGTGCTGTCGCTGGGCGAGTCATGGCACCACAACCATCACGCCTTCCCGCGCTCGGCCTACCACGGTCTGCGCTGGTGGGAGGTCGACCCCTCAGGCCTGATCATCTCGACGCTGCACCGCCTTGGGTTGGCCTGGAACGTCGTGCGCATCACTCCCGAGCGTCAGCGCGCGAAGACCGTGGCCGACGCGGCCGCCTAAGTCGTCACGGTCGCGGCCAGGCCGCCATCGGCGCGACGGCGAGCACCGACGGCTCGTGAGCTCTAAGCGACGGTGAGCTCGTCTCGGCGGGCCAGCCGCCGCAGCTCATCGCGAGCGATCGTGCGCTTGTGGATCTCGTCGGGCCCGTCCGCCAGACGCAGCGTCCGCAGGTGGGCATACATCATCGCGAGCGGGAAGTCATCTGATACTCCGGCACCGCCGTGCGCCTGGATCGCACGATCGACAACGCGGAGCGCCACGTTTGGCGCGGCGACCTTGATTGCCGCGATCTCCATCCGAGCGTGCTTGTTTCA
>Ga0302324_100019811_pt1 | contig 13192 bp, 14 predicted proteins | sample Palsa_T0_1_FD_201949 | JGI IMG/M metagenome (GOLD analysis project Ga0302324, IMG submission 201949) | Peat permafrost microbial communities from Stordalen Mire near Abisko, Sweden - Palsa_T0_1 | ecosystem: Environmental > Terrestrial > Soil > Palsa > Peat permafrost | place: Sweden: Abisko...
AGTACCACCACGATGAATTCAGCGAGGGTTGTGCCTTCCGCGGAAGGATTTCGTGCAAACGCGGAAGAGCATCTCGGCTGGGCCAGGACTGCCTATACCGATCGCGAACGCGAAATTTTTGTCCAGATGGGGGGGTGGCCTCAGTCTCCGTCTAAGAACTGACGCACGTTCGACTCGGATCGAAACTAAGGCCGCCTGCGAGAACACCGCAGGCGGCCTTTTTCCGTTCGCTACGACAAAGGCATCGTCGACAGCGGCGCGCGGCAGCGCCCACGCCCCGGCCCGCATCGTCCCCTTGACTCATGCACACCGCCATCCACGATGGCCATAATGACAATTGGAGGACTGCCCCAGATGGCCAAGAGATCCAAGAAATCTAACGTCGCGAAGAAGGGGGCGGCCACGGAGTGGGCCGGCGGTCTTTTAAGGCCGCGTGGCGGAATGGTTACGCAACGGCGCGTAGCGGCCCTGGCGTTTGCCGCCGCGACGCTGGCGGGCGTGAGCAGTCAAGCGGCGTCAGCGACAAGGAAAATCGTCGGAAACGGCGGGGCGACATGCGCGATGTGGACGAAAGAGCGCCAGGGCGGAACCCCGAATTTCACCTGGATGGGAAACTGGGTTGTTGGATACGTCAGCGCCGCAAATTTTTACGACGAGGGTCCCGACTTTTTGCTGCAAGGAGACCCCAACGCAATTGTTGGAGGGGTCGACAATTATTGCTCATCGCATCCCGGCGAGACGGTGCTCAGCGGCGCACATGCCTTGGTGCAAGAGCTGCGGGCGCGCGCCAAAGGTGTGAAATAGTTCGCCTCTGCCGGTTCTAGTGCAGCTTTTTCAACCATTGGGAGGAGCACCCTTGCGAACACAATATGCAGTGGCAATAGCAATGCTTGCGGGCGCCGGGTTCGGCGGAGCTGCAATACAGGGGCTTCATGCTCAGGCCAAACCCCCGGTCTATGTCGTGACTGAAATTTCAGTCAGGAACGTTGCCGGGTATGTCAACGAATATGCTCCGGTGGCTCAGGCGAGTATCAAGAAAGCGGGAGGCAAAATTCTTGCAGCCAGTCTTAACGTTACCCAGCTCGAAGGACCTGCGCCGACGCGAGTTGTCATCCAGGTTTGGGACAGCCCCGAACAAATAGCAGCGTGGAGGCACCAGGCCGATTACGACGAAATCCGAAAAATCGGCGAGAAGTTCGCGATATTTCGTTCCTTTGCTGTCGAGGGCTTGCCGCAATAAGGCTTGCCGCAATAGTGATCTGCATCGAGGCCGCCACACTGCGGCGGCCTCCTCCGGTGAAGCAGAATCCCGCTGCCGGGACGCATAGCCTGCTGCGCGGGCCGACACGGCGCGGCGCGGCCGTCGATTTCCGACAAAATTCGACAAAAACGCGAGCGCCGGTGTTAGCCCTCTCGCAACGTCCCGTTCGTTAGGTCTCGCTCAGAGGGGCTGCGCCAATTCCACAGGCGCGGTCGCGACGGGGAGACGTGCATCATGCTATCGCCCAAGGCCAACGAAAGACGCCGCGCCCCGCGCTACCCCTGCGACCGCCTTGCGAAAATCGAGCTCGGTCAAGGCGATCCGCCGCTCTCCTGCCTGATTACCGATTTCTCCGATGGCGGCGTGCGGGTCAATACTTTTGGATTCGACATTCCGGACGAATTCGTACTGCTCGCCGTTGGCGACGGGCCCGACCTGGATGGCACGTACAAGGTGGTCTGGCGGCTCGGCCAGAACGTGGGAGCCAAGTTTGTCGGTCGCGAAACGGCCGCCGCCAAGCACAAAAAGAAGCCCCGGCGTTCGACCGCCAAAGCCCGAGGCGCCGACGTTGGCCCTGACTGACGCTACGCCATCGAAGCGGGATTGATGCCACCCAGCGCCTCTCGCATTCGCGCCTCATCCAGCGCCCGCTCCCATTTGGCGATGACAAGCGTGGCTACGCCATTGCCGATGAGGTTGGTCGGCGTCAGCGCCTGCGACATTAGCCGGTGCACGCCGAGAATGAGCGCCACGCTTTCGACCGGAATCGTTCCGACCGCCGCCAGCGTCGCCGCGAGCACGATGAAGGCCGCGCCGGCGACACCGGCCGCTCCCTTCGAGGCCAGAAGCAGCACCGCCAGGAGCCCGATCTGATGCTCGATGGACAGCGGCGTGTTGGTGGCTTGCGCCAAAAATACCGCCGCCGTCGCCAGATAAAGGCAGGTGCCGTCGAGATTGAAAGAATAGCCGGTCGGAATGACGAGCCCGACCACGCTTTCCTCGCAGCCCGCAGCCTCGAGCTTGGCGATCATGCGCGGCAGCACCGTTTCCGACGACGTGGTCGCGATCACGATTAAAAGTTCTTCACGGATGTAGCGGATGAATTTAAAAATACTCACGCCGCACCAATGCGAGATCGGCCACAGCACGGCGAAGATGAAAATCAGGCAGGTGATGTAGAAACTAACCAGAAGCTTGCCCAAAGAGACGAGCGAGCCGGCGCCGAATTTTCCGACGGTGAAGGCGATGGCGCCAAATGCGCCAATCGGCGCCGCCCACATCACGATGGCGACGATGCGAAAGAACATCTGCGCCGCCACCGCGATCAGATCGTTGAGCGGCTTGCCGGCTTTGCCCATGGCGCTCAGCGCAAACCCGCACAGCACCGAGACGTAAAGCACCTGCAGCACGTTACCTTCGCTGAAGGCGCCGATGAAGGTATCGGGAATGATGTTGAGCAGAAATTGCGCGGTGGTCCGCCGGTGGGTCTGTTCGAGGTAGGGCGCGACGCTCGACGTGTCGATGTGCGACAGGTCCACATTCATGCCGGCGCCGGGCGCAAACACATTGACGGCGACAAGCCCGATGACGAGCGCGATCGTGGTCAGCACCTCGAAATAAATCAGCGCCTTGAGCGCCACCCGGCCGACCTTCGCCATATCGGCCATGCTGGAAATGCCGTGCACCACTGTACAAAAGATGATCGGCGCGATGACCACGCGGATCGCCCGAATGAAGGCGTCCCCGAGCGGCTCCATTCGCACGCCGACATCCGGATAGAAATGGCCGAGCGCGACGCCGATAGCCATCGCCACCAGCACCAGGAACCAAAGCTGGAGGTAAAACGGCCGGGCTGAGCGGCTGTCGACCGTTGCGCCGGGTGCGGCCTTTTCCATTGTGTCTACGTCGCGGGGGCGTCTTGGGAGCGTGACGGACTAACGCGTGGCCACGCATGCGGCCCCTCCCTGCCCGTATAAGGCAGGAAGAAGTCGCATGCACCACAAGAGCGGTTATGTCACGCCGAGTTCGCGCGCCAACGTGGCGTAATATCAGGCGTCGTACTCCGCCGAGATATCCTGTCCGGTGTAGTCGGGCATGAAAGATGCCGCCACCAGACTGATGACCGCACAGCCGGCGATGAAAATCGCGATCGCGTAGCCGGAGTGATAGGTGGCGAACAACGCGGTGGCGATAATAGGCGCCGGACCGCCGGCGATAAGCGACGCAAGCTGATAGCCGAGCGAGGAGCCGCTGTAGCGGAGTCGCGGTGTAAACGATTCGGCGATCAGCGCCGCCTCCGGCCCGTATTGCAGACCGTGCGGAATGAGCGACAGGACGATGGCGATGAACACCGCCGAGGGGATTGCCGTGTCGACCATGCCGAAATACAGAAACCCGAACAAGCCGGTCACGGCGGCACCGATCAAAAACATCTTCCGCCGTCCGATGCGATCGGAGATATGGCCGGCGACCGGGATGGTCACGAACTCGACGCAGGCCGCCGCCATCACTGCGGTGAGGATGAAGTTTCGCGACATATGCAGCGTGCCGACGGCATACGCGAAGACGAATGCCGTAAAAATGTAGAATGGCGCCTGTTCCGACATTCGCAGCAACGCGGAGAGAATGATCTCCCTCGGCTGCTTCTTGATAACCTCGATGATCGGCGCTTTCTCGACCTTCTTGTCGTCGAGAAGCTTCTGGAAAACCGGCGTCTCGAGGATGCCCAGCCGAATCCACAGACCTATCCCGACCAGGATGATCGACAGCGCGAACGGAATACGCCAGCCCCAAACCAGGAATTGGTCGCCCGACCATGAGCTGAAGGCCGTTACCACCAGGGTCGATAACAGCAGCCCGCAAGGGACGCCGAATTGCGGCCAGGAGGCCACCAGCCCGCGCTGGCCGTGCGTGCGCGACCATTCCATCGCCAAAAGCACCGACCCGCCCCATTCACCACCAACGCCGATCCCTTGAACCGCCCGCAGCGCCGTCAGGAGGATCGCGCCCCAGATGCCGATCGACGCGTAGGTCGGCACGAAGGCGATAGCGAAGGTCGCGAGCCCCATGCAGAGAAGCGTGGCGATCAGGGTGGCTTTGCGGCCGATGCGATCGCCGTAATGGCCGAAGATCGCGGCGCCGATCGGGCGGGCGGCGAAGCCGATGAAATAGGTGCCAAAGGCCAGGAGCGTGGCTGACAAAGGTTCCTGGTTGGGGAAGTACAGCTTGCCGAAGACGAGGCCGGCCGCTGTGCCGTAGAGGAAAAAATCGTACCACTCGATCGCCGTGCCGATGGTCGAAGCGATCACCGCCTTCCGCAACTGCGCGCTGTGGTCGGCCTCAGATAGCGGCGCGTATGTTGTTGCCATAGCCATGGCATACCTCCCCGTATTCACCCCTTTGTGGAGCGGACCATTCGCGGACCGCTTCCTCTCAGGACGATACTTCAGCGTTGGGCCGATGGCTATAGACGGAAGGTCGTACGCGGTCCTCCCGGTGCACGGCAATGCGGCGCCAGCCGGAATGACAGGTGGAACTACTCGCTTGGCTTACCGGACGCCATCACCGTAACCGGCATGTCGCGATAGTCGGCCGCGAACAGCCGCTTCAGATTATCCACCTTGGGCAAATCGTTGAAGACGATGTACGGGTAGGAGGGGTGCAGCACGGCGAAGTCCTGGTGATATTGCTCCGCCGGATAGAAGCCGTGCAGAACCTCAAGCTGGGTCACGATCGGCCGGGGAAAGACATGCGTCTTGTCGAGCTCCGCGATATAGGCGTTGGCGATCCGCTTTTGCTCGTCGTTGGCATAGAAGATTGCAGAGCGATACTGGGTGCCAACGTCCGGGCCCTGCCGGTTCAGCTCGGTCGGATTATGCGCGACCGAGAAGTAGATTTGCAGGATCTTGCCGTAGGAAACTTGCCGTGGATCGAACGTCACCGCGACCGACTCTGCGTGTCCGGTCCGCCCACTGCCCACCATCTCGTAGTGCGCCGTCTGCTTTTCACCTACGGCGTAGCCGGAGACGGCCGCCGTCACGCCCTTGGTGTGCTGGTAGACCGCCTGCACGCCCCAAAAGCAGCCGCCCGCCAAAACGATCGTTTGCGGGCCGGCGCCGGCCGGCGCCGCTTCGTCGATCGTCGGAGCCGGCACCATCACGGCAGACTCCGCGGCCATAGCCGCACTCACCGTCAGACCGACAAACGGAGCAATCAGCAGCGCCCCTAGGATTTTCATTTGTTCCTCCGAACCTTGTCCGCGCGGTTGGCGGCGGTATTGAGCGAGATAATTCTTACGGCAACGTCTGCGCAATGCGCCAATCACAATTGGAGGCTGGACACCGCAATGCACGTTCACGACTTCGTGTGTTGCCCGATCCGGGTCGGTTTCGTTCAGGAAACTGATCTTTCAGGAGGATGAGATGAGCCTGCAAGTACGCCGCGTGGTGACCGGGCATGACGAGCGCGGGCACGCGAGGGTCACGTTCGACGAAACGATGAGCAACGTGCACAAGCCGCGGCCCGGCGCGTCCTGGAACGTCGTCTGGACGACGGACACGATACCCGCCGACAATTCCGGCGAAGCAGACGCCGGCGCGCGCCAAGTCGGCACGACGCTTCCCGGCGGCACGGTATTCCGGGTGATCGAATTCCTGCCCGGCGTCGCTCCCCGCGTCCATCGCACCGATTCGATCGACTATGCGGTCGTCATGTCCGGCGAGATCGATATGCAGCTCGACGACACGGAGGTGCATCTGAAGGCCGGCGACGTGCTCGTGCAGCGCGGCACCGTCCACAATTGGGTCAATCGCGGCGACAAGCTCTGTATCATGGCCTTCGTGCTGATCGATGCCAGGCCGGTGACGGCCGGCGGCGAGACGCTGCGCGCCGAAGGTTGACTTTCTCTTGCCGCGCTCTGATGCGTCTCACGAGCGATCGAAACCGCGGGTTAATATTTTTCCGTTAGTGACAAGCTCTCCACTTGGAAGTGCATAAGCTTGGCAATGAGCGCGGCAAAAGCGCAGGCGATTTCTGCGGCCCCGGTCACGGCGGCGCGCGACGCCGAGGAGCGCGACGGCGCCGCGCGCGTCCCGCTCTGCTTCGTCGTCGACGGGGATGCGAGTATCCGGCAGTTCCTGTCGCTTGTGCTGCACGGGGTCGGCATCGACACCGAGGAATTTGCCGACGGCCAGACGTTTCGCGCCGCACTGGCCCGGCGCCCTCCCGACCTCGTCTTTCTCAACATCGCGCTCCAATCCACCGACGCGATCGAGTGCGTGGTTGCGCTCGGCAAGAAAGGCTACGGCGGCCATGTCCAGCTCATGAGCGGTCGCGGCTCGGCCGTGCTCGAGCACGTCAAGAGCATCGGCCAGCAGCAGCGGCTGCAGATGCTTGAGACGCTCAAGAAACCGTTCGAGACGAGCGCAGTGCTGCAAATCCTGCAGGAGCTTAAGCTCGGACATCCGCCCGAAATCGCCTCCCGCATCAATCTCGGCGAAGCGTTGCGCAGCAACTGGATCGAATTCTGGTACCAGCCGAAGATCGACCTGCGCAAAAAGCAGTTAGTCGGCGTCGAAGCGTTCGCCCGGGCGCGGCATCCGCAAGACGGCGTGCTCCTGCCGGGCGCGTTCATGCCTGGCGCCACCGAGTCGAGCCTGATCACGCTGTCCGAGCAGGCGCTGACTGAGGGACTGAAGGCCAACCTCAGCTTCGCCAAACTCGGCGTCAATCTGCGGCTTGCTGTCAACATGCCGGTCAACGCGCTGGTCAAGGTCGGCATTGCCGACATCGTGCAGACGTACCGGCCGCAATTCGAGAAGTGGCCGGGCCTCATCATCGACGTGACGGAGGAGCAGATCGTCACCGAACTCGCGCTGGCGCACGACATCGCCAAAAAGCTGCGACCTCTCGACGTCCATCTCGCGATCGACAATTTCGGCCGCGGTTACTCCTCGCTGGCGCGCGTCACCGAGTTGCCGTTTACCGAACTCAAGCTCGACCGCGTCTTCGTCAGCGATTGCGGCGCCGACAAATCCAATGCGCCACTGTGCAGGACCGTCATCGATCTGGCGCACAGCTTTGGCAGCATCGCTGTGGGGATCGGTATCGAAAAGGCGTCCGAAGCGCTTGCCCTGATCAGCATGGGCTGTGACTATGGACAGGGATTTCTGCTCGGTCAGCCGATGCCCGAAGAGCGGTTGATTTCGCTCTTGCGCAAGCGCGCCGCCGCACAGGGCCACTCGCTTTCCGCCTGACGAACCGTTCGATTCTCGGTGCGATCGTGTGCTGCCTGGCCTGTCAACGCGGCCGGATCTCAGTGGATCCAATCTTAATGGGTCCAAGCCTGGCGGCGGGAATACGCGAAATTATCAGAGTAGGAGATGGCCTGGCGCACCGGCGGCCTGGTCTCGAACAGCTGGTGGGGAATGCCGTGCCGCTCGCAATAGGCAACGGCCTCCTCTTTGGTGTCGAAGGCAAGGTGCACTTCCTGCTTCATGTCGCCGGAGCTGGTCCAGCCCATCAGCGGCTCCACCGTGCGCGGCTGTTCCGGCTCGTAATCGAGCACCCATTCCTTGGAATTGGCTTTGCCGGACTGCATCGCCGAACGGGCCGGTTTGTATATGCGGGCGGCCATGTTGGCTCGTGCGCCGATGGCGTCAGCTTGAGTGATCAGAACAGCGACTGTTTCGTCAGAAAACTGGTCGGGGCAGCAGGATTCGAACCTGCGATCTGCAGTACCCAAAGCTTATTCCGCTGTCCACAGGAAATCTGCAGGGAACCCGCAGGAGATCGATTGCGCAATGAGCTTCATAGCCCGTTCTAGGAACCCTACGTGGCCGGGTATTCATCCACAACCGCGAAAAGGAAGGTCATGGGCCGATAGGAACATAATCCGCGCCAGCTTTATGCGGATCGATTGCGGTTGCATCAAAACCCGGAACGGTAGGCCGCCTCTGTTGGCGGCCTCATTCTTCGTCTAGCAGAAGCGGCAACCTCCCCACGACAAACAGCAGCCGCAGCCGCAACCGCCCCAGCATCCGCAGCCTCCCACACCGCAGCCTCTGCCTCCGCAACCTCCGCCACCGCAGCCGCAGCCCCTACCGCCGCAGCCTCTGCCTCCGCAGCCCCTGCCGCCGCAGCCCCCACCACCACAGCCACCTCTGACAAGCTGCAGCTCGGGCCGGGCCTGCACGGCGGCTTCCTTGTCGAAGACATAGAATGTCGCGAGGCTGACGTCCGAGATCTCTTCTTCACCGAGAGTAATTTCGTGACTCGGCACCGTCGCCTGCGTCGGCATATTCGCCGCCGGTCCACCGATTGCCGTCGTTGCGCCACCCACCAAAGACAACCCTGCCAATCCGACCATCGGTGCGGTTTTCTTCAATCTCTGCCCCCTTGAAGGTTGCTTTGCATGCGCCATACCGGTTCTCCATTTTTAGAGGCAGTCGTAAGCAAGGCTTCTTTCGTCGGCACAGAACTCGCCGCAATAGAATATGTCCGTCAGGCCTCTAAAGGCATAAAGAGGTTCGAGCGGCCTTCGGCGACATGCGCATTCCGTGTTTAACCTTCGTAGCCCACTCGGCAACGTCATCGGCAGGTAGGAGTTCCACACCGATCGGGTTCGATTCCCGCCGGCGTTCGGTCACAGAGCGCTGCACAATTAGCACCCGCTGATCCGCAACGACACGCGCTACCGCGCCTTGAAATCCTCACGTGCTGTGCAGCGCGCACCAACGAACCTTTAGCGCGTCGACCATTTCAGCCGGCGCCAATTCAAGACAATTAGAGAAAATCGAGCACAGGAACGCTAACCACCTGCAATAGTTGCTGCGGAGCGAGGCGCCGAGTGAGCAGTTTTGCACGGACTGCCGGTTCCAGTTGGCAAAAGGTCAGGCGAAGCAAAACACGGCGTTGACCAAGCAGGAGGCTGTCATGAAAGAAGCCGATCTGTTTCGGCAGTATTCCCAGGAGGCCGTGCGTTCGTCCTCCGATGCCACAAGTGAGAATGAGAAACAGGCCCTAATGGTCCTAGCCTGCACTTGGGCACAAGCCGCGTTGATAAGTGAGAAAGAGACGGGACAGGCCTTTATGCCGTCGCTGCGCCGCCAGACGCCAAAGGAGACTACCCTGTCTTTTGATCTTTCCATGAACGACACTTGCCCGAAGTGCCACAGGCCGTTAAAGCCTGAGGTTATCGAGCCGAATTCAACGCGCCCTGAACTTTCAGTTCGCAACTTCGAATGCGCCGATCCGGTAAGAGCCAAACTCATTTCGCTGAAACCGGGCAGGCAGTCCGCGTCGGCGGCGACATAGATACAGGGCTTGCGTCGGTTTTGAGCCTTTTGGAGTGGTCATTTCGGCACAGACTCACTTTGGCAAACCGCGCCAGATAGCCTGACCAGTGGGTTTTGGCTGGAGGCAGGTCATCATGATTTCGAAAAATGAAAAGCATGTAAAAGGTATGCCGCGCACCAATCGCCGAGCCTCGCATAAGGTATTGTCACGGAAAACAGCAACGCACATGACCACATATCGCATCAATACTATCGGTCGGGATGGTCGCTTTTCAGGTACCAAGGCAGTCGAATGCGTCGACGACGAGGAGGCCGTCGCCAAGGGGCAGCCGGCAGATGGTGACGACGTACTGATTTGGGAGCACACGCGCTTTGTTGCACGGCTACCGGGCCGTCTTTGGGCGAGTTCGAAAACTTGGTGATGAGCGTCAATGATTTCTGGATGAAGAAAGCCCTAAAGGGCGGCAACTAGAGATGCCTACAGCAAGTCCTCGACGCCGGCATTGAGATGTATCAGACCGCCCGTTGTCCACAGGGCAGTCTTTTGCCCAGACATCTTTCGCGCAGAACATTCCTAGAATCGGTTAAGCGGATGCAGGGATCGGGGGATGGCCCTCGCCATGTTTAAGGTGCCCGCATACGACTCAGTCGCAATCGCATTTCTGGGATTCGGCGTCCTGCTGGTAGTGGCTCTAGCATTCGTTTTTTGATTACCAGCCGGCAGCAAGCATATCGTGGCGCTTGGTGCGGAATTGACGCGCTTGCTCGGCGGCCTCCCTATTTCACTCATTGCATAAGACGCGGGGCGAGCATCGCAGCCGGCCCGCATGAAAAAGGCCGGGCCATGATCGCCCGGCCCTGTTCTGTGTATGTCGGACCTACTGCGAAACTGAGGCCAGCACACCACTGGTGACGTTCATCACGCTAATCTGCCAGTTCTCTTCGGTGAAACCGAGGTATTGCCCGCTTTCTGAGAAGCGGTGTCTGCAGTCGGGCCACTCGTGGCCTCTTTTCATACTCGATCGCGTATTTCAGCAAAGCCCCACAACCTGCAGCGGTTGACGGCGGCCGATCAAGGAAAGACCACGCGATTTCGTCAAGCAGATCCTCGGCAGTCCAATATTCACTTTGTACTTTCGTCCATCGGGGATCGTCATCTTTTCCAACGGCACCTTAACCGACGCCTCCATTCTGAAAACCCGGCGCAAACGGCAGCGTGAATTCTCTCTGGTTTAAGCCGTCATTGGCCGTCGGAGTCATCGTGGAGGGCGTCCGAGTGGTGTTGTAGATCGCTTTGTGCGGGGCCGGCACTGCTTTGGCTTCCTTGGCCTGTGCCGCCGACATCAGAGGCAGCGAAAGCAAGGTGACGGCGATCGCGGCGATGGTCTTGCGTTGCAGGTTATGCATCTTGATTCTCCTCAGAGTGACCGTGGCGCCAGGCCACGTCATGCCACCAAGTCGTTCCTAGGGGGCTTCTGAGGATGAGACCGGACGACGCGGCGGTTTATTCCCGCGCTATGAAATTTTCTTCAGCGTCGCTGGCGTGCAAGTCGTGTTGTTGAAGCGATGCCAAAATACTATTTTTACAGGGTCGACAAGCACGATCGTTCGTGGGGACCGCCAGAAATTATGGAGTATTCGCGCGACGAAGAAGCCGTCGCTTACGCGAAGCAAATACTCGCAGGATACCTGATTGAGGTGCGGCAGTCGGACCGAGTTGTGACGCGCATTGAACCGGAAGTTTAGCGCTCCCGTCGAAATGAGCGCGGGGGCGAGCATCCCAGCCGACCCCCGTAACGTTAATCTCAAACCACGCTGGAATGTGGGGAAGTAGCATGCTCCGTTGCTCATCTAGGCAGTGCGGTTTCCGTTCGTATGTGAGGAGGAACACCCCATCTTCTACGATGCCCTCTCGCACTTCCAGCACACTTTTCGCGTTCAGCAAGACAGCGTCGCCCTAATGAGCGCAAGCAAATACTGCCAAGTCACACCTAGGATCGAAATGGTCGTCGGCGAGTGGTATCTTGACGAGTTCGGTAACCCAACTCGCGAAATCAAAGCCCGTGATTAGGTGCTCGGTGCTTGATCTTGAGTGGCGCGCGGGGCATCGCTGCCGGCTCGGACTAAACCTTCGTATCGGTACGGATACCTACGTGCGGTAGAGCGGCTTATTTCCAGCTTTTATCATTGGCTGTTACATCGAACGGGCGGCCAATCCCCACCCCCCGACAGCCACCGTCCGGGCGATAGAAACCCCAGGCGCTCTCACCCGCGGCTTGGGGTTTCGCTTTTGTGGCAGCGCGGAAGCCAGCCAGTCGCAGCCGACCCCTCAGCCTACCAGCAACTTTGCGGTTGCTATTTCAACTGCGATGAGACCGACGAAAACGTGGTGTCGAGCTTGGTCCCGAGCCCTTTCACGACGGTGATGATCGCGACGGAGATGCCGGCGGCGATCAGGCCATATTCGATGGCGGTCGCGTGCTACGCCGCAGCCGCCAACTGTTTGGCGGCTTTGATCGTCGAGACCACCGCGACTTCAAAGCGGCTGTAGGAAGCGCCGAGAAATTCCTTCACCGCTTTGCTATCGAGCCGGCTTCTGATTTGTTCTGTCGCTGTGACGGTGAAGTTTTCGCCGGTACAGATTGTGGAATCGAGACGTGATATAGGCTTGGTTAGCCTGGGCCATGGTCACCTCCAGTGGCTTGGGTTAGGGCCGTCTCGGTGTTTCCAGCACCTTGGCGGCCCGACTTATTTGTGTTATCCCTAATTCATGCCGAAGTCAATACGTGTTATCACAAAAAAGAGGGGTCGTCCGAAAACGACTGGCAAGGGCGTCTTAATCGGCGTCCGGATTCTGCCGAAGGATCTCAAGACACTAGAGGATTGGATTGCGCGCCAAGAAAAAGCTCCCACCCGTCCCGAGGCGATCCGTCAGTTGATGGATTTTGCGCTCGCTGGAAGTGATAGTGCTCGTCCGACGACCGGCGCGACGGCGGAGAAGGCGGTCGAACTCGCTGCCAGGGCGATCGAAAAGACGGCCGACAAATCCCAGCCTGCCGAAGAGCAACAAACCCGCAAGCGAAGGCTGATCAAAGGCCCAAGCGAATTTCGCGACATTCGGCGGTATCAGCCCAAACGAAAAGAGTGACGTGAGCGCGCGATTGACGCACCGTGCAATCGTGGGGGGCGGGAAGCGATGGGCAGCCACCAGCCGAGCAGCATCTTCTTCGTGGCTTCGCTGGCGACATCCACCACGATTCTGTAGAGCGCTTGTCCAGCCGTCGTGGTGGCCTTCCCGAGCATTCTCTTTAGACGCGCCGCTCCGGCTTCGGCGCGAGGGCCTCCGCCCGCAACGTCGTCGATCGTAATCTTGAGCGCTGCACGATCCTCGGCGCTTAGGTTCTCTAGCTCATCGGCAAGGCTTTTTGCGGCTTCGATCTTCTCAGCCGTCCAGGGGAACGGCTTCCCAAACGCAATTTCTGGGAAGCATAACGCTGGCAAAAATGCGAAAAGTGCTTGATTTTGCTGGTCGGGGCAGCAGGATTCGAACCTGCGACCTGCAGTACCCAAAACTGCCGCGCTACCAGGCTGCGCTATACCCCGCCCGGCGGGCCGTTGGATACATGTTTCGCCGGCC
>Ga0302324_100019813_pt1 | contig 13191 bp, 13 predicted proteins | sample Palsa_T0_1_FD_201949 | JGI IMG/M metagenome (GOLD analysis project Ga0302324, IMG submission 201949) | Peat permafrost microbial communities from Stordalen Mire near Abisko, Sweden - Palsa_T0_1 | ecosystem: Environmental > Terrestrial > Soil > Palsa > Peat permafrost | place: Sweden: Abisko...
ATTCAACTCAGATACTCGACATCGCCGAAACTCTCTCCGACCGGCTGCTGATAATAGAGCGTGGCCAGGTTCGCTACTACGCTCCTCTGGGCGAGCTTCAGGGGGCTCCGTCGGGTCATGATGGGAGAAGCGTGCTTGAGCAATTATTTCAACAACTACGGAGTAGCCCACAGTGAAACTAAGCGCGCCGGCTGTCGAGCGTGGAGTCCGAGCGCAAGCGCGCAGAGAACTGCGCGAATCGCGTTTGCTCTGGAAAGAGTATCGACAGCACCGAACGCGATGGTGGAGGCGAAACCGAAACTTCCGAGCCGCTCTCGGATCTGTTTACATCCTCGCGGTCTTGTTTCTTGTTGCTGTGCGCTCCGGCAGAGCCCTCGCGTTGTTGTGCGTTGTCGCGCTATACGCGTCTGGGACTGCGCTGTTTCGCTGTGCAAACTACTACGCGCGTGTACTTCGCGGCTACGATCGCGCTGTGCTCATCGCCTTGCCTGTACTGGATGATGAGTATCTGCGACATGAGTCGCGCCGTTTCTTCCGATCGTGGGTAGGTGCTTTTGCAGTCTTCGTCTTGGCCTACGGTGCATATGCGACTGTTTACGGAAATCTCTGGCATGATTTGGGGGCCATACTGGTTGCAGCGGTGCTTCAAACGCTCTCCGGACTTTGCATCGGAACGGCGGTGCTCGCCTATAGGCCGAAGTGGATTCGGAGCTCAGCGATTTTTCCGTTTTACGCCTTGATGATCATATGCCTGTATCTGCCAGAAGACGCTCTACGATTCCTTTGGTCTGCCACCCTGATTACACCCGCTGGATGGGTAGCGCATGGCTTTGCCGCAATGGTCGGTAGTGCGGACCGCGCCGAAAGATTCTGGTTCTTGCCGGCGTTCATCCTATCGGCGGCTCTGCCTCTTGTGCTGCGTAAGCTTCGATCCCGACTTGCGTCCGAACTCGCATCGCCTGACAGTGCGTTCGACGCGATCTTTGTTTCAGCTTCTGGAGAGGATCACGAACAGACGCCAATAGCAGAACCCAGCGGAACTGGGCAACCGTGGCCGGTGGACATTCCATTGGTTCGTGAATTGAAAGGCGCTGATTGGACTAGTTTGGGATGGATCGAGCGAATAGTCGCGGCGTTGCTGACAGACAGACAGAAAGTGGTTGCGGAATTCATGCTGGTGGATGATCTTGGCACTTGGTCTAAGAAATGGAGGACTGCGGCGATAGTGACGGCGGCGGGTGTGGCTCTCACCTTGGCTACGCCGTCCCTGCCGTCCTGGCTTTTCTTCTTGCCAATGGTCGTTGCTGGCTTTATGAGTGCTCCGATCCTAGGCGGCTCATGGCCAGGCTTCAAGGGCCCCTTTGCGTCCGGTTTCGTTCTTCCAGCTTATGCCTGTTTCCCCATCGGCTATGGGGAGATCTCGCGCGTAATGCTAAAGACGAATCTGATACGCGCGTCGACCTGGGCGCCTCTCGCGATCATTTATGCCGCGGCCTTGGCTCGTCGCCTTGGTTACTCGTTCGAGTATGGCAGCGCAATAGGTTGCGATGTCGTGCTCATCCTGATGGCCCTCCAGCCGGTCATCGTCGCCGGCCATTTTTCCTCTGGCTCAAACGACACGAGGCAGATCAACTGGCAAACCATCCTGTTTTTTAGCTTCGCGTTGGTCCTCCTTGTCATCATGCTGGTTGCCACATTCATGATATTCATCGTACCTACACTTCCGGTACAAGCGGTCGCCATCGCAGTTGTATTCACAATGAGCCTGTCGGGATGGGCCGGATACAAGCTACTTCTTGAGCGGGGGCGAATCGATCTCTTGTCGCGACCGCGTGCCCAATAATTGATTCCTGTTGGACGTCACGTTACGCTGAACGATGCGTTTCAAACCCACAGTAGCTATGAACTGCCGGCAACCATATAATTCAGCAGTTCATGCCGTTGGCATCGCCTAACACGCAAAGGGAAAGTCTCCCGGACGTAATGACGTTCCGAAAGACCTGGCGCGCCTACCAATCACGTCTATTGAGTCACCTTGACGGGTACCTGCAAAACCGACGGTTGCATTTGGTAGCAGCGCCGGGATCGGGCAAGACAGTTCTGGGTCTCGAAGTGATAAGGCGGGTGAATCAGCCCACCTTGGTGCTGGCACCGACGATCACTATCCGGGATCAGTGGGTTGATCGTCTTGTCGACCTTTTCCTGCCTCCGGGCAGCGGCAGACCCGCGTGGGTTTCCACGGAACTGAGGAGCCCTGCGTTTCTGACAGTTGCGACCTATCAAGCTTTGCACGCGCTCTGCTCGGGGGAACCGGAGGAGCGAGAGGAACCTATTGAAGCCGAGGAAAACGGTGACTCTAAGAATCACGTCTTCGAACGACCGAACAACGGCTTTGATGCCAACCACGTCGTTCAAGACCACGTCCCGCTTCCAGAGGCATTTGCCCAAGCAAAGTTCGGCACTCTCGTTCTCGACGAGGCACATCATCTCCGCTCCGAGTGGTGGAGAACTCTGACTTGCGTAGCAGGGCAACTCGACAACCCAACGATAGTTGCGTTGACCGCAACGCCGCCTTACGATGTTTCTCCATTCGAATGGCAGCGATACGAAGAGCTTTGCGGACCGGTCGATGCGCAGGTTTCGGTCCCTGAATTGGTGCTCGAAGGTGACCTCTGTCCGCATCAGGATTACGTCTACTTCAGTACGCCTACCGAGAGAGAACAGAAGGTGATCTCGGATTTCCGCACTGCCGTGGACTCGTTTGTTGCGCGGCTCCGGTCAAACGAAGGATTCAAGGATGCGATCCTTGCCCACCCGTGGATTGCGACGCCCGACGAACACACGGAAGAGATTCTTGAAGACCCTGAATATCTCTCCAGCATGGTCGTCTTTCTGCACGCCGCTGGACGGGAAATCCCACACCCTGTATTGAAAACGCTGGGCTTGTCTCACAAACAAGTTCCTACGCTAGAACTCGAATGGCTGGAGGTGCTGCTCTCGCATTGTTTGTACTCCGACGTCGAGCGTTTCCAACCGAGCGAACAAATTCTCAAGTTGCTCCGGCATGAGCTGCTGGAGATCGGCGCAATTGAACGCCGAAGAGTAAAGCTCCGTGATCCGTCAGACCATCTAAAGCTGCTAACCACATCGATCACCAAACTGAAATCTATTGAGGAGATCGTGCGGCTTGAATCGGGCAGTCAGTGCGCCGAATTGCGGTGCGTGATTCTCACTGACTTTATTCGCAAGGCAGAGATGCCGAAATCCAAGGACGAGCTTGCAGTCTGCGAAGACATTGGCATCGTTCCGATATTTGAATATCTGCGCCGCGCTGCCTTGTCGGATATTCGGCTGGGTGTTTTAAGCGGGTCGCTGGTGATCATTCCCAGCAGCGCGGAGCCACTCCTTAGGCAGGCTGCGACGGCACTCGGAATTGAACCGCGGGACCTCTCGATCTCTCCGCTAAGCCACGATCCAGGTTATTCGAGCGTAGAAATACGCGGAAAATACTATCGCGGCTCAGTTCGCTTGATCACATCGGTTTTCCAGCAGGGCGGGATAACCGTGCTAGTCGGAACGAAATCCTTGCTGGGGGAAGGCTGGGACGCGCCATGCATCAACACGTTGGTACTTGCCAGCTTTGTCGGCTCCTTTGTTCTCTCGAATCAGATGAGGGGGCGCTCGATCCGAGTGGACTCAGCTCAGCCACAGAAAACAGCTAATATCTGGCATCTCGTTTGTGTCGAGCCGGGTCTATTTGGTCCAGGTGACGACTATGAACTTCTGGTTCGGCGCTGCTCCGCATTCGCCGGTGTGAATTCTGCCGCGCCAGTGATCGAGAACGGAACCGAGCGATTGGGATTCGGACATCCGCCATTTAGCCGCGATCAGATCGCACAGATCAATACCCAGACTTGCAAGCGTGCTCTTGACCGCTCAGGACTTCGCCAGCAGTGGCAGGATGCGCTGAGTGCAGGTTCCATCAAGCAGATGACGGACGGCCTGAAGGCACCAGACGAGTCGCTGCCTCGCGGGTTCGTTCTCACAAACACAATTGCGGCGCTTCTGATCCAAGCTGCTTATATTATCGTCGCGATCCTCGAATATTTCGGACGGATGCTAGGTCGAGTTCGGACCACTCAGGACTTTTGGACCTCCGCCGCATTGTTGCTGGGAATTGCTGCAATTGTGAGTTTGCCTTGGAGCCTGATTGCGTTGTGGCGCTTCATTCGGCACGGCACTCCCGAGCGAAGCATCAAGCAGATCGGGCGTGCGGTTCTCGAAGCCCTGGAGTACGAGGGCTCCATTGACCAGCACGCCGCCGTGTTTCGAGTCTATGCCGATAGGAATGGCGACGGGACCGTCTTCTGCTGGATCGGGGGCGGCACAGGTAAGGAACAGGCAACATTTCTTCGCGCTTTACGAGAGATACTGAGCCCAATTGACAACCCACGATACTTGCTCGCACGACGCAAGATTTGGAGGGTTTTCCGAGAGGACTATTTCGCGGTTCCAGATGCATTGGCGCGGAAGAAGGAAGTTGCTGAGATATTCACACAACGCTGGAAACGCCTCGTGGGACCGGTGGAACTTGTATACACGCGCACTCCTGAAGGCCGCAAGTTGCTGCTCCGTGCTCGCGATCACTCACTCTCCGGAGCTTTTCAGAAACGTGCGGAGAGAGTGAGTTCCTGGAAGTAAGTTCATGGGCGCAGACTTGAAGACAATAATCGCGCGGAAATACTCACCCCATTGGAATTTTGGGTCCCAGTCGGAGAAATCATGATTGCTCCAATTCACAGATGTTGAGTCGAATTTGAGCTCGGGTAAGTCCTGGGGTGATGACCCCCAATCAGTCGTCCAGAGCGGAACGGGCGGGCTCCACTAGGTGTGCCGTAAGTGTGCCGTGCACTTCGATCCCATGTGCGCTAAAGCGCTTCTTTTCAATACCAGAGCTGATTGCTTCCGTGCGGGCTTGATTGTCGGTAAGTGATTGAACCGTAATGGCGATAAGACGCGGGAGACCCCATCAGACTCGCCTACTCTTAATCAGTAGGTTGAAGGTTCGATTCCTTCCGCGCTCACCATCTTTTCAATCAGTTGGCAGCTTCGGTCTGAACCTTGTCCCACCGATTGTGTCCTTTTTGTGTCCTTACTGCACTCGATGGCTGGCCACTGCGGCCACTTCATCGATGTTTTGGTGCTGGTACTTCATGGTTGTGGTCACGGTCGTGTGTCCCATAACATTCATGACCGCAAACAGGTTTTTGGTCGCCCGGTACATCTCAGTTCCGAAGCCATGACGCGCGCAATAGAGGACGATGTCGTTTGGCAACCCGGCCTCCTTTCTGGCTTTCTCGAACTGCTTAGAAACCGTTGTGAGATGCCCATCCCCGGCGCGCTTGGAGGGAAAGATCCATCCTTCCTTTTGCTCCGAGTATCTTGCCAGAAGTGCCTGTCGAACCCGCGGACTGATTGGCACAAACCTTCGTCCCTTGGGCGATTTGCTCTCGTAGACGAATATCGTTTGTTGCCCCAGTCCAGGTGTTCCCAGCGCATTCGGAAAACTTCCTTCTGGTTTCGCATCCCCGAATCACGCATGATCATCAACACATCGCGAAGCGGCTGCTTGCAGAAAGGCAAAAGCTTGGCTTCCACGTCGGCGTCAATAACGCGCTCCCGTGCGTGTTCCTGCATGAGTTTGATCTTTGGAGAAGCCTTGATGATGTTCCATTCCTCGGCCTTTCCGAGCATTCGCCGGAGGGTGCGCAAAGCATTATTGTGACTTGACGGACCACCTGGGAAAGCAAGCCGGTCAGCGTCATCCTTAGTGATCGCATTGAGCCTCATCGCTGCTACGTCAGTCTCTTCAAGCAACCGCCAACCGTTCTCGTAATAGTCCTTAGTCTTTTGCTTGAGTGTCGTGTTGCATTTCACCCATTCAAAAAACCTGGTCTTGAAATCACGCAACAGCGGGCTACGCTTTCTGAGAACTACATCTCCTTTCTCTTCGGCTTGGGCGAGCAGCAGCGATTCCACTCGCCGGGCCGCCGCCAGGTTTGCTTTCTTCGTAGATCCACGGTAGCGCGTACCGTCGACCCAAAAATGGTAATGGTAGATCCCACCGCGTCTGTGTAGAGCCATCGCTCTAGCCTCCATGTGCCCGCACGGACGGCATTCGCTTGTTGGCTCTGACGTAACGTTCCACGTCGGCTAGATCATACTTGATTCTTCCACCTAGTTTCACGTAGGGCGGACCCGTCTCGGCAGAACGCCAGTAACGCAGCGTGCTTTCCGGAACACCCCAAATCTCCGATAGCTCTCTGGTGCTCACAAGCGGGCGGCGAATATGCCGATCGGGAGGTAGAGGACGAGCCGCGAGGACATGGAAAGGGAGAACGACCCCAGATGAGTCGGAGCCGGATTGCTCGTCACAGGGCTCGACCCTTGAAAGGTTCGGCTCGGGATCGAGCGCGGCGATGTTTCGCATGGTTCAACTTCCTTCGCAACCGGCACCGAGTTGCTGTGGTTGGACGAAAACCGCTCATTGATGAAGAGCGTCCTCGAACTGCGCTATGGCAACGCTGGTTCTACTCAGCAAGCAATGTGTATGCCAGATCGACTTTTGGGTCAAATCAGAGATGGATTCGGAAGTGCTCGGCTATCGGCTGCGATATTTCTGCCCATAATTTGTCTGGATTTGACCGAAATTTCATTCGGGGTTAGGTTCCGGATGCTCAGGGCCGCAGAACAGTTTTGGACTTAGGGAGTCACAAGTGTTTTCATCGCTGGTTCAGCTTGGTGAAGGCCTTCGCGCCACTGGCTACATTGCCGATTCGATAGCAACGACAACGGTTTTTCTGGCGGCCAAACTGCACAAGCCACTCTTGCTCGAAGGCCCCGCCGGCAACGGCAAGACGCAACTCGCATATGCGGTTGCCGAAGCTGCAAACACGAGTGTCGAGCGCCTGCAGTGCTACGAAGGCATCGACGAAGAGAAAGCAATTGGGGAAATTCGATGAGCCACTGCAAAGGCTTTGCGTCGAGTGAAAGGCCAAGTCCAGCAATGTCGACTGGGAATCCCTCCGGACCGAACTGCACGGCCAGCAATTTTTTGGCGCCGGTCCACTTTTGCGCGCGCTGCAGTGCGAAAGGCCTTGTGTCCTGCTGATCGACGAACTGGACAAGGTAGACCACGCGTTTGAGGCCTTGTTGCTCGAATTGCTCAGCGTGTGGCAGTTGAGCATTCCGAAGCTGGGCACCATCAAAGCCAGGAGCATTCCCTTCGTCGTGTTGACATCGAATGAAGAGAGACGCATCGGCGATCCCCTGCGCCGGCGTAGCTTCTATCTTCGTGTTGAACACCCCACCGCGGAGCGAGAAGCAGAGATTGTGGCGCTGCGAACACCTGATTCCACACACGAATTCCATGCCGGTATGGCGGGACTCGCCAAGGCTTTGCGTGGCTGGAGCATGGAGAAACCGCCCCTCGGTCTCGGAAATTCTGGATCTCGCGCAGGCACTCAAAGTTCTAGGAACTGAACGAATTACGCCGGAGATGAGAGACATTCTACTGCCGTTGCTGGCTAAAACTGAGGCTGATCGACGCAAGTTGCTCTTGCGAGATGGGTTCGCCAGCTTGATCTTTGACGCCCAGCAGTACAGTGCCGAGGCTCTGGGAGGGAAAGTCGCATGAAGCCAGTACTCATCTTGGCCCAAGCGCTCTATGCAATCTCGATTTGCTGGGCACAAACACCCAAACCCAAGGAACGAATGGAAGCTGAGTACTACGTCGCATCCTACGCACACCAATACAAGGTACCGGTCGCGTTGGTGCGTGCCATTGTCGAACACGAGTCGAACTGGCACCCATGCGTGGTCTCACCTAAAGGCGCGGTAGGGCTGATGCAGTTGATGCCTGTGACGGCCAGGCGGCTGGGAGTAAGAGACCGCTGCAATCTCGAACAGAACGTTTCCGGAGGCATATGCTACCTCGCGCGGTTGATGCAGCTATTTCACGACGATCTGAGGCTTGTGGTCGCCGCATACTATGTCGGCGAAGACGTAATCAGCAGACGCGTCCTCGCCTATCGGAATCCGGATGTAGTGAGCTATGTAATGAGGATTAGAGCAGCTTACATTCGCGAAACAAGAATCAATCCAAGAACGACTAACACCGGTTCGGAAAGAGATGTGAGATGAAAATTTGTTTGAGTTTGGTGCATCTGACAATGATAGGGCTGCTGCTGCCGCACATCACTCTTTCGCAAACTGAGCTTCCGCAGGCGCGAATCGTGAACCTGAATGTCGACCCGGAACAAGTTGTGGTCTTGCATCTCCGGCCTGGATATGTCTCTTCGGTGCGAGTGCCCGAAGAGGTCAGTTCGGTCGTGCTGGGGGATCCGGGATCCTTTAAGGCTGAACACTCCGATGCTGAGCCCCAGTTGGTGTTTTTCAAAGCGACCAGCGCGAAACCTGCGGAAACCTACGCCCTGATCACGACCAGAGGGGGCCATGAGATCTCGCTGAGCCTGCTGAGCCAAGGCAAGTCAGACCATAGTGAACCCGTGGACTACGTCCTCTACTGTGAGCGCTCTCGCAGCTTTCTAATTGCGTCGATTCATCCCATCTTTGTGATCGGCGAAACAGAGAACGTTGCCACAGAGAGTCAGCCAGCCAGTACTCCCCAAGAGAAGATCAGCAGCCCAAAACAGGATTTGGTCAGGGCGGAACGGATTGAGAATCCACACTGGGAAGGAAAGCAACTGCAGGTCGCCGTGGGGCAGGCGCTAGAGAAGGAGCAACAGATGGCTGTGCCGTTCGCCGTTCTGAACTCTTCTGCACGGACCATTGAAGTATTACCGCCGCAAATACAGCTTGCCGGAACATCAAAAGGCAAGCATCGAAAAGTGATTAAGGCTGAGCCCGTGGCGATCAAAGATTATTGGATCACCTCGCGCAGGCTCGCGCCTGGAGCTAGAGCCGATGGCATCGTTGTGTTCGATCGCCCGACTTTCAAGGAGTCTAGCGAAAGGCTCCTGCTTGCAGTGGCCCAGGCAGAAGAAGTCGATCGTCCTGTGCTGGCACCGATTACGTTTGTGGCTCCGGTGTCGGGAGGTGCAAAGTGACTCGTCCCAACGGACACAGCGAAAACGGCAACGCCGGAGCGATTCAGGAACCAGTTGGAGATGAAGCCCTCCACGATTTGCTCCCGGCGGCTGTTCCGTCCCTCTGACCGGGGTCGCGACAAGAGCCAAACAGAGAGCCAAGCAGCAGATCCAACAGAACCGTTTTGTAATCATTGGAGCCGGAGCGATCGTCATCGCCCTGCTGATCTTCGTTGCTACATCTATGCCCCATCGAGGCGCTCCGCAGAAAGTGAAGAGTCGTGCTACCAGTGCTACTGATGACTTGGCTTTGGAGAACGGGAACGCAAGCAACGACAAGAGCCTATTTCCCGTCACGGATTCTGGCCGGCCCGTCACAAAGGAATCTCACGAAGGCTTTCTCAACGAACGAGATCTACAGCGAACTGCAACCAAGTCGGCGGCGAGGGCGTCGGGGGCGGGCGCGGCGGGAACTTTGGGATCAATACCACCTTTCGGAGAGCAGCAGGCATGGCAAGCGCCACCCTATCAGGCAGGCTCGGGTACCGGCGGTGCCGAGGCTCCAGACTTGGGTAAAGGAGAGCGCGAGGCCATGGAGAAGGCTTCGTCGATCTACGTGCGAAACATCTCTGCCAACTCAACCAGCACTCAGGCCCGGGATATCAATAATTCAGCTCCGGAACTGGGTCTGGGTTTGGCCTCGGGTACGCGATTGCGTGCCCGTCTGGAATCAGCGGCTAGTACGGCTGTGCGAACACCTGTGCTGGCTGTGATTGAATACAACTATGAGCGGGAGGGAGAGATTGTTGTCCCTGCGGGTGCAAAAGCCGTTGGCCACATCCGTAACGGAGACCGCTCTGGCTACATTGACATCCAGTTTGATTCTCTCCTCATGCCGGATGGTGCAGTCGTTCCCATCGAAGCCGCCGCCACGGATTTAGACTTGCGGCCGCTTAAAGGAAAAGTTGAGGGGAAGAACACGGGAAAGAACGTTCTGGTCAGGTCGCTGTCGGGAATCGGTCAAGCTGGCGCAATGTTAGTGGGACAAGGCAGTCTGAACCAGCCGCTAAGCGAGTCGGACCTAATGCGGGAGCGTGTCAGCAACAATGTCGGCGAGGCGGGAGATGAGGAGGTTTCCCGATTAGCGATCACCCAGCACATCGTGGTGACTGTTTCGGCGGATACTCCGATCTACGTGGTCCCTGAGCAGACACCCAAGACCAATCAGACTTCCCTGCAACCAAGTGGGCGGGGCGTCCCTACATCCAACTCCGCCAATGTTGAGCAACTGCGCCAGTTGCTGCAGTTGCAGCAGGAGTTGAACCAACCCACCGCAAGCAACCAACCGCAGTAGACTGGGTCAACCGGGCACAACTCCATGAATTGCTGATTATTCCGGAGAACATTGCTTTTGGCTAAAGGCTTCGCAGCCAAGTGCGCAGATCGCATTCCGGTGGGATATGATGTGTATCACTGACTGCAGCCATCGCCGGTTCGATACTTGGAGACCGTACTTCGGAGGTCTGTCCGTGAATAGTTTCTGTGCGCGCATATTCGGTCTCACCCTGTTCGTTTTTCTCGTTTTGGCCATTGCCGTCCACCCTGCCATTGCTCAGCAGGATCAAGCCCCGCATGTGTACCATCGGGGGATTCCAGCCGGGGATACCTGTTCCAGCTGCCACAAGGTGATTTATGACCAATGGAAAGCCAGCCCGCATGGCGCCAACAGTGTCGAATGCACCGTGTGCCATGGCGAGACAACATCACCGGACTTCGCGGGCACGCCGGCGTTAAGCACATGCGGCACCTGTCACACCGATCAGGTGGCACAACTGAAGTCTGATCCATTCATGAAAGGCAAGACGTGTGTGAGCTGTCATCAAGCACACACTTTCGTGGAGCACAAGAAGGCGGCCCCCGCAGGCAAGTGATAGCAATTTCCAGGCGTTGGCATTCTCGAGCTGGTGGCCGGTGAATCCGCGCTCACCGCCCTGGAACCGTGTCATCGCATGCCAAGGGAATGTACGACCGGTTGTCCATCTTTGATTCCCTTTTCTTGTCGAGATCATACTCCTTGTCCATGCATGAAGGACGCGAACCACACTAAAGCGAGTCTTCTCAATTGTTGCAACATCGGAGATAACCGGCCAATCTCTTGATTGACGCCCTTACGGCGTGGAGGTAAGAAGATATATTTTCTTTCAGTTGGGTTTTCTTCAGGAGGCGGGGTTCCGCTTCCGACGATGATCTTGGCTGGTCGAAGGCGGAGGCGGAACCCCTGCGAGTACGATCCTCTTTGTCCCCGTTTCCGCCGGGCCGGACAAGCTTGCGACCGACTGGGCAGAACTGTGACAAGATCATCTTACGCCGATGCCCGGTTTGTGAAAGGGATTCGATCATTGGCCACGGCCGCCGCCGCAAGCAGGCCCACGAGGAGCATCACGACTGGATTTGGATCCATCGAGGCCGCTGCGTCGATTGCGGGATGACCTTCACCTTCCTTCCGCTGTTTTCTCTCCCCTACACGCATTACAGCCTTTTGGCGCGTTGCCAGGCGTTGCAGCGGCGCTTTGTGAAGCACTGCTCGTGGGAGAAGGCATTGCCCAAGCTCGAAGATCCGGATCGGTTGCCGGATCCGTCAACTGTCCGCCGCTGGTCGAGCGGCCTGGACGGTTCTCTGCCGGCGCCATCCTTTCTCGGCCAGATCGTCAGTCGCTTGGCTCATTGGCTGAATCGCGGTCAACAGGCTCTTGACGAAGCTGGACCATGGTCCTGGATCACTCCGGTTTTGCAAAACCTCTGGCCCTTGCCTCTTTGAAAAAAACACTTTCCCCCACCATCCTTGCCTGGGATTGGCAGCGTCGTTCTCCTACGCTTGGCTCCAGAGGTAAAAGAGCGCCGTGGGCGAAGACATCGAAACACTCAAGCGGCGGATGCCGCTGATTGAGTATCTGCGGCAGCATAACTGGAAGAGCTCACCGAGAGGCCGCTCCGAGTTCGTCGGACTCTGTCCGTTGCACGAGGAGACCCGGCCCTCGTTCTATGTCAACACGCGCAAGGATGTTTTCTACTGCCACGGCTGCGGGCAGGGCGGCGATCTGATTCGCTTTATACAGTTGTCCCGCCATCTGTCCTTTCACCAGAGCCGCGCCTGCCTGGATCCGCAGATCGGTCCTGCAGCTGATTCTGCCGCGGTGCTCGAACCGACTGCCGCTTTCTATCAGCAGCAACTCGAGAACTACCCTGAGGCACTCAGCTATCTCAACCGGCGGGGGCGTGCACGATCCCACCCTGATCAGGGAACTCGAGATCGGTTACGCTCCCGGCGGGAACCTGCGCTGTCATCTCATGGCACAGGGTCATTCCTTGGATCTGCTGCGGCAGGTTGGCCTGCTCAACGGGAACGGCTCCGACGCTTTCTATCAGCGCATCGTCTTCCCTCTGCGCCAGGGCGAACACATCGTCAACCTCTACGGCCGCAGCATCGGCGCTGCCTTCGCGCATCGCTTTCTGCCCGGCACCAAGGGGGACCTGTACGCATGGGAAAAGGTCCGGCACTGCCCCCAGGTGATTCTGGTCGAGGGCCTGTTCGACTATGCCGCGTTACGGCAGGCGGGCTTTCACAACGTCACCTGCTCATTGGGAACCCATCTCAACGCTGACCAGTTTCTCGCGCTGTGCGCGGGCCCGCGCACCGTCTATCTCACCTTTGATGTCGATCCCAACCAGAGCGCGGCCTCGCCGCCCGCCGCGTCCTCCTGCCACTGGGGCACGATCCCAACTCCTTTTTCGTCCAGGGCGGGGACGCACGACAGTTCCAGTCTCCCGTCGGTGGCGAGCAGTTCATGCGATTCGTACAGGAAGGGCACGAGCGAAACGCTACAGCTATCTCTCAGAAGTGCTGTTGTCTCAGCTCTGTGGCTGTACGTTGCCAAATATCGCCAACGATTCAAGCATTTCGCAGAGGTTCTCTGTGCGCGCAAGATTTGTGTAAGTTATTGGTTAATTGTGAGTTGCTAGATACTGAAGGCTGAGCCCTACGTGATTCAGAATTAGTCGTTGGATAGCAAACACCGGCTACATT
>Ga0302324_100019814_pt1 | contig 13190 bp, 11 predicted proteins | sample Palsa_T0_1_FD_201949 | JGI IMG/M metagenome (GOLD analysis project Ga0302324, IMG submission 201949) | Peat permafrost microbial communities from Stordalen Mire near Abisko, Sweden - Palsa_T0_1 | ecosystem: Environmental > Terrestrial > Soil > Palsa > Peat permafrost | place: Sweden: Abisko...
GAGCGTGATTGGGTACTGACTCGATTTGCGACATACGTCGAAACAAATTGTGCGAATCCGCGGTGGGCGAGCCATGACTCGCCCGTTGCAAACGGTTTGCCTGGCGGCCATAGCGAGTGGGAACCACCCGATCCCTTTTCGAACTCGGAAGTGAAAACGCTCCGCGCCGATGCTAGTGTCGACTTTGTCGATGTGAAAGTAGGTCACTGCCAGGCTCTTGAATCGAGAACGAACCCCCGTCGGCGAAAGCTGGCGGGGGTTTTTTCTTTGGCGATCCCGTCAGCGGAGATCCGGCGATCCCGCCCGTCAGCGCTTCGGACTCAAAATCGAGGCGGCCGGATCATCGATGGCGACGGCGGCGGAACTCGTATCCCGCTCGACCTCCTTCAATCGACTCACCTGCAGCTCACCGGCGCGCTCGAGCACCGCGTACGCCACCGAGCAGATATGCGAATGGATGCGCTTCAGGTCGCGCAGGATGTCCAAATGGAGCGAGCTCGATTCAATGCTCTCGGGGCGGCCGTCCCGCAAGCGCGCGAGGTGGCTCTCCGCCGCGGCGAATTCGGCGGCGCGTAAGGTGGCCTTCTCGTTCACCAGCAAGCGCGCAATTTTGACATCGCCCGACATGAAGACGCTGAAGGCGAGTTTCAAATTGTCGACGACCTCCTGATGGAAGGATTGCAGCTCTGCCGCGCCCTCCGTGGAGAAGACGACCCTGCGCTTGATCTTCTTGGCCGCGAGCTCCATCAAATTCTTGTCGATGATGTCCCCGACATGTTCCAGGTTGATCGAAAAGGAGATGATCTCCATTGCCCGGTGTCCGTCCTGTTGATTCAGGCTCTCTCGGGTGAGTTTGGTGACATACAGCTTCACCGCCTCATCGAGCCGGTCCACCGCATCGTCCATCCGGCAGATTTCCGTCACCATCTTTCGATCATCGGTCATCAGTGCCGTCATCGTCCGGCGAAGCATGTCCTCGACGATGTCGCCGATGTGCAGCGTCTCGCGCGCCGCGCAGGCGAGGGCCACGGAGGGCGTGCCGAGCGCGCTATCATCCAGATAGAGCGGGGTCGAGGGATCACTGGGCTTCACCCGTTCCGGGAGTAGACGCGTCAGCAGCGTCGCCAGGGGTTTCAATGGAAAAATAAACACGAGCGCCAACGCGAGATTGAACGCGGTATGGAAATCCGCGGCCATCCGCGAAGGATTGGGCTCGAGCCGGGCGAGTTCGTCGGCGATCGGATTCAGAAAAGGCAGCACCAGCGCGCAGCCCACGACCCGATTGAGGAGGTTGCCCAGCGGCAGACGGCGGCTCGCGGGATTGTCCCCTCGACTACCCTCGACCAGCGGATTGATCGCGCTGCCGAGATTGGCGCCGAGGATAAGGGCCAGCGCCGCCACCGGCGTGATGAAATTGGAGTAGGCAAGAGACATCACCAACAGAACCACGGTCACGCTGGAGTGGGCCGCCCAAGTGAGGGCTGCCGCCATCAGCAGACACAACATGGGGTCGCCGGTCATGGCGCCGAGAAGGGCGCGGACCGCCGGCGCGTTCTCCGCGGGAGCCAGCGTGTCGAGCAGGATGTGCAGCGACAGCACCATGATTCCCACGCCGATCGCTACTCGCCCAAGATCGCGGGTGCGTGTTTGACTGCTCCTCTTGAAGGTAATCACACCTACCAAAAACAGGACCGGTGCGACGGCCGAGACGTTGAACGACAGGACCTGCACGATGAGCGTGGTGCCGACATTTGCCCCCAACATGATCGCGAGGGCGGGGATCAGGTCGACCGTACCGCCGGTGACGAAGGAGGCCGTCATCAAACCCGTCGCGGTACTGCTCTGAAGAAGCGCCGTGACAAAAATCCCGGCGGCGAATGCCGCGAACCGATTGCGCAGCGCCATCCCGAGAAAGCGCCTGAGATCAGACCCGAACGCGCGCACGATGCCGCTGTGGACCATATGCAGGCCCCACAACAGCAGCGCAACCCCGCCCGTCAGATCAAGAAGAATCATGCTTCCCATGGGCGCATCCTATATCTTATGAGGCAGCCAGGGACCATGAATTGGTTCGCGTATTCGCGCTCGAGGCGGCCGGTCCCATCCAATTCAAGAGCTGATCCCGCGGCCGACGCCGCTGCCGGGAGATGTGATGGGATGGCTCACGACCTTCTGTGGCTGCTTCACCGCCGTGCTGCCCGAGGGGGAACGCGAGGACTATCTCGAGAGTGTGCGTGAATGCATCAAGCCTGCTCTATACGACGCGGCGGGAAAGTGGACCGCCGACTACGTGCGGCTGCGGTTTGCAGCGCGCCTTCAGGTCGACAGCTGTCTGCGTGGCGAGTGGGCCGTCTGACCCGTCGGCGTATGCTTGGGCGGCTGACGCAGGAATCGCGGAACCGCATCGGCCCTCAACGGGTGGCTGAAGTGGTAGCCCTGCGCCTCGGAGCAACCGTGTTCTTTGAGAAACTCGACCTGCTCCGGTGTTTCGACTCCCTCCGCCACCACTCGCATGCGCAAGCTCTTACCCATGTTGATGACGGCGCTGACGACACTTGCATCGTCGGCGTTGGAGCTCAGATTGAGCACGAATGAACGGTCGACCTTCAGTACATCGATCGGGAACCGGCGTACATAGCTCAAGCTTGAATAACCCGTGCCGAAGTCATCCAGTGCGAGCTGTACACCCAAGGATCGGAGCGCATTCAGCACGAGCTTGGTGGCTTTGGAGTCTTGCATGATGAAGGTTTCGGTGAGCTCCAGCGTGAGTCGGCCTGGATCGATCCCGGTCTCCGACAAGGTGGCGGCGACGCTGTCCACGAACCCTCTGGAACGCAGTTCCACGGCTGAAATGTTCACCGCGAGTCCGGGCACCGGCAATCGCGCCCGCTGCCAGTCGTTGAACTGAGCACATGCCTGTTGAAGCGCCCACTGGCCGATGGGCACGATCAGGCCGCTCTCTTCGGCAACCGAAATGAAGTCGACGGCCGGCACGGCTCCCAAGGGAGGATGCAGCCAACGAAGCAGCGCCTCCACACCGGAAATCGCCCCGGTCGTTAGATTCACGATCGGTTGATAGTGCAGCTCCAGTTCGTTGCGTTCAATGGCATGCCGGAGGCCGTTCTCGAGAAGTTGCCGCTCGATCGCCCTCGAGTTCAGATCGGCTCGATAGAACTGGTAGTTGTTGCGCCCGTGCTCTTTCGCTTCGTACATTGCGGAATCGGCGTTCTGGAGCAACGTCTTCAATTCAGTGCCGTCCCCCGGATAGACGGCGATTCCGATGCTCACCGTGATGTGCAGCTCGATGTCATCGATCGTGTAGAGCAACCCGATGGCTTTGATGAGCTTGTCGGCGCAGATGGCCGCGTCCTGCGCGTGGGCAACGTCCAGCAGCAGGATGACGAATTCATCACCCCCGAGGCGACTTACCGTATCGGAGGCGCGCACGCATTCGCGCAAGCGGTGGGAAACACTCTGCAGAAGCCGATCCCCGACCGAGTGGCCCAACGAGTCGTTGATATGCTTGAATCGATCCAAGTCCAGATACAGTACGCCTAGAGCCGCATGCCGGCGTTGCGCCGCCGCTATCGCTTGGGTCAGACGCTCATTCAGCAAATCTCGATTCGGTAGATCGGTTAAACTGTCGTGCTGCGCCAGGTGCACCAACCTTTGCGACAGCGCCCGCGACATGCTCACATCGTGAAACACCATGACGGCGCCGGTCACATCTCCGCGACGGTTGTGGATCGGGGCGCATGAGTCCTCGATTGCCGATTCGACGCCGTCACGGCGTATCAAGATCGAGGTAGCGGGAATGCCCACGATCTCATTGGTTCTCGTTGCCATGTCCATGGGATTCGGTATGACCGCCCGGCTATTCCGGTCGATGAGTCGGAACACGTCCTCGAGTTGACGGCCCAGCGCCTCGGCGCGCTGCCAGCCCGTCAATTGCTCGGCAACGATGTTGAAGTAGGTGACTCGGCCTTTTACGTCCGTGCTGATGACCGCATCGCCAATCGAATTGAGCGTGACCTGCGCCCGCTCTTTCTCATCGAACAAGGCCTCGGTGATAGCCGCGCGATCGATCATACCGGCGATAGCTTTGGGAAGCAGGTGATCATCGAGACGGCCCTTCAACAGATAGTCCTGCGCACCGCGCTGGATTGCCAGTTTCGCGGTCTCCTCGTCTTGGATGGAGCTCAGGATCAATATGGGAATTTGCGGATTCGCGGCATAGATTCGATCGAACGCCCCGATGCCGGCGGCGTCAGGGAGTTGTAGATCCACCAAGACCGCGGAGATACCCGACTCCTGCGGCTGATCTTGTTTGCCGAGGATGGCAAGACGCGTCAAACCGAGCGCGCAGGTGTCCACCCACTCGATGTGGCCTTTATGCGATCCGGAAAGTGCGTTGAGAACCGCCGCCGCGTCCGTGGCGTTTGCCTGAATCAACAGAATGTTTTGCGCCATTTCCCTGGACTTGCTGTGATCCTGCTATAAAAAAGCATATTCGGCCCGCATTAGTCTGTACGTTACCGAACGGATGTCGGTAGCCGCGGGCTTTGAGAGCGCGTTTTGTGAACTGCATCGCGAGTGTGAAGAAAGCCCACAACGTATACTGACATCAGTCGACTCCGCCTATGAGGTGCCGTGTTGATCGGTATTGTCATCGTATTGGTCATGGCCGCCGCGCTGATCGTCTACATCATCGCTCTCTACAACGAGCTGGTCGGGCTGCGCGAGAGCATCAAGGTGGCCTGGGCGAACATCGATGTTCTGCTGAAGCAGCGCCACGACGAGTTGCCGAAGCTGATCGAGACTTGCAAACGCTACATGCAGTTCGAGCAAGAAACGCTCGAAAAGGTCATGCGCGCCCGAGCATCCGTCAGCGACGCGAGTGCCTCCGGCAATGTCGCCGCCGTCGGCGCGGCCGAGCAGCAGCTACGGTCCGGAATGAGCCGTCTCTTTGCTGTCGCCGAGAGCTATCCGCAATTGAAGAGCGACGAGACCTTCCAGCAATTGCAGGCGCGTATCACCGCACTGGAGGAATCCATTGCGGACCGGCGCGAGCTCTACAACGATCAGGTTAACCTGAACAATATTCGCGTCAAGGTCTTTCCCGCCGTCCTGGTAGCCCAGCATTTCGGGTTCACGACGGCGCACCTGCTCGAGTTCACGCCCGACGAGAAGCACGACGTCGACGTGGGAGCGCTGTTCCGAGCCTGAGGTTGGCGGCGGCGATGTCGGATAAAGATCGCCTCAAGTTTCTGTTCCTGCTCCTCGGTGTCGCCGCCGCAGTCGTGTATTCCTTTTGGTATGCGTTCAAAGCGTGGCGCGAGAACCGCATGATCGCCGACACACCCACATCGCGCGTGCGCTCGGCCGCCCAGGGGTACGTTCAATTCGCCGGTCACGGGCTGCTGATGGCCGAGGAAGAGAACAGAGCTCCGCTGACCGGAATACCCTGTGCGTGGTGGCGCTACGAGGTCGAGGAGCGTGGCCGGAGCACCCGTTCTCGCGGATGGACCACGGTCCAGAGCGACATCAGCGCGGTGCCCTTCATACTGGATGACGGCACGGGTCAATGCGTGGTCGACCCTCGCGGAGCCGAGGTCTTCCCGAGCGAGAAGGACGTCTGGTACGGTGATACGGACTGGCCGGAGATGCACCTTCCGAAGGGCCAGGGAATCATCGGGCGGCTCGGCGATGTGCTGACGAGTGGGGGCCGCTATCGGTACACCGAGTATCGTATTCAGGAGCATGAGCCGATTTGCGCTCTGGGGGCTTACCGCAGCGGCGCCGCGCTGAGCGAGGAGAATCCGGAAGCCGCTGTCGCGGAACTGCTGCGGACCTGGAAGCAGGACCAAAAAAGCCTGCTCGAGCGATTCGACGGCAATCACGATGGCGTCCTGGATAGTGCAGAGTGGGAACTTGCGCGTGCCGAGGCTCACCGGCAGGTCGTCGAGGCGATGCTCGTCAAACCGAAAGTGCAGGAGGTCAACATCATGTCGAAGCCGAAAGACGGGCGCGCGTTTCTGCTATCGGGATCCGATGGCGAATCGCTCGGCCGGAAGTTGCGTGTCCGGGCCGCCGCCGGTCTTGCCACGTGCCTGGGCTCGAGCGCACTGCTCGGCTGGTTGGCCACACGCTTCTGACTGCTCATTCACAGCCGCTGAAACACTTCGGGAAACACACTCTCCGCGCAAAAAAATAGATTATTGACCGCATGCAGGACAAAAGGCGCGCGTAGGGAGGCATACCGCAACGCCAGGAGGCCGGTCCCCACGCCCATCAGAAATCGATAGCCGAATTGCAGCCATCCGGTCACTCCGATCCCGAAGCCATTGTCGTGCACCAGCGCGAAAATCAGACTCGACAGCGCGATCGCCGGACCGGCCGAAGTCCTTTGCCTTAACCAATCCAGCAACAGACCTCGAAAGATCAGCTCCTCGGCAAACGGCCCGATGATCCCGAACGTGAGGATCGCCGGCAGAAGCTGATCCGGTTGAGTCGGCGCAAAACCGGGCACGGGGATCGGCACGACCTTTACCCCCACCCAAATCAACGCCCAGGCAACGGCGGTCGTTAGTGCGACCAGAGCTATCGCGCTGGCCGCCGCAAGCAACAGCCCCTTGGCTCCCACCGGCGCAAATCGAGCTTGCATGCTTTGCCAACGACGGCGCTCCGTAAGCCGCGCATATCTGCAGATCAACCATAGATTGCCGGCGGTCATCACAACGATATAAGTCGGGAACAGGGAAAGGCCTGCAATCCGGCAAGGCACGAACGCGATCAGCTGCGCGAGGAGCGACCCGAGCACGAGCCCGACGATGTTCCGCAGCCGCATCGCAGTCGACTGCACGGGCAGCCTCCGCGGAGGGAACGGGAGGAAAGATGGTGAAACCGGTTCTGTCATACGTTCCGAAACTCGAGTCCCGCTATCGTGCCGCGTTGAGTGCCACGGTTGGAGCGAAGGCGCATTACCTGGCGCTCGCGGGCGATTTGACCAGCATCCTCTGATTCCCTCCTCCAGGGGTCAAGCGCCGTTGCGCAGCACCCTGACAATCGCCACCATCGTGTTCCAGTTGCGAGTGGTCACCGGGACACCGAAAAGCCGGTCCACTGTACCGAGCAGGCCGATGACTTTCATGTGGCGCCTGTACATTCCGATGACGAATCGGTTCTCTCTCGCGAGGATCTTCATCAGCCATTGACCACTGGACGGGAATTGGATGGGCATCGACGGGGTCGAGCGCGGGCGCCGGGACAGCACGCTGACGAACCGAACGACACCTCCTCGCAGCGACTGTCCTTCGTAAGGGTCCTCCGAAATCAGCCTGGTGATCTCGCGGCCCTGGCAAACGACGATCTCGGCGACAAACGGCAGTTTGCGTGCCACTTCGGCGCGTGCTTGGGCCTGGGTCATTGGCTGCCGAAGGACCAGCGTGCCGGCCGCGCCAATATTGACGGCACCCAGGTGCTGGAGCGCTTCGGCCAGTTTGGTCGGCCGGAAAGTCCTGTGGCCTCCGACGTTAACTCCTCTCAGAAAGACAACGAGTGCCACCTCGATTCCCCTCACGAGTCTGCTCGAGATTAAGATGCATGATCCGACTTGTCGGGTCGAGACCCGCGAATGAGCGAACGCAGGAATCAATACGATCAGCCCATCGGCCCGCCGGTTGCGGGATGGACCGAACGGCCGCGGCCGTCGCGGCGCACCCTGGCCGGGCGGTATTGCCGCCTGGAGCCCGTCGACCCCGAGCGCCATGCAGCCGATCTGTTCGCGGCCTACATGGATGCGCCGGACGGCCGTGACTGGACCTACCTGTTCCCGGAGCGTCCCGAGACCCTTGACGCATTCCGGGAGTACTTGAGCAACCTCGCGAAGAGCGAGGACCCCCTGCACTTCACGATCGTGGATACGGGAACGGCCGAGCCCGTCGGCACGGCGGCCCTCATGAGAATCGATCCCGTGCACGGCGTCATCGAGGTCGGTTCGATTGCCTATTCGCCCCGCATCAAGCGCCGGCGCGCCGGTACGGAGGCGATGTACCTGTTGATGCGGTTGGTCTTCGACGAACTAGGTTACCGGCGGTATGAATGGAAATGCGACAGCTTGAATGGCCCCTCGCGCGCAGCCGCACTGCGGTACGGGTTCACGTTCGAAGGAATTTTCCGCAGGGCGATCGTCTACAAAGGCAGAAGCCGGGATACCGCGTGGTATTCGATCCTCGCGGAGGAATGGCCCCGGATACGGTCGGCGTTCGAAACATGGCTCGACCCCAAAAACTTCGACGAAGGCGGGGCGCAAAGGCGCCCCCTCGCCGCCATGCGACCCAGAAACTGAGCGGTGATCTTCACCCGGCCACCTGCGGTGTGACCCGCGATGCGGTGTGACCCGCGATGCAGCACGACCCCGGTTTGACTTAATTGGTTTCGCTTCGTCGACAGTGAACGGCTGCTCGCAATCGGCCCCCGCCGCCGTTTGGCCCGTCACAGAGTCGCTGTAGTGGATACCCCTACACTCCTTTTGCCTGCAATGAACGCAGTGCGATCGGAGTCAATGAATGACCTCGGACCGTGTGCCGAGGGGCGCCCATGCGTCCCTCGCCGGACTCGCCCGGCTGGCTGCGCTGATCCTGATCGGCGCCTTGGGGCTGCTATCGGGTTGCGGATCGTCGCATCCGAACGATCTCGCGCAGTTGAGCTCGATTGCGGTCGGACCGCCCGACACCGCGGTCGCGATGGGGCTCGCGAGCCAGTTCACCGCCACCGGAATCATGAGCGACGGCTCGAAGCGCAATCTCTCGGCGCAAGTGGCCTGGAGCTCGAGTAATCCCGCCATTGCGTGGATGGGCACGGGAGGCACCGTGGCCGCGGTGCGATCGGGTACCACGACCATCGTCGCGGCGCTGAACGGCGTATCCGGTTCCACGAGTTTGACGGTGACTCCCGCCACACTGATGGCGATCGAGGTCACCCCGCCGAGTCCGGCGTTCGCGAACGGGCTAACGCTCCAGCTCATGGCCACCGGCATCTACAGCGATAACTCGACTCACGATCTCACGAGTGCAGTGACCTGGAGCTCCTCGACTTCGACGGTCGCTTCGGTCAGCAATTCACCGGGCTCGGCCGGGATCGCCGCGGGACGAAGCCCCGGATCCACCACGATCACGGCAGCCCTGGGCACCGTGTCCGGAACGACTACGCTCTCGGTAACTACGGCTACCCTCGTGTCGATCGGCGTGACCCCGACGAACTCGACGCTACCGAATGGGTTGACGACCTCCCTCAAGGCGATCGGCGTATTCACCGATCATTCGACGCACGATCTCACGGCCGTGGTGACCTGGAACTCCTCGGTGTCTGCCGTGGCCACGGTCGGCAGCGCCCCCGCGGGCGGGCTCGCCACCGCGGTCGGCCTCGGGACCACCCAGATCACGGCGACGCTCGGCAGCGTTTCCGGCTCGACCACGCTGACAGTCAGCGCCGCGGCGCTCGTATCGATCGGCGTCACTCCCGGCAACCCGGGCCTCGCCCTGGGTCTCAAGACCCAGTTCACGGCGATCGGCACTTATACCGACAATTCCACTCAAAACCTCACTGCTACCGCGTCGTGGAGCTCTTCCAATGCCGCGCTCGCGAGCGTGAGCAATGCCGCCGGCTTCGAGGGGCTCGCGACGGCGCTCGACACCGGCGCCGTCACGGTGACGGCCACGATGGGCACCATACAGGGATCGACCACGCTCACCGTGACGCCGGCCACGCTCGTCTCGATTGCGGTGACGCCCGCGAGCCCCAGCATCGCGAATGGTACGGGCAGGCAGTTCACGGCAACCGGTACCTACACCGACAGCTCGACGCAGAACCTCACGACCGCGGTCGTGTGGAGTTCCAGCAATCCTGGGGTCGCGTCAGTGAGCAATGCGGCAGGCTCGAACGGTTTCGCGACGGGTCTCGGCCAGGGCTCGGCGACGATCGGCGCCGCCCTCGCCGGCGTGTCGGGCTCGACGTCGCTCAGCGTCACGCCCGCCACACTGGTCTCGCTGACCGTAATCCCCGCGAATCCCAGTATCGCCGCCGGAACGGCGCAGCAGTTCACCGTGACCGGCACCTACACCGACCACTCGACGCAGGATCTCACGAGCTCGGTGAGCTGGAGCTCATCGGACACGACGCTCGTCTCGGTGAGCAACGCAGCCGGTACGAACGGTCTCGCCGCCACGCTGACGATGGGGTCCGTCACCATCACGGCCAGCTTGGGAAACATCGTCGGATCGACCGGCTTGACGGTCACTCCTGCGACGCTGGTCTCGATCGCGGTGATACCGGCGACGCCGAGCATCGCCGACGGCACGACTCAACAGTTCGCGGCGACCGGTACCTATACGGATGGCTCGACGCAACCCCTGACCTTGGCGGCCACCTGGAGCTCCACGGATACGACCGTCGCGACCATCAGCAACGCTCCGGGCACGAATGGGCTCGCCGCCAGCGTGGGTCAGGGCTCCGCGACGATCACGGCGACTGTGGGAAGCACCGCAGGCTCGACGCTGCTGACGGTCACGCCCGCAACCTTGGTCTCCATCGCCGTGACGCCCGCGGTTCCGAGCATCACCAACCGCTCGACACAGCAGTTCACCGCGACGGGCAGCTATACGGACGGCTCCGCCCAGAACCTGACCGCCACGGTGACCTGGAGCAGCTCCGCTCCATCGATCGCGACCATCAGCAATGCCGCGGGCTCGAACGGCGTGGCGACGGGCGCGGCGGCGGGCTCGACCTCGATCAGCGCCGCGCTCGGCAGTATCGGCTCGCCCGCGGTGACGCTGACCGTGACGGCCGCACCTGAGTATGCCTACGTCGCCAATCAGAACGACAACACCGTCTCGGAATTCATGCTCGGGGCGAATGGCGGGCTCACACTGATCGGAACGATCGCGGCGGGGAACGAGCCGAACGCCGTGGTGGTCGATCCCACCGGCCGGTATGTCTATGTCGCCAACTGGACCGATGCCACGGTCTCCGAGTACGCCGTAGGGAGCGACGGTACGCTCAGCAACATCGGCACGGCGCCCGCGGGCACCGAGCCCGCCTCGGTCACGGTGGACACGACGGGCGAGTACGTGTACGTCGCGAATCTCATCAGCAACACCGTCTCGCAGTATGCGATCGGCCCGGATGGGGTGCTCACCGCCCTCGGGGATGTGCCGGCGGCGGGCAGTCCGATCTCCATCACCGTCAATCCCACGGGCCACTACGTGTACGCCGTGGATGAAACCGGCAATGCGGTGTCCGAGTATGCAATCGGTACGGGAGGGCTGCTCACCTCGCTCGGTACTGCGCCGACGGGCAACGCCCCGCAATCCATTGCCGTCGATCCGAGCGGCCGCTATGCCTACGTGGCCAACTACAACGATGCCACCGTATCCGCGTACATCATCGGGAGCAACGGCGCGTTGACGGCGATCGGCACCGTGCCGAGCGGCAGCTGCCCGGAGTCGGTCGCCGTGGACCCGGCGGGTCCCTACGTCTATGCGGAGAACTGGTGCAGCAACAGCGTGTCCGAATATGCCATCGGCACGGGCGGAGTGCTCAGCCCCATCGGCACCGCCGCGACGGGAAGCGGGCCTTGGTTCATCACCATCGATCCCACGGGGAGCGACGTGTATGTCGTGAACTTCTACGACAGCACGGTCTCGGAGTTCAGCATCGCCACGGGCGGCGCTCTCAGCGCCATCGGCACGGTACCGACGGGAAGCGGGCCCAATGCCATCACCGCGGATTACTGAAGTAATTCACCGGCGGCCGATCGACCGGACCAGGCGCCGCCAGCTCGGACCAGGCGCCGCCAGCTCGGACCAGGCGCCGCCAGCTCCAGAACGCGAGGACACGAATCGATACGAGCGCGACGAGACCCCAGATCAGAAACGCCTCGCTGTCCGAGGTGGGTTTCAAAAGGGCGAGATCTCGCAAGGGGAGAATGCCGTCTTGCCGCGCGCCGACGATGCTGATGATCTCCATGGTGCCCGTGACGAGATAAAGCACCAGATAAACCATGCGCGATAATCGGCGTATAAACCGCCGGACGTCAAGCGGGTGGGCGGGTGGAGAGATCTTCAGCCACCAAAGGAATCGCAGCACCACCAGACCGCAGAGTAATGAACCGAAGAGCGCATGGAATACGGTCTTCGATTGCACGGCCCCCCTGAGCCAAGAATCGGGCAATAGGCCGAGGACCCCCACGAGAATTACAAGCCCTCCCAAACCGCAATACAGGGCGGTGTCCTCCCGGGCGCGGTAGGGGTTGGTACGCGAGGAGGCCAGAGCGGTATCGACGTCGGCATGCATGGTGCGACTTCCCGGCTCCTCAATCGAGGTGCATGCAAGTAATGACGGAGGCGCACTCTCACTACATCACATCTTACTTTGTAATGCAAAGAGGAATTGCCAGTGCAGCGATACTGCAACGAATCTGTCGCATCCGGCCTGTCGTCAGTGTCCGGCGCCGCCCCATTGCTTTGCACAGCAAAGCCAGCTTCGGGCGCCGGGAATCCGTCCCCGGCTATCGCTGTGCGTGCAGCTCGATGCCGCGAGGCTTGATGCGCATGGGGTTCCTCTCCAGCACGGCGCTGATCTGCGTTCCGAAATAGGCTTGCGGCTGCGAGGGCGTCTCGTTCTCCTGCCGCTCGCGGTCGGCGATGGCCGCCTTGGCTGCCGAGAACGCATCTTGCAAGCTTCTGGCGTGTGGCAGGGCGTCGCGATAGAAGGCCTCCCCGAAGTAGGTCATGTCCCTGTCGTCCGAGCAGCCGAACGAGGTCCGGTCGGGCGCCGCGGCCGCGATCACGATGGTGTCGGGATTCTCGAGCGGCTGGATGAACGCGCCGGCATAGCACGCGGATATGACGATGATGCGGCGCTTGATGCCGGAATCCTTGAGCGCCGTTGCCAGATCGTCGTCCGAGAGCTGCTCCAGCTGTAGGCCGCCGCTGGAGACGGACAGCGAGGCGTCGTCGGCACCGTGAGAGGAGATCGCGAGAAACAAGATGTCTCGATCCGGGTTCATTTTCTCCGCGATCGCCTTGAGCGCATAGGCGAGTCCGCTCGCCGTAGCGATGGGATAGGTGTCGATGTCGCGACGATCGTTGATCAGCAGCAGCTGATGGCCAGCGGTCGCGAAGCGGTCGTCG
>Ga0302324_100019815_pt1 | contig 13190 bp, 14 predicted proteins | sample Palsa_T0_1_FD_201949 | JGI IMG/M metagenome (GOLD analysis project Ga0302324, IMG submission 201949) | Peat permafrost microbial communities from Stordalen Mire near Abisko, Sweden - Palsa_T0_1 | ecosystem: Environmental > Terrestrial > Soil > Palsa > Peat permafrost | place: Sweden: Abisko...
TCCCCGCGCAAGTTCAATTCCAGATGGCACGGCTTCTTTGGAATCGATCCTCTGCACCGAGGAGTTGCAAAGTCGTCCGTCGCATCCACCGAATTACGAGAAAGAAAACAACGCTCTCCGAGCGCTGGTCAGCGCGCTGGCCGACTCACCGAGCACGACCTTTCAGACGCTGGCCGAAACCATCAAGGATATTACTCCGTGCGACTCTGCTGGCCTTAGCCTGCTGACGAGGGATGGCAAAACGCCGGGCGTTGGCGGACAAAGGTTCGATTGGCCGGGGATCACCGGGATGTGGAGTCCACACGTCGGGGGCGGGACTCCTCGCGAATTCGGTCCCTGCGGAGACGTGCTCGATTTCAATCGTACGTTATTGTTCCGGCATTTCGAGCGACGCGATCCGTATTTGGCACCAGTCAGCCCTTCGGCGGAAGAGTGCCTCTTGGCGCCGTTTTACGTCAAAGGCGAAAGCGCGGGAACCGCCTTCTCTTTTACTCTTCCAGTCCAATCGAAAGCGGCGTCATGAACTCCGACAGCCCTATCGTCTTCGTGGTGGATGATGATTTCCGCGTACGGGAGGCACTGTCCAGCCTCATTTCCTCGGTAGGTCTTCGCGCGGCGGTCTTCCATTCGGCTGCTGAGTTCTTGGAATCTGAAAAGCCAGACGCGCCGGCGTGCCTGGTCTTGGATTTGCAACTTCCGGGCGCCAGCGGCCTGGAACTCCAGCAGCAGTTGGTGACTGGAGATGCACCGCCGATTATTTTCATCAGTGGTCATGGCGATATCCCTTCTTCCGTGCGCGCCATGAAGGCCGGAGCTGTCGAGTTTCTTTCGAAACCATTTAACGACCAGGAATTATTGCAAGCCATTGACGCCGCCATTGCTCGTGATCGGACCGCGCGGCAGCAGAGATCGGAACTCGCCGAGTTGCAGAGGCATTACAACCTTCTCACCCCGCGCGAACGCGAAGTTCTTCCCTTCGTGGTCGCGGGCTTCGCCAACAAGGTGACTGCCGCCGAATTGGGAACCAGCGAAATCACGATTGGGGTCCACCGAGGCCAGATCATGCGAAAAATGGGCGCTCGATCGCTGGCGGAGCTTGTCAGAATGGCGGACGCGCTCGGAATCACGCGCATTGCTCGGTCCGCCTAAATAAAAAACCTCCGAATGATCCAGACGTGTGGAAACCGGGAGGTCGAGAGGATAAGATGAACGGGTTGGTGAGCCACGCCAGCATAGAAACCTGCGTTGCGGGCGACCCTTTGAAAGGAGAGCACGATGAAGAAGTCCACAACACCGATTTCGCTTGCCGGCTCCCAGCTCGGCGAAGTGCGTCATGTTTGCGCATTTTTCAATAACGACGAGGAAGAGTATCGTGTGCTGCTTCCGTTCATCAAGGACGGCTTCGAGTGTGGCGACAAAGCGGTTCACGTCGTGAATCCGGGTCAACGTAACGACCATCTGCAACGGTTGGCCGCCGCAGGCATCGATCCGGCGGCCGCCGAGCAGAGTGGGCAACTAGCGGTTCGGATCAACACCGACGCTTACATTCGGGACGGCCGTTTCGATCAGGATCGGATGCTGGCAGCGTTCGAGCAGATGGCTAGCGGCAATGACGAGGGAGGATTCCCGCTGAGCCGCATTTGCTGCCGGATGGATTGGGCAATTGAAGATCGGCGCTATATTGACGATCTCGTTGAATTCGAATCGCGCGTAAATGACGTGTGGCGCAACCACGACGATGCGGTTATCTGCACCTACCATCTCAACAAGTTTGGGGGAGACACCGTGATTGACATTATGCGAACGCATCCCATGATCATCATCGGTGGCCTGCTGCAACGGAATCCGTTCTACGTGCCGCCCGAGGAGTTCCTGCGCGAGGTCCGCCAACGTCGGGCCACGCGGCCTTCCTCGCGCACCACGGCTGCCTGATATGGAAGTCCAACCCGGAGTTTCATCAGGCGAGATCAAGCACCTTCAACGGTGCATCAACGATCTTGTCAGCCTGCTTGCTCTTCCGGCCATCTGGAGTGGCGGCGATCCATCCCAGGTTCTCCATACTTTGCTTGACGCGCTCCTGCGCATGCTGGCCCTAGACTTAGTCTCTGTGAGGCTGACCGATTCGGGCGGTGAGGCGCCCGTTGAGATCGTCCGGATCGCCGAATCGCGAGGACCTATGCCCTCGGCGCACGAGATCTGCGAAGCGCTCAGCGAGGGTTTGAAAAACGGCTCAACGAAATGGCCTCCACTCCTTCGGGACCTTATGGGTGAGGAAGACGTTTCGATCGTGCCTCTGCCACTGGGGCTACATGGCGAACTTGGCGTAATCGTTGCTGCGGCTCAGCGGGCGGATTTTCCACGGCAGACGGAGACGCTTCTTCTGAGCGTCGCGGCGAATCAGGCCCCCATCGGACTGCACGAGGCGAGGCTCCGGAGGCAACAGAAGCGTCTGGCCGCGGAACTCGATCAAAAGGTCGCGCAACGAACTGCCGAGCTCGCCGCAGCCGAGGAGCGGTGGCGCTCTGTTTTCGAGAACTCCGCCATCGGCGTTGTGCTTGCTGATCTGAACGGCCGATTTCTTGCTGCGAATCCCGTGTATGAGGAGATGTTGGGCTATACCGAGGAGGAATTGCAGAGGCTCTCTTTTGTCGACATCACCCACGATGAGGATCTCGAACTGAACCGGACCCTCATCGGGGAGCTATTGTCGGGAAAACGGCAGCAGTTTCAGATCGAGAAGCAATATCGGCGAAAGAACGGCAGCCTGATGTGGGTTCGCAACAATGTTTCCGTTGTACCAGGCACGGAGCGAGTGCCACGGTTCCTCATGGCGCTCTCCGAGGATATTACGAAAGGCAAACTGGCGGAAGAGGCTCGCCGATACAGCGATGAACGGCAGCGTGTTACCGTTGAAACGGCCAGTGATGCCATCGTCAGTATTGACCAGAGCGGAGAAATCCTATTTGCAAATCCCGCGACGACGAGGATCTTCGGCTACGAATCTTCGGAACTGATTGGGCAGCCGTTGACGATACTGATGCCGGAATACTTCCGGGAATTACACAAGATCGGTTTCGGGCGCTACCTTGGTACGGGTCAACGGCACATCAATTGGCAAGGCACAGAGTTGATCGGACTTCACAAAAATGGAGAGGAGTTTCCCATTGAAGTCTCCTTCGGGGAAATTAATGAGAACGGCCATCGCCTGTTTACCGGCTTCATACGGGACATCAGTGAGCGGAAGCGGGACGCGGAAGCCCTGCGCGCGAGCGAACGCGATCTCAGCTTGATCATCGAGACGATTCCCGGCCTGGTCTGGTGCGCCGCTCCGGACGGCGAACTCAACTACCTGAATCGGAGAATACTCGACTACACCGGGACGAGCCCTGAGGCTTGGGCGCAGCTCGGCTGGGCCAATTTCCTTCACCCGGACGATGCCGAGCCGACCGTGCGCGAGTGGTCGCGCGCTGTCGCAACCGGCCAGCCGTACGATAACCAGTGCCGGTTCCGCCGGTCCGATGGCGTCTACCGGTGGTTTCACTTGGCCGGCCAGCCCGCGCGGGATAAGGAAGGCAGAGTAACTCGCTGGTACGGCTTGCTGATCGATATCGATGACCAGAAGAATATAGAAGAGGCTCTGCGCGATAGTCAGACCCGCTTGTCGCGAGCGACACGGACGGCCACGGTTGGCGAATTTGCCGCCTCGATTGCGCACGAAATCAGCCAGCCTCTGGCCGCGGTCGTGACGAACGGGCACGCCTGCCTTCGTTGGCTTTCTGCGCACCCACCCAGCCTGGCTAAAGCACAAGAGGCTGCCCAAAGGATTGTGCGCGACGGCAAGGGAGCCGGAGAAATCGTGCGGCGCATCCGGGCCCTTTTCAAGCAGGCACCTCTGGACAAAGTCGAACTCGACCTGAATGAGGTCATCGGCGGGGTGCTGCGCCTACTCAGTGATGAGGCTGTAAGAAGGCGTATCGCCGTGGAGACGGACTTGGCCAAAGATCTTAGCCCTGTGGCGGGCGATCGTGTACAGTTGCAGCAACTGCTTTTCAATCTGGTCCTCAACGCGATCGAAGCAATGGACTCCGTCGACGATCGTCCCAGGAAGCTTTTCATCTCGACGAAACGGCATGGCCTCGAAACCGTTCTGGCCGAGATACGGGATAGCGGCGTAGGACTGAAGGATCCGGAAAAAGTCTTCGAAGCCTTCTTCACCACGAAAGAAAACGGAATGGGTATGGGGCTAGCAGTTTGCCGCTCCATCATCGAGGCACATCAGGGCCGGCTGTGGGCCGCGTCCGGCAAAAACGCGGGCACCACCTTCTCATTTACCCTTCCGGTGACAGGGCTTCGGGCAGCGTCATGAATCCGATCCTTGTCGCTCAATCATCCGTGCGCGCTGCGATGAAGATTTCTGTATGAAGCGGGCCTGACAGAGAAGACCGGGGTCTTCCATTGCAAACCGCGTTTCATCCCGCGCATGAAGTCCGGCGGCTATCACGGGCCAGCTTGCTAAGCAATGCGGCTGAGTTGGCCGAATACAAACCCTCAGTCTTTGAGATCCACAAACCTTGCCTGAGCCAGCCGTAGAACGAGGGTAAAAATCATCGCGGCGGAAACGCCGAACATCAGTGTGCCGTTTGCTGCTTCCAGCGGTCCCAGTAATCTCCATGTCGATGACATGATCAGGCCACCTGAGCCTAGGGTTGTGTAGTTGCCGGCGGAGTGATAGTAGGCGGTGCCGAACTCGTGAAATTCTCCGCAGATTACAAAAACGACCGCCCACAAGGCGATCTCAATTTGGTGCGCCACGAGCGCGAATAAGATGATCAGCGCAGCGGTCGCAAAATTAATCCACAAGCTCGCTCCCTCTATGCCGAGCCTTTTTCCCCGGCGAACAATGGCCACCGTCGCGCCTAAAGGCAGCAAGTGGACAAAGAGCGTAGATACGAAGGCGATTATGCCCACCGCCAACGGGACCATCACCGAGATTCCGTGAACTTGTGTCATCCTTCCGCCACCCGCGGATGGAGCCGATTGTTTTTTTAAGCCGCGGCAGGTATTTTTCGTTCGCCTTAGATTGGATGCGTGACTCCACAAAAGGATTGGAAAAATCTCAGTGAGCCATTGTGGCGCCACTTCGAAGGCGATCTCCAGCGCCTCCGTCGCTCCCAGCGGAAGGCTTGCGTCGCCGCATAGCAGACGGGGCGGGATCCGGTGCCTCCGAAAGACGCCTCACAGCAGTTCCGACGCGCCGTCCGCGGCATTCGGCGGCGCGAACACGCACTGCCAGCAACATGAAGAGCGTCGGAGACCGTCTTAGCGCGTAGAATCACGGCCAGGCCGGAATCCTAACGGGTGAAATTAAAAGGAAAGAAAATTTGCCCGGTGCGCCTGGGAGTAATGTGTGACTGCGGGTCTCCCAAGTACCGAAATGGTCGACCACGGATGCGATCTCACCTTCTCGGCGAATTGATACCAAGGTCCAATTGCGCTCTCGCACGGAGCGGTGCATATTTATTGTTGAGCGCCGAACAGAAAGGACCGCCGTCGAGGATTCGAATTGGCGTTGTGAGGATTGCCTTCGCGGCGAGGGAATGTGATCCAGCTTAGCAACGACGGGCAAGCTGAATGACAACTAAAAGACCACACGATTTGTAGAGCACAAAGGAGAATGTCTAAAAACAGGAGCCGGAATATAAAGGAGAGGTCTTATGACCGCCGCTACCGCGCCATCCGCGCCAATTATCGAGGCCATCAAGCAAAAAGCCAAGCGGCTGAGCATTCTTTCGATGATGTCGACCACCGCGGCTGGTTCCGGACATCCGACATCCTGCATGTCCGCGGCAGAGCTGGTGGCCGGAACGTTTTTCTACGCGATGAAATTCGATCCGAAAGACCCTAACTCGCCGGATGGCGATCGCTTCGTTCTCTCCAAAGGCCACGCCGCGCCGGTCCTTTACGCCGCGCTCGCTGAGGCAGGCGTTTTCCCGGATTCGCGTCTGATGACGTTGCGCCAATTTTCAAGCGAGCTGGAAGGCCATCCGACACCGTTTATTCCCGGTGTCGACGCCGCGACAGGTTCGCTTGGCCAGGGACTATCCGTCGGTTCGGGGCTCGCGATCGCCGCGCGGACGGACAAGAGTCCGACGCGTGTTTACGTGCTGATGGGCGACGGCGAAATGGCTGAGGGCCAAGTATGGGAAGCGGCAGCGTTCGCCGCGCATTTCAATCTCGACAATATTACGGTTCTGGCGGACGCCAATGAGTTGGGCCAAAGCGAGCCGACAATGTACCGGCACGACATGGAAATTTACCGCAAGAAATTCGACTCGGAAGGCTGGGCGACAGAAATCATCGATGGCCACGATGTCGCCGCCGTGCTCGCCGCACTCGACCACGCCAAGGCAACGCAAGGCCAGCCGTATGCAATCATCGCGCGGACGATCAAAGGTCACGGAGTAAGCCTCGTCGCCGGCAAGGAGCATTGGCATGGCAAGCCGATTCCGAAGGATCAGCTCGCTGCCGCGATCAAGGAAATCGGGCCGGCAATCGAACTGCCTCCTGACCCCGGCAAGTCCTATGCCAGGACCTCACTGCCTGAACCTCCGAGTTTCCCGGCTCCCGCGCCGCCAGACTACGATCCTTCAAAGCCTATCGCGACGCGCGAGGCTTACGGATATGCTCTCAAGCGCTTGGGACCGGTGAATCCGCACATCGTTGCTATTTCGGGCGACGTGAAGAACTCAACTTTCTCGGAAATATTTGGCGACGCCTTCCCGGATCATTTCTATCAGGGCTACATCGCCGAGCAGAATTTCGTGAGCGTGGGCGTAGGACTCGCCGCGCGCGGCAAGGTGCCTTTCCTCGATACCTTTGCGTGCTTCCTGACCCGCGCCTATGACCAGGTGCGCATGGCTGCCATCAGCCGGAGCAACATTAACCTGTGCGGATCGCATTGCGGCGTTTCGATCGGGCAGGACGGTCCTTCGCAGATGGGGCTCGAGGATATCGCGATGTTCCGGGCGATTCATTCCTCGACCGTTCTTTACCCAAGCGATGCCGTCTCCACGGAGAGGCTTACGGAAACTATGGCGCGGCGCGCGGGCATCAACTATCTGCGAACGACGCGGCCGAAATTTCCGATCCTCTACTCGAAGGAAGAGAAGTTCTTGATCCCTGGATTCAAGGTGCTCCGACAGAGCCCGCAAGATAAAGTGACGGTGATCGGCGCGGGAGTCACCTTACACGAGGCGCTAAAGGCCGCTGATCAGTTGAAGGCAGAGGGCACAGCCGTGCGGGTGATCGACCTTTATTGCGTCAAACCCATCGACGGAAAAGAGCTCGCCAAGGAAGTTGCCGCCACAGGCGGTCGGCTCATCACCGTGGAAGATCACAGGGCGGAAGGGGGAATAGGCGAAGCGGTCCTGTCCGCGCTCGCGCAGGCCGGCGTCGCCCCCGCAAAGTCGCACCTCCTCGCGGTGCGGGAGATGCCGCACTCCGGCAAACCGGATGAGCTCCTTGACGCCTTCGGCATTTCGGCAAGACATATTGTGGAGGCGGTACAAGCAATTTCATAGCAAGCCTCGCGGAGCGCCTAGCCGTCCTGAAAAAGGCAAGGAGGGGTGGCCGATCCAAGGCCGGCAAGGCGCATGTAAAAAGTGAACCGGTTCAAAGGGTACGCTTCGCCGAAAATGGCCGAACACTGACGACCCTGGAAAAGTAGCTCTGACATACGCGCTCGATTCGCGATGTAGGGACTTCGTTTGGTGAACACGAAATAAAAGTTAGTGGTTTGTGGAGGCCCAACATAAGACAAGTGCAGCCGCAACGATTACCGGCCAGAAGGCAACTGACCATAAATTTGTTTTCGAGCCGCGAGGAAGGCCATAGCGGCGCACCACTTGCTTTACAAGCTCCTCCTCTCCCTCTCCCTCAGCCTCTTGACGAAATCGTGAAAGGCCATGTTCTACCCGCAGTTTATCGCAACTGAGCCACATTCCGGTAAGCCAGGCTTATCGAGGCTTGGATCGAATGTCAACGCTGGAATAGAGAGGAAAAGCCAAGAAATAGCCTTGACACAGTTTGCAGAACCTGTGACCGCAGCGCTGGCAGACCTGCGTGAATTTCCGTGTTCGCTCCCCGCATTTGCAGCATTTCACGCTCATATCTTATCCGCCTTTGCAGCACGCCCGGCCGATCGACTCATGCGCGAATCCATTCGAGCCTCCAAACTACTACAAGGGTTGGCATGCGATGCGTTCACGCAGCACGGGGCCCCCCAAAGAGATGGGCGACGAAGAAAATCACAGCAAGGATTAGGAAAAGGTGAATGAGCGCGGCGGCAACATGGAAGACAACGAACGCCCCAATCCAGGCGAAGAACAAAATAAACGCAATCGCGAGAAATGCAAATCTCATGAGGGCCCCTTCTGATCGGCAATCTTATCACGCTTCAATCAAGACAGTTTGGCGCGTGCGGCTCCGCGAGGGGCTCCGAGGTCAGATTCCGATGAGCACGACTTATCGGGGCTTGGCCATTCTCGATGGTTGGTTTGAGGGCTGGATTTTCACAACGGGGCTGTCCGTTTAATGCTATCGGGAAGCTGCACGAGAGGCCATAATTGCAGTACCACAATGCCAAGGACGAGCAATGCCTGCGTTGCTCTACAAGCTGGAATCGCCATCAAAGAGCGAAGGTTCCCCGTTGTTGGAGGAGTGCGCGGAACGGGCATCTCCGCACCGGCGGCAACTGGCGAGTTGGATGTCCTTCTACAAAACCAACGATCGTATCCTGAGCGAAAAGCTGCATACCGCAGACGTCTGGATTGCCCGACGTGCCAAAATGCACAGCCTGGGAGCGTTGGTCTAGACTTGAACCTGCTGTTTTCGGGAACCCTGGACGTCATCCGTTTGCTGCTTTCTTAATTTCCGGTCGCGACTTTCGGGGGCTTATCATTGGCAGGGGCTTTCCAGATTGAACGTCAATTGCTAAAAACTCGTTGTTTGAACGCTCAGTTAATTCTAGGAGCTTGCGTTCAACCTCGTATTGTCCAGTCACAAATGTCCGCCAGACCATCGATCCGTCTGAGAGTTTCTCGAATATATCGAATAAGGCCAATTCAAGGGGCATAGGTCACCTTCGAATCAAGAGGTTCGAAGCCGGGGTTTCGTTTCTTTATACGTCGTGGGTACCCGTCGCGCAAGGGAAACCACAGGTTTTATCCACAGATGACCCATAGTAGCACGGCTCTACGTCTCCCTGTCCGTCCGGCACCATCCAATGCAATGCGGGCACTGATCAATTCTCAATTGCGTTGAAGTCGTCGATCGCAAATCGCTATGAACGTTCAGAATCAGTCAGAGATTTCCAATGTTCGGGCTTCGCGAGCCTGCCATGTCACAACATAAACCGCTACTACGGTCGCTGCGAAACCTGACGCCGCACCTATACCGAGCGACCAGCGCAGGCCGAAATGATTCGCTAGCCGACCGACGATGGGAGCCCCAATCGCTGTTCCCTCGAGCGCCACGCCCACACGAATCGCCATCACCCGACCGCGCACGGTGGATTCGTTCGAAAGCTGCATCATGCTGTTCGTCGCGGCAGTGAAGGTGAGAGCGGCCACTCCGATCACCGCGAGGGCCGGTGCGAACGACCAGTATCCAGGAGAGAATTCGGCAATCGTACAACCCTTTCCAAAGACTCCGGAGCCGAGGAGCAGCGTCCAAACTTTGGCTTGTCGCGTCCGGCCGCCAGAAGCGCTCCGCTCATTGGCGCTTCGGGGCGTTGCCTCCGTGAAGCTCACCGAAATGCCATGCCGACAGGAGGCTGATGAGGAGCGCGCCAGCTGCAAATGGCGCGATGCAGGCGATGGATCGCGGATCGAACTGTCCGACGCGCAGCAGAAGCAGATAGGCGAAGACAAAATTCGCGAAGCCCCATAGAACATTCACGGTCGAGGACGAGAGACCCCTCCCAGGAGGCTTTGCGAACGGAGTCTGAAAGGGTTTTCCCATAATGCCGCTGACGAAATGCGGCACGGCATTGGCCAGAAACAGGCCTCCGAAAAAGTAGGACACGGCATGCAACCAGTTCATTGTTAAGCGCTCCTCTTCGCGAGCAAATAAAGCAGGTCCTGCGTGGAGCCGGTCTCGCCAAGGCGAGGAAAGACATACTTGAGACTGTATTCGTGCGCTTCAGGGCGCACATCTGTCATGGCGTCGGTGGCGAGCGTCACGTTGAACCCTGCCTCATAGGCCTGGCGCGCAGTCGCTTCAACACCGGTCCCAGTGGAAACGCCTGTGATGACCACCTGTGTAACGCCCTTCGCCTTCAATTGAGCTTCGAGGTCCGTACTGGCAAAAGCACCCCATGTTCGCTTCGTAACGGCGATGTCGCTGGGCTGGTGACCCAACTCCGGTATAAGGTCAGTCCATGCCTCGAGCGGTATTCTCTGTCGGGGCGGCTGTTCCGTCCGCCCCGGCGCCCCTCCGGCGACATTGACGAGTACAACTGGCAATCCTTGTGTGCGAAATGTATCGATTAAAGTGCGAGACCTCTTCACGACATCGTCGATGGGGTGAATCAACGGAGAGCTGACAATTCCCTTCTGCAGGTCAACAATGATCAGAGAAGTTTGGGCATCGAGTGTTGTGAGGGGCACGGGATTCTTCTCCTTGGAGGCGATTTCAGTAAGGGTTCTGTCGTATGTTGCAGGCGCGAGTGGGTACATTAGTCCTCTACGAGTCGTGCAAGCAATTCGACTGCCGCCGCGAGTTTCTCTTGCTCTTGAGCAGAGAGCTTTGACTGAATCGTTCTGGTCAGCCAGTCTTGTCGCGCCGCTCGACCATCTTGGATCCGCTTCCGGCACGTCTTGCTGAGTGACAATAGGGTTTGCCGTCCATCGTTCGGATCTGGCACGCCGTTCACCAGGCCCGCCGTCTCCAGTGGGGCAATCACCGTGGCCATCGATTGTGGACGCGTGCCCTCTGCCCGCGCGAGACTTGAAACCGTGGCAGAGCCCTCGCTCTCTAAACGAAGAATCACAGATACCTGGGATGGCGTCAGATCACCCCGGCTCCCGTATTCGCGTAGCCGGCGCTTGAGCTTGCCTATAAGAGTTCGGAGTTCCGCTGCCAGAGCAGAGGCACGCTCGGCCCGAGGAGGACGTAGTCGATTGCTCATATCTTCACCGTAACCTATATACAGTTTATCTGTACAGTTTTTCTACGCAGGTAAACTGCGCAAGCTTCCTTCGATTAGGCAACGCCCAGCACCCCTGTGAAGTACAAGGGATTTAGTAACGATACCTCTCCCGATGAGGAAGAGACCGTGTCCGTACAAATTGGTCCGTGGAAACAGCTTTGTCCCCTTGTACTTCAGTCCACCCCGAAACATTCCGCATATGGCCTGGAGCAACTTCCTCGCAACAGCAATGAGTGCCTGTAGACGGGCTTTGTTTCGACCCAGTAGGCTTTCGAACAAGGCTCTTGCGTAGGGATCGCAACGAGATGCGGCTAGCGCCCGCATGTAAAGCGCTCTTCTCCGGTGCGATTCTCTAAGGCGTAATAAGAGAGGGACGGTGGCCGTTCTCTGCGACATGCCCAGGTTCGCTCCCGGCTTCAGGTGGGCACGACCTCTTCGCCGAAGCGCAACTTCATCGTTACGCCTCGATTCGCAACATACAAGATGGGAAATGTGTTAAGAGAAGGCATGCTGCTCGTGCGAGTGATGCCTGCCGGGAGATCTAATGGAACTGATTCAGGTGGACAACGAGGGACTTCTTTTCATCTCACCGACTATCACGGACTGGGCGACCCTTGATCGCTACAACGTCGATACTGTTATCGATCTCGACGGTGCACTTGATGACGGCGTTCCGGCCGCTCGGGATCATTTGCTGTATGTATATTTCCCAATCCCGGCCCGGTCAAATATGCCGAAGCTTTCGGCGCCATTGGCCTGCGAATCGGTCATCCCAATCAGATCGCTCCAGTGTTGAAGGAGGCGTTCGATCTCCCCGGCACTGTTCTTGTCGGCGTTCACGTCGACTACAAACAAAATGTGAAATTGTTTGAGCAAATCTATGAGGGCGGTATCTTGGAGCTGAACCGTTAGCCCGGCCGAAGTGGATAATGGGAAATGAAATAGCCAAAGAGCCTTTTCGACAGGTGGAGGAGAAAAGAGAAATGACAGACTTTCGCAAGGAAACGGATAGCCTGGGGATCGTAGAGGTTCCGGCCGACAAGCTATGGGGGGCGCAGACGCAGCGCTCGCTGGAACACTTCAGCATCGGCAAGGACCTGATTCCCCGCGAAATGATCACCGCGTACGCGATCCTGAAGAAAGCGGCCGCGACCGCCAACCACGCCGGCAAGTGGCTCGACGACCGGCAACACAATCTGATCGTCCAAGTGTGCGATGAAATTCTCGCGGGCCAGCATCACGACATGTTTCCGCTGCACGTATGGATGACGGGAAGCGGCACGCAATTCAACATGAACGTGAATGAGGTGATTTCCAATCGCTGCTGCCAGCTCGCGGGCACGCCGCTGGGGAGCAAGACTCCCGTCCACCCGAACGACCATGTGAACATGTCGCAATCGTCGAACGACTCGTTTCCATCGGCGATGTATATCGCCGCGGCGACGAACGTGAAAGGGCGGCTGATCCCCGCGGTGAGATCGTTACACGACGCGGTCGCCGCGAAAGTCGAAGAGTGGAAGGACATTGTCAAGATCGGCCGCACGCACATGCAGGATGCAACTCCGCTCACGCTCGGGCAGGAATGGTCGGGATACGAAGGCATGCTCGCGGACAATCTCGAGCGAATCGATGACGCGCTGCATGGCGTTTACCAGCTCGCGCTTGGCGGCACCGCCGTGGGCACAGGGATAAATGCGGCGCCTGGGTTCGGCGAGGCGGCTGCGTCCGAGATCGCCAAGTTCACGGAGCTGCCATTTGCCAGCGCGCCGAACAAGTTTGCGGTGCAGGGCGCTCATGACGCGCTCGTGCAACTTTCCGGCACGTTGCGCACGCTCGGCGTTTCGCTTTACAAGATCGCGAACGATATCCGCCTCATGTCCTGCGGGCCGCGAGCGGGTTTTGGGGAGCTGCAGATTCCGGAGAACGAGCCGGGCTCGTCGATCATGCCCGGCAAGGTAAATCCGACGCAGGCGGAAGCGCT
>Ga0302324_100019817_pt1 | contig 13189 bp, 11 predicted proteins | sample Palsa_T0_1_FD_201949 | JGI IMG/M metagenome (GOLD analysis project Ga0302324, IMG submission 201949) | Peat permafrost microbial communities from Stordalen Mire near Abisko, Sweden - Palsa_T0_1 | ecosystem: Environmental > Terrestrial > Soil > Palsa > Peat permafrost | place: Sweden: Abisko...
ACCCGGCGATTGTTGTCGCCGGTCACAAGAAGCCTGGCGCGCCCGACTCTCCCTCGACGATCCAAGACACCAAGCGTTACCTGCAGGACTTCGATCGGGTGCAGAAAACCGCGACATCCGACCAGGATCTGTTCGATCAGATGACGGAGCTGTACCCGCATTGGGTAGCCAATCAGTCGTGGTTGATGTTCGGATTCCCGCAGCCATAACCTACATCAACCGCCGATGCGAATGTTTCCCCGCGCATGATGGAGGGTTGCCCCCAGTTGGAAAGGCGCCGGAAATCGCGATGCCGAAGTATCGCGCGATACCTTGGTCCAATTGTTTTGCCTTTCCTCGCCAGGCTTAGCCGGCAGCGGGTATGAACACGGAAGAACCAGAATCAGCAGATGAGCACTGTTTATCGGGATTGGAGCCGTCAATGCGCCAGCGGGACTCCAAATCGGAGCAGTGTCGCCAGGAGCGAAGGGCGGTCCCTGACGTGACCGTCTCTGGTGGGAGAAGGCATGGCGGCCTGGGATGCCGCCGCAGGCCGAGGGCCTGCCCCACAACGGAAGCAGTACGTTGGGCCACGCTCAGGTCTCACGAAACAAGCTCAAGCCGGAGCCTGCTCCGTCTCTGCCTATCTTCACCGTCGAAGCGACAGATCCATCCGGGCGAAGGCCCTGGCCCTGAGGCTGGCCTCCTGTCATGCTGCCGTGCTATTTCGGCTTTGGCGGATACTTCCGCAAGGACTTCCGCACCATATCGTCGATCTTCTCTTCCACCTTCACGGCATCTCTCTTTTCCACTTCCGCACGGGCGCGCCAAACCAGTGAGTGTGTAGTTGGATCGCGCAGGTCGATCACCAGTGTGCCCTCGGCGAACGGCTCCCTTACGACCACTGTGCCCCAGCCGCGCCATCCTGCGGGATAAGCCTCCGGCCGCACGCCGCGGGCCGCACCGAATGTGTAGGTCACGTTGAGGTCGGCCGGCCCGGGCCCTGGCGCCATGGCCAAGCCCCTGGCGGCGAGTTCGCGTGCGACGTCCGCCTCTATGCGCTTCTTCACCAGTTCGCCGCTTACTCTGGGGTTCCGGCTGTTGAACTGGCCGTCGCGGATGGCAAAAGTGTGGTACCTGGCGAAGGGCGCGGCCGGGTCGAATTCGACGTTGATTTTTTGGGCAAACGCGCCCACCGCGGTAAGCAGGACCAGCAGCAGAGTTCTCATTACCAGACTGTATCATGGACAAAGGAGGGTGGTCATGAGCAACGCAAACAACTTTCCCTACGAGACCCGCCTGAACGTCTATTACCAGCCGTTGGAGGTTGTGGATGAGCGGGCTCTGGCGGATGCTTGCGCGTACAAATGGTATAATCAGACGCTTTGCCAGGTGAATGGCTCGGTAGTGCGGCTGGGCGTGGTACAAGGCGAGTATCACTGGCACAAGCACGATGCCGACGATGAGTTTTTCTACGTGGTGGAAGGCCGGCTGTTTATCGATCTCGAAGGCCGCACGGTCGAACTCGCTCCCAGGCAAGGTTTCGTCGTTCCGAGAGGGGTCGAGCATCGTACGCGGGCGGCGGAGAGGACTGTGATTCTGATGGTGGAGAACGCCGGTATTGTTCCGACGGGAAGCGGGACGTAACCCGTAAGTCGAGCATTATCGGAATAAGGAGGACGCATGGCTAGAACCGGCATAAGCGGTAGCTTTGCACTACCATGTGCGATTTTCGTATTGGCGGTAACCGCGACACCGCCGGTGCGGGCGCAAGCTTATGTGTATAGCGTGCTGCACAGGTTCGAGGGATCTCCGGCGGACGGGGCGTACCCCTCCTACGGAAGCCTGATCCGAGACGCGGCCGGCAACCTTTACGGCACGACAGTCGAAGGCGGTATATGGAACGAAGGAACTGTATACAAAATAGATACGGCCGGCACGCTCACTGTACTGTACTCCTTCACAGGCGGCGCGGACGGAGGAAATCCCCAGTCAGGTCTGACTGCGGACTCCGAGGGCAATCTCTATGGCACGACCGTGGCGGGCGGCTTATCCGGCGCCGGCACTGTGTTCAAGCTGGATTCGGGTGGCACGGAGTCGGTGCTCTACAGTTTCACGGGCGGGAAGGACGGAGGGCAGCCTTACGGTGGAGTAATCCGCGACACGTCCGGCATTCTCTACGGCACCACAACCTACGGCGGCATATCGAGCTACGGTGGAGGCCCCGGCAACGGAGTGGTGTTCAGGTTGAACACGGCTGGGACGGAGACCGTGTTGCATATCTTCTCAGGGAAAGCGGACGGGGGAAACCCATGGGCAGGTTCGCTGGTCCGGGACACGGCCGGTAATCTCTACGGCACCACTCTCTTCGGCGGCTCATCGGGCGCGGGGGTCGTGTTCAAGCTTGATACGGCCGGTACGGAGACAGTGCTGCACGAATTCACGCGGGGAGCGGACGGCGCGTTTCCCCGTGCAGGTTTGATTCCGGACCCGGCGGGCAGTTTTTATGGCACTGCAGAGGAGGGCGGCAGCGGCAATTGTGAGGGTGGTTGCGGTGTCGTGTTTAAGTTGGACGGGGCCGGCACCGAAACGGTGCTGTATAGCTTCACGGGTGGAGCGGATGGCAGGTTCCCATGGGCGGGCCTGATCCGCGATCCGGCCGGCAATCTTTACGGCACTACCTTGAACGGTGGCATCAGATCCCTGCTTGGAGTAGTGTTCAAGTTGGACACGGCTGGTGCGGAGACGGTGCTGTATAGCTTCACGGGTGGGGCGGAAGGGGCGAATCCCTACGCGGGCTTGGCCGGAGACTCGTTGGGGAATCTCTACGGCACAACGGCTGACGTTGGCATCCAAGGAGCCGGGAACGGAGCAGTGTTCAAGCTCACACCCTGATGGGCGAAGTACCGTTTACGGTCTGGCCGGCGCAGAATCCGAGCCAGATCCATGCCGCCGCTCCAGTTCGGTCAGCAGCGCCGACATGCGCGGCGCGGCGTCCGGCTGGCCGCCGAAGCGCACCGCGTTGTAGGCGGACGTGAATTGCAGCACCACCAATCCGATCTCCGAAGGCGGCAGCGAACAGGCGAACTCGTAAGGCGTAAAACAGGCCGGCTTCTGATAACCGCGCCGCTTCAAAACCTTCAACATCCGCCGATAGAGGAGCGTGGCATCGGCCACGCTGGCCTGCCCGCGCCGCAGGCGGTGCGCGCCCAGGCGTACCTGCCAGAGACGCCAAAGCTTGGGCGCCGACCATGCGCCGAACAAACCAAGTGCCAGCGCCCCGAGCGCCCAAAGTCCGTAGTGCACAAACCAGAATTGCGCGCGCGGCTTCCACTGGCCGGCCAGATCGATCATCCGGTCGAGCCAATGCAAACTGACGCGCCGGCTGGCCTGCTCCATGCGGTCGGCCAGCGTGGCCTGATGGCCAAGATCGTAGCTGACCACCCATTCCTGCCAAAACGTATCGACCGCGTCCGCGTAGAGGGCCAACTTGGCGAGCAGCGCATTCGCGCCCGGATGGGGGTCCGGCGGCGTGGGATCGAACGCTACCCAGCCGCGGCCCGGCAGCCATGCTTCCACCCAACTGTGCGCGTCGGAAGCGCGAATGACATACAGGTCCGTCAATGGATTGAAGACACCGCTTTGGAAACCGGTCACCAGGCGCGACGGAATGCCCAGCGTCCTCAACATTACCGCCATGGCCGATGCGAAGTACTCGCAGTGCCCCTGCTTGCGCTCGAACAGGAAGTAGGCTAGCGGGTCGGCGACTTGGTGAGATGGCAGTTCCAGCGTGTAGCCGTAGTTGCGGCGCAGGTGTTCGGCCAGGGCGGCCGCCCGGTCCGCGTCGCTTTCGAAACCGCGCACCGTGGCGAGCGCCAGTTCCGGAATGCGCGGATCGAGCCTGGGCAGGCTCAGGTATTGCCTTCTCTGGCCCCAGCCCATAGACTCGTCGCCCGTCTCGGCGGACGTTCCGCCCACCCAACCGTAGACATCGTAGAAGAACCCGTCCGCCGGCGGGTGGCCCAGCCGGTAGCTGCCGTCCCCGCGGGAGACGATGGCAAGCTGGCGCAGGTAGACGATCTCGGGCGTTCCGGCGAAGAACAAGACGTCCGCGTCAATGCCGTTCAAGTTAACGCGGTAGTTGAAGCGCCGCCCGAAACGCCGGCGCTGCTGATCGTTGGCAAGCTGGAATACGCCCTTGGCGACGGCCGGAATCCAGCGCGGTTCGTAAGACGGCTCGAACCACGACCGGCCGTTGAAGTCGCTGAGCGTCGCGCCGCGCCATTTCAGGTTGGTGGGAACCTGACCATCGGAGAAGCGCACGTGCATCACGGGACGGGAAGTGTTCTTGATCTCCCCGATCTCTCCTAGCGTGACCTGGTTCGAGAACCCCGGCATGTAGAAACGCTTGGTCGCCAGCCGCCGGAAGGCCGCGTCGGCCGTGCGGGGCAGCATGAAAAACAGCCCCGCGGTGAGCGCCAAAATTCCCACGGTGATGAGCAGGGTGAGCGCCGCCAGCCGCGCATGAAACTTGCGTAGTCCGCTACGGGCCACCGTTTGCCGTTTCTCGATTGATCGGCGGATCTCGGCGCTGGTGAAAGTCGCCATGGCGAACAGCAGATATAGAGCCAGGAAAAGGAAGAAGTTCGAGTTGGTGGACAGGATGGCGGCTGCCAGCAGTTCCAGAAAAGCGATGGCGGCCATGAAAAAGTAATCGCGGCTGGTGCGCGACGTGAGGATCTGAATGACCGCCAGGAAAAACACCAGGTGTACGGTGGCTTGGATGAAGGTTCGCGACAGGAAGAAGTAGTCCAGCGGGAAAAACCCCACATATGCCAGCGTGAGCGCGAGCACCAGCTTTGGGGAAATGTCGAAGCGCAGCGCGCCCGAGATGAGCAGGGCGCGCAATAGCAGGCCGGCGCCGGTCAGGATAACGGTCGGCGCATCCAGATATTCGGAGCCCGCCACGGCCAGGTAACCGCTGACCACCAGGCCCCATAAGGCGAACTGAAAGAATCGCTCGACCGAGGCCGCGGCATTCGCCGGTGAGCGGGACATATTTCCATTGTACGCGGAGCGGTGTGCCAGCCTGGGACGGCGCGGCTGCCCGGACATCGAGCTCTGCAAGAAGAGAAGATGGCGGCCTGGGAGGCCGCCGCAGGCCGAGGGCCTGCCCCACGATCTGAAAACTAAGCGGCAATGGGCTTAGCACGAAACCCGCGCCGCGTTCTGGTGCTAAGATACTCTGTTCCCATCGCCCTATGGACCACATTCTTTCGATCGTCCTGTTCACGCCATTGGCCGGCCTGGTGGTTTTGATGTTCCTGCCCGCGTCGAACCCACGCTTGGTCAAGCTGTGGGCCAATGCCGCGGCGTTTGTGGGATTTCTGGTTTCGCTGCCGTTGGTCTTCCAATTCGACCACACCAAGACCTGGGCCTTCGAGGAGCAAGCGTCCTGGATTCCCAGCATCGGCGCTTCCTACCACCTGGGCATCGATGGCCTTGGCCTGCTGCTGGTGATGCTCACCACCGTGGTCGGCTTCCTGGCCATCCTGTCCAGTTGGAATGCCATCGAGAACCGGCTGAAGGAGTATTACGCGTTCTTCCTGCTGCTGCAGACCGCCATGCTGGGTGTGTTCATGTCGCTCGACCTGCTGCTGTTTTTCGTGTTTTGGGAAACAGTGCTGGTCCCTATGTACTTCATCATCGCCATCTGGGGCGGCCAGCGGCGCGCCTATGCGGCCATTAAGTTCATCATTTATACACTCATCGGCTCGGTGCTGATGTTCCTCGGCATTCTGACGCTGTACTTCCAGCACTACACGCAATTCCAGGCCTACAGCTTCGACCTCGCCGACCTGATGCGCACCACTCTTTCGCCGGCGATGCAATGGTGGGTATTCTGGGCCTTTTTCGTGGGCTTCGCGGTGAAGGTGCCCATGTTCCCGTTCCACACCTGGCTGCCCGACGCGCACACGGAAGCGCCCACAGCCGGTTCCGTGATCCTGGCCAGCGTCCTGTTGAAGATGGGGACGTACGGATTCCTGCGCTTCTCGTTGCCGTTGCTGCCGGACTCCGCCAAGAACCCCACCATCGTGAACATCATGGCGGTGCTCTCCATTATTGCGATCGTGTACGGCGCGGCGGTGTGCCTGATGCAGAAGGACTGGAAGAAGCTGATAGCGTATTCCTCGGTCAGTCACCTGGGCTTCTGCACGTTGGGAATCTTCGCGCTGAATCCGGCGGGCATTGCCGGCTCCATCATCCAGCAGATCAACCACGGCATTTCCACCGGCATGCTCTTCCTGATCGTGGGGGTGGTTTACGAGCGGCGGCACACGCGCGAGATCTCCGAATACGGCGGGCTGATGAAGGTAATGCCGGTATTCACCATCGTGTTTCTGATAGCGGCGCTCAGTTCGCTTGGCATGCCGGCGCTGAATGGCTTCATCGGCGAGATCACCATCCTGCAAGGCGCCTACCAAATGTCCATCAATTGGGCATTCTGGGCCGCGGTGGGAATCGCACTGGGCGCCGCCTACCTGATCTGGCTGTTCCAGCGCACCATGCTCGGCGAAGTCTCGGAGAAGAACATGAAACTGCGGGACCTGTCGCTGCGCGAGATCGCCGTCTTCGCGCCGCTGATCCTGTGGGCCTTTTGGATCGGCCTGAATCCGCAACCTTACTTCCACGTGCTCGACCGGCCAGTGGCCCAAATCGTGGAACGCGTGCGGCCGGGTTACTACGCGCAGCATCACCTGGCGAATCCGCTGACGGAGACCGCGTCGCCGGCGGCCGCGGCTAGCTTGCACTAAGTACTACACTGCTTGATCCCTCGCTTCTGCCGTGATAGCCTCGATGCGTAAGGAGGGCGAGGGCGATGCCGATCCTAAGCTTGAAAAGTGTGCGGCGCCACTTCACAGCCGCCGCGTTGTGCTGTCTGTTGGCGGGAGCCGCGCCGGCCTCTCCGGGAGTATCGTTCGATGTCCCGAGAATGTATGCTACGGCCGACTCAGGCCTCGCGGAGGCCATCGCCGTTGGGGATCTCAATGGTGATGGCATACCGGACCTGGTGATCACTAATTATATCGACAGCGACGTCCTGAGCACCGTGACCATCCTGCTCGGCAACGGTGGCGGCATCTTCAGCCAGAAGGCGAGTTACCCGATCGGTGTGGGGACGAACCTTAGCAGCGTGCTCATCGCCGATTTCAATGGCGACGGAAAACCCGATTTGGCGGTGGCCGGCGGCCGCGGCGCGGTCAATATCTTGTTGGGCAACGGCGATGGTACTTTCCAGCACCCCGTTAGCTACGCGGGATCTCCTTCTACGGCCCTGGCCGCTGGGGACTTCAACGGAGACGGAAAGCTGGACTTGGCTTTAGTAGGCTTGAATTCTACAAACGTCGCGATCATGCTCGGCAATGGGGATGGCACCTTCCAACCGGGCGCGAACATACCCGTAGCGACCGTGGCTTACTCCGTTGTGATTGCGGATTTCAACCTCGATGGAAAACCGGACTTGGCAGTAGGTTGTGCCGGCCAGGTCGCCATCCTGCTGGGTAATGGCGATGGTACGTTTCAGCCGGCCGCGAACTACGCGGTGGGCAAAATACCAAATTCCCTGGCAGTGGGAGACTTCAACGGAGACGGAAAGCCGGACCTGGCGGCGTCTAATCTGGAAGCGACCGCCACCGCAGTGTCGATCCTGCTAGGGAACGGGGATGGCACCTTCCAGCCGCGGATCGTAGTCCCGGAAGGCGGTTCAGAACCGGGCGCGGTGGCTGTGGGGGACTTCAATGGCGACGGAAAACCGGACCTGGCAGTCGCCAACTATCGTTCCAATAACGTTGCCATCCTGTTGGGTAACGGCAACGGGACGTTTCAAGCGCCGGTGACTTACGCGGCGGGTCTCTCGCCGATTGGCGTGGTGGTCAGTGACTTCAACGGGGATAGCGGATTGGACATAGCAGTTGCTGCCGGCGCCGGCGCCACGGTTCTGCTGGGAACTGCGCGCGGCGTCTTTCAGCATCCCAATAGCTACCCCGCGGATGGCACTCCCACCGCCATGGCGGTAGCGGACTTCAATGGCGATGGCAAGCCGGACCTGGCGGTGATCAGCGAGCACGCCGGCACCCTTACGGTCTTATTCAGCGGTCTCCACCACGAGTGGCACTCGCCGGTAGCCAGCCCCACGGCAATCGCCGTAGGAGACTTTAACGGGGATGGCCAGCCCGATCTGGCCATAACCAACGACGCCGGCACAATTTCGATCCTGCTAAACAGCAACGGCGCCTTCGGGCCGCCGTCGACCTACAGCGTGGGCGAAAATCCGTCGTCGGTGGCCGTGGGCGATTTCAACGGGGACGGCAAGCTGGACCTGGCAGTTACTAACGTCTTGTCGTATAACGTTTCCATCCTTCTGGGAAATGGCGACGGCACTTTCCAACCGCAGGTGACTTACTCTCTACCGGAACAACCCACAGCCGTGGTGGCTGCGGACTTCAACGGCGACGGTAAGCTGGATCTGGCAGTAGCCGACGGTATCGTGTCCATCCTGTTAGGAAACGGCGATGGCACTTTTCAGCCGCCCGTAACCTCCGGCGCTTATTTGACCCAAGGTCTGGCGGTAGCCGACTTTAATGGCGACGGAATCCCGGACCTGGCGCTGGGGATGGGGGGTACCGTGGAAACCGGGGTCATGCTGGGCAATGGGGACGGCACCTTTCAGAGCCCGGAGATTATCCAGGGCGTGGGCGGCTGGGGTACCGTGGCCGCGGCGGATTGCAATGGGGATGGAAAGCCGGACCTAGTGGTGCCGGGCGCTTATGATAGCGTCCAAATCCTGTTAGGTAACGGCGATGGCACTTTCCAAAAAGAAGTGAGAAATTTCATCGCGGGAGACGGACTGCTCGTGTTCTTTGCCCCGGCAGTGGCGGATTTCACCGGCGACGGGAGGCCAGACATCGCCGTGGGTAATCTGTCTCTAACCAATGCGCCGAGTGTCATCGTGCTGGCTAACACGACGCAGTAACTCAAGGCGGCCTGGATCAAAATCATCCCCTGCCGGATGCCCAGCGTCACCGCTTCGGTGCGCGTGCCCGCGTTTAGCTTGCTCAAGATCGACGCGACGTGGAATTTCGCCGTAGTTCCGAGATGCCCAACTTCCAAGCGATGCTCTTGTTGCCATGGCCTTCGGCCAGCATGGCGAGCACCTGCACTTCGCGCGGGCTGAGCGTCTGCGAATGCGCCGCGGGCGCCGGGCGGTCGGCCACCAGCACCGGCAGATCCTGCGGATGCAGCACTACGAAGCCGCCTGCGGGTCTTCCTCGGTGGCGTAGATGCGTCCGCGAGGGGAAGGGTCCAGCCAGGCTGCGGCCGTGCGCAGAGCGCCGTGCGACTGTGCGACCACTGCAACGATGTCCTAAGCCGTGTTGCCGTTAGAATGAAGGAAGAGTGCATTTTGAAATCGTCGGCGCGGTGAGTCAGGTGGAGGTGATCGCCAGCGGACGCGGTGTGCGGAGGCTAGAGTTCCTGCGGAAGCGCCATGGAGGACGAAACTGGCGCGAAAGGTCTTGCTACCATTCAATTAGCCACTGGAGCGATCCGAAGCGCCGAGTTGCATTGGTACGAAGCGCACGGCATCGGGCGGAAGGCTGAAGATCAAGCGCTTCCTAGGCTAACGGTATGACAGGCGAGCCACAGCGATCGAAATTTGTATTGTGTTTCCGCAACGGCGGGTCGGACGACTTGGAAGTCCGAAAGGTCTACCAGGTTTTTCCAGATCCCTCCGCCGCGCAGGATGGGTACTTGCGCATTATCGACGAATCCGGCGAGGATTATCTATATCCGGCTGAGTACTTCGTGCCCGTACGGCTGCCCGCAGCAGTCAGTAAGGCGCTGCGCATCGGCGCCTAGCTAAGAGTGACTCCGGGTCGCGGCCCCCTGCGAAAACTGTCCTAATCAGACCATAATCAATCCCTGCCTGATCCCCAACGTCACCGCCTCGGTGCGCGTGCCCGCGTTCAGCTTGCTCAATATCGACGCCACATGGAATTTCGCGGTATGTTCCGAGATACCCAGTTTCCATGCGATGGTCTTGTTGCCATGGCCTTCCGCCAGCATGGCAAGCACCTGCACCTCGCGCGCGCTAAGCCTCTGCGACGGCGCAGCGGGCGTCGGGCGGTCGGCCACCAGCGCGAGCAGATCCTGCGGATGCAGCACCACCAGACCAGCGGCCACCGCTTCTACGGCCGCCAGGATTTCGCGCGCGCCGATGTCTCCCGGAAGCACCGCGCGGATGCCGGCGCGCAACGCCTCGCCGGTCCACGCAGGCTGCAGATCCGGCGCCAGCACCACGATGGCGGGCGCACCATCGCGCGACGCCAAGGCGATCAGATCCTCGGGCGGCTCGTCATGGTGCGCTTCCACAGCCGCCAGCACCACATCCGGCTGATGACGGTCGAGGGCGGCGCTCAGGCCCGCGGGGGCGGCGGAGCCCACCACTTCGATGCCCCGCCCATTTGCCCCCATCGACTCCAGGCCCGCGCGCACGATCGCGGAAGGAGCCGCGATCAGCAGACGGATCACGCCGCCTCCGCCACAGCTTGCCCCAGACGGATCGCCACTTCACGCGTTGTGGCACGATCGCCGCGCACGAATTGCAGGTGGATCAAACCCGCCGCATCTTCTAGCGCGGTATGCAGATCGTCAACCGAGCGAAATGCACTTCCCCCCGCGGCGGTAAGCACGTCGCCGGTCCACAACGGTGCGGCGGCTGCCGGACTACCCGGCTCGACCTTGAGCACCAGCAGGCCAAAGCGCCGGTCCTCCAGGCGTACGGGTTGCACGGTCACGCCCAGCGAGAAGCCGCATGCGCCGCGCCGCAGAAAGGCGGAGACCGCATTTCCCGGAACGGCTGCGCCCAGGCCGTTTACGATCATGGTATTGATGCCGATCACGCGGCCACAGGCATCGGCCAGCGGACCGCCGGAGTTGCCGGGCGCCAGCCGCACATCCGCCAGCACCCAACTCTGCGCGCCGAATCCCGCCAGGCTGCCCAGCGCATGCACCACGCCGGTAGTGAGCGCGCCGATGAAGCCCATGGGGTTGCCGATCGCCATCACCAACTCGCCCACGCGCAGCGCACCTGAATCGCCAAAAGTCGCTGCGGGCAAGCCGCTGGCCGGCACCTGCAACGTCGCCAGATCGCGGCGTGCGTCGCGCGCCAGCAGGGTGGCCGGCAACTCGCGGCCATCCCAGAGCCGCACCGATGCGTCGCCGCGGGCCACGTGCGCATTGGTGACGATCCGCCCATCGGGCGTGGCGATCACGCCGGAGCCGCCCGCGGGCGCGCCGCGCAGCCGCACCTCCACGGTCGAGCGGCGCAGCCGTTCCGCGATTTCACCCAAGGCGCGCGCCATGTCAGTCTTCCCTCCTGGGCCGTTCTCCTACCGTTATGTTTAGTTCGATGACCTTTCCGCCGCGCACGATGCCGGCCGCGATGGGCTTGCCCACCGATTGGCCGTCGAGCGCGGATTGGATGTCATCGGTGTCGCGGACGGGCTTGCCGCCGAGCGCCACCACGATATCGCCGATCAGCACGCCGGCCCGTGCGGCCGGACCATCCGCTTCGGCGGAGAGCACGATCAGGCCGGTGTTGCCGTCGGGCAGAGCTACCGGATGCAGGCCCAAGCCAAGATAGCCGTGCGAGACATGGCCCGCGCGCAGTAACTCGTCCACCACGCGGTTGACGGTGGAGGCGGGCACGGCCAGCCCGGCGATACGGGACAGCGCGCTGGTAGCGATACCCAGCACGCGGCCCGCGGTATCCACCACCGCGCCGCCGGAACTGCCGGGATAAAGCGTGAGATCGAGGCGCAGATACTGGTCGATCTGTCCGCCGCGCCAGGAGCGCCACGGTCCGCTGACCGCGCTCATGATCCCCATGGTAGCGTTCACGCCGGAATCCGGCGAGCGGCCGATGGCCAACACCACATGGCCTGGGCGCAGTGTCTCGCTGGCGCCGAACGTGGCTGCGGGCGTCCCGTTTTCGGCCAGCTTGAGCACCGCCAGATCGGTGCCCGCATCGCGGCCCACCAGCGTGGCGGAAGTGGAGCGGCCGTCCGGTAAGGTGATGCCGATCTCTTCGCGGCGGCGGATGGCGTGTTCGGCGGTCACAATCACTCCGGGGCGCCAGACGACGCCGCTGGAGGCAAAGCGCGGGCGCGCGTTGACGGCCACCACCGCGCGGCCCGCCTGCTCCACCGCGCCGGCCAGTTCATTGGATAAGGCGACTAATTCGTTTTCCATGCTTCCAGGATGGCGCGGCGGCGCTGCCTCGCGCACCGGCAAATCGGCTAGGCGGCGCCTGGAAGATCGGCGAGGATCAGTGCGACAATCACGGAGCGGTTTAGTTTATGGGCCTCGCCAGACCCATGTCAGTCGGCCGTCTGCATGCATAGTGGGGCAGGCCCTTTGCCTGCGCGGGTCCCCTGGACCCGCTACAGGAGATGGCGGCCTGGGAGGCCGCCGCAGGCCGCGGGCCTGCCCCACTGGCGGACCCAATGGTCCGCGCTCCCGCCTGCTCCAATTGAGGATCAGTTCACCACGTCGTTCATGTCCGACTGCAATTGCGCAAAGTCGAACCCAGGCGCAAAACCGGTGTTCTTGGCTTCCGGCGGAAGAATGGCATATGCTTCATCGACGCACTCATCCCACCAGGCCCACGTCGCCTGCTGGGTATTGCCCCAAGTCAGCACTGTCAAGCCGTTCTGGTCGTATCCAACCGCAAATACGGCATGGCCGTCCTGGGTCAGCGGACCGGGCGTCCACGGCTGGTGGGCATCGAATTCCTGTTGGCAGTTCTCCTGAACCTGGAAGCCCAGATACACGCCGCCAAAGAGTTGAATGGCCTGCTGCACGTGTACGTGATTCTTAGGATCGACGCCGGCATAGGCCAGGATCTGGTCGCCGGCGACGCCGTTCTGGCGCCAATAATTCAACACGTCCAGCTCGTTCAGGCCGCTGTCCACACCGCCCGTGAGATGCATGTACAGCTTCACTACGGTTTTGCTGGGCATGATGTCTTTCTTGGATCCGACCAACCCGCGATAGGTGGTGATGGCGTGCGCCAGGGCGGCAATCGTACAGTCGCCTAACTTATCGTTGCCGTCCATGGGGAACAGCTTGGCCGGATCGGTGGTCCCCA
>Ga0302324_100019818_pt1 | contig 13189 bp, 12 predicted proteins | sample Palsa_T0_1_FD_201949 | JGI IMG/M metagenome (GOLD analysis project Ga0302324, IMG submission 201949) | Peat permafrost microbial communities from Stordalen Mire near Abisko, Sweden - Palsa_T0_1 | ecosystem: Environmental > Terrestrial > Soil > Palsa > Peat permafrost | place: Sweden: Abisko...
TCTCGGTCTTCACCAGCCCCGTGACCACCCCATCCACTACGTCCAGCTCGTTCGCGAAGACATAATCGATCCCCAGCCGGGCCTGCAGATGCCGCGCAAAAAAAGTAAATCCGCCCGAAAGAATCGCCGTCTTGTATCCCAGCATTTTCAATGTGCCAATCAAATGCTCCGCGCCCTCAACCAGTGGAATCGTTCCGAGCAATCCCAGCACGCGCTCTTCGGGAAGTCCGCGCAACAACCCCACCCGCCGGGTGAAGCTCTGCTTGAAATCGAGATCTCCCCGCATCGCCGCCTCGGTAATTGCGACGACCTGGTCACCCACGCCGGCCATCTTCGCCAGCTCATCGATCACTTCGCCCTGGATGAGCGTCGAATCCATATCGAAGGCAAAGAGCCGCCGGTTCCGCCGGAAAATGCTCTCCCGCTGGAACGCAATGTCCACTTTGAGGGCCTGGGTGGTCGCGAGGAACTCCGCCCGCATCTCCGGCTCCGACCGTACTTGTCCGCTCACCCGCAGTTCCACGCAGGCATTTGCATTGGGGGAATGTTCGGTCAGCGACAGCCGGCCGGAAAGCCGCTCGATGCGGTCGACATTCAGATTGTGGTCGGCAATAATCGCGCTCACCCGTGCCAGGTCGCGTGCTGCGATCGACCGCCCCAGCATAGTAATGAGGAAGCGGTCTTTTCCCTGGTGGGAAATCCAGTGCATCAACTCCGCTTCCGCGATCGGCGTGAAGTGGACCCGCAACTCCAGTTCGCCGCACTTGCCAATCAAAGCATTTTGCAGCGGAAGGAAGCTTCCGCCCGAAGGAATCTCGATCAACAGCCCCAGCGCCACGGTTTCATGGACCACCGCTTGCCCAATGTCCAGCACACAAGCGTCATACTCCGCCAAAATCGCGGTGAGCATCGCCGTCAGCCCGGGTTTGTCCCGCCCCGAAAAATGAATCAGGATCGTTTGGTTCATCGGCAAGAATCAGTAGATATTCTCTAGCGTATCAGCCGGGAACTCGGGAGTGGTCAGGCGGGCGCGCTGGCAGAGAATCGCCCGGCGGCAGATATGTTCCCCTCTACCGCGGCGGCGGAGGCGGCGGATGATAAGGCTCGACGCTCAGTAAATCTCCAACCACGCCGCGCTCGTCCGGGCTCAGGTGGCTGTACTGGGGCGAATTCAACTGCGACTGCCGCAGCCCCGGCGGAACGTTCCGCAGATTGCGAATCGCCTCTTTCATCGCCTGCTGCCGCTCGGGAGGCATCTGCGCCAGCCGCGTGGCCGAGTTTCGAATCTGCTGCTGACGCTGCGGCGGCAGCCGCTCCATGTTCTCGTTTCGCTCCAGGGTCCGCTGTCGCTGATCGGGGGGCATCTGGTTAACCCGGTTCAGTGTGTCCTGCACGCGTCGCTGCTGGTCCGGCGGCAATTGGCTATAACCCCGCTCCTGTTGCAACCGCCGCTGCTGCTCCTGCGGAGAAAGCCCCTGGTTCTTTTGGATCCAGTCCGGCAAGTGCTGCGTCGGGGGATGCGCATTCGCATGGTTCGACCCGTTCGGCTGCGAAGGATGGGCCGAAGAAGAGTGCGGCGCGGATTCATGCGTCGATGCATGCGGTGCCGGCGGAGGCGCCGAGTGGCTATGTTGCCCCGTCCCGTGCCCGGCCGCCACTCCCAGCGGAGTCAATAGGGCAAGACCAACAGACACCCCAGCTCGAAGGACGCAACTGGCTGCTCGCGGCCAGGAAATCCGACCCCGCAATGCAGGGACTTTCCGCACCCCTGCGGACCCGTCAAGCGGATGAGGATCTCCCAAGATGCCCGTCGTTCTCAATGTCTCTCGGAATCTCATCCAATCCCCTAACGCATCCTCAGACCCGTGCATGCCTGTTCTTTTGATCCGTCTCGTCACCCCTTGTGACGTAGTGGACGGTCGATGCGACCCGCATCTGTCCCAAAAAAAATGCAGGCACCCAGCTTCGCAGCCTGGCCTGCGCATCCTGTAAAACTTTGTTCACCGGATTCCCAGGACAACGTGGCATCCGCGCGGCGAAAGCCTTCCACCGCAAAATCAGTCGTTAACTTAGCAGTTATCTTAATCGTATAATCGGCTGCCCGACCGCCAAAAACAACTGCTAACCATCGATTTGTCATGCGGTCAATTGCCCTGCGAATCAGTCATTAGCCTCTCAGTCATTCGACGGCGAACTTGGCTGAGCTCCCGAATCCTGGTCTTGCTGCCCCGTCGCCTGGTCCACCGAATCCAGCTGCTGATAGACTTCAGCATTGCTGTCCAGCGTCTGCAGGTCATGCAGCGTCGCCGACTCCTGCGGAGTCTGCGCTCTCCAGGCGATGTCCGCATAAGTCCCGCCGCCTACAATCAGCACCAGCGCCAGAGCGCCCGCCGTAAGTTGCTGCATACGCAGACGGGTGCCATACTGCAACCACCACCTCCACCGCTCAAAAAATCCCGCCGGTTGCGCCTCTTGCTCCCCCCGCAACCTCGCCAACAGCTTCGCATCGAAGAAAGGGCTCGGCTCGAGCGGCGACCAGTCGTCCATCAAAGCCATCGTCGCCCGCAACTCCGCCAACTCATCGCGGCAACCGTCGCACTCCTCGACGTGGCGTCGCAACTCCGGCGTAGCGGAATCGGGATCCAGCAAAAGGCCAGCTAACTTGGTATTCATTTCCCGGCAGTTCATGACATCCTCCAGCCAGACATCTAGTTGTTCGCAATATCTTTGCCGACAAAATCCTTTAGCCTCTCGCGCAGCGTCTGGTAGGCGCGAAAGAGTAGCGACTTGGTCGCAGATTCGCTCAGCTTCAACACCTCGCCGATCTGCTTGTAATCCATCCCCTGATACTTGTGCATCAGCACTGCCGCGCGTTGCCGTTCCGGCAAGGCCAGCACATGCTTGCGAATGGCCAGCATCCGCTCGTCCTTCACTAGCTCGAATTCGATCGTCGGCCGCGCATCCGCCACATCGGGAGTCGTCCCCGTTTCCGGATCCGGCTGATCGAGATAAACATTCTGCGCCGCCCGCTCATGCCGCGTGTCCCGGGCATAATTGACGCCGAGATTGGTCGCAATCCGATACAGCCAGGTGGTGAACTTGGCCTCCGCACGGTAACTCTCGCGGGAGCGGTACACCCGCAGGAACACCTCCTGGGCCAGTTCCTCCGCGACCGCCTGGTTCCGCACCATGCGAAACATGAAATTGACGATCGGCTTGCGGTACTTTTCCAGCAGGTAAGTGAATCCCGCATCCTCGCCGGCGCTGACGCGGAGCATGATCTCGGCATCGCTGAGCGTGCTCCAATCCGCCGGTGTGGAATGCCCATGACTGCCCATCAGCCTCTCGGTCGGGGCGGCGTGGAGTAGCGGCTGGTCCAGGACGATGGTTCCCATGCCCTTAACAACCCCGGCGCGGGCCGAAGGTTGCGCCGGCTTTTGCCCTTTGCGGAAGAAGCCGGGGTTGGCCGCGGAAGCGTCGGCGGAGCGGGGAAGAGGCGCTGAGATCTCATCGATTCGGTCGGTTCGGTTGTGGACGGCAGCATGGCTGAGCCTACTAGTGTAACTGCTGGCGGCCGGGAGGGTCGATGGGCGTGAGCCACGGATTACTACTAGCAAGGCAAAGCGCGGCCCCAAAAGCGAGAGTCGCCCCGACGCCGAATTGAAGACGGCCAAAGGCCCAACAGATTTGTTCGATCATGGACAGTCTCGTGCGGAATCGGACACCCTGCAGGCGGAAGCGATCAGGCGCAAGTCGAGAGATCGGTCTCGAAAGTTCTGTTCTCCCCGGGCGAACCGGAAAACTCAACTCATTGAAAGAACGGTATCTCTGGATTGCGGTCCGGTGCTCTCTGCGGCCACTTGAACAAGCGCAGATTGTCCAGGCGCAGAACAGTCGGCGATCCAAAATATGGCAGCTCAAATGCTTACGATCTAGTAGAAGGTTGGCTTTCGTTTCGCTTTGCGCAGGAGGCTTGGATGCCGATACTGCTACAGGATCTCCGCTTTGCGTTCCGGCAAATCCTCCGTAATCCCGGTTTCTCCCTTACCGCGGTCCTTTCGCTCACTCTTGGCATTGGCGCAACCGTTGCTGTCTACAGCATCCTCTACGACGCTGTGCTCCATCCCTGGCCGTACGCGGGAATCGACCGGATCTGCGACGTCTGGCTTACGGACAACGCCGGCCACGATGGAACCTGGGGGCTGACCGGTCCGCAGATTCAGCAGCTTCGGCAGACGCATGCTGTCGAGGATGTGGTTGCCGCCTCGTCTTCGGAGGAGACGATCACGGGCAGTGACGTACCCGACGACGCGAGGGTGCTCGAGATGACGGGGTCCCATATTCAGTTTCTCGGCCTTCCTCCCCTGCTGGGCCGCTACTTCGTCCCTTCCGACGCGCCCGACGGCCAGGATCCGCAGCCCGTGGCAGTATTGAGCTTCAAGTTCTGGCAACGGCACTACCATGGCGATCCCGCGGTCGTGGGAAAGACCATCCAACTCAACCATAAGGCCTACACCGTCCTCGGGGTGATGCCGGTGCGCTTCACATGGGGAGATGGAGAGGTCTTCGTTCCGATGAAACTGGCATCCGATCAGCTCCATCGGTACACCACGAAGATCAAGTTGAAGCCCGGCGTCAGCATGGCCGCCGCCGAGGCCGAGTTCCGGCCCCTCTACCAGGAGTTCGACCGCCAAACCCCCAATATCTTTCCCAAGCAATTCAAGATCAGCGTGCGCGGCCTGGCGGAGACGTACACCCGCGATCTGAAGAAGACGATGGCCCTGCTCTTTGGGGCCGTCGCGCTGCTGCTCGTCATCGGTTGCGGCAACGTCTCGATTCTGCTCCTCGCGCGCGGCGCGGCGCGACAGCACGAGTTCGCTATCCGCTCGGCCGTGGGAGCGAGCGGCCTCCGCATCGTGCGCCAGCTCCTCACCGAATCGCTGCTCTTGTCGGCGACCGGAGCGGGGCTCGGCATCCTTGTCGCCTACCGCGCCATTGGCTTCCTCATCCCGCGCCTGCCCGACCACTCTTACCCCTATGAAGCCGACTTCCACATCAATCTCGCGGTCCTGTTTTTCAGCGTGGGCCTGGCATTGCTGAGCGGGATCGTCTTCGGCCTCTTTCCCGCCCTCCAGTCGGCGCGGCCGGAGATCAGCCAGGTCATGCAGGCCGGGACGCAGCGCCTAACCGGCAGCGTGAAGGGCAGACGCCTGCATACCGCGCTCATTGCGGGACAAATCGCGCTGACTCTGTTGCTCATGACGGCGGCAGGCGCCGCCATTCAGGCATTCATCCGCATGAACGCGGTGCCGCTCGGCTATGAGCCGCAGCACGTGATGTCGGTCGAAATCCCCATCAACGAAGATGCGCATGCGACCTGGGCGGACCGGGCCCGCTTCCTCACCGCACTTCGCGACAAAATCGCGGCAATGCCCGGCGTCCTATCGGCCGGCGTTTCCACCAATGCCACTCCGCCGAACAGCGGCTGGCGCCTGCCTGTCGAGATTCTCGGCAAATCTGCTTCCCAGGACCAGGAGGCGGAAGTAGAATTTGTCGGCACCGAATACTTCGTGACCTTGCGGATACCGTTCCTCAGCGGCCGCGCGTGGGACCAAAGCGAAATCGCGCGGGGCGCCACACTCGTGCTTGTGAATCAGGCGTTCGTGCGTCAGTACCTGTCCGGCGGGGATGCCTTGGGTCATGCGGTGCGCGTGCCCCGATTCGCCGCTCTCCCTCCCATGGCGCTAACGGCAAACGGGGCCGCGGGGTGGCTGCAGATCATTGGAGTCGTCGGCGACTCGCTGGATGATGGGCTGGACAAACCCGTGGAGCCCGCGGTCTACGCGCCGTACACGCTCATAACGTTGCCGTTTACCCAGGTCCTGGTGCGCACCCAGGGCGAGCCCCTCGCCATGCTGCATAGCATTAAGCAACAGATCGCCACCATCGATCCCGACCAGCAGACCGCCGGCGATATACGCGACCTCGAAGGCTGGATCCAGCGTGAGCCGGAATTTGCGAGGGCGCGTCTCATCTCTATGCTCTTTGGCGCGTTCTCCATACTGGCGCTGAGTCTCGCCGCAGTGGGCCTGTACAGCGTAGTCTCCTATACAGTCCTGCAGCGCACCACGGAGCTGGGGGTGCGCGTCGCCCTCGGAGCGCGACGCCGCGACGTGCTCAGCATCGTGGCGCTCTCTGCCGGAACCAGTGTCGGCCTTGGCATCGCCGCCGGTCTTGCGCTCAGCTTCGGTCTGAATCGTCTCATTGCCCGCTGGATCGAGAGTGGAACGCGCGATCCGATCATGGTTTTGGCCGCGTCCGGGCTGCTCATTCTGGTGGCTGCGCTTGCCTGCATGGTTCCCGCGCGCAGGGCTCTCGCCATCGACCCCATGACCGCGCTGCGCTGCGAGTGAATGAGTCGCAGACACCTGAAGATTCCCGCAGCTTCGCACCGAAAGGACGAAAGATCTCCGGTTGGCCGGTCACTCGGGAGCTGAGGGGCCGCTTCCGGCAAGCCGAAGGTGAGGGTCCCATCCGTGTTCCAACCCGCCAACCCCCTTTATGAAACCAGTTCCCATGTAATTACTGGAAGGGCGACGGGTCGATTTGCAAGCGGGCGGGCGGATTGGCAAGCCCTCCCTCCAGTGCTAGTCTTTAAGAGGAACCTTGGAATTGAATCTGCCCGCCCGGGCAACGTCTTGGTTCTTTCATCCAGGGCGCATAACTCAGCGGTAGAGTGCCACCTTCACACGGTGGAAGTCGTAGGTTCGAATCCTGCTGCGCCCACCAATCCCATCAACGACTTAGCGAGTGTGATCTGGGAACAGGATCACGTTTTTGGGAACAATTTGGGAACACGGGATGCTAGCCGTTGTTCCGTCCTTGTCGCGGCTGAGTAAATGGTCGACCGCCTTCTGCTGGGCGACCCGCTTCTTGTCCATCGCTGCATGGGTATAGATTTCCATGGTGGTGCTCACCTTGGCGTGCCGCATCAGCTCCTGAACGACTCGCACATCGTTGCCGGTGTGAGCCAGGAGGGAGCTGTAGGTGTGGCGAAAAGTGTGCTGAGCGACTGGGCGGTCTGGTCGGTCGTTGAGCAGTCGGCGAAGGAGATCGGGATCGAGCGCTTCGGCGCCCATGACCTGCGCCGGACCTGCGCGAAGCTCTGCCGGAAGGCGGGCGGCGACCTCGAACAGATCAAGTTTCTGCTGGGGCACTCCTCCATCCAGACGACCGAACGCTACCTGGGCTCCGAGCAGGAGATCGTCGTGGCTGTGAATGACAATCTCGGGCTCTGACGGCATTTGGCTGGTTCCGAGAACGGCATAGTAAAAGGGAAGGATGGCAAAGTTGGAAATAAAAGCGAATGCGGGAGATTTCCCGAATTTGCTGAACGAGATCCGGGGGTTGATCGAGGAGGCTCGCCGCCAAACGGCGGCAGCGGTCAATGTCGGGCTAACCGCCCTCTACTGGCGAATCGGGAACCGCATACTCCGGGAGGTTCTGGGGAACGAACGGGCGACATACGGTGAGCGGATTGTCGCCACACTGTCGCGACAATTGGTTGCCGACTTCGGACGTGGTTTTGAAAAGAAAAACCTCCACCGGATGATGCAATTTGCGGAGGCCTTTCCCGACGAGGCAATTGTCGCCACGCTGTGGCGACAATTGAGCTGGTCCCACTTTCGGGAGCTTCTCCCGTTGGGGAAACCCCATCAGCGCGAGTTCTACGCCGAGATGTGCCGCATCGAGGGATGGAGCGTCCGCACGCTACATGAGCGCATCGAATCCATGCTCTACGAGCGCATCGAATCCATGCTCTACGAGCGCATCGAATCCATGCTCTACGAGCGCACCGCGCTCTCGAAGCAGCCTGACGAGCTTGTGAAGCAGGAATTGGCCGTGCTCCGCAGTCGCGGCGATCTAACGCCAGCACTTTTACTGAAAGACCCCTACATTCTGGACTTCCTAGGGCTCTCCGACCGATTTCTGGAGCGTGATCTGGAAGACGCCATCCTGCGCGAGCTGGAGACGTTTCTCCTGGAGCTTGGATCCGGCTTCTCGTTTGTAGCGCGCCAGAAACGCATTCAGCTCGACGGAGACGACTTTTACATTGATCTTCTTTTCTACAACCGCAAGCTCAAGCGACTTGTCGTCGTGGAATTAAAGCAGGAATCGTTCAAGCCAGAATACAAAGGGCAGATGGAGCTCTACCTGCGCTGGTTGGCAAAGCATGAAACAGAACCTGGCGAGGAAAGCCCTCTCGGGATCATTCTCTGCGCCGGCAAGAACACCGAACAGATAGAGCTGCTGGAACTTGGGTCGGCGGGCATCCATGTCGCGGAATATCTCACCGTTCTACCCCCCGCCGAGGTACTCCGTGAGAAACTGCACAACGCAATCGAAACTGCGCGAAGGCGTCTGGAGGCAGGGAACTAAGAGCCCTGGCACCTGCCAAACTCGTGAGGTGGGCGGACAACGAAGTGACGGAAATCACTTGGTCGCGGTGACCTTTACATTGATTTCGCGGCTGCAGCCGCATGGGATCCTTCGTAAAACGGTGCGCCAACCTAGCACGAAAATGATGGTCATTTCCATTAATGAAAGCGCGAAACGCGGTTACGACGAGATACAATTCGATCTCGCTTCCGACCAATGAACAAGGCCTCGCTCATTTCGTTGAGAAATTTGGATCTGGCCTGGTCGCGCATTACAACCGCGACAAATATGCAGCACAAGCGCATGTTTCGGCACCTGTATCAGGCCTACGAGCCTGGCCGCGGGCCCAACCTGACCCTCCTGCATGAGAAGTTACAGGGCGCATGGAAGCCTACCAGTCCTATTCGCCTTTACATGCCGAAGGCCTCCAAGCTCCTTCGTCCGCTTTCTTTGCTTTCCCTCGATGATCAGATCGTTTTTCAGGCGATCGCCGAACAGATGGCGACGCGTCGCGCCGCTGTCGAACGAAGGGTCGTGTTCAGCAATTGCCTGAACACCGATCCGAAGTCGATCTTCTTTCTCCAGGATTGGCGCCGGACCTATGGAGGATTTTCAACACGCCTCGCCCGACACCTCGCGGCCGGCAATCACTGGATCGCGCATTTCGACCTGGCCGCGTTCTACGAGACCATTTCGCATCGTGCGCTGCAAAGCATCGTGGCTCGATCTGGCGGAAGCAGCGAGGTCTGGAAGCTCATTCGCGAGTGGCTCTGCGTGTGGACGTCCGGCGCCGGCGGCATTCCGGTCGATCACGGCATTCCGCAGGGGCCGGTCGCATCGGATTTCATTGCTGAGATTTTTCTGCTGCCGCTCGACGAAGCGATGGTGAAGGCCGGGATACCGTACATCCGGTATGTGGACGACATCCGGGTTCTCGCTCGCACCGAGGAGCAAGTCCGCAAGGCCGCCATAATCCTCGAGATGGAGTGTCGGCGCTGGAGCCTAATACCGCAAAGCTCGAAATTCAGCGTCAGGTATGCGGAGACGCTTGCTGATGCATTAGGCACTTTGCCTAGCATCGCGGAATCTACCGGCAGAACCGATGATGAAGCAGAGCTGGATGAAGAAACGGCGCTCGCGGTGTTCAAAGACGCGATCGGCGGCCGACCTCTCAGGGTTCTGGATAAGAGCCGGCTTCGCTTCGTCCTTTATCGTGCCGGCCCATCGCCGAAAATACGTGGACTTACGCTCAAACTTCTTCCTTCACATCCCGAGCACATTGATGCGTTCGCCGCATACCTACAGAACCACTCGAAGTCGCGACCGATTATGAACAAGATCCGAGCGCTGCTGACGGCAGGGGTTCCCTACGATTATGTGGAAGGCGAGCTATGGCTCTTGGCCGCCCATCTCGGCACGCAGAACGATCTCACCGCCTTGCTGCGGATTGCACGCGGCCGCGTCAGATTTGGCCGACTGTCGTTCCCTATGCAGCGCGCGCTCCTCGCCTTCTTCCTGACGTGCCGAAACGCTGGACTCGTCCCCGCAGTCCGCGTCCTCAATAGGCTTCGTTCCAGTACGGCGTATGTCCAATCGCTTTTAATCCCATACCTAGCTGATGAAGATTTTGTGCCAGGCGGCGTGGTTGTCGACCTGATCGAACAGCAATCCCCAGCAGCAGGCATGGTGCTGGTCGAGGAATTGGTGAACCGTGACATCTCAACGCGCCAACTAAGGCTGCGTTTGAGTCGCACGCCCAATGAGACCAAGAACGTCTTCAGAGGCCTGGGCTTAATCGGGGGCGCCCGCAACACGAGATTCGATCAGATTGGGGATGTGATACGAATGCGATTCGGATTGCGCTATTGGCGCGGGTGGAAACCCTGGCTCGGTTCAAATTTCCAGCACGCACTCAACCTCCTGCTGAACGCGGACAGCAAATTCTTGTCCGATAGATCAGGATGGCTCGCATCGCAAAACTCGTTCAATGACGCCGTTTTCCGCGCCTTTCAACAATACTTGGGGCAGAATGCGCTCCCCGGCGCGATGCCGCTGGCCGATGCGAAAGGCAAGCTCCGGACATTCGGGCAGTTGCTCGATGCCAATGCTGCATTCGCGAGACAGTTCCCCAACATTGCGACGCCGCTTCGGGCGACGAACGATCGGCGGAACTGCATACCCGATAGCCATCCATTCGAGACCAAAGGAGGACGGCAAACGAAACATCTCCGGGCGCGAGAGCGTGACGCACTCAAGCTGCAGCTCGCATCCGCCTATGGCGAAATGATGGACTTCCTCGACGCACAGCCATAAAGGTCAGGGAAGGGCCCCCGCTCGAGAGGCTATGTGGTCGGCAAGGGCTGGAGCGAATTTATTTCGTCGCAGAGGTCATCTAGCATCCTCGTCGAAAAACAATTTCGTGTCCCACTTTTTTCCAATGCCAAGCCGGTCGCAACGGTCGACCATGGCCTTGTCGGCGACGATGTACTGAGCGACGGGAATGGCCGCGCATAGATGCTGTATGTCGTGACTATCTCCGCTCTTGATCGGGAAATGTTTGACGGTAAGGTCGGCCCATAATCGGCTAGAAACATCCTGGATCGGCAGCTCCCAATAATAGGGCGACCTCATGAACGAGTAGAGCCCGGCGAATATACTCAGGTCGTCGTCGCCGGGTCCTCCCATCTTCCGCCATGCATCGACTCGCTGCATGAACCCCTCGATACCCAGATATCGACCTGGCCCAGCTTCAACGATTGCATATACTCGCCCAACATCTTCATCATCGAGTCCGACTCACCGATGCGCTCCAGCTCTAATTGCTGTTTAAAAGTCTGGGCCCGCGCAGTGTACGCCTCTCTCAGGGCTAACGACACCAAAAGTCAAGAATAGTACGTTTAGGACTATTTGCGAAAACCTATCGCCATCCAGAAGCCAAGTGCAATACATTTCTGCAACGCGAAATATAGGCTTTACAGTAGAGAGGGGAAGACACGATTCGCGCTTTAAAGCACGCTAAGGACCACAGTGCTGCGCAAGTCGATATCGTAAGTGGGTCCTCGCCTAGGTGAGGCGTATAAAGCCGTCGGCACTCCAATCCTCGCTGCCTACACCGTGGTGGACGAAGAAGAGTCCCTCGGGATCGTATTTCGTCTTGATGGCCCGCAATCGCGAATAATTCGTACCCCAATATTCGTTCTGCCAGGAACGGTTGAAGTAGTTGCTCTCTGAAACATAGGAGCCCGCATTCGGTGCGATTTTGCGAAGCTCCGCCGCCGCGAGGTCGATGTCACGGGCGTCCTTGTGGGCCGAGGCCAAATCCGTTGTGGTGCGCGCGAGGCCCGGATATGCGAGCCCGTGTCCGTCAGCGATGATGATGAGCGCAAAGGCGTCGACCAACACGGGATTGGTCGCAGTCTGCCTTGTGGCCGAAAGCACCTCGGGCGGTGCGCCGGCAAGCCCCTTGTTGATAAAGACACGCAACAGCTTGTGGCGGCTCGCAACGAACAGTGCGTCGACAAGGCGCTGTTGCCGGTTGGCCTGCAACAGCGATGAGGGTAGCCAAAGCGAATCGTAACCGTGGAGGAAGATACCGCACTCACCCTGGTCGCCTTCGCTCCAGGCATGGTTCTTGGGGGCGCCCTCTCGCGTGTCCGGGATCATATTGGGGTTTCCATCGACGGCCCACCATTTCCGGGAGTCGCGGGCGCCTGCGCCACATGGCGATATCACGGTGAAATCCTTGGACGACGCGTTCACCCAATCGAAGAAAGGTTGCCAGGCCTCGGCCGCCTGCGCGTCATCGAGGCCCTGACAAGTCATCGATATTTCCAATATGTTGTCGGCGCCAATCTTGATCTGCTCGCCCCAGTGGGAGTTAAACAGATTCTTGTGATAGTAGCTGATGAAGTGTGCGATCAATCGGGTGAACGCCGCGTCCGACTGCGCTTTGATTTTCCCCCAAGCGCCACCAAAGAATCTCGGAAGATCATAGGTGCGGAGGGTGAGCCGGGTGACGACCCCAAAAGTGCCGCCGCCGCCACCTTTGAGCGCCCAGAAAAGGTCGGGATCGCTGCAGGCGTTGACGACGCGCACTTTGCCATCGGCTGTGACGACTTCGGCCTCAATCAGTCCCGATGCCGCCGTGCCGAAACCTTTTGAAAAGACGCCAAAACCTCCACTTTGCACGAGCCCGGCGACGCCCACCGTCATGCAGCCGCCGCCCTGGACGTAACGGCCGCCCTGCGTTGTTACGGCATTGTAGAGGTCCATCCATACAGCGCCGGCCTCAGCGCTGACGGCGGGAACCGGCGAGATGCGGCCTTCGCACCCTCTGCCTACGAACGCATCGTGCAGCACAACCTTATTCATCGCGCGGGTCCAAATGAGTAAGGAGTCAGGCGCGTTGGACGTGCCCAGATAGCTGTGGCCGCCGCCCTTGATGACAAGTCTCAGGTTGTTTTCGCGGGCGAAGATGACACCGGCGGCCGCGTCGGCCGCGTTTCGCGCCTTCACCGCGTATGCGCTCGGCGCCGGCGACCAGGCATCCAGCCACCCAGAAATCTCGGTGCCCGCGGGTTGGTCGCCGATCCAGTAGGGGTTGCTAATACCCTTGAGCGCATCGAGGCAGGCCGCGCCGTTCGGCTCGATCCCGCACGATCCGAAGAGCGGGGGCACTTCGATCAGATTGCCACCCACATCGTCCTTCAGCTTTGCCCATCTCGCCGCCGACGGCCAAGACGAATCGGAG